>Ga0105100_10000320_pt1 | contig 28148 bp, 23 predicted proteins | sample PPLLak12cMay2015_2_FD_87033 | JGI IMG/M metagenome (GOLD analysis project Ga0105100, IMG submission 87033) | Freshwater sediment microbial communities from Prairie Pothole Lake near Jamestown, North Dakota, USA - PPLs Lake P8 Core (1) Depth... | ecosystem: Environmental > Aquatic > Freshwater >... | reverse complement strand
TATTTTGTAAGTGCATAGGCTATACGTGCTCCGACACGGTCAACCATTGCAGCATTTTTACTGGTACCGGAGCTTAATACCTTATTTTCTTTTAAAAATGTATTGTACTGGGTTGTGGCCAATAACTGTACGTCTGATTCCTTTACCAGACTCAGTTGATTTCGGCCTGTTACTAAATTTAACGCACAACCTGCTATAAGAAATGCGATAAAAAGCAAAGAAAACATCTTTTTCATTTGCACAGCGTTTTAATAATGAATCCTCACGGTACAAAAGTAGGTACTGCCATCCAAATAAGCGTTACATAACTTTGATAATAAGTTACATAATTCACATATTCAAAAAAATGTCTGTATTCGAAAAATCACATAGTTAAAAATGATTTCATAAGAATTATCTACTACTTATTCTAACAGTAAGGGATTAAAATTAAGTCGGATAATAGTAGATTTATAATAAAAAATACATACATTTAATTGATTCTTAACCAAAACAAATCATTATGAAACCTTCAGCGCCTTCAGTTATTGTTTGGATTATTGGCCTAATACTTGGAATACTGGGCATAATTGGTCATTTTTTTACTGTTGATATTCTTACTACTTATAATTATTGGCTACTGCTTGTCGGTTTTGCATTTCTTGCACTGGGCACTACGTTTAAAGGAATTTGATAATGATTCAAAAACCGGATGGTATGACCACCCTTCGCCAGCCACTGTTCATTTGAGTAGGCAACTCGTTATCAATCATTTAAGATCCGCGTTGGGGAGTAATATATTCAAACCGGCACTGGTCATTACCATAGTTTTATCCAGACAATCGGAGAGTTTCAAATAAACCTGTTTCGAACACCCCTGATCCGGAAACCTTGTTACCCCGTATGAAAATATTTAACTATTTTTGCGGGATTGCGTATAAACTGCTAAACCAACTTGTCCATGATGCCGAAGCTGGCCTTCGCTGCCTTAATGTTCTGTCTAACAATGTTTCATCCTGTTTTGGAAGAGGGAAAGGAAGAATCCTATTGCATAGCCGGTAATAAAAAAACCGTTGTCGCTGCAACTGAACTGTTATACCAGCGCTTGAGTGAACCGGATTTACCCCTGACAGCGTTTCAATCATCTATTGAGGTTTACAGGCGGCTGGCAGAAGAAGGGCAGATCACCAACGACAGGGTAATTACCATCATTGATTTTACAAAGCCCTCTAGCCAGGAAAGACTATTTGTTATCGACCTGGTTGGCGAAAAAATAATATTTAAATCGCTTGTGGCACATGGGAAAAATTCAGGGGAGAATTATGCCACAAGTTTTTCCAATAACCCTGATTCGCATCAGAGCAGTCTTGGTTATTATCTGACGGATAAGTCTTATGTTGGCCGGCACGGATATTCACTCCTGCTGGACGGGCTGGAGAAAGGGATTAATGACAATGCCAGAAAGAGGGCTGTGGTGATCCACGGAGCGGAATATGTAAGCCAAAGGTATATTGTATCTAACGACAGGCTGGGCAGGAGTTTTGGTTGTCCCGCCCTGCCGGAAGAAACAGCGTCAGAGATCATTGATACGATTCAGGAAAAATCCTTGCTGTTTATTTATTCCACCGACAGAAATTATTGTAAAAATTCAAGTTTTTTCAATTCTTCTTTATCAATTCCGTAAATGTCGTTATAGAAGAAGATATTCAGATCTTCATCAGCTTCACAGGTTATATAATGAATATATAAATCCACCGGATTGTTCAGGGCTATTTCCCGATGGATACCATCGTTTATCAAGCTTATTACATCTACATCATGATTTTGCGGGGAGAATTCCCTTACCAAATAGCCAGCAAGCAATTCAGGATGCTGTACCCTTACACATCCATGGGATAATGCCCTAACATCTTTGGAAAACGACCGTTTGCCGGGTGTATCGTGAAGAAAAACTGCATAGGGATTGGGAAACACGAACTTCACACGGCCCAGTGAATTATCCTTTCCTGATTCCTGCATGAGTTTAAGATTAAAAGTTTTGGCAGAAACAGAATTCCAGTCTACCTGATGGTAGGCTATAGTATTCCTGTTCTTATCCACCAGCCTTAACCTGTTGCGATGCAGGTAACCGCTGTCGGATTTAAGTTTTGGCAATATTTCATCAAGGGTAATGCTGCGGGGTACCTGCCATTCGGAGTTGGTGATTATTCTTTCAATTTTACTGCTGACCAACGGTGTGGGGGTTTTTACAGCTCCGACGATAACCTTTGAATTCCCGATAATGCTGTTCTTTTTATAAATACGCATCTGATAGGCAGGTATATTAACATAGATGAACTGCTCAGCCTGAAGGTTTTCTTTTCTCAGTCTGTCCAGATTGAGTGCTATTTGTCTGTATTTGTATTCGGTTGATTGTGCCAGTGCCTCGCGGGTGTTTCTGCCGGGTTTGCCATCCGGTTCAAGACCGTGGTAATACTGAAATTTCTTAAGTGACAGGATGAACAATTCATCCGTTGATCCGGGTTGCAGGTAGCCAAGGTTGATCAATACTTCTTCGGCTGTTTTCCTGAAAAAAGCTGAATCTTTTGAAGGATCAGGAACGAAAACCCGGGCATCGGCTCTTGCTGTAATTTTTAAAAACCTTACCAGTGCCTGCTGAAGTTTACGGTATTCTATGAAAGTGGGCTGAACCGCGAGTATGCGCTTTTCAAAATCATCACTTGTCAGGGCACTGACTAAATAGGAAGTTAAACTGGCAGCAGCCGGCAATGAAAAAAACGCGGAATCGAATTCAGCGTAGCCCATTTTCAGCAATACCATAAACCGCAGGCAGGCATCTGTTAGCAAAAGCTCAAGGTTCATACGGCTTGCCAGGTAATGACTTCGTATATCCCTGTTTTTCATTAATTCTATTTCATTCCTTATTTCATGAACCGGGAACAAGCTGGTTTTCAGTCCGTACATTTCGGCTTTATCAAGCAATCCTAGCAAAACAACAGCCTGGTCGGACAAAGCAGTATTGCTTGTCCAAACGGGTCTGTAGTTTTGCTTTGAATAAAAATCTTTTAACAAAGGTATTGTTCTCAGCCTTGAATTGTCCATGGCATCGCTGCCTGCATCAGGCATTTTCCGGAAAAAAACTGTCATATTATCCTTTAAAGCAGATAAAAACAGGTCATTCTCCATCAGCAGCATTTCTTTTCTGTGGCTTTGATAACCGGTGCTCATTATAAATAAACCAGCCAGCATTATGAGCCGTACATTATAAAGTCCAGCCTTTTTGGTCCAATATACTATTCTTTTCTCTGTCGGGGGGTTACAGGAATAAGCGGGGAGCGTTGTTACTTTTTTTGTTGGTTCCATTATTCCTGCGTTTTTCTTCAATGAATATATACAATCAGCGGTCTGCAAGGGAAGATTAAATACACCAACCCTTTTTAAGCCCATTATCAGTACACTATTTTTTGTGATAGCCAAAAATATAAAACAGGCCAAATTGAAATCCTCTGTTGGTTGACTTTACAACATTGTATTTATTTATATTGCTAAATCCTAAATTATATCTGGCATCAACACCAAAGCCGGTTGGTGGAAATATATAGCTCATACCAGCACTTGCACCAAAGTCAATGGGTTTTAAATTACTTTTATTGTCTGTAGCGTTATTATCAGTTTTCGATTTTGCACTTACCAGAAAACCTACCTGTGGGCCGGCCTGTAATCTGAATCCATTGTCGAACATGTATTGAAACAGAACAGGTACATTAACATAATTCAGATTGTAGTTTGTAGTCCCATTGTCATTATTATATTTTGCACCCTGGGCGGAAAATACTATTTCAGGCTGAATTGCAAAATGGTTGTTAAAATGGATATGGCCAAGTAAGCCAAAATGATACCCTGCTTTTAAGTCGTACCTGGTATTGTCGTCATTGTGGACGTTATATAAATTTAGCCCACCTTTAAGTCCCAGGTTTACGTGCCCTGCAGGTGTATTGCCGTGTTGTGCACTTGCAATGCCTGAAATCAAAATTGCTGTCACTAATCCGATTAAAAATTTCATAGCTTTTTTCTTATGTTTAATTGACTTTTCGTTGTCCCCTTTTTCCGAGAGGAACTTTATAGTCAATAGTAAAGGTGCGGGTTATTTCCTGACGGAACGTTACAATATTGTTTATATTTATTACATAATTCACACATTATAAAGAAATTAAGTTATTTTGTCAGACACCAGTGATGAGGATTTTAATAATAAAATTGTTGCTGCAAATAACCCGGGAATGAAAGAAGCAAGTTCACCGAAAATGTGTGAATGATGTAACTCTTTTTAAAAGTTATGTAACATACACATTCTTCAGGAGCAATATCTTTGAATACATACTAAAAAACTTTTATTATGTCACTGGTAACCATCTTAATTGTACTCATTGTTGCAGGTGTTCTGCTCTGGCTTGTCAACGCATACATCCCCATGGATGGTAAAATCAAAAAAATATTAAACATTGTGGTTGTAATTGCTGTTGTCATCTGGCTTCTTAAGGCATTTGGACTTTTTAATCAACTGAAGGATATACGTTTTTAATCCTCCTTCGCGTTCCGCTTGTGCCACCGCTAAACCTGCCTGACGGCAGTCAGGGCTTAAGGCGGCACGCGGTCGGCAGACGAGAAGACATGGATTAATTCCCCGATGCTCTGCATCGGAAATTTAAGTCCGGCGTTTTACGCCGGGGCTTAATGCTATTTTTTAGTAAGGAAAAACATTATTTATCTTTTCTTGTTATTACCATAGAAATCAAGATAAGGAAGAGTGATGGTTTGCCAACAACAGCAAGTAACTCAACTATATAATTTCCATGCTAAAAAGTAATCATTATGAAACGTACAGTAAAAGCACACTGGTCAGGTAATCTGAAAGAAGGTAAAGGTACATTGACCACACAGAGCGGTGTTCTGGACAACACAAACTATAGTTACAAAACTCGTTTTGAGGAAGGCGTTAAAGGTACTAACCCGGAAGAGTTGCTTGCAGCAGCCCACGCAGGATGCTTCACCATGTGGGTCAGTTCAATCTTAACCCAAAAAGGATTGAATCCCGTCTCTTTGGAAACGGAAGCAACAGTGACGCTGGAAGGCACAAACATTACAGCCATACATTTATCCATTAAAGGGTCAGTATCAGGTGTTAATGCAGAAGAGTTCAGTGTGATCACAAAGGAAGCGGAAAAAGATTGCATAATATCAAAAGCGTTGAGTATTCCTATAAGCACTGAAGCTCATTTGTCGGCTTAAAAAATCCAGACTGTATTTTAAAACACGAATGCACGAATTTATAATCCGTGCATTCATTGTTTTTGAATTACTGCATTGCCTCATTGAACCTACAACAGAGTATTCTTTAACTGCCATTGTGGAACTTACTTCTTTGCTGCTTTCTTAGCGGCTTTTGCAGCTCTTTTCTCTTTCAGGCTTTTTGTGGGTGCCTTCTTGTTCTTTTTTTCCTTTGCTTCTTTTTCTTTTACCATTGTTTTAAATTTTATGATTATTGAAATAAAGCATTAAGTGTACCGGACAAAAATACACCATTACCGCATTAATTGATCGTATTCATTTCTTCAAGTTATCAACAATATGAGCATCAGGACTCAGAATTAAAAGTTGAATAGGGGAGGAATACTACACAATTAATGCAAAAACTTACATAAATCACACATTCTCCAGGGTACTCCGCCGCTTGTGTTTGAGTTTTTTGAAGTGTGAAGGGGTTAATCCTGTAAATTTTTTAAACTGATTGGATAAATGTGCCACGCTGCTGTAATGCAATTTGAAAGCAATTTCAGTCAGATTAAGTTCATCGTAAACCAGCAGTTCCTTAACCTTTTCGATTTTATGGGTGAGGTAAAATTTTTCAACCGTGATCCCTTTGACTTCCGAAAAGAGGTTGGCAAGATAGGTATAATCGTAGTTGAGTTTTTCGCTCAGGTAATCCGAAAGATTTACTTTGATTTGCTCTTCTGTATAATGCACCAGTTCAATAATAGCATTTTTTATTTTCTCAACAAGAACGCTCCTTTTATCATCCATCAGTAGTAGTCCTGATTTTCTTAATGCAACATCCAACTGCTTCACCTGTTCCGGCGTGATATTTTCAGTGATATCCGCTTCCCCGATCTTAACATTAACATAACGGATCCCAAGCTTCTCCAGTTCGGTTTTCACGACCATCTGGCATCGGATACAGACCATATTTTGGATGTAAAGTTTCAAGGTTGTTAAAGGAAATTCAGGATTCGAAATATTCTCTGAAGTAAAGATATTAAATTTCTAAAAAAGAGAATGTTGGAATCAGTGCTAAGATAGCATTTTTTTTGACGACAACTTATGTTTTATATGAAAGCAGGGAAGCTTAGAAAATGTTCATGATTGCTTCGTTACAGAAAAGGATTAATAAATCATACCCATCTATTCCCTGTCGAAAACCATCGTAATATCGCGCCTACCCCGGGATGAAGAGGAGTACTGCTGAATTGAAAGAATGGTACCTTTTTCCTGCAGGATCCAGTTTTCATTTGTGATCATTTCAATACGCTGATCCGCGCGCTGCGTGACCACTTTTGACTGAATGAAAAGGGTATCCACGCCTTGTTTAAATTGTGCAGTTGTTGTTTGCTGAAAATTCATAAATGCCGATTTGTTTTCTTTGCCATCAAGGGTCAGTTTTTCCTCTGTTGTCTTATCATCCGCATATTCTAACAGGACAGTACGTTTAATGATAATTTCATTTTCGTCTTGCACAATTTCAATTTTATAAGGCAGACTGCTGGCTCCAATATTATGGATAATACTTTTTTCCTCATTGAAAATCCATTTACCCGAAAAATCAGCGGGCATATTTGCCGGGTCGGGCAGGGGATCCAAACCGCAGGCTGTACGATAAGGGTTCACGATTTTGCGAAATGCAGCGTCTTCCAGACTTAGTATACGGGGATCGTTAACCAAAGCCTCGTATTGTTTTTTCAGCGTATTCCTGACCATCCCGGCCCAGGTAACATAAAAGCCCCATTTCGGCTGACTGTCCAGTATCCCGGGAACTGGTGGATTGCCCACCTCGGCAAGGACCATGGGCTTGCCGCCTGACAAAGCAAGCAGGCTGTCGTAATAGGTCTTGCTGAAATCATTTCCGTATACATCCAGGGCGAGCACATCAAGATATTGTGGCCCGGGATAAAAGTTTGAAAACTGCATCCCAGCGTTGTTAGGCCTGTCAACACTCCATACCCAGACCAGGTTGGAAAGCTTATGCAGGTTGACCAGTCTGTCAAACAGCTGACGGTAAAGCATTGCGGTAGAGTATTCACCCGTGCGCCCTCCCCACCAGAACCAGTTACCGTTCATTTCATGGTAAGGCCGCCAGAGAATGGGAACATGGGCTTCCTCAAGCCTTTTCAGGTACAGGGCAATGCTGTCAACCTGCGCACACCAGCGACCGTGTATAACAGTTCCCGGTGTCAACAGATCCCTGAACTGCCGGTCCTGCAACTGACCCTGGACACTGGCCAGGGAATCCGGTTCATTACCGGGCTGCGGCCGAAAGGTCACCGGCTCGTCAGCCGTTGGGGGAACCGCATGCCAGCAGATCGTGATCAATGACCCCTTTTTATGCTGACGAATGATTTCATGCACAATATCCGGCCTGGCAAGATAGGAGTCCTTGTCACCGTCCCGGGCAAATCCCCAGTCAGTACTGAAAACCGCCGGCGTTTTACCAATGTATGCAGCAGCAAAACGCGAGTTCCTGTCTCTTATGTCAGGATAATTATGCTGGCCGGTAAGGGTATAATGACCTGAAATGTCATATAAAAGCTTCAGTAAGGCCCTGGCTTCAGGAGAAGCGTGAGGTGTCACGGGTTCATGACTGACCGGCTGGCTGAACAACGGAACAACATTAAGCCATAAAAATATTGCCGGTAAGAAAAATATCCTTTGCATAGGTTTCATAATCCTGTTTTTATGATACCGTTTCTTTTCCTGTCAGTCGTTCCACGGCATCGGCAATCTGGTCGGGTTTTCCCATAATATAAATGGTGTCACCGGACTGAAATACGATATCAGGCTCGGGATGTTCTATCAAAATGCCTTTGCGCAGAATGCCAACCAGGGTTACCCGGTAGGTCTTCCGGAATTGCATTTCAACCAGGTTCTTTCCGATCAGGGGGGAATTGCCGTCTACCTTTAAAGCGCTGATCTCAATATTGGGCAACTCCTTGATGATGGAACCATTCTTTTTTTCCGCTTCTTCCCGGAATATACCATAGTTTTCCTCGCGTATCCGTGCAAGGGCTATGTTGATATCCCGCTGTGGAACCAGCTTCTTTTTCAGTATACGCTCGAAAATCTCAATAGCGGTCTCAAATTCCTCGGGAATTACCTGGTTGGCGCCAATCCTGTAAAGTTCTTCGATATCATCCACATATTTGGTGCGTACGAGGATATAACCATGTTTGTTAAGGTTCCTTATTTTTTCTGTAATTAACATGGCTGTGATCAGATTACCTACTGAGACAACAATAACATCTGCCGTATCAACATGAGCTTTCAGCAGAATGGGTTCATTCGCTGCGTCGCCGTATACGATGGCATCTCCTTTCTTCTGCCGCTGGCGGGCGATAGCCGGGTCAAAAGCAATGGCAACACTGGGCAGGTTCATGTATCGGGCCATTTTTGAAAGATTCAGCGACCGCGAATCTTTGCCGATCAGCACAATATGGTTTTTCATCTCGGGTATGTCCAGCTTCTGAAGCGGAAACATTCCTTCGACGATACGCCTGGGTAATGGCAATTTCAACAAGACATTGGCTATAGGCCTGGAAAGATGGATCAGAAAAGGAGAAACCGACACGGTGATGACGGCTACAGCCAGAAAAAGCTGAAAATAATGACCTGACATAATATGATATTGGGAGCCGTTTTTGGCCAGTACAAAAGAGAACTCACCAACCTGGCTGAGCGCAATTCCAACCATTACCGTCCCCCTGAAAGTATGGCCAAGGGAGAAAGCCGTAGCTCCCGCAATGATGGTTTTTATCAGGATTACCAATGCCACGGTCCCGATAACGATATGAAGATTATTGTATAAAAATACCAGGTCGAGCATCATCCCTATGGACACAAAAAAGAAGCTGGTAAAAGTGTCCTTGAACGGCATCAGGTGACTGAAGGCATTATGGCTGTATCCCGATTCCGATATCATTAGCCCGGCAAGGAATGCACCAAAAGCAAGCGAAAGTCCCATTTCAGATGTCAGCATGGCAACCGACAAACAAATGAGGAGAATGCACATAAGAAACAACTCCTGATTTTTTGTCATGGCAATAATGTGCAGGAGCTTAGGCATCAGCCAACGGTTCCCGATATAGGCGATGCCGATGATCAGGGTGGTCTTCAGGAATAAGATCAGGAAATGCATTCCCTGTCCGGTGGTTTCTCCTCCGAGAATGGGCGTTAAAAGCAAAAGCGGCGCCAGGATAAGATCCTGGAAAATTAGGATCCCGAGAACGGTACGGCCGTAATTGGAAGAAAGCTCTGAGCGTTCCTGCAATAACTTCAGAACAACCGCTGTACTGCTTAACGCAGTAAGGAAGCCTATAAATATTGATTCATTCCACCCGGCACCGAAACGGCGTGCAACAAGCATTATGATGGCAGAAGTTAAGGTAAATTGCATAAAACCACCCAGGAAAACAATTTTCCTGATTTTCAGCAGGTGATTAAGCGAAAACTCAATGCCGATGGTAAACATCAGCAGGATCACCCCAATCTCAGCCATCAGTTCTATCTCGTGAGGCTGTTTTATAATGGCAAGGAGATGAGGTCCGGCTACAATACCGGTTAACATATATCCGATAATGGTGGGAATTTTGATCTTGGTAAAGATGAAATTCACCGCAGTTGACAGCGCGAAGATTAGGATAATATCCTTAAGGACATTTAATTCCATACGGACAAGTTCAATGGCACTAAAGATAAATAATTTGTGTTAATGCGCAATCGTGTTTATTCACCGCTTTATGAACGCTGTATAAAATAATATTTTTAAATTAGTGCATTGGCAGCAAGTTTAATTCATTTAAAGGCAGCCCTGTAATTTAAGCCATCATGAAAAAGACCGGAAGGAAAATAATAACCATGCTTTGGGTAATATGGCCTTTATTGACCTGTAATGCATATTCAACAGCAAACGACCTGAAATTGGAAGCTGAAGACGCTGCGCTTACGGGAGTAAGAAAGTCAACCAGCCGTACGGGATATTCCGGTACCGGTTATGTTGATGGCTTTGATACCGCCGGTGATAAAATTACCTTTACTTTTGAGGCCACCGGTGGGCTGTATGATCTGTTTATCGGATTCTGCACGCCAAACGGTGAAAAAGGATACGATCTGACGGTCAATGGCAGCGAATCAACCGGAATGTTTCCCGCTTCCTCAACTTTTGATGAGGTTTCTGCAGGAAAAATAATACTGGTCAATGGTCTCAATACAATTGTCATGGGTAACGGCTGGGGTTGGTATTATGTTGATTATCTCCGGATGTCGGCCGGGGTCACGGTTCCTCCTGCTCAACCACAGCAGGATCTTACGGATTCGCTTGCCACAGAGGATGCAAAGAAATTATTCCGGTTGTTGAAAGGATTGTACGGGAAAAAAATATTGTCGGGACAGCATGGCCTGTCTGACCTCCAATATATAAAAACAATCACCCATCATACCCCCGTGGTTGCCGGTTTTGACCTTATCGAGTATTCCCCGTCGCGTATTGAATACGGTTCTAATCCGGGAGGTTCTTCAGAATCGTGGATTGCCTGGGAACAGGAAAAAGGATGCATCATCAACCTGCTGTGGCACTGGAATGCACCGGCCGATCTGATAAACACAACAGGGAAAGAATGGTGGAGAGGATTCTATACAGAAGCCACTACCTTTAATATTGCTGAAGTGCTGGCTGATACCACATCTGCCAGATATGATCTGCTGATCCGCGACATAGATGCCATAGCCGTTCAGTTAAAGAAATTTCGTGACGCTGATATTCCCGTGCTCTGGAGGCCCCTGCATGAAGCCTCAGGAGGCTGGTTCTGGTGGGGTGCGAAGGGACCAGACCCGTTTATTGAGCTTTGGAAACTTATATACAACCGGCTTGGAAATTACCACCAGCTTCATAACCTTATATGGGTATATACCAGCGGGGATCCTGAGTGGTACCCCGGCGATGACTTTGTTGACATTGCTTCCCTGGATATCTACTCGAGTCATGGGTCATCCATGAGCGCTGACTGGGAAAACGCCCAGGCGGAATACAACGGTAAAAAACTGGTGGCCTTGTCTGAAAGCGGTACGCTGCCGGTACCTGAAAAGATCAGGTTGTTCAATACCTGGTGGTCATGGTTCTCATTATGGACGGGAAGTTTTATTCAGGGTGCCGATACAACTGAGTTAAAGGCATTGTACAACGATGATGATATGCTGACCCTGGAGAAAATAGGGGATTGGCGTACGTTTTCTTCCCTTCCGGATGCTCATGCGGTTCCCCGGCAACCGGATGAAATAACTGCATTTTATAATCCTGTTAAAAACTGCCTCCATATAGATTATGATGTTGACGACAATGAAATAGTTACCGTTCAGCTTTTTGACATACAAGGGTGTTTGTTATTGAGCCAGTCTGATGTAAAGGTAACCTCCGGTTATGCCCGGATCGAAATCCCGGCCAGGTCACTTTCTCAGGGTGTGTATATCGCGGTGATCAGCAGCAATAAGTCCATGGCTGCTGCTAAATTTGTTGTGGTAAATTAGTCCATGGTCGGCAAGGACGTTACATACCAGCGGAGTTCCCAGGAAGCCTGTGGTAATGTGGCCGAAGTTTTCAACATCACGGGCCAGATATCCTGCAGCCTTTTCAATCAGAAGTGCTACATATGTTTTTCAGTTTACGGTTGTTCCGAACGACAATTTAATCAAAAATCGTTTATCATGGTCAGAAAAGATATTGTATTCCTGCAAAACCATGCCGGGGCATGCCCGGATAATAGTATCGGGGTTCGCTGCCTTCAAATCCGCGGGCATTTATGACCAGCATCGATGCGTACCGGGTGTCGGCCAGGTTGTTCAGTCCGGCAAAAAAAGCCAGCGTTCCTGTTTTTTTTAACCGGAGATTCAAATTCATTTTAAGATTGATCAACCAGTGGCCTGGATAGATCATCGTATTATCATCTGTCATATATTGCTTCCCCGAATATTGCAGGCTGGCCATGATGTCCAGCAAACAAAACGGTTCCCAGTCCAGCTGCATCCAGGCCGAATGGCGGGGAATGCCTGGCAGATGATTTCCGTCAAAGACAAGACTGTCATCGGTAAAATCCATAAAACGGTTCAGAGAACGTGAATAGCTGAGGAATGATCTCAGTTTACCCGGGAATGCAGGGTACCGGAAGAAATCATTGTGCATTAGCAGTTCGATTCCCATATGCCTTGTTTTTCCGGCATTGATGCCCGTGAAGATATCTTCGGTCAGCCGTTTGGTTACAAGTAAATTGCTGAGCTCAATCCAGTAAAAAGCACCATCCATCCTGAAGGTGTTGTCAAAAAGATTGATCCGGGTGCCGGTTTCAAATTGCCAGCCTTGTTCAGGCTTAATGTCCCGGTTCACTTCCCCTTCCGGCAGCAGGGTCTCTTCGGGGGAGGGGAGCGAGTACCCGTGTCCCGCGGAAGTATACAGGGCAAAATGGTCACAGGGCGCATAGTTGATCCCGATACGGGGTGATATCACCATCGGAAAGCTATGCCGGCCCGATTGGTCACCGTTAATCGCATAAAGATCGGTCAGTTTATAACGGTTAAAATTAAAGGCGCCCGCCATTGAAATATTCAGCTTCCGGGCAGGCCTGTAATATAGCATTGCATAAATGCCAAACTGGTTGCGGTTTTCGCGGTTTTCATTCAGCCGTATCCGGGCCTGCTCAAGTTTCCATTTGTATTGTTCAACGATATATTCGGCTCCAAGCACCCATTCGGTATTTTCACGGTGATAATTAAGTCTGTTGCGAAATCCTGCACTAAATGACTGATCATCGAGATTGTTGAAAGGACGCTTTTCGTAGTTGTCGTCCCATCTGCCGAAAAGGGTCAGCCTGTTGGTAATACTTTCCTTCAAACTGCCTGTCAGTGTGATGCCAGCAAGACTTTTAAAGTTCTGCTGATAACCTTCAATCGCTTTCCAGTTTGGGGAAGCGGCCTGCGGATTGCTTTCGAACTGGCTTTCACCCAGAGAACTGGGAATGCCTGCGTTAACACTTGTCAGCAGCAGCGTCGATTTTACAGACCATCTCTGCCGTTTCCATTGGGCTGTTGACAACAAAGAAGTGCGCCGGTAATGATTGTTCTCACGGTAACCATCTGAATGCAGGTGGCTGACGCTGCCCCAGAGATGCCTCTTTTCCCCCTGAAGGCTTCCTGAAAAATGGGCTTTGCGCGTATCAAAGCTGCCATATTGTGCGCGCAGCCTCCCCCTATTATTCACTGTTGAAGGTGAATACAGGTTTATGATTCCGCCCAGTCCCGAGCCATATAAAGCAGAAGCGGGACCTTTGATCACTTCCATCCGGCCCAAGCTGAGCAGATCGATTTCTTCCGGTGTCGAAATCCCGTCTGACCCGGTAATCGGAATATCATTAAGATAAGCCCTGATCCTGTTGGTGTTATAAGGTGTCCGGCTGCCCATCCCGCGGATGACAATCCGGCTGGTGGCATAGGTTCCGGTTTGCATGGTGATGCCTGGCAATGTGTTGAGCGAACCGTCCAGGTTGGTACCATCTCCTGCATTGAGGCCCTCCCCGGTAAGGACAGACATGCTGCCAGGAATGGTACGCAATTTTCCGCTTACCTGGAAGGCTTCCACAATGACTTCATCGAGCAGAAGAACTGTATCTGAAAACTGAGGAAAGATCAAAGTGTCTTCGTTCTGCTGAGCATGAAGATTAAGAAAGCCCGGGAGAAATGACAAGAAAAGGCATATGGCAGAAGATTTTTTTGCCATGCTTTGCGGATATTTTATTCCATGGGGATCAGACGCACGATCTTTCCGGGACTTTCAACAGCCACATATAACAGACCATCCGGACTCATAACCACATTGCGAACCCGGCCGATGCCTTCCAGCAGCTTTTCACGGTGTATTACCGAATGATCGCGTATCACTACCCTTTCCAGATATTGAAACCGGAGCGAACCTATCATCAGGTTATGGCGCCAGCTTTTATACCGGTCGCCGGTTACGAAGGTCATGCCACAAGGTGCAATCGACGGAGTCCAGTAAAAAACAGGCTGTTCCATTCCTTCTTTTTCCGTGAGTTCTGTGAGTATGGTTCCGTCGTAATTTATGCCGTAGGATATTACCGGCCAGCCGTAATTGAAACCAGGCCTGATCAGATTCAGCTCATCGCCGCCCCGCGGACCGTGTTCTGTCTCCCATAACTCACCGGTTACAGGGTGGATACAGTTCCCCTGGGGATTGCGATGCCCGTAGCTGTATATCGAGGTCAGTGCATCCGGTTTGCCGGCAAAGGGATTGTCGGCCGGTATGCTCCCGTCATCATTGATGCGGTGGATCTTGCCGTTATGATTGTCCAGGTTTTGCGGAAAATCGAAATGCTGACCCCGGTCTCCGATGCCGAAAAAGAGATGCCCTTCGCCGTCAAATGCCAGCTTGCAGCCGAAATGATGTCCCCGGTCAGTTTGCGGCATGCCTTTGAATATTACCTGCAGGTCGGTCAGCTTGTTTCCTTCAAGTTTCGCCCGGAGGATGGACGTGTTACCGATACGCCGGTTACTGTCAGTATTGGGTGCCGAATAGGATATATATATCCAGCCATTCTTCTCATATTCGGGATGAAGGCATAGGTCAAGCAATCCACCCTGTCCGAAAGCCATGATTGGCGGCAAGCCTTCGATGGGAGCGGAGAGTTTCCCTCCGGAGAAACGATGCAGGGTGCCGGCGCGTTCTGAGATCAACAGGTCACCGTTGGGCAAAAATGCCAATCCCCATGGTACGCTGAGCCCGGAAACAACCGTATCCACAACGAATCGCTGCACCTCCGATTCCGTAACACCTCCGGGTGTGACGGCCGGCTTCAGGCTGCTCTTATCTTCCGGAATTCCTTTTTTTACATAGTCAGCCAGGGCTTCGATCTCTTCATCGGTGAAGGTTTTTTGAAAAGCGGGCATGCCGATGGCCACAATCCCGAATTTGATGCTGTTGAAGGCCGAGGCACTTCCTTCCTCTTCCATCCATGATTTGGCGGCAAACTTCTCGAGATTGTCACCATGGCATCCGGCACAGTAATTTCTGTAGTTCGTGGCAGCCGGCCGGGGCTGACCTGTTTTGGTAACGGGTGATGCCGGGTTGAAGGACCTGATGCTGATCCAACCGATTACTGCCAGGGCAAGCAAAACAACAAGAACGATGCTGATCCGTTTCATATTGAACAGGTTTATGCCATGGGAAGAATGAATGGCGGATGAACAAATCTCTTTGCATTACCAAATTTAGGCAAATGAAAATAAACCAGCAGTGCAATTACAGATATTTTACCTTAACAAATCAGAATTTGTTTTGTTCCGGTAATAATACAAATCTGAGCGATTCTTTTGGATCGCTCAGAATGATTCAGTAAAAAATGAAATGTGCTATAATCCTTCATTCATCCGTTCCGAAAGCTCCCTGGCCGTTAATTCATCAGGCAGCCCGCTGATCATGGCAACACCGCTTTTTATCACCCCGTTGATCAGGGGCATGGAATAAACATGATCATCAATCACAAATGCAACATTTCTGCCCATATTTCCTTCCGTCATTTCTGCCCATTTTCTGGCTCCTTCCAGGGTAAAATAAATTTCGACATTTTGCCCCCGGCTTTTTGTTTCCCGGACATCAGACAGGTTCAGTACAGGTTCCTGCTTTACGGCCACAATAGCCTGGTATTGACCTTCCTCATCAACAGGAAAAAGGACTTTCAGGAAACGGATCCCTTCCATGAAATTCAAACCATCAAAGGGCAGTGGATCATTTTTTGTCAGGTATCCTAAGACAGATGATTGCTGATCATGTTCAGGGCGGAACGCTGCGGTCTTCAGTGAGTCCATAACAAAGGCAGGGAGTTCACTGATCCTGACCATTTCATGGATGCCAAAACGGAGAGAAGGATTACCGGATTTTCCGCCGGCATTGCATGAGAATAACACAAAAAGCATCAGCAGGGTAACCAGATTTGTTGTTTTCATGAGTTTACTTTTTTTTCGATTTTTTATAGATTTTAAAATAATCGGCAATGGAATTGACATAGGTTTCATAGGCAGAGATACCTTTTTCGGTAATCTCGCAGGTGGTGAGCGGATAGTTACCCCTGAAGGATTTTTTTATCTGAACATATCCGGCTTCATTGAGCTTGCTCAACTGGAAGCTCAGATTACCCTTTGTGGTATTGATATTCTCCAGCAGATAACTGAACTCTGCCGTCCGTACACCGGTCAGAATGGACATGATGGCCAGCCTGACCTGTGAATGCAGCAAAGGATCGAGGTTGCTGAACATAACCGGTCAGCTTTTGCGTTTTGAGTACAATATATGCCCGGGTATAATAAAGGCGATGAGCCAGCCTATGGCCTCCGCAAGCAATTGTTGCCGCAAAGGGAGATACGAACTAAAATATGCCAGCAATCCGAAGACAATTCCTCCGAAAATGATCAGCCTGTAACGGAGAATGCCTCCGGTAATAACAATGGCGAACGCAATCAGAACCATGAATAAAGGGTGCTGGAACTCAAAGGTTATTTTGTGCAACACGTTGTTTTGGATCAGATTGACAAGCACCATGCAAACCACCAGGGAACTCCATACATACCGGAGTGAAATACCGATATAGGTTGTTACCCTGTTCCTCTGCCGGTAAAGGTAAATCGCTGTGAAGATAAATCCTGCAAGGGGAAGAATAATACCGCCGTATTTGAAAAGTTGCCCCACACGATAGGTATGAACCACGGTTGCCTGATAAAACCCAATCCAATAATTAAGGAAGCCAATCCATCCCCATACTATGAACAATATGCCGTCGTGCCTGATCTTTTTATGGGAAACCGCTATCATTTCCCTGATCACCTGAAGGGACTGAACCTCATCGAAAGATTCTTGCCCGGTTTTGTTTGATTCCATATGATGTAAATTTAGTATATAAAACTAGTTTGCGATACAAACTTAATAAAGTTTGTAATACAAACCAAATTTTTTTCAAACTTTTTTTTATTTGCCGGGTTCAGTGGAGATGCTAAGGGAAGAGTTCTGCCTGTCCCTTTTTCCTTCCTGACGCAGGAATCAGGAAAACGCACCCTTAATAATCCCTCGGATCATCTTCAACGATGGCATAATGATAATTATCCTTCCATTCCCCCCTTATAGGCAGGATCTTCCTCATCAGTCCTTCCCGGATCATGCCTGATTTTTCCAATACCTTTATTGATCTTATGTTTTCTGTCGCCACGCCTGCTTCTACCTTATGCAGTTTCATTACTTCAAACCCGAATTTTACCAGGGCTTTCGCTGTTTCTGTACCATAGCCATTCCCCCATTGCGATGGCATCAAATTGTAATAGATCTCACCCAGCCTGAATCGGTTTGCAGACAAGTTCATGCCTGCTTCACCGATAAATTTACCGGATGTTTTAATAAAAATTGCCCAGGCAATGCTTTTTCTTACCTCATTCACTTTGTCTTCAATGGACGTACGCATGACCTCCCTGGTTACATCCGGATTCTTCGGTATCCCCAGCGTATTATATTCATCCACTTCGGGATGCAGGCGAAGTCTATAAATATTTTTCAGGTCATCCCATGAAAGTTCTTTCATGATCAGCCGTTGTGATTCAATATCAAATTTGTTCGTGATCTGGCTTTCATTCCAATGGCTGGATTGTTTCCCGGTTAACTCAACGATAACCAATTTCAAAATGACTACAGCACTGATTTGTTTTTTCTCAAATTCAATATTTTCAGGTGCTCCGTAATGAGCCATGATGATTTCCAGTCCCCTATGTTTCTGATTGAAATCTGTTATGATTTCAACTTCTCCATGACCTACTACAGACCTGTATATCGTCGACCATTTACAGGCATGGTCATTTTTTACAATATCAGCTTTTTGCTCTATCTCAAAGCATACTTTATTGTTCTTTTTCAACAGATCAATTTTTTTCCCTTCCGGTGCGGCATGTATATAAATGCAATGATCCCTGTACCCGTAATTGAATGGCAGCATATAAGGACAATCTGCATCGGTCATGGCAATCCGGCAGATCTTTGACGTCCTGAGTATGTCTTCGATAACGTTATGGTCGGTTATCTCCTGTTTTGTTTTTCTCATAAGCCAGGGTTGTAGTGTATTTTTTGGAGAACCAGGAACCAGGAACCAAGAGCCAGGACAGTGAAGAGGTGTTTAGCGGTTTAGCGGTTTAGCGGTTTAGCAATTTAGCATAAAACCTAAACACCTAAACTGCTCAAATTACCAATTACCTCTTACCGATTACCGATTACCATTTTCCCTACCCGATATCCTTATGATAATCCTGCAGTGATTTCACCTTGTAGTCACCGTTCCTGCGTTCCCTGATGCCTTTGGTGGCCGCCGTTGCTGCAGATGTTGTGGTAATATAGGGAATTTTATACCTGATCGCATTTTTCCGGATATAAGAATCGTCGTACTCGCTTAACCGGCCGGCAGGAGTATTGACAACGAGGTGGATTTCCCGGTTTTTGATGGCATCCACAATATTGGGCCTTCCTTCATGCACTTTTTTAATCGCTATAGCCGGGATGCCATTATTTTCAAGAAAAATTTTAGTGCCTCCGGTGGCAAGGATTTTGAAGCCCATATCCCTGAAACTTAAAGCAGCCTCCAGTATCCTGTTCTTATCCCTGTCCGCGATGGTGATCAGCACTGTCCCTGAAACAGGCAACGGCACCTGAGTTGCCTCCTGTGACTTAAAAAAGGCCAGACCATAGCTGTCAGCAAAGCCCAGTACTTCGCCGGTCGAACGCATTTCAGGGCCCAGCAAGGGATCGACGACAGGGAACATATTAAAGGGAAAAACAGCTTCCTTCACGCCATAATGGTTGAATTTCTTATGGGTAAGGTTAAATTCCGGAAGCTTTTTGCCCAGCATGACCTGGGTGGCAATTTTCGCCATGGGGATATTGCAGACCTTGGAAACCAGGGGTACCGTTCTTGAGGCCCGGGGATTGGCTTCCAGGATGTACACCACATCTTCGTATATGGCGTACTGTATATTCATCAACCCGCAGACCTTTAACTCGATGGCTATTTTACGGGTATAATCATTGATCGTTTTGATATGTTTCTCCGGGATGACAACTGGCGGGATAACACAGGCGGAATCACCGGAATGTATGCCGGCATATTCAATATGCTGCATGACAGCGGGAACAAAGGCATCATGCCCATCGGCAATGGCATCCGCTTCCGATTCAATAGCATCTTCAAGGAATTTGTCAATCAATATAGGCCGTTCGGGAGATATATCAACGGCAGCCATGACATACTGCTTTAGCATTTCCTCATCCATCACGATCTTCATACCCCTGCCGCCAAGCACATAGGATGGCCTGACCATCAGGGGATAGCCGATCCGGTGTGCTATCTCCAGCGCTTCATTGAGGGTGCTGGCCATCCCGGATTCGGGTTCGGGAATGCCGAGGTTCTTCATGATCTTGCGAAAACGGTCGCGGTCTTCTGCCAGGTCGATGGCATCGGGACTGGTTCCCAGGATTTTTACCCCGGCGTCTGCCAGCTCTTTGGCAATATTCAGCGGTGTCTGTCCCCCAAATTGCACGATCACTCCTTCGGGCCTTTCCTTTTCATAAATGCTTAAAACATCCTCAACGGTCAGTGGTTCGAAATACAGCTTGTCAGCCGTGTCATAATCAGTTGACACCGTTTCGGGATTGCAGTTGACCATAATGGATTCATAACCCGCTTTGCGTATAGCAAAGGCGGCGTGGACACAGCAATAATCAAATTCAATGCCCTGTCCGATGCGGTTTGGCCCGCCTCCCAGCACCATGATCTTTTTGCGGTCACTCACAGCAACCTTGTCAGGGGCATTGTAAGTGGAAAAGTAATAGTCGGCGTTTTCAACCCCGCTAACCGGAACAGGCTCCCATGCTTCTTTTATGTTTAGCGCAATACGCTTTTCACGGATCCGTTTTTCGGAAACAGACAGTAATTTAGCCAGGTATTTGTCGGCAAAGCCGTCTTTTTTGGCCCTTGCCAGCAAGGCATCGGGCATCATGGCCCCCTTATGGGTGAGGATCTCCTCTTCGAGCCCGACCAGTTCTTTCATCTGCGTGAGGAACCATTCCTTGATGTGGGTTTTTTCACTCAGTTTTTTTATGTCTGCGCCTTTCCTCAATGCTTCATACAGGATAAACTGCCTTTCACTCGAAGCATGATTCAGCAGGTTCATTAACTCATCCAGTGTTTTTTTATTGAAATCCTTTGCAAATCCCAATCCATAACGTCCTATTTCGAGTGATCTGATAGCCTTTTGCAGCGCTTCCTTGTAATTTTTCCCGATGCTCATCACTTCACCCACTGCCTGCATCTGGGTTCCCAGTTTGTCTTCGAGGCCTTCGAATTTTTCGAAGGCCCAGCGGGCAAATTTAACTACCACGTAATCTCCTGAAGGCGTGTATTTCTCAAGTGTCCCATCACGCCAATACGGTATTTCATCGAGGGTAAGCCCTCCCGCCAGCAAAGAAGAAACATAGGCGATGGGGAAACCCGTTGCCTTTGAGGCAAGGGCGGAAGAACGTGAGGTGCGGGGATTAATCTCGATAACCACCACCCGGTCTGTTTTCGGGTCGTGGGCGAACTGCACATTGGTGCCGCCAATAACCCCTATGGCTTCGACAATATCATAAGAGTATTGCTGAAGACGTTGCTGCAGCTCTTTGCTGATGGTGAGCATCGGTGCAGTGCAAAAGGAATCGCCTGTGTGCACGCCCATGGCATCTACATTCTCAATGAAGCATACGGTTATCATCTGGTTCTTTGCATCACGCACAACTTCCAGTTCCAGTTCTTCCCATCCCAGCACCGATTCTTCGATCAAAACCTGGTTCACAATGCTGGCTGACAGGCCCCGGCTCGCTATGGTGCGCAGTTCTTCAACATTGTAAACAATGCCTCCACCCGTTCCTCCCATGGTATAGGCTGGCCTGATGACAACCGGATACCCCAGTTCATCAGCCACCTTTTCAGCATCCTCAACGGAATTCACAGCAGTGCTTCTGGGCATATCAATGTTGAGCATGGTCATGGTCTGCTTGAAAGCAGTCCTGTCTTCTCCGCGTTCAATGGCATCAATGTTAACCCCGATGACCCTTACCCCATATTTCTTCAGTATGCCTTTCTTGGCCAGCTGCGAAGACAGGTTCAGTCCGGTTTGTCCTCCCAGGTTAGGCAGCAGGGCATCCGGCCTTTCCTTCTTGATGATCTCGGTGAGGGCATATTCGTTTAACGGCTCGATATAGGTGACATCAGCAATCTCCGGATCTGTCATGATGGTAGCCGGATTTGAATTCACCAGAATGATTTTATAACCCAGCGATCGCAAAGCTTTGCATGCCTGTGTACCGGAATAATCAAACTCACATGCCTGGCCTATAATAATGGGTCCTGACCCTATGATCAGAACCGTGTTGATGTCTTTTAACTTTCCCATTTACGCTTATTGTATTTTCAAGGGTGAAGGTGCTCAATAAAACCGGCACAAGATAAAAAAAAGCGGATTATCGCGAAGGAGTTTTAGCGGATAAATTTGTCAACATAGCAGTTTAGCGGTTTAGCGGTTTAGCTGTTTAGCAATTTAGCAGTTTAGCGATTTAGCGGGTTAGCATAAAACCTAAACGATACCGAATACCGAATACCGATTACCTCCTTAGACCACTGACAGGGTTTCCGCCCGCATGCTTACACACACCGCTGTCAGGGTCTCCTTTCCGATTACCGGTTACTTTTTACCTTTTTTCCTCGAGAACATCCGTATCAGCCCGCTGTTTTGTATGGCTTCTGAAGAGCGGGTCACCTCCCTGATACCCGTGTTCAGCTGATGCATGAAAAACGCAAGGGAGTCGGCAAAAGCGGTGTCAGCGATGAAACGGCTGAGTGCGTTTTCATTATCGGTGAGCCTGTGGCTGAATTCGGTCAGATTCTGCGTTGTTTTTTCAAGGTTGATACTGGAAAGGTACAGGTTATGAATCAGCAAAGTGTCGGTAAACAATCGTCCGAAAATGCCTTCACCGGCATTCACCTTATCTGTTATTTTTGCGATGTCTCCGGTAATGATCTGCAGGTTGTAGCCTGCAGAATCGAGCTGACGTGAGAACAACGTATCAGCAAACAGTTTCCCCATCAGTCCCTGTCCCCTGTTCGCCTTTTCCGATATTTCCAACAGGTTTTCCGAGATGAGGTTGATATTGCGGCTGGTTACATCAATGTTTTCCATTACGGTGGTATCGGCAAATATCTTCCCGAAAATGCCATCACCACGGTTGATCTTATCCGTTATGTCGAGCAGGTTTTTGGAGACGAACTTAATATTCTCACTCGACTTTTTTACTTCCTTCAATATCTCATCAATATCCACCTGCTCAACCGTCTCCAGGATATCATCCTCGCTGACAGACGGGCTTTGCCCGCTTCCTGGCAGAATGATGACGATCTTGCCACCCATCAGCCCCTCGTTGGCAATGGTCACTTTTGAATCCTGCTTGATCAGCTTGACAACGTCTTTTTTAATGGTAAATCCGGTTTTTACCCGTGTATCCGACATTAATTCAATACTGCTGACGGTCCCGATATCAATGCCCGAAAAAAATACTTTATCTCCGATCTTAAGCCCTTTGATATCCTGGAATATGGCGGCAATTTTCAAGGGATTGCCAAACAGGTTCTGTTGTTTCCCGACGATATAAATACCCGTGATAAAGATTAATATGCCCAGGCTTATGAATAATCCGATATTGATCGCTTTTTTTCGTTGCATAACTGATCGTTTAAGTGGTAAAAAACATGGATACCTGAGGATCCCCGGAACGCTCAATGTCCTTATAACTGCCTTCAGCAATGAAATTTCCCTGATGCAGGATGCAGATCCTGTCCGATACTATTTTGGCACATTTCATATCATGGGTGACGATGATGGAAGCTGTCCCCTGCTCCCGCTGGACCGTTAAAATCAGATCGCTGATCTCCTGTGCCATGAAGGGATCAAGGCCGGCAGTTGGTTCATCATACAGCATGATCTCCGGGGATAACATAAGCGCCCTGGCAAGTCCCGCCCTTTTTTTCATGCCTCCGGAAAGCTCGGCCGGCATCTTATTCATGGCATCCAGCAAGCCCACGCTGCGCAGGTTTGTTTCCATCTGCTGTTCCATTTCGTCAACGGGAGTCCTGAAAAACTTAGCGTTGCGCATCAATGGGAAGAGCATATTATCTCTCAGGGATATGGAGTCGTAAAGCGCCCCCTGCTGAAATACATACCCGATGCGTGTTCTGATTTCATCCAACGTTGCATGGTTGCATTTTATAACATCCGTATCAAAAATCCTGATGTTCCCCTTGTCAGGGGTTAACAAGCCAACCATGCATTTCAGGAGAACCGTTTTCCCTGCTCCTGATTTCCCAAGAACAACAAGGTTCTCCCCCGGATTAAGCTGCAGGCTGATCTCATCCAGGACGGCCTTGCTGTCAAAGGCTTTGGACAGGTTTGATATGGCTATTATGCTTTCCGGTCCCATGGTTATATCTCAAAAAGACTGGTGATCTGCACCGCGATGAGGTCAATCACGAATATGACCATCGACGAGATAACCACCGCGGCATTGGCAGCATATCCAACCCCTTCCGTTCCTTTGTTGGCATAATACCCTTTGTAGCAACTGATGATGCCGATGAAAAATCCGAAAAAGAAAGTCTTAATCGTAGCCGGAATGATATCGTAGAAATAAATCCCGTCAAATGCCTGGGAGAAGAATAGGGGGAAAGAAATGTTGCTGTATGCCTTCATCCCCAGGAATGATCCCAGAAAGGCGATGAGATCAGCGTAAAAAACAAGGACAGGCAGCATGATGGTAGTTGCCAGCACACGGGTTACCACCAGGTATTTTATCGGATTGGTAGCCGATACTTCCATGGCGTCAATCTGTTCGGTTACCCGCATGGAACTCAGCTCTGCCCCGATGCCCGAACCTACTTTTCCCGCGAAAAGCAGGGCCATGATTACAGGCCCCATCTCCCTGATAATGGATACAAAAACCAGGTTGGGAAGCCATGCTTCTGCTCCCAGGTCAGCCATCATGGGTCGTGTCTGCAGGGTCAGCACCAGTCCCAGGATCAGCCCGGTAACACTAATGAGAAAAATAGAGCGATAACCTGTTTTGTACAATTGGTTGATCCATTCATCAAACTCAAAGCGTTTTACAAACAGGTTATTAAAAAATAATCCGGTGAAACGGAATATGTCGGTCAGTTCAACCAGGAAAGCCTCAATATTTTTAATAAACATTGATGTTTTCATTTCCACGGTTTGTTAAGATGATTAATCCCAAAGAAGTTAGTCCGGTGGACGGACAAACTTCCCTGTGATTAACACCCTGGTAAAATTACGGAATTATGGGCAATAAAACTATACCGGTTGCGATGAGAATTCATAGAACCCCGGTGGCAGGAGACAACAACTGTACAACGGGAAAGTCTCCCTGGCCGGCGGGAAGGTTTTACACACATCCGGCAAATGAACCTGTTAATTATCGTTAAAACCATTTGAATTATTGTTGGATTTATGTAAGTTTGGCTCAATACAATATCTGATATTTCATAGAGTTATATCATTAATTTTATTAATCTTTAACCACCTGAAAAATGAATGGTTTGATTCCCAGGAGGAAATTCATCCGGTCGGCCGCATTGGCAGGGGGGTCGTTGATGATGCTTCCCTACTTAAAAGGAAACACGATGATTCTCTCTTCTCCGGTTAACGGGTATTTTCTCAATGAATTCGGCATTGATGAAACACTCTGCCGCAAGTTACTATCTAAGGCATTATCCCGCGGTGGCGATTTTGCTGATCTTTATTTTGAGCATACCTTATCCAATTTCATCGGTCTTGAAGATGGAAAGGTTAACCGCTTATATGGTGATATCACCCTTGGGGTAGGTATTCGTACCATCAAAGGCGACCAGGTCGGCTATGGATTTACCCAGGAGCTTACGGAGGAATCCATGCTATCTGTGGCTGCCACTGCAGCTTCACTTTGTGATGCATCGGCAACGGCCTTTACCGGGAAATTCAACCGGCCGGTTTTGGCTGATTATTACCCCGTGGACCCGATGTTGATTGATATTCCGGCGAAATCGAAACTGCCGGTTGTCCAGCGTATCAATGAGCGATGTTTTGCTTTGTCGCCATTGGTGGTTAAGGTAAACGCAGGTTTTTCCCAGGATGTAAAGCGCATCATGGTGGTTACCAGCGACGGAGTGATGGCAGAAGATACGCAGCCTTCAGGATATGTTTATGCATCCGTGGTGGCTGAAAAAAACGGCAGGCGCGAAACAGCAGGATGGAACCTGGGAGGGAAGCGTGATTTTTCATTTTATACCGATGAGGTTGTGGAAAAAGTCTCTGCTGTTGCCGTTAAGAATGCTGTGAAGCTCCTCGACGCTATACAGCCGCCAGCCGGGGAAATCCCGGTTGTGCTGGGTCCCGGAATCACAGGCATTTTGCTGCATGAAGCTATAGGGCATGGCATGGAAGCGGATTTCAACCGCAAAAAGACATCGACCTACAGTACCATGCTGAATAAAAAGGTAGCCGAGCCCTTTGTCACCATCGTTGACGATGCTACCAATCCCAATCTTTCGGGCAGCATCAACATTGATGATGAAGGAGTACCCGGAAAAAGGACCGTCCTCGTGGAGAATGGCATACTCACCGGATACCTGCACGACAAAATATCAGCAAAGTATTATGGTGTTGAACCAACAGGCAACGGACGCAGGCAGAGCTTTGAGCATTATCCTGTACCCCGGATGCGGAATACCTATATGCTGGGAGGGGATGCTACACCGGATGATGTTGTAAAAGCAGCCGGAAACGGTATTTATGTGGAAGATGTAAGCAACGGACAGGTAAAAATCGGAGAGGGTGATTTTGCTTTTTATGTATCCCAGGGCCGCCTGATAGAAAATGGAAAGCTTACGGCTCCCATTAAGGATATCAATATTATGGGAAACGGTCCTAAAATGCTGGCTAACATTGTTATGGCAGCCAATGATCTGGAAATGTTCCAGGGTGGCGGCGGAATGTGCGGAAAAAGCGGACAGGGGGTACGGGTATCCTTCGGACTCCCGACCTGCCTTGTCAAATCAATGACAGTCGGTGGAACGCAGCAGAAAGGAGGTGCATCATGAATACCGCCATGCAGGAATTAATTAACTGGGTAACAGACCAGGTAAAAAAGGCAGGGGCAGACAGCAAAGTGATTTTATCAAAACAACGGTTTGTTGAGATCCGTTACCGTGAAAGAAAGCCCGATGCGATCAAGGAGGCTACCACACAAAACCTGAACCTTGAAGTATTCCTTAACGGGAAATATGCTTCCCAGTCAACACCGGATCTGAGAAAACCCGCTCTTGAAGCATTTATAAAGGAAGTGGTTGAAAACGCTTCCATTCTTGACCAGGATCCGTTCCGTTCTCTTCCTGATCCAAAATATTATGCCGGTGCTACCGGGATAGACCTTGAACTGAACGATAAGGATTATGCTGCCTGTACACCGCAGGACAGACATGCTATAGCCAGTGCAATCGAAGAAGAGAGCCTGAAAAGGGCAGGGGAGAAGGTAATTTCCGTGGAAGCCACCAGCTATGACTCAACCTATGAAGAATATGTGAAAACCAGCAATGGTTTTACGGGTTCGGAAAAAACTACGTACTTCCAGAAAGGTGCTTCAGTAACAATACAGGATGAGGGAGACAGGAAACCCAACGGAGGGTACTATGTCGGCAGTCATATTAAAGCCGATCTCCCGGATTCAAAGGAAGTCGGGACCCTGGCAGCTTACAGGACACTGATACTTATGGGAAGTAAGAAAATACCTACGGAGGTATTGCCCGTCATCATCGAAAACAGGGGAACCGGACGCGTGCTGAATGGTTTCCTATCAGCTCTGACGGGACAGAACCTCCAGCAAAAACGGTCCTTCCTGGCCGGAATGAAAGGACAGCAGGTTGGCAGCAAGGTTTTTACCCTGGTCGACGATCCTCATATCATCCGGGGCATGGGCTCTAAACATTATGATGATGATTGTTTTGCCCCGGTCCGCAGGGATATTGTTAAAGAAGGCCAATTGCTCGAATATTTCATTAACTGGTATTACAGCCGTAAGCTGGAGTGCGAACCCACCACCTCATGGCCGTCAAATCTCATTCTGCCGCCGGGGACAAGAAGTGTTGAGGAGATTATGAAAGACCTGGGCAGGGGCATCCTGATAACCGATTTTATCGGCGGGAACTCAAACTCCACCACAGGTGATTTTTCAGTGGGCATCATTGGCCAGTTATTCGACAAAGGCCAGATCATACATCCTGTTTCAGAAATGAATATTGCTGATAACCATTTGAAATTCTGGAATAAGCTTGCGGAAGCTGCCAACGATCCCTGGTTGTATAGCTCCTATCGTATGCCAAGCCTTGTATTTAAGGATGTGGTGGTGGCTGGAATTTAGCGGATCAGCCATTTAGGTGTTTAGGTGTTTAGCCTTTTAGGGATTCAGGGATCAGTTCCTGGTATTCCTAAACAGCTAAAAACCTGAATTGCTAATATACTGTCGATTACCTAATACCGATTACCCACTCAGACCACTGACAGGGTTCCCGCCCACATGCTTACACACACCGCTGTCAGGGTCTTCTTTCCGGTTACCGATTACCGATTACCGATTACCGATTACCTTTCCCTGGTCACCAGCTTTCGTACTTATAGATCCTTTT
>Ga0105100_10000318_pt1 | contig 28154 bp, 31 predicted proteins | sample PPLLak12cMay2015_2_FD_87033 | JGI IMG/M metagenome (GOLD analysis project Ga0105100, IMG submission 87033) | Freshwater sediment microbial communities from Prairie Pothole Lake near Jamestown, North Dakota, USA - PPLs Lake P8 Core (1) Depth... | ecosystem: Environmental > Aquatic > Freshwater >... | reverse complement strand
TATCCTTCTGCCCTCAAAGAGGCCATTGCCGGCTTTTATACGAAGACCACCGGGGATCTAAAGAATGCACTGGATAAACCCGGCTCGATGGTGAAACAGCCGCTGAAGTTGAAGGTGGAATATGGATCCGGTATTCGACCGGAAGAGAGCGCAAGTCTCAAAGAAGAAATCAAGAAGCACATGAAGGATAACCTCAGGGTCAATCCGGACATCGAATTGGTCCCCCCTGGCTCGATAAAAGTCGAAACAGGGCAAACCGGAAAAGTGAAACTCATAGAAATCGTAAAGCATCGAGGGTAGCCATCAACCCCTTGCCATTCAAAGAGGGTGAGGAAAACGAGAAGTGAAACCAAGAAAGTCAACGCAGCATAAGATCGACAAGATTCTGGTCTCTGTCCTCCAGCGGAGATTCAAATCCATCACCGAAGAGATGGGGCTAACCCTTCTTCGCACGACCCGCTCTCCTATTTTGAACGAGGCAAGAGACTTTGTCACAGGGCTTTATGACTCGAAAGGCCGCATGCTTGAGCAGACAGAATACATTCCCGTCCTTGCTTTTGCCCTTCAGCCCGTGTGTCAGTTTCTGGTCGAATATTTCGGGGACGAGATCTATCCAGGGGATGTGATTCTTCATAACGACGTCTTCACCCGGGGGAACCAGCTTGCAGACATTGCGGTTTTCAAACCTATATTTTTCAAAGGGGAGTTGGTAGCTTGGGCAGCCTGCAAAGGGCATCAGGCCGATGTGGGAGGCGCTGTTTCAGGGGGATACAATCCCCAGGCAAGAGAAGTCTGGCAGGAGGGGTTGAGAATTCCTCCTGTAAAGGTTTACGAGAAAGGAAATTTCAGAAAGGATGTCTGGAACCTCATCTTCTCCAATATCCGCTACAGCATCGTCGAAGAGGATATTCGCGCGGAGATGGGAGGTTGTGTGGTTGGAGAGAGGGGGATTCTCTCCTTGCTGGAACGTTACGGGAGGGCTGCTTTTGAATCCCACATAGAATATCTCTTCCGCTCGACGGAAAAAATGATGAGGAGCGAGATCGAGGCGATTCCTGATGGGGTCTACCGGGCGGAGAGTTTTGTTTACTACGATGGGTTCCATAAAGGTTCAAAATTCAGAATCTCTTTGACCATCGAGGTCAAGAGGAGCGACATCTATTTTGATTACACGGGCACGGATACCCAGACAGAAGGATTCGTCAATGCCCCTTACGCGGCAAGTGTGTCCGCCATCATCTTAACCTTCCTCATGCTCGTTAACCCGGACATGCCGCACAATGACGGGATGATACGCCCGATTCACATCCGTATCCCTGAAGGCTCCTTCCTGAACGTGAAATATCCGGGTGCCTCGACTTTTGGAAACAGCATCACGGGTCCTCACGCAGACGCCATCCTCAAGGCTCTCTCAAAAGCGATTCCAAATCGAGTGACCGCCGGATGGAATCGCATGCTTGCCTTTGCCATATCGGGAAAGGATCCAAGAAACGGCGCTCCGTACGTCGACATCCTTTTCAATGCCCTGAAGGGAGGCTCCGGAGCCACGCACGGGGTAGACGGATACGATCACATCGGCTTGATCAATTGCGCAGGCGGCATCCTGGCACAGGACCCGGAGATGTTTGAGTTGACCACCCCGCATCTTCTTCTGAAACACGAGTACGTGACAGACTCTGCCGGAGCGGGCCAGTGGCGAGGAGGAGTGGGGGTTGAAACCCTGTTCAAAATTTACGGAGAGAATGTCACGGGAGTGACCTTCGGAGACGGGGTGGATGAAGAAGCCCGAGCCTTTGGCCTGTTCAAAGGAAAGGAAGGGTCCATCAACAAACTGGAATTAACCTATCCGGACGGCAGGGTGTACGCGCCCCAATCAAAAGAAGTGATCAAAGATATTCCTAAGGGAACAACCTTCCACGAGATTGCCGGGGGTGGAGGCGGGTATGGAGACCCCAAAGATAGGCCCGTAGAGAAAGTCCTGAAGGATGTTCGAAATGGTTTTGTTTCGGTCGAGAAGGCCAGGGACCATTATGGGGTTTTGATCGATCCCCTCACCCTGAAAGTGAACGAAGAAGAAACAATCAAGTTAAGGGGGCTATCCGAGAAGTAGGGAGACGATGGATGAAATACAAGATTGGGATTGATGTGGGAGGGACCTTCACCGATTTTCTCCTGGCCTACGAAGACGGAACCACGCAGATCTACAAGGTGTTATCGACTCCGGACGATCCCTCTATAGGACTGATCGCCGGCTTGCAGCAGATGGCGGATGACCGAAACGTCCCCGTGAAGAAGTTCATCCGGGATATGGACACAATCGTTCACGGTACCACGGTGACGACCAATGCCGTGCTGACCTACCGGGGAGCCAAGACAGGACTTCTGACTACGGAAGGTCTCAGGGATACGTTGGAGATGAGAAGAGGAATCCGTGAGGAACAGTACAATAACCGCTTCACCAACGCAGAGCCGCTGGTTCCGCGACGCCTCCGGCATCCCATCAGGGAAAGGATTGACTATCAGGGTGAAGTGATCACTCCAATAGCCTTGGAGGATATCAACAACGCAGCCAAGCTTTTCGCCGAAGAGGGAATCGAGGCGATTGCGATCTGTTTCATGAACTCTTTCGCCAACAAAGATCACGAAGAGGTCGCCGCCCGAATCATCCGGGAGAAGATTCCTGGAGCGTATCTCACTGTTTCAAGCACCCTGCTCCCTTCCATAAGGTTCTACGATCGCATCTCTACGACCGTCCTCAACTCCTATGTGGGTCCCATCCTGAGAAACTACCTGACCAGCCTGCTTCGTCGCCTCAAAGACATTGGCTTTAAGGGGGTGCTTCTTATTATGCAGTCCAACGGCGGGGTCGTGTCTCCGGAGATCGCGATTGACAATGCCGCGGTCACCCTGCTTTCAGGACCGGCAGGAGGCCCTGTGGCCGGCATCACCTATACAGGGATTCAGGGGTATAAAGACTGCATTACCGTGGATATGGGGGGAACGAGTTTTGATGCAGCTCTGATCAAGGATCAAACCCCCTTGGTGACGACCGAAGGCGAGATCAACCGTCTGAGGCTGGCTCTGCCCATGCTCAACATTGTCACGATTGGAGCCGGAGGCGGGTCGATCGGCTGGATCGATGAAGGCGGGCTTTTGAGGATGGGCCCCCAGAGCGCAGGAGCAAAGCCTGGGCCTGCCTGCTATGACCTGGGAGGAGAATGGCCCACCTGCACGGATGCGGATCTGCTCCTGGGCTATCTGGACAAGGAGTATTTCGCAGGAGGCAAACTGCCGCTCAGCGAGGAAAAGGCGATCAACGCGATCAAAACCCATATTGCTGACAAATTGGGGATGGATGTGATTGAAGCTGCCGCAGGGATGTACCACGTCATTAACGTCAACATGGCCGCAGGGGTTCGAGAGGTCTCCGTGAAAAGAGGGGAAGATCCTCGTGAGTTCCCCCTGGTGGTGGCCGGAGGTGCAGGACCCAACCACGCCTGCATGATCGCCCTAGAGCTGGAGATTCCCATCATGATTGTCCCCAAGGAGTCTTCCATCTTTTGTGCTGCCGGGATGCTGATGAGCGATCTCCGGCACAACTTCGTGAGGACCCATGTCAGCCCTCTTGAAAAGCTGAATCCGAAAAAGTTACGGCAACTCTTCGAGGAGATGGAAAAGGAGGGGATTGATCTTTTGAAGAGCGAGCATATCCCGAAAAATCGGATCCAGTTCAGCTACTCCATTGACATGCGATACACCAAACAATATCACGAGGTGAATGTGGTCGTCACCCAGGAGGAGGTCCATCGAGGCAAGCTCCAAGCGATCGCGAAAAAATTCCACCCGGAGCACAATCGTCTCTATGGATATTCGTTGGAGGAACTGGGAACCCCGATCGAAGTCATTAACCTCAGGCTCACCTGCACCGGCCGCACGGACAAACCCAAATTCCGCAAAGTAAAGTATGCAGGGCCGAATCCATCCTTTGCCTTCAAGAAAAAGAGAAGGGTCTATCTTCCCAGCAAGAAGAGGTTTCACCCGGTCCCGGTGTTTGACGGGGATCGGTTGAGATGCGGCAACAAAATTGAGGGACCTGCCGTTATCGAGCAGGTCAATACCACTACCTTTGTCAGCCCTGAATTCTCCGTGCTGTGCGATGCCTATGGTTCCTTCACCATGTATCTCAAATCAAGAGAGAAGGAGTTCAAGAAAAGAGTGATGAAATGAACTATAGGTAAGATTAGAATTTTCCCTCTCAGGCAATCCCAGGAGAATTATCAATGGCATATAAAGATATTTCTTGTTGAAGGAACGGGTCATTTTAGAACAGAAATCAACAAAGGAAAAGAAATCTGCAGAGACCTTTGCGGAGCGACCACAGGTTTCCTTCGCCCCACATATGTAGTAGATGCACAGGGTGGAAGAGGAAAAGTCCCGGTAGATCTCGGTTATTCCGATAGAATTAGTGAAGACAGAAAAGGCGGAATTCTTACCTCAGCGATTGAACTGGGAAAAGTCTATGTAAACGATCTAATCGAAAGAATAGAAGGAAAACCTACAAGACATAATCCAAACAGAAATTAATAAACCAATCAGGGGCAGAAATGAAAGTCCTCTACTGCCCCGGCAGGGGGAACAGTTAGCCGGACGGCAAGGCTGTCTACCGTGAGGTGGATCTGAAGGAAGCTCCTCATAGCCGTTTGTTGGCCCTGAGATCCCACCCGCCTTTCACAGTCCCAGATCCTTTTCCGTCGGGACTCTCCGTCGAGTACTCTATCTCAACCTTGCCATAGGAGAGATCCATTTCTTCCCTTACACCTCCGCCCTGGTTCAGGGTTTGCTTGATTCCGCTAACCACGAGGTCACCGAGGATATACTTCAGGAATTCGTTTCCGCGACCTCCTCGGCGAACGACGAGTACCGCTTTTTTGATAAGCTCGCCGGATGCACAAGCTGTGAAGAGTCTCGGGGAAGCCCTATCGACCTTTTTGATCACCTTCAGAGGTTGAAACTCTGTCTTGGCATTGGCTCCAGCAGTCGAACCCGAAACGCTCGCCTGGCTTGCCCCGAAACTAAAACCCAGAACATCAATATTATCTTTGTGCGCACCATCTGTAGATTCGCCAGGAATACCTGCCAATTCCAGGAACACCTCCATTTGATCCCCCGGAGGAAAGCTTCCCGGAACTCCTGGCTTTTGACCCGGAAAGCCTCTCTGCTGAGCCCACCCGTACCCTGCAGCCAACATCAACACCACCATCACTCCAACAATGATTGGTTTTCTCATGCTATCACTCCTTGGCTTTCTTGCAGTTTTCATCTGATCCATTGCTGATGGAACCCCTTCTATCCTTTACCCCGCGCTTGATTATGGCGTCTATGGTCTCTGGTCCTGGACCCAGACCGGCGGATGGCAGCAACTCAACACCGTTGCTCCAGGCCAGATGGTGGCGGTGGACATTGACAATGACAATCAAGAGGCGCTTGCTGTTACTTTCTCATGTTACGTCCTCTGGATCTACGACCCGACCAGTGGCTGGTCTCAGCTCAACGCCATCGCTCCTGACGACATGGCTCCTGCCAATCTTTCTCGATGATGAGGGCGGCGATGATTTCTTGGAGAGGTTCGCTGCCGATCTCGATCGAACAAAAACCTCCTGCTATGTCTGGGCTCTCCTTCCCAATCATTTTCACGTCCTGTCAAGAACACAAAAGGCCCATGGACTTTTTCCCAGGGATTGGCTATTGAGTGAGGGCATCAAGATGGTTGAGGAGGAACTCTAAGGAGGGAGAAGCATGACGTTCGAGAACGCTTTTGCCATGGATACGTCCAGCATCAAGTACGGCCCCGGCGTGACTCGCGAGGTGGGGCACGACATGAAAGAATTGGAACTGAATGAGGAATTGGGGTAGCTAACGGGGGCAGGAGACAGATTCGCAGCGCAGAAAGTTTCGGAAAGGTGGCGAATACTCAGGCAAGAATTTTGTGGGTCCCTCGGTGGGTTTTGAGTTCAGTACGCGATTTTGATGGGCCACGTTGTGGGCTTCATTTTTTTTCGGTTGGTTGAAAACATTGAACGTATTTTGACTATCGAAAGAATCTGAATCTTGTGTTACCTGCTGAAATCAAAGCGAAAACCTGGGATGTCTACCAGTTAGCGAAAACTGCCGATTTTGATTCGACTCCCCTCCGCCTCCACCAAATTCTGTAGAATTATCAGTATATTTTTGGGAATAAGCCAATCATTCGAGGACGCGGTCTGGCTGTCTAGCATGTCCTGCAACCAGGCGAATGTCGTAGCCGGCCTCTCTCAGTTTGTCGACTACCTCTTTGGCGTGGTCATGGCCGCGCGTTTCGAGGTTCAGTTTGACACGGCTAACCTGGATAGGGTTTTCGAGGTTCAGGCGATCATGAAAGATGTGCAGGATGTTGGCTTTCTCCTGGGCAATGATGCCCATGAGCTTCCACAGGGAACCGGGCACGTCCAGGAGATCCACCTCAATTCGGAGCAACCTTCCCATCTTGACTGACCCTCGATGAAGAATGCGATCCATGGTGTTGATCTCGATGTTCCCGCCGCTGATGATGAGAATAGTGCGTTTCGCTTTTGTCGATACTCGGTTTTCCATGAGAGCGGACAGAGGAGTGGCCCCGGCTCCCTCTGCGACAATGCCGGCCTTATCCAGAAGGCTTAAAACAGCCCCTGCAATAGCCTCTTCATCCACATCCACCACTTCATCCACCAGTCTCTGAATAAGAGAAAAGTTCAGGTCACCCGGCCTGTTGACGGCAATGCCGTCCGCAATGGTATGCCCTACTTCCACGGCTACCGGCTTCCCATGTTCCAAGGATCGAATAGCGGAAGGACAACTTTTGGACTGAACTCCGATGAGGCGGACGGACGGGTGGATTGCCTTTGCTGCAATTGCAATGCCCGAGATCAGACCCCCGCCGCCGACAGGCACAACAATTGCCGTCTCGTGATCGAGAAATTCCGCAAGTTCCAGGCCGATGGTTCCTTGTCCCGCGATGACCAGGGGATCAGAGAAGGCAGGGATGAAGATCTGGCCTGTGTCTTTTGAAATTTCTACGGCCCGGGCATAAGCCTGATCAAACCGAGCACCATGCAGTATGATTTCAGCCCCGAGGTCTTTGACGGCCATCAGCTTTCGGATGGAAACATCCTCAGGCATGACAATGGTGGCTTTGATTCCGAGCCGTGCGGAAGCCCAAGCCACTCCCTGGGCATGGTTGCCCGCGGAAGCGGCGATAACTCCTCTTTCTTTTTCGTGAAGAGTCAGGTGGAGCAGGCGGTTATACGCGCCCCTCACCTTAAACGAACCCGTTTCCTGGAGATTTTCCAGTTTGAGGAAGATTTCAGACCCGAAGAGATGGCTGAAATAGCTTGAACGAACAAGAGGAGAGGGCTGGATCACGCCCGTGAATCTCTCTTGAGCCATTTGGATGTCTTTTAATTGGACGTCCACTTAATTTGTTCACCGTTGCCCGTTGAACGGTGATCCTCAGAACGTCCCCAACTGGCAGGGGCCGATTTTGATTCCAAGGGTCTCGCAGGCAGAGGAGATCTCCATTTTCTTTAAGCGCCGCTTCTCGGCCAGAGCCCATGCAGAGGAGCAGGGCAGGCGATCCTTCACCAAGGCGCCACGTATGGCTTTTTCGAGATCCGGAGGAACCCTCTCAGCCGGCTTGACCAGCCTCTTGGCGGGACCATAACCGAAGAGACCGAGCTGGCATTTGACGACCTTCACTTCCAGTGAATCAAGAGTGAACCCCACCTCTTCCGCCGGAACGCCCAGGCTCTCTGCGACTTCAAAAGCCACGGCACAGGCCATGGCTCCGTCTGTGACTTTGGCCTTGACCAGAGCGCTCACTCGTTCACTGACTTTGCGATCTGAGGAATGCTTCTTGCTGAAGTGCCCTTTGTCTTCGTGCGTCATTTTTATCCTCCTGAAAAAGTCTGATCATCGAATATCATTTTTTGTTGGACACTTCAAGGGTGGTGAAGAGGCCTGTGGCGAGGCTAAAAAAGTGCAAGATACAAAATGCACGGTTCACCGGGAATGCGTCCTTTTCATTCTGCCGTGACGTCTGAAATGCTGCTCTGCCTGGTACATGAAAGTCCTGATGGCGGCTTCCCGGCCTGGCTGAATGCCGGAATCATAGGGCGCATCCAGGTAGGGGGTACCCAGTTCGCTCATCAGGGGCTTTACCACTGCAGAGGTGGTTGTGCTCGGCATGCAGGTGAAGGGGTACACATTCACCATGCCGTTGTATCCCGCGCGAGCGCACGAAATAATCGAGGCAATGCTGAGACAGGCCTCCGTTGCCACATCAAAGGAGAAGAGGTCATTTTCTTCTAGGATTTCTTCGAGATGAGAAATCTTGTGATCCCCGATGAGGTCGATGACGGGTTGAATCCGATTGTAGACCTGATTCTGCCGGTGTTCCTTGTAGTAGAGGTCTATTCCGAAGCCGAGCATTTCTTTGAGCTTTGACCACATAGGACTGAAACGCATTTGCTTAAAGTTCAAACGAACTTGCGCCTTCGCGCTCCTCAAGCCGTCATAGCTCACATAGTTTGCCCATTCGGCAACAGAAGCATTGACGACCTCGGCTCCATATTTTTCAAGCTGCCGGATGATGTCCTGGTTGGATTGGACATGGGTCCTAAGAAAAATCTCCCCCACAATCCCAATCAGCGGTTTTGGAGGGATTTTTGAGTCAATCAGTGCCTTACCCTCTTCGATGATTTGTACGACATCATCCAGGATTTCTCCAAAATCTTTGCTCGGTCCATGTTCCTCAAAAGTCTTCTCCAGCTTGCGGAGTGAGCTTTCTATGAATTCATCCGCCGTGCCTTGCTTTTCTTCATAAGGCCTGATTCGCCAGAGGAGCCTGTCCATGATGTCGGCGACAACCACCGCAAAGTATCCGGACTTCTGAAAATCCAGAACCTTTTCTTTTTCGAGGATCCCCGAGAAGGAATACCCGTCTCTCGTCGTTATGGAGCTGATCTTCAGGCGGTCCAGCCCAGGGAAGGAATCCAGCACAATCCTTTGAAACCGATTGTAAAGCCCGAAACGACAAGGGCCGTCTGATTCAGGCAAGAAATACACGTACTGCCCAGGATCAAAAGCACGGCCCAACCTTTCTTTTTCCTTTTGGACGAAATAGAGAATGTCGCCCAACGTCACCTGGCAGGGATAACACTCTTTGCCCGATGTGTACTCCTTCCCGAGATCAAGCCCTTTGTAGGTTTCAAGAGCCCTGGCCTCCACACCAAACCCCCTGAAGGTTGCAGCAAAGAAAAGGGCTGCAGCCCGGTTCATCTCAGGAATGAGGACCGTTTTTTTGTGGAGCTGGATTTTTCCCAGGTTGCCGGATGCCCGTTCTTCCTGGTTTTCTTTTCTTGCTTCCATGGGTGGGGTCCTAGTTCGCCAGCTTCAACTCCGTCTTTTGATTCCACTGCGGCTTGCGCATCGTATTCTCGATCACATTCTTGAAAGCCTCAAGTCGGGTCATGACTCCGGCCACAGCGCTGTGCTCATCAAGCTCGAGAATAAGATAAGGCTTCGATCCCATGAGGTGTCGATAAAAGTGCTCGATGAAGGAATCCGCCCCGCATCCGAAGTTCGTCAGGTGAAGGCCGAAGGCGTTCGGCAAACCGCTGATCCGCTTTGCCGTCCTGAGAATCTGTGCTCCGAGCCCCCAGTACATGGAAGAGAACTCTTCAAGATCCAGGTCCGAGACATCCATGAAATCCATGGGCAAAGCTGTGAGCCCGATTTTGGACAAATTCTGCCCGATCCTCAGATTCACCCTTTCATCGTAGAGGTTGTAAGGCCGTCCCGTGACGACCACGAGCGGCTCATAGGGCGGCATGTTCTCCAGAATGTCGCGCCCTTTGCGCTGAAGCTCTTTCAGATACTGATCCTGCCTCTCCAGCGCGTAATAGAGCGCCTTCTTCACGTTGGCTTTCGTCACCCCCAGCTTTTCGCGGACCTGATCGGAGAGTTCTGCGGCGAGCAAGTCCGGGTCGTATTTCAGGTGAAGGGAGGGGCTCAGCACGCTTGCGCGTTGCAGCTTAAAAGCGGATCGCACCATGTATGAGTTGCTCTGCACCATGGGGCAGTAGTAGCCCATCTCCGAAGGGTGCGCTACAGGCATATCGATCAAGGTGGGGATAAAGAGGAAACGGGTCTTTCCTGCAAGCTCCCTCACGTGGCCGAAGGAGACCTTGACCGGATAGCAGGTCTCTGCCACCATGGATTCGATTCCGATCTTGGAGATCTGCTGAGTGGTCGCGGGCGTGAGCACGAGCCGGAAGCCAAGATGATCGAAGAAGTGAGCCCATAGGACCGACGTGTGAACGCCGTAAAGGGCCCGCTGCATGCCCACTGTCGGGCGGCCTGCCGCTACCATCAACGGGGCGCCCTTTAGCTCGTCGAACACTCCGGCCATGTAGGTCTGCCACACCTGGTCGCGCAGTTCGAAGAGATTTTCCTTCTTGGTCCCTTTGCCTCGGGTCACTTCATATCGGCCGCACTCCCCTCCCCACACGCTCCGCCTGCCGTCAAAATCATAGATTTTCAATTTGCACTCGTTGTGGCATTGAGGGTCCGCGTGGCAGATCTTTTCGCTGTAGGCCATCCGATCGCGTATGGCGCTCTCGATCCCTCTAAAGAGGCTCCTGTTCTTGCGTTCCAGTTGCATTTTTTCCTGCAGGCTGATCGCTGCACCATAGGCGCCAAGCACCTCCCGGTTGGCCGGGATCAGGATTTCCCTGCCGAGCACATTCTCAAAACCGGCCACCACGCCTTGGTTCAGAGAAGGCCCGCCCAGAAACATGATCCTCTGTCCGATTTTTCGTTTTCCCACCACCCGATTGAGGTAGTTGTGGACAATGGCGTAACAGAGGCCGGCGATGAGATCTTTTCTTTCCACTCCTTTCTGGTGATAGGCCACAAGGTCGGACTCCATAAACACGGTGCACCGTTCGGCCAGTTTCACGGGCGCCTCGGAGGAAAGAGCCACCTCCTGGAACTCGCCCACAATGTGGATGCCGTGCTTGTTGGCCAGCTCATGGAGAAAGCTGCCGGTCCCCGCGGCACACACTTTGTTCATGTCAAAGTCGAGGGGGTGTGTGTTCAAGATGGAAACGTATTTTGCGTCCTGTCCCCCAATCTCAAAAATCGTGTCCACCTCGGGATCGATTTGAACGGCTCCCCTCGCGTGGGCGGTAATCTCGTCAATGATCAGGTCCGCATTGAGGAAATCGCCCACCACGTTTCTCCCCGAACCGGTGGTGGCCACTCCGATGATTTCCACACGGTTTCCAAGATCGCTGTGGATGTGCTGGAGAAGGCCCTGAGTGATCTCGATCGGTTTTCCCTGGGTAGGGACATACCGTTTGTGAATGATCTCGCGTTTTTCATTCATCAAGGCGTACTTGGTCGTGGTCGATCCGATGTCGATTCCAAGATAAGCCCGCGTCTTTGGAGTCACCAGGAAACGCTCGATCTTGCCCGTGTCCTGCCAGCGGGTCTTTTTCAGTTCGAGCCTTGGCGCGACAGGAACTGAAAGCTTTCGTTCGAGGGGAATGGCTTGCAGCGCGTCAAGATTCACCTCGTCCTCTCGCCCCAGCTCAAGGGCCTTGAGGGCGACGCCCAGGGCTCCTGTGGACGTGTTGCAGGAAGGAACAGTGAGCGAGGGGAAATAGATTTGAAAAGCCTTCACCTGCAACGCGTTCATCGACAGACCTCCCACAAAGACGATGGGGTCCTCAAGCACCCGCCGCGACACGATGGTGCTGATGTAATTTCTGGCGTTTCCCAGGTGAAGCCCGTAGATAATGTCTTCCAGTCGCTCCCCTTTGTTCTGAAGATGAATCATGTCGGACTTGGTAAAAACCGTGCAGCGGCATGCCACATTGGCAGGTTTTGTGCTTTTGAGCCCAAGGGCGATGAAGTCTGACAGGATACGGTCGATTTGGAGCTGAGAGCTTCCTCTTTCATCTTCATAGAGAGAGGTGGCGAGGCGCTCGGCCTGCTGGTCAATGAAGGATCCTGTTCCGGAGGCGCAGGGACCGTTGGTGGCGAAATAGTCGAGTTCCCAGTCTCCCTCGTGATGCTTGATCTGGAAGAGCGCGGTGTCCTGCCCGCCCATGCTGATGATCGTTTTCGTGTCCGGCTTCAGGAAGAGGACGCCCAGAACCTGGCTGATGGTTTCAAACTCGTAGAAGAGTCCCAGTTTGTCGCTCAGGTTCTTGCCGTGGTTTCCGGTGAACGCGATGGAGCGAATGCTCTCTTTGCCAAACCTATCGCAAAGATGCTGGATAAGGGAAAGGGTTTCTTCTTCTACTTTTCCGAAATGGCGCTTGTAAGGAAGTTCGTAAACAATCGCTTTGGTTTCGTCGATGACCAAGGCGTTCAGGCTCACAGATCCTGCATCAATGCCCACGAAGTATCTGTTTGTCTCCGCTTTTTTGGTCATCACCAGACGCCTCGTCCCGTTCTATGCCAGGGCCAATTTCCATGAGGATTTCCGCCTTTTGGAAACCCTGAAAGGGGAATCCAATTAAGCACACCTTTTTTTTATTTGCAATAGGGCTACCGAGGAAAAATCGCACAAGGTGCAAGGCGAGTAATGATTTAGCATTTAACATTGAACATGAAACTTCGACCGTTGAGCATCGAATTAGGAAGGTACTGCAATGAGGAGATCCAGAAGCAGCGCAAGCAATCAGTTTCTCTGAAACACTAGGTCTGCGAAAAAGCTCTCTCCCGAGGTCGCTGTGTGCTGCGAATTGATCTGGATTCGTATCCCGGCAAGGACAGGAGGTTCATCACCGAATAGAGTTCTGTAATCTTCCCACACGTTGCGTGTTTCAGTGATCCACTTTCCGGCATCGTTTGGGCCCGAACGGACAACGATGGCCTTGATGCTCACAAAAGGGATTGCTGAGGCATTGTCCACTGAGCCCTCTGGAGCGGTCGTATCCCAGATGTAGGCAATCGTTTTTCTGTTGGAGAAGGCAAGAAAAATCTGGGCGGCTTGATCATCAGCGCTTGACCTTCGAAAGTCGCCTCCATCAGGCAGCTTGGTCACTTTCCATTTCCAGGAGAGCACCGGGAATAGCTGGGGGTTTACGTCGAGGGCCTTCTGGAAAGCGAAAGAGGTCTCCTCGCTCCGAAGCCGCAGGGCAGAAATCCCACTATCCTGGATAACCTTGTAGTCGGCCTTGCCTATCTTTTCATGGAGTTGCCAGCCAGAAGGATTGCCGCCATTCCCAATATCACTAGAAAAGTCGGCAACGATAACTCGCTCAGATGCCCACGCAGGTGAGAGAAAAGCAAACAGGAATAACAATAGTACGACCCTTTTCAGACCCGTCATGATCACCTCCGTTCCAAGCGCGAGACCACATCCAAGTATGTTGGGAGCGTGATCGGGCTCCGAGTGAATCAACTTGAGCAAGCGAGGCCTGACAAGGAACCAGCTTTAGCTTTACCTTATTGATAAAGCAATATAGAAATGGCAACAGGAATTGTCAAGCAGGGAATTGCCTACCCGACTTCGCGTTCCCTCTTTTCATGGTTCAGCAGCCACTCTTTGCGCCAGAGGCCGCTTCCATAGCCGACCAGCTTGCCATTCGAACCTATGACCCGGTGGCACGGGATGATGATGGGAATCGGATTCTTATTATTGGCGTTTCCTACAGCACGATAGGCATTGGGTTTGCCGATGGTCCTGGCTACATCTCCATAGGAGACCAACTTCCCGTAGGGAATCTTTTCAAGTCGTTGCCAGACGAGTTTCTGGAAAGGCGTTCCGTGCAGAAGGAGCTTCAGAGAGAAATTCTTGCGGGCCCCTTTGAAATACTCATCAAGCTGTCGAATCCCTTTCTTCACACACCCAGGAAGATTCCGGTCATTGGGGAGCCGCCTCTTCACGAAAGCCACGGACACAATCCCGTCCGAGGTCCCGGAGACCTCCAGAGGGCCGATAGGCGATAGATAGTAAGCTTTGAATTCTTTCATAATAGTCCTCTCTTCATAGAATCGTCCTTAGAAAGTTGGCACAACTGCGATCTAAAATCCCCTCTGTCTCCCCTTTACAAAGGGGAGGACTTGTAGTGGATTTCCCCCTTTCTTAAAGGGGGATTTGGTGATCTCGCCACGATATCAGGTTTCTTTCGCAAAAGTCTCTCAACGATGCGCCGGAGCAGTAGTCCTGTAAACGCTGGTCGGCTTTGAAAACGCCTTCCCATTCTCTTCAATAAAAATGATCTTCAAGAAGGGCCTCTGCTGCCGCAATCCATAACTTCGAGTATCGTCCCGATGGTTTGAGATGAACAAAGATTCTTCTGGAGGCGATACGGTCCCATCCTCCAACAGAAGCGAAGCGATCCGTCCAGTGCTTCTGGTATTTCTTGATCTCCGCAATCATGTTATCCAGGAGGTCAAGCGGTTCCTCATGCTCAGGCTGGAGAACAAACTGCCAGAGCATGTTAGGCTCTGAAGAGATCGCTCTTCTCACCATATCCGTGAGCTTTTTTCGATAAGCAAAAAGGGATGGAGCCTTGAAGACAAGAGCGCGGCGAGAAGTGACCCCCGGAATCGTATCGCAGTCTTGCTCTTTGTTCATATCCATGACGATGCGCTCGTTGAAAAGGTCGGGCAGGGTTGTGCCCACGAACGTCTCCGTCATGCAGTCCAGAGGCGACTTCCTGTGCATGAACTCCTCAATGGCCCGGATGTCGTCCGGCGACAGGGTGCTCGTTGACCTAACTCCATAGGGTGGCCGGTCATCGGCTTCCATTCCCCAGCGGTTACGCTCAGCGCGAAGATCAGTCCCCGGGAGGAGGAGGGTCTGAAGACACTGAACATTGGCCCCTTTGAATTCCCAGGCCCACTGAAGGGAACGTTTGACCTCCTGCAGTGTCTGGCCCGGCAGGCCGTACATCAAATCAATCGTCACTCGTATCCCTTCTCGCGCCATGAGAAGCAAATTGCTTTCGAGTGGGGCAAGCCTCACTGGACGACGAATCTTTTTTAGAACCCGAGGATCAAGGCTCTGAACTCCAGCTTCAAGTTCCGAAAAGTTGGCCTCTGCGAGACCATGGATCTGATCAGCGGTCAGCAGGTCAGCCTGCACCTCAGCGAAGAATTTGAGGTTGCCTTTTCGATTCAGATTGCAAAGGGACTTGAGAATGTCTTGAAACCCCGGATTGGCATTGAACACCGGGTCCACGAACCGTATTTCTCTGGCTCCCCGATCTAAGAGGATGCGAACCCGCCGGTTCACCTCCTCTGCATCAAGGAAGGTTGTTTTTCTTCTCAGATGCCCGTAGCGGCAGTAGCTGCAGCGCAAAGGACAGCCCCGCCCGGTTTCAAGATAAGCCATGCCGTGAGGATCGGGCTTCCAAATCGAATGACGGGCTGATGGCAGACACTCTTTAAGAGTAAGGCTGGGTGACGGAAGTTTTCCCCATGAGTAGCGGCGGCCTGTTTTCCAGACCACCTGCCTGAAATTCGTCTGAACTCCTTTCTCAAGGGTCGAGAGGATTTGAGGAAAAACAACCTCTCCTTCGCCAACAACCGCGACATCCGGGATGCCCGTTCTGAAAAGAAAGGGATGCTGAAAGGCCACTTCAGGGCCGCCGGCAATCACCTTCACCCCAGGAAGAACCTGCCGGACCTGTCTCAGGAGGTGAAGGGTGCGCTCGATGTTCCAAAGATAGAGGGTGCAACAAATGATGTTAGGCTGCCAGTCGAGGATTAGGCCGAGGAGGTGGGCGTCATCCAGATTCTCCTCCTCAGAAGAAAGAAAGCGCGGATCACAGTCACTCCCTGCCTTTTCCAGGCTGAAGGCGAGATATAATCCCGCCATGGGCAGGTTTTCTGAAAATTCCGCGCTTTCGTTATCAAGACGAGGAAGTTGGAGGAAAAGAATCTTTGGCCTTTTCTTCGTTATTTACAAATACCCTCCTGCTCTTTTGAATCTTTGCGGGTTCATTCCCTCGGCTTGCCGCGTGTCGTCATTGCGGCCAAAGCCGCAATCCAGAACTGATCTGGATGCCGGATCAAGTCCGGCATGACGAGCGATACCCTGCAGCTCGCTGCAGGATGATTCATTCAACAATACTGCCTTTTTTGGAGACCGCAAACTGTATAATACCAGTTTCTGGATTGGCCCGGTAGCAGGAAAAAACGAAGGGTTCCGTGGTTCCGATTCTTAGCGCGACTAAACTACAAAGGCGGGGTGGTGAACCAACCCCGCCTTTGCGATTGAAGACCTAATTACTGTCAATTCTTCTTAAACTTCCTTCGGAATCCCATAAGGCCGAGTAAGCCCGAACTCATGAGGGCAAGTGTGGCCGGCTCAGGCACAGGATTGACTGTCACAGTTCCATTAATTGTTGAGTAATCTATTGGATCTCCTAGGCTGTCGCCCAAGTCATTGATGGACAATTCCATAGCACTACCGCCGACTGCTATCGCATCAAAGGTCAACGATGCAAGCACGAAGCTGTCTGCCTGGAGGTTATTGAGGTTATCTGGCGGATTAGTACTGTCGAGTGATAAGCCGACCAGGTTGACAACTGCTCACCGACATACCCTGGTCGGGTACTGAGGAGCGTTAATTTCCTTGCATCAAGAACTGTGATTTTGCCGTTTCCGTCTGTATCGTATTCTAGAAACCACTCACATGCGAGAGTATTAGTGCGGATTGAACTCATGTGCAACACTGATGGTCTCGCAAAAAGCCGGAAAACGCCCTTTTCTGTCATTCCGGCGGAAGCCGGAATCCAGGAATACCAAGGAGTTCTGGACCCCGTCGCCTGTCCGCCTGGCGGATTCGCCGGGGTGACGGCTTTAGTGACTTTTTGCGAAGCCGTCAAGGTTTTGTCTAAGCCTTTAATAGCCCCCGGGCGGGAGAATTCCGATTTCGTCCTTGACCTTAGAGACCCCGGCCACCTTCTTGACTGCAGCGATCATCTGCTTTTTCTTTTCTTCGTCCACCACAAAACCAAAAAGGTGAACAACGCTCTTTTCCGGCACATCCACATTGAATTGGGCGGATCCAAAGTGCTCTTTAAGAAGTGCAGCCTGAACTTTTTTCAGCAGGGCCATTCGCTCCATGGTTTCCAGCGCATTCAAACTGCATTCCTTCACAGCCCGAACCTGAAGGGCTTCCAGAATGAGCCGGCCGGCCCCTTCAATGCCCACCTTTTCAGGGTTAATGACCAGGTCGTACAAGGACATATCATCCAAATCCATTTTAAAGGCGAATCGCATGAAGCCGCGCCGTTCACTGTCGCTTTTGGAGATCATCTTTTCTGCTGCCTTCTCGCTCAAGCCGTGGTTCGCCATGACCTGTTTGATGCGATAGTCTTCTGAAGCGAAGATGAGGACGTGAAGCGCGCACCCGAAGTCCCGGAGCAACAACTGGCTTCCGTGACCAAGAATGATCCCATTGCCTGACCGCGAGAGCTCGTAAATCACAGACTCCATGAGGTCGATGTAGAGTTCAGGGTTGTATCCTCTGAGGGAGTCAAAAAACCCAGGTGCTTTCTCATCGAAACCCTTTAATTCTTGAGAGCGAAGCCCAAGTTTGATCGCCTCCGTCTGGAGCTTCTGGTCATCATAAAGAGTCAGCTTGGTTTTTTCCGCAACAAACCGCGCGACTTTATCAGCGCCGCAACCCATACCCCCGGAAACTGTTATCAGTGCCATGACTCAACCCCCCTTTCATGGACCTAAGTTTATGTTCTGACTCAAGTTAGGAAGCGGCGAACCACTTGTCAATCCATGCGGGTCAGGCAAAGCAATTTTCAATGTAATTCAGAATCGCACTGAATGCTTATAGGAAGCATTGGTTTTGGCGGGTTATCTCTCTTGGAGAGGAAGAATGAATGATCCTAGCCAGGAACGTAGCAAGATCAACCGCAGTCGGCTTGTTAACGGCCGGCGCTGGCTTTTAGAGCTTCTATGTACCTCTTCAGTATTTCCCTGTCCTCTTTCTTCATGTGGGTGAACTTCACTCCGGCACAGTGACGATATTCTTCCGTGGGGGGCGCCTGGTGAACCACACGGCCTCTCAGCGTGACCAAGTCTTCCCTTAGTCCGACAGTGATCAGGACTTCTTCTCCTTCTTTCAGAGCGCGATGGGTTTCAAGAAGAAGACCCCCTTCACTCACATTGCGCGTCCGTCCCATTCCCTGTCTGAGAAATGCCCCATATTCTCCCAAAACAATGTAGTCTACAAGATTCAGCGTCTCTTTCCGATCCCATTTTCGCCGCTGTGCCCCTGCCATACGCTCACCCCTGCTTTGAGGATCCCCCAGGTACTTTATGTGGGGATAATATCTCACAAATCGCGCTAAAAGTCCATTGTTTTTGAGGGAGTGTCGTTTGGTCAACCAGGGAGGTTGTGTTTTCCGCGCAGGGATTCGGAGAGCTGCCGGATCACTTTGAAAGCTTTTTCCACTGTTTTCTCGCCGTCCGGGTTCACCAGGCAGCAAGTGGCCGGAGAAAGCAGACTCCTGGAGAGCAAGAACTCGCGATCAATGCCCTTGTCATTGAGCCTGGTCCAAACCTCTTCAAGCCTTTTCTCAAGGGAGACCATGTCTTCCTTTTCAAAAGGCTCGAAATTGGTGGGCACGATGCCCCACACGATGACCCCGCCCCGATCCAGGAACCGGCGTATGGAGGATGAGTAGGAGGCAAACACTTCACCGTTGGAGTAGATGTCCATGGACAGGATGTCAAGGTCCTGGCCCAGCAGAAAATCCCAGTCCGGATTGCCGCACAGGTGAACGCCGCGGGGCCTTTGGATCATGGAGAAAAAGGTCTCCATGTCTTGCCTCGCTGCCCGGTCTCCGTAACCTGCCATGGCGCTGAATAGAAACTGGAGCCCCGGCTCATCGATGAACATGAACGCATTGGGATTGAGGGCCTTAAGCCGCGTGAGCTGGACATCGACCCTTTTGGCCATGAATTCCAACATAAACGGCCGAACCGTGTCATCGAAAAGAATAGGTCGGTTGTCCTGATCATGGACGTTAAGGCCAAAGCTGATAGGCCCTTCCAGCTGACCACGGATCGCCGGGCGGTTGGAGAAATCCATCTGCAGGAACTTCTTGTAGACCACCGAGTACGTGTCGCTGATGTCAAAGTACTCGGGCTCCTCAAAATGAGACATGGCCTGTTCCAGCTCATTCATGAACTTCTCCAGGGAGAAGCGAAGAGTCCTTTTCTCGAGATCGAGCACGATTCCCGGAAAGTGCTCGGAGGCCTGAACATACATGTCTTCGTAGTAGTTGTACCGGGGAAGTTGCGGCCAGAAGGGGATGTCCAGGGACAGGGCGACATCCAGGGCCCTGTCTACATCCCTGTGCGGCATCACCGCCATGGCAGTGGTTAGAAGATTACCCGGAATCGGCATTTTCTACCCTTTTGGTAAGTCGTTCTATCTTCATCTCAGGATTTAAGATGGGGAAGCGGCGGATTCCTCAGTCCCAGTGGATGCAGGAAACAGGGCAGGCTTCCATGGCATCTTCAATGCAATCCACCGGGCCGCCCTCCGGTTTAACGACTTCTGATTTCTCTCTGTCTTTATCCAGTTTGAACACTTCCGGACAGACGTCTTCACAGTTGCCGCAACCGATGCATTCCTCTTCGTCAACGACCACTTTTTTAGCCATGAAAAGCTCCGTTCAAATGGGTGGTGCGATGGTGACCAGGGCTCGTAACTCGCTTTTTGCTCTCAGCCCGTGAGGCTCTGCGATGTCGCAAACAAGCACGTCGCCTGTTCGAGCCGGAAGGGCGGCGCCGTCTTTTCCAAGAAACTCCCCGACCCCTTCGATAATGACAATGCTCACCTGGCCTTCAATGTCATGGCTATGAATAGGGAGTTCCTGGCCCGGTCTGAAATTGAAATTGATGATTTTGAAATAAGGCGAGTCTTGGACAATCAACCGCTTGATGGCGCCATCTTCAAACCCGCTCGACTCGTAGAGACTGACTCTCTTCATGGGGGGCCTCCTTTCTTCCGGTTACATCTCTTTAAGATAGATCTTCTCGTAAAGCTCTTCCAGGCGCGCAAGGTGACCTTCTTCATCTTCTGCAAGCTTCTTGTACATCCCTGCCATGGGAGCAGCTCCGCAATTTTCCGCCGTGTTTCTGTAAAAATCCACGGCCCGTTTTTCTTCATGGATCGCGTAGATCATCACTTCTTGTTCAGAGGCGATTGGGCTCAGCGGCTTTTCTTCAAACAAAAGAGAGAATTTCATGCTCGGGCCTGATTTTGCTCCTGAATCATGAAGAAGGACCGTCTCTTCGAAGAAGGCTTTTTCAAGAGTGTATTTATGCCTAAGTTCATCAAGGGCCAGGTCTCGCAACAGGTCTTTGGCCAGGCGTTCTTTTGCCTTCAGATAGGTGTTTTTGTAGACTTCGAAACTTGCTGCTTCCATCTCAATGGCTCTTTCCAGCGCCGCCTCTCTTGTGTAGCAAACCTCTTCCATAAGATCCTCCTCTCATCTTGTTCACTGTCGTCTTAGCCTAACTGCCATCGCGATTGCAAGGGGTTCAGTCCAGGGACTGGGATTCTGTCCCCATTTCGACCCTATGCTTGTTTTGTATGAAACAAAATCTAGTCACTCATAGGGTGTTCAACAAGGTCAGCGTTCTTCTTGTGGGTCTCATTCTGTCTTCTATACTCTGTCTTCCGTATTCTTCTTCAAGTAAACGATGGTCGCTCCCCATCCCGACCACTCGCTGTCCAGTTTAAAATTCAGAACAAGAGGATGCTTTTCGAGGAGAGCGTGCACGGTCCGGAGGAGAACTCCCTTCCCTTTGCCATGAATGACCTTCACTTCCAGGATGCCTTTTTCCCGGCACTCCCGCAGATATTCATCCACAACCGATGCGGCTTCCTTCGGTTGAAACGTGTGGAGATCAAGGGTTCCGTCAGTGGGCTGTTCAATAACCTCTTCTTCATCCATAGGCGCTTCGCCTTCTCAGAAAATCCCCCTCCCGTCCCCCTTTACAAAAGGGGGAAGCTTGATGTCTCTGGATTAACCCCTCTTTCGTAAAGAGGGGCGAGGGGAGATTTGTCTTTCTTGGCCGGATACTCAGTTTTCATGTTTAAGGTGTATTCCGCGGCGGTCCAGGCATGAAATTCATTCGTTCAAGGCGCAGCAGGTCAAATCCTTTCCAGGTTTATCTGATCGCCGAACTTAGCTTCAAGATCGCGGGCCAGGTGGTCGTAATCCTTTTGGGACTCCATTTCCACCACGAGGTCGCGATCATCGAGCACTTTGAGGAACCCGTGCTCTTTGACAACCTCTACCACTTCTTGCACATCCGTCGTTACCCAACCCTTCATTCTCATGACCAGTTCGTCGCCTTTGAAAGCGCGGTCAATCGTGAGGTCCACCCTTCTTTTCTTGGCCTCCCAACCGATCACGGCAGGTTGCACGAGAACAGGGGTCACGGGGTCATGCATGGCAGCACATCGGAACCAGAGTTTTGCACGAATCATACTGTTGCCTCCTCTTTGGAGAGTAGAAGTTCCCTGTTGAGGATCAAACCTCGCAGCAGGAAGAAAGGCTTGACATTAATGCCCAATATGCAATCTTAAAAAACAGATTGTCAGCCGTCAAGGGCAAGGAATTTGGTGGGAGGAAAAGGTGTGCCAGAAAGGAGGTAAGGGACGATGCGGTTTCGCTACGTAATTGGAATTCCTGTTCTGGTTTTTTGCCTGGGAATTTTAGGAGAAGCGAACGCCCAATTCGGGGTATCGCCGACCCAAGTCACCATGGATAAGGGCAAGGTCCTTTCCGCTGCAGGGGGAAGATTCGTCTTCGGTCAGATTTCAGACTCCGGAAAAGACCAGTTCATGCTGGATACACTCACGGGAAGATTGTGGCGGATCGGTGAAAGCAGTGACGTGGGGATGCACTTGCGGCCGATTCCTTATCGAATGGAAGACGGCAAGTACTCTCCTGCGCCAGACGGCCCGCATGAGCCAAAACCAAAAGAACCTGCAAAGAAGTGAAACGCTAGCGCAGACCTTCACGCCAGCAGGGCGAGCAACTCTTTTGCCTCTGTGGTAGGGCTCTTGCAGGCGTTGCCTGAACACACGTAGGCCGTGGCCCGGCCGTCCACAGGACTGTAAAACTTTGCAAAGGCAGCCACGGCATCAATCTCTTCGCTTTCTGGACCGGTCGGCCGGAACAGAACGACCTGATTGGGGAAATAGCGAGATCTCAGGGCGTCCAACATGTCTTTTGCGCCCAAAGTACCGGAGACCACCACCTCGCGAGCAGGCCCCAGGCTGAAATCAAGAGCGCTCAGGAACTGAGTGTACCCTGACGGAAACTCGCCGACCTGCTCTGAAAAAGCCCTCTGAAGTTTGGAGGCTTGGTCCTCCAGATCAGAATCGCCGGTGAACCGTCCAAGGCGGAGCAGATTGAGCATGGCAACGGCATTTCCCGACGGAAGTGCCCCGTCATACACTTCTTTCTTGCGCACAATCAGGTTCTCTGCGTCATCAGAGGTAAAGTACAGTCCTCCTCCCCGTTCATCCCAGAAGTGGCGAATCATGTCTCTGTTGAGTTCAAGACTGGTCTTCAGAAATCGGGCGTCAAAGGTCGCCTCATAGAGCTCGATAAGAGCCCACACCATGAAGGCATAGTCATCTAGGTGCGCGAAGATGCTTGCCTCGCCTTCGCGATACCGGTGGAGAAGACGGCCGTCCGGTTTTCGCATCTTTTCCAGAATAAAGTCCACAGCCTCTCCTGCGGCATCGGAGTATGCCTTCTCTCCTAGAACCTGCGCTCCCCTGGCAAGGGCGGCGATCATCAGACCATTCCAGTCTGTGAGAATCTTGTCATCCTTGTGAGGGTGGATGCGCCTTTCCCTGACTTCGAACAGCGTGGATCGGGCTGAATCAATCTTTTTCTTAAGTTCTTGCGTGGGAAGAGGCATTTCAGAAGCCATATCAGCAAGGGACTTGCCGGTGTAGAGGATGTTCGCGCCCAGGCTTTTCCCGCTCGCCTCTTCTCTGAAGTTCCCGTTCTTTTGAATGTGAAAGGCCCGGGTCATCAAGTCCGCCTCATCCGGGGGAAGGATCTCGCGAAGCTCCTGTTCCGTCCAGAGATAGAACTTGCCTTCGACCCCTTCACTGTCCGCATCTTCGGCAGAGTAAAATCCGTTTTCAGGGGCTTTCATGTCCCTTAGAACATAGGTGAAGATCTCTTTTGCTGTGTCAGAATATACGGTGTTCCCGGTGGCCTGATACGTTTCCAGGTAGGCAAGGGCGAGCATGGCCTGGTCATAGAGCATTTTTTCGAAATGGGGGACGAGCCACTCCCTGTCGGTCGAATATCGGTGGAAGCCAAACCCGATCTGATCAAAGATCCCGCCCCAGCGGAGTTCCTGAAGGGTTTTCTCGACCATCTTCAGCGCTTCTTGATTGTTTGTTCTCCTCCAGTAGCGAAGCAGGAAGAAGAAGTTGTGGGGGGTCGGGAACTTGGGAGCGCCGCTGAACCCGCCATAGGTCTTGTCAAAGCGCTGGGAGAGTTCCTGATAGGCTTTGTCGAGAACACCGGCGTCAAGGAGTTCTCCGGGTTTTACCTTTCCAACGGATTGGAGGGCGGTGGTCATGTTTTCTGCAGAATCGAGAACATCTTTATTGCGATTCTCCCAGACATCGCTGATTCGAGGGATGAGTTCCATGATTCCCGTACGTCCGAACCGGCTCCCCTTGGGAATGTAGGTGGCAGCGAAGAAAGGTTTCTTGTCCGGAGTCATCACAATCGTGAGGGGCCAGCCGCCGCTGCCGGTCATCATCTGGCACACGGTCATGTAAACGTGGTCCACGTCCGGCCTTTCCTCTCGATCCACCTTGATGGAAACAAAGGCCTTGTTCATGAGCTCTGCGACCTCGGAATCCTCGAAGGATTCCTTTTCCATGACGTGGCACCAGTGGCAGGTGGAGTAGCCAATGGATAGAAAAATCGGCTTGTTTTCCGCTCGGGCTTTTTCAAACGCCTCCTCGCTCCAGGCATGCCAGTCCACGGGGTTGTAGGCATGCTGAAGCAAGTACGGGCTTTTTTCTTTGATGAGCCGATTGGGAGGATTGCCTGAAACCGTCATGAATGTTGGCCTCCAAAGCGAAAATATTTTACGATTAAAAACTAATCATGAATCATTGAGCCACAACTTGCATTGTCATGAAGCCTTGAAGGCTCTGGAATCAAAAAGTGCCTTCAACACTTGATGACAGGATATTCGTCATTATATTGCCTGTGCTTTTTATCCTCTGGGCCTGAATCCTTTAAGAATGCCCGACTTCATCAAAAAACCCGCGGACTCCCAGTCTTCTTTTGAGAGAAGCATGGGAGAGTTGAAAACCCTAATCAAACCAAAAGAAAGGAGACAAAAGGATGAGTAACACAGAAAAGAATTTAGGTGATGCGTTCGCAGGCGAGTCGCAAGCCAACAGGAAGTATCTGGCCTTTGCCAAGCAGGCGGAGCAGGAAGGGTACAAACCGGTCGCAAAGCTCTTCAGAGCGGCTGCAGAGGCGGAGACGGTTCATGCCCACGCCCATCTCAGGACCCTGGGCGGGATAGGAAAAACAGCGGAAAACCTGAAAACCGCCATCGCCGGTGAAACCCACGAGTTCAAGAAGATGTACCCGGAATTTATTGAAGAAGCCCAAAAAGAAGGCAACAAAGCGGCTGAACGCTCCTTCAACTTTGCCAATGAGGTGGAGAAGATTCATGCGGGGCTCTACCAGAAGGCGCTGGACAATCTGGGCAAGAATGTCGACGTGGACTACTACGTGTGCTCCGTGTGTGGCATGACCGTTGAGAAGGAAGCCCCGGAAAAATGCCCTGTTTGCGGCGCTGCGAAAAAAGCCTTTCTCAAAGTTTCCTAGTCTCTGTTGTCCCTCCCCTGACCCCTGCTCTATCCTGGGCTTCGCCTGTGGCAGGGCTACGGAGGATGGGCAAAAGGGGAGAGGGCATTCCTTTATGATTGTAACCTGAGCCCGCTCAAGGAGACTAACCCATGTCAAAACCTGAAGAAATGTGGCAGTGCCAGACAACTAATTGTGGATATATTTACGACCCCGACAGGGGCGACAGGAAGGGAAAGATTCCCAAAGGAACCCGTTTTGAAGATCTGCCTGAGGATTGGAAGTGCCCCGTTTGCGGAGCGGGCAAGAAAATGTTCCGGCCTCTGGTCGGGCCTGGATCTGTGGCGGCTGAGACCCAGCAGAGTTGAGAGCCAGAGGCCAAGACAGAGGCTCTCAAAGCGTGCTGATATGACTTGACATGCCCTGCCCTGTGAATAGATTAGAAATCATTTCTATTTACTCAGGACCAGGCTTTATTGAGCTCTGATCAAAAATACAGGATGACCCACCAGCGTCAGGTGATCCTCGAGGAGATTAGAAGGGATCCCTCACATCCAACGGCCGATGAGATTTATGAGCGGGTCAGAAGAACACTCCCAAGAATCAGTATGGGAACGGTTTACCGCAATCTGGACATCCTTTCCTCGTGCGGGCTCATTCACAGGCTGGATCCGGGACTGCCCCAGATGCGGTTTGACTGCGTGACCAAGGATCATTATCACATCACTTGCATGCAGTGTGGAAAAATTGAAGATGCTCCGATCGAAACCTCTGACAATGCCCTTGAAAATCTGGAAAATGCCCTGGGCCGCCTGACCAAGCACGGCATCTTCGGGCACAAGCTCGAGTTCGTAGGACTCTGCAAGGAGTGCTTGCAGAAAGAAAATGAAAGCTCAGGAAAAGACAAACGCGATCATGAAGAATCGTGAAGGAGGAGTAAAATGGAAGAGCGCAAAGGGGTGATTACGTTTATGGGCAATCCCCTGACCCTTTTGGGGCCGACCCTCAAGGTTGGGGACAAAGCCCCTGATTTCATCGTTCTCGACAACAACCTCAATCCCGTCCGGTTATCCTCTTATAAAGGAAAGGTCTGCATCCTATCTTCCGTACCATCCCTCGACACTCCAGTGTGTGATCTGGAAACGCGCAGGTTTAACCAGGAGGCGGCGACCCTTGGACCGGATGTCGCTGTTCTGACGGTGAGCATGGACCTGCCCTTTGCCCAAAAGCGATGGTGTGGCGCAGCAGGCGTTGACAAGGTGACGACGCTCTCCGACCACCGCGACGCATCCTTTGGAACAGCCTATGGGGCGCTGATCAAGGAACTCCGGTTATTGGCGCGATGCGTCTTTGTCGTGGACCGGGAGGGAGTCATTCGATATATCCAGGTGGTCAAGGAGATTGCGCAAGAGCCAGATTACGGCGCGGTCCTTGATGCAGTCCGGAAGCTTCTCAAGAAATGACGCGGAGGGGCTTCACGATGAGTTCACTAATAACTAATTGCAGGTAACCATTAACCCTTATTTTTCTCAAAACGAGGAGGAATAATCATGGCAGAAAGGCTGGAGGTTTACAAGTGTGAGCTGTGCGGTAATATCGTTGAGGTGCTGCACGGAGGAAAAGGGGAGCTCGTGTGCTGCGGTCAGCCCATGAAACTCATGAAGGAAAACACCGTGGATGCGACAAAGGAAAAACATGTGCCCGTGATCGAGAAAGTCTCCGGGGGCTACAAGGTAAAGGTGGGAAGCGTGGCCCATCCCATGGAGGAGAAGCACTACATCGAGTGGATCGAACTGATCGCTGACGGAGAAGCCTATCGGCATTTCCTGAAGCCGGGCATGGCGCCTGAGGCGACCTTCAAAATTGACGCGACCAAGGTGACTGCCCGAGAATACTGCAACCTCCATGGCCTCTGGAAGGCCTAGTCACCACCAAACGTTTCGCCTTGTCTCACTTCCCCTCCCCTGGCGGGAGGGGTTAGGGGAGGGGGCGGGGTAGGGTCTTACCAACAAAGGAGGGAAGTAAAATGGCCGATTGGAAATGCAACAAGTGCGGTTACACCTTGAAGGCGGAGAAGCCGCCTGAGACTTGTCCGTCCTGCAAGCAGAAGTGCGAATTCCTGGATGTATCCTGCTACATTCCGGAGTGCGGTCAGTCAGGCACGGATGTAAGGTTGAGATAATCCGGCTAGGGAGGAGAGAAATGTCCAAGAGAAAATACCGTGTGCGGGCTGAATGCCCGGCTTGCGCGTGCGGCGATGTCACCTTTCTCGGCCCTGACAAGCTGAGAGAAAAATTCATAGGGGATGAAAAAGAAATCGAAATCCTCTGCCCCATGTGTGGAACCAAGCACAAAGGCAAGGTGGAGGAAGAAGAGGAATAAACAGCGCGGAGGCGATGAATGGGAAAAGCGGTTGTGGTCTATTCGACGAGAACGGGAGAAACCAAGCAGATTGCGGATCTGATTGCTGAAGGAATACGAATGCAGGGTGCCGAAGCGAATGTGATCAATGCCACCGCTGTGAAGAAAGATGCCGATCTTACAGGTTACGATGCTTATGTCTTTGGGTCTGCCACCTATCATGGAGAGATGATGATGCCCATGAAAACGATGCTCTTCATGGCCGAGAAGGCAGGCCTTGAGGGCAAGATAGGCGGTGCTTTCGGAGCCTTTGGCTGGAGCGGTGAGGCGCCGGACCGGATTTTCAACACCATGAAAAACATTTTCAAAATGGACATGGTCAGCGGCCCGCTCAGGCTCAAGTCCGCTTCACTTGGAGGCGGTGTTCAAATGGCCCAGGACTATGGCAAGCAAGTCGGAAAGAAACTGATCTGACCGCAGACCGCCGATGGCTGATGGCTGAAATCTGAAAAAGCATTGACACAAAGTTAATGGTAAGGTAAAAGATAGATTGCTCACTGAAAAAAACCTACAAAAAGGAGAAGAGCCATGACGACCCCTATGCATTGCCCTGGCATGCAGGATCTGAAAAATTTGAAGTCCTTCGTCTGTAAGTGCCCGAATTGTGGCAAGGAAAAAGAGGTTTTTTCAGACGAGTTCAACAGAGAGCACATTTGTGCGGGCTGCAAGAAACCCATTGATTTCACCAAGTGCACTTTTGAAGGCCAGGCCGCAACTGCTGGGCCCCGGTGATCTTATTGATATTTAAGACAATTTCCATGATGCTCGAAGGGTATGCATCCT
>Ga0105100_10000317_pt1 | contig 28182 bp, 24 predicted proteins | sample PPLLak12cMay2015_2_FD_87033 | JGI IMG/M metagenome (GOLD analysis project Ga0105100, IMG submission 87033) | Freshwater sediment microbial communities from Prairie Pothole Lake near Jamestown, North Dakota, USA - PPLs Lake P8 Core (1) Depth... | ecosystem: Environmental > Aquatic > Freshwater >... | reverse complement strand
GCTGAGCGGACTGGAGGCCGAGATGATCGAGACGGGGCCGCTGGGCAAGGACCTGTGCCGGGTGGGGACGGGGAGTTCACTGACGCCGGTGGGGCGCGGGGGGTTGCGGCCGAGCGCGGCTGGGCTGATCCGGCCAGAGTATTCAGCGCGAGCGGCAGCCGGGCAGTCGGCGGCCTCACTACCACAGCAGGTCGCCGACATCGCTTCATACGATTGCCGCTACTGAGGGGGGGTCGCTTGCGTAGGGTGAACGGCACTGCTGACCCCTTCGGGGCTGCCCGCAGCAGGCTTCCCCTGCTTATGCTTGGCGGTGTTCTGCTGGCTGTGGCCATGCTGCACTTCACGCCGCTGCGCGAGCGTCTGGACGGCGCGGTACTGGATCTGACGCAGCGCGTGGTGCGCACGGTCGCGCCGCGGCCAGCGATCGAAGACGTCGTCATCGTCGGCATCGACGAGGAAACGGAGCGGCGCTTCCAGGAGCCCTTCGCGCTCTGGCACAAGCGGCTGGGTGAAGCGCTTGCCGCGATTGCGCGGGGCAATCCACGCATCGTCGCGCTGGACATCGCCTTACCGGAGCGGTCGTACGACAGCTTGGTGCCGGGTCTCGACGCGGAGCTTGTCCGTGGCCTGGTTGCCGCCAAGCACCCCGATCGCTTGGTCATCGGGCTGAGGCTTGACACGCACGGCAAACCCCAGAAGGTCCACGACCTGCTCCTGGCGGCCGTCGGCGCCGACGCCGTCGGGCTGGCGTATGTCACCGTCGATCGTGACGGCACTGTGCGCCGCTTCGAGCCGCTGCGCCGCCATGGCAGCGAGACGCTACCGCTCCTCGCCGAGCGCATCGCGCTGAAGTTGGGCATGGGCCATGGCGCCGGGATCATCGACTTCGCCACCGGTAAGCTACTGGACTACGTCCCGATGCACCGGGTTGTCGAGTGGGCTCGCGCGCGCCCGGATGCTCTCGGCGAAGCGTTCGCAGGCAAGGTGGTGCTGGTTGGCAAAGTGGGCCCCGACGAGGATCCGGTGCGACAGCCGTTGTCCGTCGCAAGTTGGGCCCCCGGCGTGAGCGCCCCGCCCGGTGTGGTGCTGCTTGCACAGACGGTGCGGGCCATGCAATCAGGTCGCATCGTCGTGAAACTACCCTGGCCCGCGCTGGCTGTCCTGCTTGCGGTGTGCGCTGCGGTTGTGCTCGTGGGCGGGGGGATCTGGCGGACCTGGACGGTGGCTGTGCTGTTGCTTGCCGGGATCATCGCGGTCGTGTATTTCGCCTATCTCGCCGGAGTCTTCGTGCCCCCGACCTCTGCGTTCGCCGCGGTTCTGCTGGGCGCCACGGTGCGAGCAAGCGCGGATGCAGTCGAGCATCGGAGATTCCGCGTAGCCATCGAGCGACAGTTCGCCGGCTACGTGAGCCAGAATCTGCTCGAAGCGATGGTCGCCGGGGATGTGGATCCGAGGCAGCCGCGCCGGTACAGCGACGTGGGTTTCCTGTACGCCGACCTTCGGGGTTTCACGACGATGACCGAACGGCTTCCGGCCGAGGACGTCCTGGCGCTGCTGAATCGCTACTACGAAGCGATCACACCCGCGATCCACCAGTACGACGGCACGATCGACAACTTCCGCGGCGACGGCATCCTGGCGATCTTCGGGGCACCGCGCCCTGCGCCGGACGGCCCCCGCCGGGCCGTGCTCGCGGCGCGCGAGATGATCGTTCGCCTGGACGCCTTGAACCAAGCGCTGGTGGGAGAGGGACGCCAGGCGCTGGACATGGGGATCGGACTCAGCGCAGGCGACGCAGTGGCGGGCAACGTGGGTACGGCTAGCCGCTATGGCTACAGCGCGATCGGCGACGCAGTCAATGTATCGGCCCGTCTGCAGTCGCTGTGCAAACCGCGCGGCATGCAAATCGTCGCTTCGGAGGTGGTCGCGCGGGCGACGTGGGAAGAGCTTCCGTTCGTTGCGCTTGGCCGGGTCGAGCTGGCGGGACATGCTCCGGTGGAAGCATTTGGTGTGCCGAAGTCGAGTGACAAAATACCGAACGAGATGCCGGAAAAGTCACTTGGCGCGGCTGGTTCCTATGCGTAGACTGAAGCGCATCATGAGGCAACCTAGTGGTGGCGAAGCATGAAACAGTTCCTGGCCGCTGTATTCCTGTGCGCACCGCTCGCGGCGAGCGGCAGCCATTTGGCGCAGGGGTGCGTGACTCTGGTGGCGGATCTCTACGGCGCCGCTGCGGTCGCGGACCGGCCCGCGGCCAAGCTGCAGGATCGTTGGCCGATCCAACTCTTGCAGTGCTTTCCCGCCGGCAAGACGATAATGCTGGAGACTGGTGCGCGGGTGACCCTGTTCTTTCCGGCGAGCGGTGAGGCGGTCGAGCTGCGTGGGCCGGGCAGTTTCCAGCTCGCGGCCGATGGCGTCCAGCCGGTGTCCTCCGCCGCCACGCCGGCGCGCGTGCAGTTGAATGCCGCATTCCGCGACATCAAGCTCGACCGGAGCAGGCTGGTGCCAGCGGGAGTGCGGATGCGTGCCCCGCGGCCGGCTGGCGGCGTGGTTCTGCTGGCGCCAAGCGGCATCGTGCTGGCGGAGGAGGCGCTGGTGTTCCGCTGGGAACCGGTCGAGGGTGCTCGGGAATACAGATTCCGTGTCGCGAACTCCCGAAGAGAGGTGTTGCTCGAGGAGCGGGCGCAGACCAGCGAGATGGTGGTGCCCGTGGGGCGTCGGCTCGCCCCAGGTGAGGGGTTGATGTGGCAGGTGGAAGCGATCTTGCCCGCCGGGCAGGAGCGCAGCCGCTGGCAGGAGTTCATCCTCGCCACGCGCGAGGCGCGCATCCTGGCCGCCCGTATCGATCAGGAGCTTCCATCCCCGAGCGCGGCGGAGCGCAATCTCAGAGAGGTGCTGTTGCGACAGTACACGGTACCGGACAAGCCGGAGCCTTGAGGCGGGCCCAAAGAATCACGGGAGCTGATAGCCAACGGCAGGTTGACCGGAGGATAACCGTGCTCCTGTGAGAGCGCGCCGAACGGGGGAGTCATGAGGGTAATCGTGCTCCCATGAGGGCGCGCCGAAAGGGGGAGTCATGCCGGGGGGGAGGCCTACGGCGCCTCGCATGGAGCGCGACGCTCCCTGTGGTATTGGTGACCGCGCTCGCGTGCGTGCAGGGGTACGCACAGACCCAAAGCCCCATCACAGATCGTCCCAGCTCACGCCCGCTCGAGCGGCCGGGTTTCATTTCGCCGGAGCCACCCGCTGGCTTCGAGCTCCCGCCCGTAGTCAAGCCTTCCCCGGAGGCGCCGGAATCCGGGCCGGTGCTGGAGGTCAAAGGCTTCGCCTTCGAAGGCAACAAGGTAGTGCCGAGCGAGGCGCTCGGAGCGCTGGCCGCGCCGTATACCGATCGCGAGGTAAGCGTCGGCGAGCTGGAGCACCTGCGCCAGGCGATCTCCCAATACTACGTGGACCGCGGCTACATCAACTCCGGCGCGCTGCTGCCAGACGATTTCTACCGGGACGGCATCGTCCGGTTCCGCATCGTCGAGGGCCGGGTCGATCAGGTTCGCCTGCAAGGTCTGGGGCGGCTGCGGCCGTCGTATGTGCAAGAGCGCCTGGTGCGACCCGAGGAGCCGCTCAACGTCAATGCCCTGCAGGAGCGCTTTCAGCTCCTGCTGACTGATCCGCTGTTCGCCAAAGTCAACGCCCGGCTCGAGCCGGGTGCGACGCCCGGGCTGGCAACCCTGGACGTGGATGTCACGCGCGCACGCCCGTGGGATTTGGCCCTGTACACCAACAACTACCAGGCGCCCTCGACCAGTCCGGAGGTGGTGGGCGTGACCGGGACGCTGCGCAATCTGACCGGGCTCGGGGATGCCCTCGACGCGACCTTGCAGCAGGGGCAGGGGGACAATTCGGAGTACGTTCTGGGCTGGGTCGTCCCGGTCGCGCGCCACACGCAGATCCGCGCCCGCTACGACCACCAGAACTCCACGGTGCTGCAGGAGCCGTTGGACCAGCTCGATCTGTCCAGCTCCTTCAACAGCTACGAGCTGGGCCTGACGCAGACCCTGGTGGACACGCTCAGGCGCAACTTCACCCTGGGTCTCATGTACACCTACCGCGAGAACAGCACCACACTCCTGGGTGAGCCGTTCTCATTCGTGCCCGGAGAGCCGACCGGCACGTCGAGCGTGAATGCGGTGCGCTTCGGCCAGGAATACCTCGAGCGCTGGCAGACCCAGGCCCTGGCGCTGCGTTCCACATTCACCTGGGGCAACACCAACGTGCAACCCGATTCGGTGGCCCCTTCGGGTCGCGACCTGGTCCCGGCGAAGAACTACTTCTTCTGGCTGGGGCAAGCGCAGTTCTCACGGCTGATCCTGCCCAACGGTGCGAGCGTGTCGCTGCGCGGGACGGTGCAGTTGACCACCGACCGCCTCGTGCCGCTCGAGCAGATCGCGGTGGGCGGCGTCTACTCGGTGCGCGGCTATCCGGAGAATCTGCAGGTGCGCGACAAGGGCTACTACGGGAGCATCGAGCTGCGCTACCCGCTGTTCGAGCGCCCGGCTCAGCGCCACCGACTGTTCGTGATCCCCTTCTTCGACTTCGGCGCGGCGTGGAACGTCGGCGCCGATCCGCAGGATATCCGTTCGATCGGCGTGGGGTTGAACTGGCAGTTCCACGAACTCTCGGCCGAGCTGTACTACGGTTACCGCCTGGTGGACGTCGACGTCGAGACCGGTAACAACCTGCAAGACAACGGGATCAGCTTCCAGGTCCGGTATCAGTTTTGACCGCCTGCTGTCCGGCCCTCCGGTGTACCATTTACCCGAGAGAGACGAACCCGGCCACGGAGTCCACAGCGGACTCGGAGTGAAAGCGGGTGCTTTTCATCCAATGCCCGCTTGTCCTCTGGGTTTCTGTGCACTCTGTGGTCCATCTGCGTTCGACAGGTTGACTTCACGAATCAGGAGCAACGATGAGTACCAAGAAATTCGCCTCCCAGGCCGACCTGCAGGAGAAGAAGATCAGCTTCGACAAGCTGAGCGACCACGCCTATGCCTACACCGCCGAGGGCGATCCCAATACCGGCATCGTTGTAGGCGACAACGCCGTGATGGTAATCGATACCCAGGCCACGCCAGTCATGGCCCAGGACGTGATCCGGCGCATCCGCGAGGTCACGGACAAGCCCATCAAGTACGTCGTGCTGTCGCACTACCACGCCGTGCGCGTGCTGGGCGCATCGGGCTACAAGCCCGAGCACATCATCGCCAGCCACGACACCTACGACCTGATCGTCGAGCGCGGTGAGCAGGACATGAAAAGCGAGATCGAGCGCTTTCCGCGGCTGTTCCGCGCGGTCGAGTCGGTGCCCGGGCTCACCTGGCCCACGATCGTGTTCGAGAAGCGCATCATGCTGTGGCTGGGCAAGTTGCAGGTGGAGATCATGCAGCTCGGACGGGGGCACACCAAGGGCGACACGGTGGTGTGGTTGCCGCAGGAGAAGATTCTCTTCTCCGGCGATCTGGTGGAGTACGATGCCACGCCCTACACGGGCGACGCCTATCTCACCGACTGGCCCGCGACTCTGGACGCCATCGCCGCGCTGAAACCCGAGAAGCTGGTCCCCGGCCGCGGCGCGTCGCTGCAGACGCCAGCACAGGTCAAGGCGGGGCTCGACGGCACGCGCGCCTTCGTCACCGAGATGTTCGAGTCGGTCAAGCGCGGTGCCGCCGCCGGCAAGGACCTGCGCACGGTATACAAGGAGGCCTACACTGCGCTCAAGCCGAAGTTCGGTCACTGGGTCATCTTCGATCACTGCCTGCCGTTCGACGTCTCGCGCGCCTACGACGAGGCCACCCAGTACCGCGATCCGCGCATCTGGACCGCCGAGCGCGACAAGGAGATGTGGCTGGCGCTGGAAGGCTGAGCTGCTGGCGCTGCGCTAGCGCTATGACGCACTGATTCCACCTCTCACCACGAAGACACGAAGACACGAAGAAAACCGGAATGAGGAGCTGTGCGGGCTTTCGGCGCGCGCCACCTCTGACCTCCGGTGTCTCGCAACTGACGTGTCTCCGGCCACGTGGAATGTAACGATGAAATGCGGAGCGCACTTCCTCTCCCTTCTTGTGAGAGGGTAAAGTTAGGGCCGGGTGAGGGGTACTACTGAATCGGCCGTTACGGTCCACAGGCGCGGGTGACGGCGGGGCACACAGAATTACCTCCCCTTCAAGGGGAGGGCCGGGGTGGGGATGGGTCTATGCAGACGGAATCGAGAACGCGGGATAGCACGCTTCGCTACCAATCCGGCTTCGGCAACGAGTTCGCCACCGAAGCGCTCGCCGGCGCGCTGCCGGTCGGACAGAACTCGCCGCAGAAGTGTCCTTATGGGTTGTACGCCGAGCAGCTCTCGGGCACGGCGTTCACCGCGCCGCGCGGCGCCAACCGCCGGTCCTGGCTGTACCGCATTCGCCCGGCTGCGCAACACCGCCCGTTCCAGCGCATCGGCAACGGGTTGCTCACCTCCGAGTTCGGCGCAGTGGCCACGCCGCCGAACCAGCTGCGTTGGGATCCGCTGCCCATTCCCACCAAGCCGACTGATTTCGTCGAAGGGCTGGTGACGATGGCGGGCAACGGTGATCCGCATGCCCAGGGTGGCTGCGGCATTCACCTGTACGCGGCCAACCGCTCGATGAGCGATCGCGCCTTCTACAACGCCGACGGCGAGATGCTCGTCGTGCCGCAGCAGGGGCGGCTGCGCTTCGCCACCGAGCTGGGCGTGATTGACGCGCAGCCGCAGGAGATCGTCGTCATCCCGCGCGGCGTGCGCTTCCGCGTCGAGTTGCTCGACGGAGCCGCGCGCGGGTACATCTGCGAGAACTTCGGCGCCAGCTTCCGGCTGCCCGATCTCGGGCCGCTGGGCTCCAACGGGCTGGCGAATCCGCGCGATTTCCTTACGCCCGTCGCATGGTACGAAGACAAGGAAGGCAAGCACGAGCTGGTGGCGAAGTTCATGGGCAACCTGTGGGCCGCCGAGATGGATCACTCGCCACTGGATGTGGTCGCCTGGCACGGCAACTACGCCCCCTATAAGTACGACCTGCGGCGCTTCAACGTGATCGGCTCGATCAGCTACGACCATCCCGATCCGTCGATCTTCCTGGTGCTGCAGTCGCTATCCGATACCCCCGGCGTGGACACCATCGACTTCGTGATCTTCCCGCCGCGCATCCTGGCCATGCAGCACACCTTCCGGCCGCCCTGGTTCCACCGCAACATTGCCAGCGAGTTCATGGGCCTGATCCACGGCGTGTACGACGCCAAGGCGGAGGGCTTCCTGCCGGGCGGCGCCAGCCTGCACAACTGCATGACGGGACACGGACCCGATGCCGAAACGTTCGAGAAGGCCAGCAACACCGATCTGTCCAAGCCGGATCACATCAAGGACACCATGGCCTTCATGTTCGAGACGCGCTGTGTGATTCGTCCAACGAAGTTCGCGCTCGAATCGGCGCAGCTTCAGGCGAACTACTTCCAGTGCTGGCAGGGTTTGAAGAAGCATTTCTCTCCCTGACGCGATTCGATGGAGAAATCCTTCCGGAGTGAAGTCGAGCTGCTGCGGCTGGGCAGTGGCAGCGTGTTCCACGGCGAGGGCATTCTCGCCATCACCAATGGTGGGAGCCGGGCAAAGCACCTCGTCGCTTTCAGCGCTACCTCGTCTTGGAAAGGAGGGAAGAGAACATTCCCCTCCTGCCTGAGGAGGGGTGCCGGCGCAGCCGGCGGGGTGGTGGGAGGCTGCCCGAGGACGGGTGGGAGCGAAGCTGACGGGGTGGTGGGAGCTTGCCTGAGGAGCAGTGGTGGTGGGGAGCCCGCTCACGCTCCGGCGCAGCCGCCTGGGCTCAACGATGCCCCGCCACGGCGCGCTGCATGACGTCCGTATCCAGTCCCACCGACCGCGCCGTTTCGAGAATGAGACTCCAGGTCTCGTCCGGCAGCGGCACGCCTTCGGCCAGACGCTGCGTGCGCATATGTGCCTCCGGTTCGCCGGGCAGCAGGGTCTCGCCGCCGGGCGAGGCTGGCTTGCTCGACTTCACGAAGTCGACGTAGCGGACCGCTTCCTGCGGAAACATCCCGCCGGGATCGACGCGGACCGGATCGATGTAGATCGAGAGCATCCCGTTGGTGAATCGCCTGCCGGCCGCCGCGCAACCGTTGCCCGACAGCGCGCCGCCGAGCAGCTCGCACATCAGCGCGAGCCCCGAGCCCTTGTGCTCGCCGAAGGCGCGCAGCGCACCCTGGCCGTTGCGGATGTCGCGTCGGCCGGTCGTCTCGTAGTCACCGTACAGCAGGTGGGCGTCGTCGCTGGTGCGGCCGTCCGGGCCGATCAATGCGTCGGAGGGAATGGGCCTGCCGCCCTGACTGGCGACCATCACCTTGCCTTCGGCCACCACCGAGGTTGCGAAGTCCAGCAGCAGCGGCGCGCGCCCGCTGACCGGCACGCCGACACAATATGGCGCGGTGGAGAACCGCCGCTCGACGCTGCCGAACGGGGCCACCAGCGGGCTGCCTGCCGCGTTCACGAAATGCACCGAGACCAACCCGCTTTCCGCCGCCATCTCGGCCCAGTCGGCCACCCGGCCGATGTGTCCGGCATTGCGCAGCGCGACCGCGGACAGGCCCATCGCCTTGCACTTGTCGATGCCGATCTGCACTGCCTGCGGCGCGACGGTCTGGCCGAAGCCATATTTGCCGTCGACCACGGCCAGCACCGGCGTGTCGACCACCACTTCGATCTGCCGGTCTGCCAGGAGCATTCCTTCGCGCTGCATCTGCACATAGCGCGGGATGCGGGCGACGCCGTGGCTGTCATGGCCGGCGAGGTTGGCTGCGACCAGGTAATGGGCGACGCGTTCCGCCTCGGGGCGGGAGCACCCGGTAGCGGTGAAGACGTCGGCTGTGAGTTGTTGCAGGCGTTCGGGGGATATCGAGATCATGGGCGGCATGATACCGCGCCGCGCCGCTCACGCGGGCGGCCCGGCCGCGCCGCGTGGGCGATCGGCCGGGCCGGTTACTGCTTAACGGACAAGGATCAGCGATTCCAGGTCGCGTAGCCGCTGGAGTTGCCGTCGGCCCAGTTCACCTGCGTCACGCCGTTGAACGTGTTGTTGCCACTGAGGCCTTTGTACTTGCCGGTACCGCCGGTGTAGGTAAAGGTGCCGGGGCCTGCGCCACCGGGCCCGGGGGTGCCGGCATTCTGCCAGGTCAGGTAGGCCTGGTCGCCCTCGAGGTCGGTGACGATGCAATAGCCGCCCGCCGAACTCTTCTTGTTGTTGAAGTCGGCGTCGAACCAAGCCGGGCACTTTACTCCGGCGCGATGGAACATGCTGCCCGCACCTTTGTCGTTGAAGAACGTTCCGCTGAACTCACCGACCCAGTAGAAGTGGCCCTTCTCGATCTCGGTTGCCTTCCCCACACCGTACCAGCCGAACTCGCCGGTGACCTTGTCCGCAGCTTGGGCCGGCAGGGTGAGCCCGATGGCCATCGCCGCCACTACGGTTGCGACGGAGAGGTGGTTGGATGGGTGTGCAGCGGTACGGCGCTCCTTCAGTTGCATGGTTTCCTCCGTTACGGTTCGTATTGTTCCCATGGCTGGGCTGCCGGCTGACGCGTGGTCCACCGTAGCATCCCAGGGCGCAGGATACGTGCCGCGGGGTTACAGATTACTTACCGATAACGTCGACCTTCGCCTGCTGCGCCGGCGCCCCTCCTCGAGCAGGCTCCCGCCACCCCGTCAGCTTCGCTGCCATCCCTCCTCGGTCCAGCTCCCACCACCCCGCCTGCTGTGCAGGCACCCCTCCTCCGGGAGGAGGCGGAAACAATGTCTGCCTCTGTCCCACGCCTTCGGGGCGCACTGGGCGTATGATCTCGCTGCCCACAGACTGCATGCGACAGGAGGCTGGCATGTCCGACACACGCACCCGCACCGCGGCCGAACACGCGATCCCCGCGCGGGCGTTGCGGCAAGCATGGCAGACGGCGGTTGTTGCGCTGATCGGGCTGGTCATCCTGCTGGGGGTCGGCTTCGCGCCGCTGCACGCTCTCCACGACGCCGCGCACGACACGCGGCACAGCTTCAACTTCCCCTGCCACTGATCCAGTGAAGTGAAGCGCCTGCGGCATCTGCTGCTGGTGGGGTTGGTGGCGGGCGTGGTCGCCGGGTTGGCGGCGAGCGTGTTGCAGGCCTTCCTGGTCACCCCGCTGATTCTGGAGGCCGAGCGCAGCGAAGCGGTGCACCCTCCCGCCCCGGACTCGCAGCACGAAAGCCATGAGCACGAATCCTCGCCTCTGCAGCGCGGCGGCCTGACGTTCGTGTCGAACACGCTGGCCGGCATCGGCTTCGGCCTGCTGCTGGCGGCGGGCTACAGCCTGCGCGGCGCGGTGAACTGGCGCGCAGGGGTTGCGTGGGGGCTTGCTGGGTTCGCTGCCTTCTACCTGGCTCCCTCGATCGGGCTCCCGCCGAGTCTTCCCGGCAGCGACCTCGCGGAGCTGGGTGCACGCCAGGCGTGGTGGCTCGGGACTGCGGTGGCCACGGTAGTCGGTCTGGCGGTGCTGCTGCTGGGACGGCCGGGGTGGGCGAAGGGCCTGGGGGTCGCGCTGCTGATCGTCCCCCATGTCATCGGCGCGCCGCAGCAGGCGGCACGCTTCGGTCCGCCACCCGAGCTGGCGCAGACGTTCATCCTCTGGTCGGGCCTCGTCGCCGCCGTATTCTGGCTCGTGCTGGGCGCATCGTCCGGCTGGCTGTTCGCGAGGCTGGATCGTCGGATGCAGTAGGTCGCGCGTCGGGGGGACGTTGCTGGGCCTGCTGGGGATCCGGCTGGCCGTTGGCCCGGCACGCGCCAGGCGGAGATAACCGACTTGCGGGGGTTCCTGACTGGGCGCTCAACCGCTGACCGAGACGCGGCGAGCGATGCGCTCCACCGCGGCCGGCTCGCCGTCGGGCTCCACCAGATCTTCGCGGTCCAACTCGCCGGGGCCACCCAGGAAGGACTGCGCTCGCACGTACTCCTGCTGCTCGGGGCCGTCCAGCGAACCCTGCCGCGCAGCCCGCACGCGATTGATCGCATCCTGTGCGCTGCAGCCAGCCTCCACCAGCAGACGCGCCGCCACCAGGCCGGCTCGGGTGCTGCCATCGCGGCAGTGCACGGCGATGCGGCCGCCGCGCCAGAGGATGCCGACAAGCTGTGGGGCGAGCGCGCGCCAGGCGTGCTCGAACGCAGGATCGGCCATGTTATGCGGGTGCAGGGGGACCTGGTGCCAGGCGATTCGATTCGCCTCCAGAAGGCTGGGCAGGGCCTTCACCCGCAGCCTGGCAAGCTCCAGGTCGTCGAGCAGAGTGATGAGCACTTCCGCACCCCAGCGGGCGATGGTCGCGACATCGCGCTCGAGCAGGCGTGCCGCCTGGTTGGGAATCGGCATCCCGCCCGCTCGACCGGGGCAGCAGGTGATCGCGATCTGGCCACGCGCACGCCCGGTGCCGACGATTGCGAGCGCGAAGCCCGATCTATCCCCGTTCATTGCGGCCCTCCTCCGGACTTGTTCTGGTCCCCAAATGAAACCATAGCAGGGAGCGAGGCAGCGAAGCAACGGGGCAATGGCATTTTCATGACGCGTGTCTGCGCAGCGCGACGTCGTCGCTGCGCTACAATCGCGCGGACTCGCCTCGGGCCGGCGTACCCCCACCGCGCTCCTGCCGTCGGGCGCGTTTTCCGATAGCCTATGTCGCGTCACCCCGGACCGATCGAGAGGAGGAGATGCAATGCCCTACGTGATCCAGACCCAGGACAAGCCCGACGGCGCAAAGATGCGTGCCGAAACACGTCCCGCCCATGTCGAGTACCTGACCAAGCACAAGAGCAAGCTGCTGGCCGCCGGCGCGTTGATCAGCGACGACGGCACCGGCGGGCATGGCGGTGTGTTGATCGTGGACATCGACGATCGCGCCGAGGCCGAGCGCTTCATCAACGAGGATCCCTTCACCAAGGCCGGACTGTTCGCCAAGATCACGGTCACGCGCTGGCGGAAGGCCTTCTTCAACGGCGAGAAGCTGATCTGAGCGGCTCCGTCGCCGCGTTCGACACAAGCAGAACAAATCCGGGTCCGCGCCGGCCGGGCAACATCGGCCGGCCCGCGACCCGGCCGTGCTCCCCATGTGGATCGTCCAGCTGGCCCTGCGCCGGCCTTACACCTTCATTGTTCTCGCCCTGCTGCTGCTGATCGTCGGCCCCCTGACGATCCAGCGCACGCCGGTCGACATCTTCCCCAACATCGACATTCCGGTGGTGAGCGTCATCTGGCGCTACACCGGCCTGTCGTCGGAGGAGATGGAGGGGCGCATCGTCTCGTCCTTCGAGCGCGCGATGACGGCTACGGTCAGTAACATCGAACACATCGAATCGCAGACCACCAACGGCGTGGGGGTAGTGAAGGTTTTCTTGCACCAAGGCGCGAACGTTGAGGCCAGCCTGGCGCAGATCGTGGCGATTGCCCAGACCATGCTCTACACCTTCCCGCCCGCGGCCACACCACCGCTCGTCCTGCAGTACAACGCTTCCACGGTTCCGATTCTGCAGCTTGCCCTGTCCAGCAAGACGCTCGCCGAGCACGAGCTGTACGACCTCGCCAACAGCTTCATGCGCACACAGCTCGCCACGGTGCAGGGAGCGGTGTTGCCTTTTCCGTACGGCGGCAAGACGCGCCAGGTGATGGTGGATCTCGACCCGAAGGCGCTGCAGGCGAACAACCTCGGGCCGCAGGACGTGGTGGAGGCGCTCAGCCAGCAGAACCTCATCCTCCCCACCGGCACCGTCAAGATCGGATCGCTCGAGTACGACGTGGCGCTGAACGGCAGCCCGAAGAGCATCGAGGAGCTGAACGACTTGCCCATCCGCACGATGGCAGGCCGGGGCACCACCTACATCCGCGACGTCGCCCACGTGCGCGACGGCTTCCAGCCGCAGATCAACATCGTGCGACACGACGGCGAGCGGGCGGTCCTGCTCACCGTGATGAAGTACGGCCTCGCCTCCACGCTGGACATCGTGGACCGCGTGAAGGCGGAGCTGCCGCGCATGCAGGCCGGGCTGCCGCCGGCACTCATGATGCAGACCGCGCTCGACCAGTCGCTGTTCGTGCGCGCCGCGGTGGATGGCGTGATCTTCGAGGCGATCCTCGCCGCGTGCCTGACCGCGCTGATGATCCTGCTGTTCCTGGGCAGCTGGCGCAGCACGCTGATCATCGCGGTGTCGATCCCGCTGTCCATCCTCACCTCCATCGCGATCCTGTCCGCGCTGGGCGAGACCATCAACATCATGACTCTCGGCGGGCTGGCGCTCGCCGTCGGCATCCTGGTGGACGATGCCACGGTGGCTATCGAGAACATCAACCAGCATCTGGAACAGGGCAAGGGCCTGGAGCAGGCCATTCTCGACGGCGCGCAGCAGATCGCCGTCCCCACCTTTGTCTCCACGCTATGCATCTGCATCGTGTTCGTGCCCATGTTCCTGCTCACGGGCGTGGCGCGCTATCTGTTCGTGCCGCTGGCCATGGCGGTGGTGTTCGCCATGCTCGCCTCGTACTTCTTCTCCCGTACCCTGGTGCCGACGCTGGCCAAGTACCTGCTGCGCGGACACGAGCACGACGCGCAAGTCGCGCCGGGCCGCTGGGATCTGCCTGGGCGCCTGCACGTGGCTTTCGAGGCGGGATTCGCGCGGATGCGAGAGGGATATCGCAACTTGCTGGCGCGCTGCTTGAACGCGCCAGTGCCGTTCATTGGTACGGTGTTGGCCGGCTGCATCGTGTCGGTGGCGCTGGTTCCTTGGGTGGGACGCGACTTCTTCCCCACAGTGGATGCCGGGCAGTTCAAGCTGCACCTGCGCGCCAAGACCGGCACCCGGTTGGAGGAGACTGCCCGTCTCTGCGATCTGGTCGAGGGCCGGATCCGGAGCATCATTCCGGAGTCGGAGCTGGAGACCATCCTCGACAACATCGGTCTGCCGACGAGCGGCACTAACCTCACCTACAACAACTCCGGTACGATCGGCCCGGCGGACGCGGACATCATCGTGTCGCTCAAGAAGGGCCATCGCCCCACACAGGAGTACATCCGCACGCTCCGGGCTCAGCTGCCGCTCGAATTTCCCGGCGTCACCTTCTATTTCCTGCCGGCCGATATCGTCAGCCAAATCCTCAACTTCGGGCTGCCGGCGCCCATCGACATCCAAGTGATCGGTCGCACAGTCGAGGAGAACCGCGAGTTCGCAGTGAAGCTGCTGGAGCGGCTCAAGGGCGTAGAAGGCATCGCCGACCTGCGCATCCAGCAACCCTTCGATCAGCCCAAGCTCGACGTTACCGTGGATCGGACCAAGGCGCAGCAGGCCGGCTTCTCGTTGCGCGATGTGGGCAGCAACCTGCTCATCACGCTATCGGGCAGCTTCCAGACCAATCCGACCTTCTTCCTCAACCCGAAGAACAACGTCACCTACCAGGTCATCACCCAGGCCCCACAGTACCGCATGGATTCGCTGCAGGCCTTGGCGAACATCCCCCTCAGCAGCAAGGGCGCGCAGCCCGACATCCTGGGCAGCTTCGCCAGCGTGAGCCGCGGCACCGAGCGGGCGGTAATCAGTCATTGGAACGTGCAGCCGGTGATCGACCTGTTCGGCGGTGTGCAGGGCCGCGACCTGGGTGGAGTTGCCGACGACGTCACGAGAATCGTCGACGACAGCATGAAGGATCTGCCGAAGGGCTCGCGCCTGATCATGCGCGGGCAGATGGAAACCATGCTCTCGTCGTTCAACGGGCTGCTGTGGGGGCTGGCGTTCGCCATCGTTCTGGTGTATCTGCTAATGGTGGTGAACTTCCAGTCCTGGCTCGACCCCTTCATCATCATCACCGCGTTGCCGGCGGCGTTGGCCGGCATCGTGTGGATGCTGTTCGTCACCCAGACCACCATCAACGTGCCGGCGCTCACCGGAGCCATCATGGCCATGGGGATCGCCACGGCCAACAGCATTCTGATGGTGAGCTTCGCGCGCGAGCGCCTGCGCGGCGGGGACGATGCGATCACCGCGGCCATCGAGGCCGGGTTCAACCGCCTGCGGCCGGTGCTGATGACCGCACTTGCGATGATCATCGGCATGCTGCCGATGGCGCTGGGCGTGGGGGAGGGCGGCGAGCAGAACGCACCGCTCGGACGCGCGGTGATCGGGGGCCTGCTGTTTGCCACGGTGGCGACACTGTTTTTCGTGCCGGTGGTGTTCGCGCTGATCCACGGCTGGCGCGGGCGCGCCCGCACGCCGGCGTTGGTCTGAGTGAGCGGCAGTTTGGAGCGCATTCACTCGGCTGGCGGGCAAGTGGAGGGAGGAAAACACGGATGCACGAGCGCACCACCCTATCACGCTGCGCGTGCCACCGGTCCTCGGGCAGGCTCTCACCACCCTGTCACGCTTCGCGTGCCACCGGTCCTCGGGCAGGCTCCCACCACCCCGTCACGCTTCGCGTGCCACCCCTCCTCAGGCAGGAGGGGAGTCTTTTACTCCCCGCCTCTCACGAGGCGGGGTGGCGGCGCAGCCGCCGGGGCGGTGTGGGGTTCGCTGTGCCGCGCCTCCTCGGGCAGGCTCCCACCACCCCGCCTGCTGCGCAGGCACCCCTCCTCGGGCAGGAGGGGAGTGTTCTCTCTTTCTGGCTGTCACGAGCCGGGGTTTGGCTCAGCCGAGGTTCGGTGATGTTTCTCGATAGGAGCAACGGATGAATTCGAACGCGACGCCTGACAGGTCTCCCGCCGGGGGATCGAGGGCGCGCGTACCGCTACGCTGGATCGCGGTAGGACTGGGTGTGCTCGTGCTCGCCGCCGCTCTGGCTGCGGGCCTGCTGCCGCGGCTGAGCGCGAAGGAAGAGTTGAAGAAGCAGGCGCGCGAGCTCAATGTGCCCACAGTAGCGGTGATCCAGCCCAAGCGCGGCGCCGCGGTGGAGGAGCTGGTCTTGCCAGGCAGCATCGAGGCCTACGTCGACACGCCGATCTATGCGCGCACCAACGGCTATCTCAAGCGCTGGCTGGTGGACATCGGTGCACGAGTCAAAGCCGGGCAGCTCCTGGCCGAGATCGAGACCCCCGAGGTCGACGACCAGCTCCAGCAGGCGCGCGCCGATCTGGCCACGGCCCAGGCCAACTACGAGATCGCCAAGAAGACCGCCACGCGCTGGAACGAGCTGTCGCAGACCGGCAATGTCTCCAAGCAGGACGCTGATCAGGCCACCGGGACCATGCACGCGCGCCTTGCCGCGGTGGAATCGGCGCGCTTCAATGTCGCGCGGCTGGAGAAACTGCAGGCGTTCAAGCGCATCTACGCCCCCTTCGGCGGCGTGGTCACCGCGCGCAACGTCGACGTTGGCGCGCTCATCGATGCCGGTGGCGGCGAAGGCAGAGCGCTGTTCCACATCGCCCACTCGGACCGTCTGCGCGTGTATATCCAAGTGCCGCAGGCTTACTCGCGCGAGGCTGTGCCCGGCGTGGAGGCAGAGCTCACGCTGCCGGAGTTCCCGGGGCGGCGCTTTGCCGCCAAGCTGGTACGCACGGCCCAGGCCATCGATCCGGGCACGCGGAGCATGCGCCGAGGTCGATGTCGACAACCCGAAAGGCGATCTGTTGCCCGGCGCCTACGCCCAGGTGCACCTGAAGCTGCAAGCCAGCCAGCCGGCGCTGGTGCTGCCGGTCAACACGCTGCTGTTCCGCGCCGAAGGCACACAGGTGGGTGTGGTGGGGCCGGATCAGCGCGTGGCGCTGAAGACCGTCGTGCTTGGGCGGGACTTCGGCACCGAGGTGGAAGTCCTCTCCGGCCTGGAGGCCGGCGATGCCGTCATACTCAATCCTTCCGATTCCATCGGCGCCGGCACTGCGGTGCGCGTGGTACGGCCGCCCGAGGAGAAGGCGGAGAAGAAGGCGGGGTAAGGCGTTGCAGCTCCCTGTCGGTATCGGCTTGGGAACCTCTGTTCCCTCCCGTTGCGGGAGAGGGTCACGGTGCCGGTTGGACGGGCGACTGGTGCAAGCTGCGGTGGCTCGGCGCCAACCACCCCGTCGCCTCCGGCGCCACCCCTCCTTGGAAAGGAGGGGAGGAAAAAGACTCCCCCCTCCTCCCAGCTCCTTCCCGGTCGAAGGCGACTCGAACGAATGCCTTACCCTCAGATGTGAGACCATGATACGAATCGCTATTGGTTCCCTGCTCTGGGTCTTTGCCATGTCCCCGACTTTCGCCGCAGGTCTCCAGGACGGCAGGCTCGCGTCCTGTCCCGATTCTCCGAACTGCGTGAGCAGCGACGAGCAGGGCAAGCACGCCATTGCGCCGTTCAAGCTCAAGACTGCACCGGCCGATGCCTGGGTAGCGCTGGAACGACTGCTCGTCGAAGCGCCGCGCGTGAAAATCGTCACCCACACCCAGCAGTACCTCCACGCCGAGTTCACCAGCACCGTGCTGCGATTCGTCGATGACGTCGAGTTCAGTCTGCGGCCCGAGCTGGGGGTCATCGCCGTGCGCTCGGCATCGCGCGTGGGCTACTACGACTTCGGCGCGAACCGCAGCCGCGTGGAGGACCTGCGCGAGCGGCTGCGCAAGCTCGAGGCGATCGAGTAGGGCGCGGCGGGCGGCACAAGCGTTGGCAGGTCCAGCCCAAATCGAGCCGGTCGATGTCACCCTGCGCAACGGGCGCAGCGTACAGCTCCGCGCATTGCAGGCCACCGACGCTGACGAGTTGCTGCAGTCCTTCGCCCGGCTCTCGGCCAACACCCGCTACATGCGCTTCATGCGCGGGGTGGCGCATCTCGAGCCGGCCGCCTTGCGCCGCGCGGTCGCGCAGCTTCTTGAACGCGGGCTCGCGGTCGTCGCTACGGTGCCTGCAGCCGACGGCGTCGACATCGTGGGCGGGGCGAGCTTCGTAGTCGGTGCCGATCCCCAGACCTGCGAGTTCGCAATCACGATCGTCGACGGCTGGCAGGGCTGCGGACTGGGCAGCCTGCTCATGCGCCGGCTGATCGAGGCGGCCCGGCAGCGCGGGTTGCGCACGATGGAAGGCTTCGTCCTGGCGACCAACCACCCGATGCTCGCCCTGGCGAAAAGCCTGGGCTTCGATAGCAAGCCCGATCACGACGACTACACCGTACGCATCGTGCGCCTCGATCTGCAGCGCTCCGAGGCCTGAGCCGAAGGGGCAAGGAGTAGCGGCAGACCCGCGCCTGTCCTAAACTGCAAGCTCAGTCCGCGCACGGCGCATTCGGCCTGCAGTGGCCGCGCCTGATGCCCGGAAGCGAGGAGACACGCATGCCAAGACATCGCGACTTTGTACCGCAGGGCGTCATTCCCGCGGTCCTGCTGCCATTCCGGGAAGATCTCTCCATCGACGAGCCTTCCTATCGGGCTCACTTGCGCGACGTCGCGGCGGTGGAGGGCGTCTGCGCCCTCACCGTGAACGCGCACGCCTCCGAAGTCGCGTCCTGCAGCTTCGACGAGCAGAAACGCGTGCTCGACATCACGCAGGACGAGATCGGTGCACGCATCCCTGTCGTCAACGGTGTGTACGCGGAGGGCAGCCTCGAAGCCGCGCGCATCGCCAGAATGGCGCATGACGGCGGTGCCTCCGCACTGCTCGTGTTCCCGCCGGGCGTGTTCACCTTCGGACAGCGGCCCGAGATGGCCGTGGCGCACTTCCGGCGCATCGCCGATGCCACCGATCTGCCGCTGATCGTATTCCAGTATCCGCTGGCAGGCGGGCAGGGTTACCCGCTGTCCACGCTGCTCGACATCGTCGAAGCCGTGCCCACAGTGCGCGCCATCAAGGACTGGTGCGCGAACCCGCAGTTGCACGAGCGCCAGATCCGCGCGCTGCAGCAGCTCGATCCTCCGGTGAATGTGCTCACCACTCACAGCGCCTGGCTGTTCAGCTCCCTGGTGCTGGGCTGCAACGGTTTGCTGTCCGGCAGCGGGTCGGTCATCGCCGACCTGCAGGCGCGCCTGTTCGAAGCGGTGCAACGCAACGATCTGGCCGCGGCGCGTGCGCTCCACGAGCGCATCTGGCCCACCGTGGAAGTGTTCTACACCGAGCCTTGGGTGGACATGCACAACCGCATGAAGGAGGCGCTGGTCCTGCTCGGCAAGCTACCGCGCGCGGTCGTACGGCCGCCGCTGGTGAAGCTGTCCGGCGCGGAGATCGAGCGCATCCGCGGTGCGCTGGTGGCAGCGGGATTGCTGGCGCCGGAGCAGCGCGCTAGAAAAACGGCGTGACGTCCGCAGCGGTGGCGTGCACCGCACGCTGCCGGATCAATGCCTGCGGCTGTCCGCCGGCGATTGCATGATCGCCAGTGCGCGCAGGAGGGTGCTGCTCGAATCCGTCCAGCGCGACAGCGCCGCGTGCACCTGGTAGCGCACCTGCGAATCCGCCAGCACCAGATACTGCACGCGTCCAGCCGCATCCGCGAGCAGGCCTTCGCGTGATCGCGGATCGAGGAGGTCTGCCTCTCGCAGCCGCGCAAGATCGTCTGCGAGCTGGATGGTCTGCACCTCGGTGCTTTCCGAGGCGAGCCGCTCCAGCTCCAGCGCTCTGTCCTGCGCCTGATTCAGCCTGCCGATGTGGCCGTGCCAGCGGTCGGTGAGCGCGCCGACCAGAGCCGCGACCTCCACACCGAACACGCGCTCGATCTCGTCCAGGCTGGCCAGCCCCTGGACGACCGCGCTGTGCAGGTAACCCGCGGCGATCATCTCCCGGGAAGCGCCGGCGTCGAACAGAATATCGGCGACGACCATCAGATGCCCTTCGAAGTACGTCATGCCGTCGGGTTGCAGTTGACCATCGTGTGCGTGGCGGGCGAACTCCGCCGCCCGCACGATCAGTGCGCTCATCCCCAATCCCTCCTGCGTGGCGGTTCAAAAAGAGGGTCCGTCCCCGGCGGATCGACGAGATCGGCGGCCGCCGTGCCGCCGAAGTCGATCACCAGAGCCAGACTCGCTATCACATGCACGCCAACGGGGTCAGCCGTGTACTGGGACCGCCAGGCTGCCCGGTACGCCTTCGCCAGGACGTGCATCTCCACGGTGTCGATCGGCTCGCCGCTGTAGTAGGTGAACAATCTGAAGCTCATCGGTGCCGTTGTGCTGTCTGCATGAGTGGCTGCGGGGCGCATCTGCCTGTGCTCCCGAGTTCGATGCCGACACTTTCGCTCAACGCGCCGGCACTGGCTTGACCCGGGACGCCAATCGCTAGCCCGCAGGTGCCAGGCGGTGGTCAGGGGCACAGGCGCGCCGCACTTGGCGTGGGGAGTAGGCGCCCTGGGTGTGGGCGCAGACGCGATGGCGCCGGCCGCGTCAGCTCGCTGCCGCGACGGTGCGCTGGCGATACTCGCTCGGCGCGACGCCGGTCCAGCGCCGGAACGCGCGGGTGAAGGCGCTCTGCTGGGAGAACCCCAGCATGAAAGTGATGTCGGTGATCGAACGGTGGGGGTCTTCGATGTAGCGCAATGCAAGGTCGCGTCGCGTGTCGTCGACCAGCTCCTGGTAAGTGGTCTCGGCGTCGGCGAGCTTGCGCTGCAGCGTCCTGCGGCTCATGTGCAGCTGCTGCGCCATCTCCTCCTCGGAGAGCTGGCCGGAAGACAGCTGCTCCAGGAGCGAAGCTCGGCAGCGCGCCACGACATTATTGTTGTCCAGCTGCGCCAGTTGCTGAGTGAGGATCTGGTCCAGCGTTGCGGCGATCTGGCGGTTGGAAGTCGGCAAGGGCTTGTCCACGTCGCCGCGCGCCAGGGTGAAGCTGTCCTCGGGCGCAGCGAAATGCACCGGGCAGCCGTAATGGGTGCGGTAGACTTGCGACCCCTCGGGCCTGGCGCGCTTGAGTGAAACGTGCACCGGCCGCAGTGCGTCGCCGAAGTTCAGGCGGCACATGCTCACCAGCAGCGCCATCGTGAAATCGACGGATACGGGCGCGACAACCGGCTCGGTGCGGCCGCTCTCGAAGACGGTCATGAGCCCGTCGTGATTCTCCTTCAGGTGCGCAGCCGCCCTGTCGCCGAGCAGGCGCCAGTAACGAACCACGCGCTGGAGGCCGGTCCTGAGCGTGGAGCTGGACAGCCAGGCGAACCCGAGCGCGCCGAGGTTGGAGGGATGCCAGCAGTGCGCAGCGCGCAAGGCGAAGCCCGGGTCCGGGATCAGCTGCACGGTACGGTGGACCAGGGCATCCCACTTGTGCGAGGGGATGCGCGTGTTGGGGTCACGGATCTGTACCGGAGTGATGCCCTGCTCGGCGAGCAACGCTCCCGCGTCGAGCCCGTGCAGCTCGAGCACGCCCTTGATGATCTGGCCGATGGTTGCGAGCGAGGTATGGCGCACGGTTGCTGTCCGACGCACCGGGGGGCGCAAGCGGGAATGGTAGGGGACATCCGGTCGGGTGTCACCTGCCCTCGACAAGACCGTAGAGGGCGTGCACGCAACGCATTGCGTGGGGTGGGTCCGGCCTTCGTGTCCCTGAAAAGCGGGAGGGCCGGGGAGAGGATCGGCGCGTTACGCCGCTTTGCCGGCCTCGGCGGCGCGCATGAGCCGCGCGACGAACTCCGATTGGCGGTGGCCAGTCATCAGCAGGTCGTCCATGGCGCGCGTCATCGCAACATACAGCAGGCGCGCTTCGGCCTGCCCGTCCTCGTTGACGTGGGGCATGAAGCCCAAGCCGGGGATGGCCACGATCGGGAACTCCAGCCCCTTGCTGCTGTGCATGGTCATGACCTTCACGCTGTCCGCATCGGGACGGAAGTTGCGAGAGGACTTGTCGCGGTGCAGCCACTCGACCGGTATGCCGGCGGCCTCGAGACCGGCAACGACTTCCTCGCCGATGAAGTGGGTGCGGTAGACCACCGCCATCTCGTTCCAGCGCCGGCCGTGCTCGTGCCAGGCACGCAGGCGCGAGGCGATGTAGTTCACCTCGCTCTTCAGGTTCGGCAACGTGATGATCTCGGGCGCCGGGCCGTGCCGCCCGGCCGACTCCGGCAACACCAGCGGCATGTCGCCGTCCGCGGTCTCGCCGGGCGTGAGGATCTCGCGGGCGAAGTCGTAGGCCAGGGCGAGAACCTCTGCGCTGTTGCGGTAGTTCACGCCCAGGACGGTGGTGCGGCGCCCCTTGGCCTGGATGCCCACACTCGCCAGGGTGAAGCGCAGGCCGCGCCGACGGCCGTAGATCGACTGCGCATCGTCGTACAGCATCAGGAACGAGTTCGTTCCGGGGTCGACCATCTGCACGGCGAGCTTGAGCCACTCCGGCTCGAAGTCGTGGCCTTCGTCGATCATCACGGCGCCGTACTGCGCCCGCGGGATCTGGCCGCGCTCCACGCCGTCGATCACTGCGCCGACCAGGCGGTCGAAGAAGCGCTCCCCGGCCTCGGGCCGCGGCACGTGATAGAGCTTGAGCTGGTCCGAGCACCAGCCGTGGAAGTGGCGCACCGCCACACGCTCGCCCAGTCCGCGTGCCGCGACGACGTGCTGCAGCTTCGCTGCGAGCGCCACGTTGTAGCACAGCACCAGGATCGGCTTGTCCAGCTCCTGCGCCAGGCGCACGGCACGATAGCCCAGAATCATGGTCTTGCCCGAGCCCGCCACACCGTGGATCACGCGGTGCCCATCGCCGAGGCTGCGTGCAAAGCGCTCCTGCTTCAGGTCCATCACGCGCAGAATATCGGGCACGCTCTCGGCTTGCTCCGCCGCCGGCTGGTCGGTGGGGAGGAACAGCGATTCCTGGCCGGGAGCAAGGTGGATCTCCGGAAACAGGTGCCAGCGGATGAGGTCGATCTGCGGCATTGTGAGCACGCTGGCGAATGCTACGCGCAGCATCGCCCAGAGCCGGGTCTGGAAGCGCTTTGCGTCCACTGCCTCGGTCATCTCGTCCTGGCAGATCACCAGCGCGGGGTCGAGCACCTCGTGCAGGTCGGTTGCCTCGAAGTCCCTGCGCGTGATGCGCGTGAGCACACAGCCGTAGCCCCAGGGCACCATCAGCCTGCCGCGGTACGGCCCATCCTGCGCACGCAGGCGAGGGTCCTTCTCGAGAAGGTCGGCGACCGAGAATGCGTACTGTCGAGCCTGCTCCAGGGGGTTCGCGACCTGCTTGGCGCCCTGCGGCGTGAGCAGCGTCACCGAGGTGCGCGAGGCCTGCCGGATCTGCTGCAGCGTCCAGTCCTTCACCTCCAGCACCAGGACGCCCCGGCGCGGGTGGAGGATCACGAAATCGGGATGATGCTGCTTCGGTGCCAGCGGCACGTCGTACCAGCAGCAGTAGTCGTCTTCGAGCTTCTCCAGCAGGCGCTGGGCGAAGCGCAACTCGCCCGGCGTCATCCGCCGTGCACAGCTGGACAGGGTAGGCAGCAATGTAGCCATGGCGGTTTGACGATGTTTTATTCTTGTATGCGGTGAGTTGGAGCGGAGGCAAGTTCTGTGCGCGGGTGTATATACCTCTTGCTGTGGTGTGCGTGAATCGGCGAGCCAAATGAGCAAACATCTGTGGATTGGCACTTCCGGCTACCAGTACGACGACTGGAGAGGTCGTTTCTATCCCGCGCACCTGCCGAAGCGGCAGTGGTTTGCGCACTACGCGCAGCACTTCGACACGGTGGAGATCAACAACACCTTCTACCACCTGCCCGGCGCGGGCACCTTCGACGAGTGGCGGGACGCGGCGCCGCCCGGCTTCCGCTACGCACTGAAATACAGCCGCTACGGCAGCCACCTGAAGCGGCTGAAGGAGCCGGAAGGTCACATCGGCAGGTTCATGGCGGTCGCGCAGCGGCTCGGGCCTCTACTTGGGCCGATCCTGGTGCAGCTCCCGCCCCACTTCAACGCCGACACGGCGCGGCTCGATGCCTTCCTGCGGGCGGCGCCGCACGACCGGCAGTGGGTGCTGGAGTTCCGCGATCGCAGTTGGCTGTGCGAGGAGGTGTACGCAGTGCTGGAGAAGCACCAGGCCGCGCTGTGCATCCACGACTTGCTGGAGGATCATCCGCGCCGCATCACGGCAGGGTTCACCTACCGTCGCTTCCACGGTATAGCCTACGGCGGAAGCTACAGCTCTCAGTTCCTCGCGGCAGAAGCCAGGCGCATCCGCGGCTATCTCGCCGACGGCCTCGAGGTCTACGTCTACTTCAACAACGACATCGGCGGCCACGCCGTGCACAACGCCCTGGACCTCAGGCGCTATCTGGCCTGACTTTGGAGGCTGGGTCAGTCGTCAGCAAATGCCCGGTCGCCCGAAACCCGGAGCTGTTCGGCATCTGCCGAAGTATAAAGTATAGGCCTGACCCCAAACTATGCAAGGGAGGGGTGGCGCCGAAGGCGACGGGGTGGTTGGCTGCGCGCGAACGATGGCGTCGAGCGTATAGTTTATGGCTCGGATCAGTACAGTGTGCTCGGCGTGACGTCCAGCCACACCTCTCCGGGTGTGCGCTCGACGGAGCAGTGATCCCGCTTCGGGTTGCAGCGATATGTCAGCAACATCTTCTCGCGCACGTTGGAAAGCCGCTCTGCCCTGAGAATCGAGGCGTTCATGCCCGCGCAGCGGGCCGAGCGGACGAGCACACCATTCGAGCCTTGCTCGAACAGATACGCGCCGAGTGCATGCGTGAAGGCGTAGCTGTTGCGGCTCACCAGATCCGGGTAGGCCGCTTCTGCGCCGCGCAGATCGATGAGCAGAGCGTCGCAACGGACATCGAAGACGCGGCGTTCACCGGTCACCATACGGTCCTCGTCCGAGTAGCTGTCCATGAGAAAGCGATGCCAGTGGAACACCGTTTCGTAGACGGTCGTTTCGACCTCGAGCGAGCCGTACCACACGCCGTAACGCCGGCCGTCGCTCAAGCGCGTGGCCTGCCAGTGCGACGAGTCGAACGAGTAGCTGATCACCGTCCCATAGTCGAAGGGACGTGTCAGCACGGCGGAAGGCGTAGCGATGCGGCTCGCCGCCTCGGCGGCGATCCCCACGGCCCAGTCGGTCGGATCGCCCGACAGATCGTCGAACAGGGACTGCGATTCGCGGATGCTCTTGATGTTCCGGACGAGGTCGCTCTGGAAGCCGACGTTCTTTGAGCAGAGCGCATCAAACATGTGGAGAGCAGTGAAATGGAGCGTGATGTGTGATTCGATAGAGGGCGGGTTCAGGTCGAACGCAGGTAGCGGCGCGTAGGGCCCTCGTGTACCTCACGAAGAGCAGGCGCCTTGGAGGCGCTCACGAGAAGCTCCGACCAGCTTTGCGGGGCCGGCCCGGAGATCTCACCAAACTACCCTACATGCCCCGCTCGAAGTCCAGATAGCGGCGCAGCGCGAGGAGGCCTTCGAAGCCTCGCTCCGTCGCCAGATCCACGGGCCGTCCACCGAGGCGCCGGTTCGGTGTGGTCATCCACCTGTAGGCGAGGTCGCGGTCCTGCGGGAACAGGATGCGCAGCGATTTGTGGATGCCGAGCAGACAACCCACGCGGTCCAGCAGATCGCGGCTGTCCGCCAGAGGCTCGCCCTTCCGGTAGCGTGCGAGTGTCGAGCGGTTGTCCGCGGAAAGCCCCAGCAACGCCGCCTGTTCGGCGGTCGACAGTCCCCAGTGCTGGAACAACTGGGTGACCATCTTCGCCAGACGCTCCCGACCCTCTCGGGTGCTGGGTTCGGGGATCGTTTCAGGCGAGGCGGTGATTAGCGCTTCCATGATGCAGTTTGTTTACATTGCTACGCTAAGTGTAGCAAAGACAACAGATCGGATCAAGTCAGCAGCAACCACGCTCCCACTTTGAGCCTACCGGGACCTTGCGAGCCAGGGACGCATTTGGGGTCAGGCCTACGCATTTTGGGTCAGGCCTATACTTTGTACTTCGGCAGATTGCGAGCTGTTCCTGGGTTCCAGCCTCCGCGGAAACGACAGTGGAAGAGCAATCGGCACGGCGTCCACCCATCGGATCCAGCCGTCGCCAAAGTCTGCTGCGTGCTCTCGGTAGAATGATCGGTTCCGTCAAATCGCGACCTGCATCGCCCCGACCATGCAAACCCTCCGCTTCGACAATAGCTTCATCCGCGAGCTGCCCGCCGATCCTCACATCGGGCCGCAGCGGCGGCAGGTGCATGGCGCACTGTACTCGTGGGTGGAGCCCACGCCGGTGTCCGCGCCGCGACTCGTCGCCCATTCGCCGGAGGTAGCGGCGCTGCTGGGCATCGATGCGGCCGATATCGCCTCGCCGGCGTTTGCGCAGGTCTTCGGCGGCAACGCGCTGCTCGACGGCATGCAGCCGTACGCGGCCAACTACGGCGGGCACCAGTTCGGTCACTGGGCCGGTCAGCTCGGTGACGGGCGCGCCATCACGCTGGGCGAGATCATCAACGCGGCGGGCGAGCGCTGGGAGCTGCAGCTCAAGGGCGCGGGGCCGACGCCGTACGCGCGCACCGCCGACGGCCGTGCCGTGCTGCGCTCCTCGGTGCGCGAGTTCCTGTGCAGCGAGGCGATGCATCACCTCGGTGTGCCCACCACCCGGGCGCTCAGCCTGGTGGCGACCGGCGAGCAGGTGGTCCGCGACATGTTCTACGACGGCAACCCCAAGGCCGAACCGGGTGCGATCGTATGCCGGGTGGCGCCTTCGTTCATCCGCTTCGGCAACTTCGAGCTGCCCACCTCGCGCGGCGACGTGGCGCTGCTGAACCGGCTGGTCGACTTCACCATCCGGCGCGATTTCCGGGAGCTGAGCGGCGACGGTGAGCAGCTCCGCACGGAATGGTTCGGGCAGGTGTGCGAGCGCACCGCGCGCATGGTCGCACACTGGATGCGGGTGGGCTTCGTGCACGGAGTGATGAACACCGACAACATGTCCATCCTGGGCTTGACGATCGACTACGGGCCCTACGGCTGGGTTGACGACTTCGACCTCGACTGGACCCCCAACACCACCGATGCGGGGCAGCGCCGCTACCGCTTCGGCCAGCAGCCCCAGATCGCATATTGGAACTTGACCCAGCTCGCCAACGCGCTGGTGCCGGGCTTCGCCTCCATCGATCCCTTGCAGGCGGGGCTGCAGCGTTATGTCGACGTATTCGTCGAAGCCGATCGCAACAACATCGCAGCCAAGCTGGGCCTGGCGGAATGCCTGGACGAGGACGCCGACCTGATGCAGGCGCTATACGCGCTACTGCAGGAAGCGGAGGTCGACATGACGCTCTTCTTCCGCGCGCTGAGCGATGTCGACCTCGACGCGCCGACGCTGGCGCCGCTGAGCCACGCGTTCTATGGCGAGGCAAAGCAGCGTCGTACCGAGCCGGCGTTCACCGACTGGCTGGCCCGCTACAGCGCGCGCGTGCGCCGCGACAGCCTGCCGCCGGGCGAGCGCCGCTCACGCATGCACGCCGCCAACCCCCGCTACGTCCTGCGCAATTACCTCGCGCAGCAGGCGATCGACCGCGCCGAGCAGGGCGACGATGCGGGCATCCACGAGCTGCTCGACGTCCTGCGTCGCCCCTACGACGATCAACCCGGCCGCGCGCAGTTCGCCCAGCTCCGGCCCGACTGGGCGCGCACCCGGGCTGGGTGCTCGATGCTGTCGTGCAGTAGCTGAGGACGGAAGTTATCCCCTCCTGCCCGAGGAGGGGTGCCCCGAAGGGGCGGGGTGGTGGGAGCGTGCCTGAGGAAGGGCGCCCACGGCAGTGGGCGGCGTGGTGGGAGCCTGCCCGAGGAGGGATGCCGACGACATCAGGCGGAATGGTGGGAGCCTGGCAAACCACCCCGTCGCCTTCGGCGCCACCCCTCCTTCGAAAGGAGGGGAGAAAAGCTCTTTCCCTCCTGCCTGAGGAGGCGTGCCCCGAAGGGGCGGGGTGGTGGGAGCCTGGTCACCACTCCGTCGCTTTCAGCGCCACCCCTCCTTCGAATGGAGGGGACAAAAGCCTCTTCCAACCTTTTCCGGGGGCAGCACTCCGGATCCGAGCCGCAGCGGTGCGATGTGCGCAGTCTCCTGAGCTCAGGCGCGGACCGCGAGTACATCCGGGGGTGGGCAGGCTTGCAGCGCTCAACTGCTCCAGCGGCTACCCGCCATCGTAGCGGACCCTGTTCCGGACTCCGTCTGGCCGAGCAGCCGCGCGACCTCGGTCCTCACAATCTCATAGC
>Ga0105100_10000316_pt1 | contig 28208 bp, 20 predicted proteins | sample PPLLak12cMay2015_2_FD_87033 | JGI IMG/M metagenome (GOLD analysis project Ga0105100, IMG submission 87033) | Freshwater sediment microbial communities from Prairie Pothole Lake near Jamestown, North Dakota, USA - PPLs Lake P8 Core (1) Depth... | ecosystem: Environmental > Aquatic > Freshwater >... | reverse complement strand
TCCGACTACTGCGGATTGATCGACAAACGCTTCCTGGGCCAGACCGTCACCCTGTTCGGCTGGGTGCATCGCCGCCGCGACCACGGCGGCGTGATCTTCATCGACCTGCGCGACCGCGAGGGCCTGGTACAGGTCGTGATCGATCCCGACACGCCCGAGACCTTCGCTGTGGCCGATCGCCTGCGCAACGAGTACGTCATCAAGGTCGAGGGACGGGTACGGCCGCGGCTCGAGGGCACGGTCAATCCGAATCTGAGAACCGGCGAGATCGAAGTGCTTGCCAAGCACATCGAGCTGCTCAACGCCTCGCTCACGCCGCCTTTTCAGCTCGACGAGGACACGCTGGGCGAGAACGTGCGCCTGGAATACCGCGTCATCGACTTGCGCCGCCCCGAGATGCAGCGCAACCTGCGGCTGCGCTACCGGGTGGCGATGGCGGTGCGACGCTACCTCGTCGCGCAGGGCTTCATCGACGTCGAGACACCGATGCTCACCAAGTCCACACCCGAAGGCGCGCGCGACTTCCTGGTGCCCAGCCGGATGCACGCAGGGCACTTCTACGCCCTGCCGCAATCCCCGCAGCTGTTCAAGCAGCTGCTGATGATCGCCGGCTTCGACCGCTATTACCAGATCACCAAGTGCTTCCGCGACGAGGACCTGCGCGCGGACCGTCAGCCCGAGTTCACCCAGATCGACGTGGAGACATCATTCCTGGGCGTGGCCGAGATCACCGCGCTGATGGAGGAGATGATCCGCTCGGTGTTCAAGGAGGTCATGGGCATCGAGCTGGCGAGCCCGTTCCCGCGCATGAGCTTCGCTGAGGCGATGTCGAAGTACGGGTCGGACAAGCCGGATCTGCGCGTGCCGCTGGTGTTGACCGAGCTGACCGACGTGATGAAGGACGTGGAGTTCAAGGTCTTTAGCAGTGTGGCCCACAGCGCCGGCGGTCGTGTGGCGGGGCTGCGTGTTCCCGGCGGCGGCGAGCTCACGCGCGGCGAGATCGACGGGTACACGCAGTTCGTGGGGATCTACGGTGCCAGAGGGCTGGCCTATATCAAGGTCAACGAGATCGCCAAGGGCCGCGACGGACTGCAGTCGCCGATCGTGAAAAACCTCTCCGATGCCGCGCTCAAGGCAATCGTCGAGCGCACCGGGGCTACCGACGGAGACCTGATCTTCTTCGGCGCGGATAAGGCCAAGGTGGTCAACGACGCGCTGGGTGCGTTGCGTGCGAAGATCGGCCACGAGAAAGGTTTCGCCGAGCCGGGTTGGAAGCCGCTATGGGTGCTCGACTTCCCCATGTTCGAATGGAACGAGGAGGAAAAGCGCTGGGACGCGCTGCATCATCCCTTCACCTCGCCGATGGACGGCCACGAGCAGTACCTGGACAGCGAGCCGGGGCGGGCGTTGTCCAAGGCCTACGACATGGTGCTCAACGGGTGGGAGATCGGTGGCGGCTCGGTGCGTATCCACCGCCAGGACGTGCAGTCGAAGGTGTTCTCGGCGCTCAACCTCCAGCCCGAAGAGGCACGCATGAAGTTCGGGTTCCTGCTCGATGCGCTGCAGTTCGGCGCTCCCCCGCACGGGGGTATCGCCTTCGGCCTGGACCGGATCGTCACCCTGATGGCGGGTGCCCCCTCCATCCGCGATGTGATCGCCTTCCCGAAGACCCAGCGCGGCCAGTGTCTGCTCACGCAGGCGCCCAGCCCGGTGGACGAGAGGCAGCTGCGCGAGCTGCATATCCGCGTGCGTTCCTCCGATAAGCCAGGCTCAGGCTAACCTCTCACCACGAAGACACGAAGGCACGAAGAACAACATGAGAGAGCACCCGGTGTACGTACTTTCAGACCCATTGGGCTGGGTGAGCGGATCGGCGACGGCAGACGGCATTCCCGCGCGCAGGCATCGCTGTCTAGCGCTGGATCGGAAGCGCTTGTGACAGTTCTTCGGTTTTCTTCGTGCCTTCGTGTCTTCGTGGTGAGCGGTAGTTGAAGTCGAAGTACAAAACTCCGAGATCGGTCCTCGTCGTGGTTCACACCCCCGACCTGCAGGTCCTCCTGCTGGAGCGCGCCGACCACCCCGGCTACTGGCAGTCGGTGACCGGCAGCCAGGACGAAGGCGAGACGCTGGAGCAGACCGCAGTGCGCGAGGTACACGAGGAGACAGGGCTGGACGCGCGTGCTTATGCGCTGCACGACTGGGAGCTGCGCAACCAGTACGAGATCTTCCCGGAATGGCGGTGGCGCTACGCGCCTGGCGTGACACACAACACCGAGCATGTGTTCGGGCTGACTCTGCCGCGTCCGCTGGACGTCGAGGTGGCCCCGCGCGAGCACCTGCGCTTCATGTGGTTGCCCTGGGAAGAGGCGGCTGGCCGTTGTTTCTCCTGGAGCAATACCGAAGCGATCCGGCGGCTGCCCGCACGGACTCAATCGCGTTGAACTGAAGCCCCTGAACACCCTCGACGCCGACACCCCGAGACACAACACCGGCCCCGCCAGAAGACCGACCGAAATGGAGACGCTGCACATCCTCACCTACAACATCCACAAGGGATTCCCGCAGTTCAACCGGCGCGTCTCGCTGCACGACGTGCGCGAGCGATTGCAGTCGGTCGAGCCGGACCTGGTGTTCTTGCAGGAAGTGGTGGGGTTCCATGCCCGTTTTGCCGAGCGCCACCGCGACTGGCCGACCACACCGCAGTACGAGTACCTCGCTGACTCGGTATGGCATGACTTCGCTTACGGCCGCAACGCCGTGGTCGACGACGCCCATCACGGCAACGCCATCCTCTCCAAGTTCCCGATCGTGCGCTGGGATAACGAGGATGTCTCCATGCACCGGCTGGAACGGCGTGGCCTTCTGCATTGCGAGATCGACGTCCCGGGCTGGAACCAACGGCTGCACGCCATCAATGTCCACCTCGGCTTGCTCAAGATCTGGCGTCAGAGGCAGCTCGACGCGCTGGTCAGCCGCATCGAGCGCCTGGTGCCGCACGATGCGCCCGTCATCATCGCCGGAGACTTCAACGACTGGACGCGCCGCGCCAGCCACTATCTGATCCGCTCGCTGGATGTCTCCGAGGTGTTCGAGACCTACGGTCACGGTCCGGCGCGCAGCTTCCCCGCGATGCTTCCGGTTCTGCACCTGGACCGCATCTACGTGCGCGGCTTTCGGGTGAAGCTGGCCCACGTCCATCGCGGCCAGCACTGGGCGCGCATTTCCGACCACGCTGCGCTCTCTGCTCTGCTCACGCGCGAGTAGACTCCGTCCTCCACTTCTCAACGCAGAGGCGCAGAGGACGCAGAGGGCTGCGGATGCCGCGTTTCGGCGGGATCCTTGGGTGCGACGTGGTGGCTCTGCATTTGACACCTCAGCCCGGGATTGTGCGGGGCGCGGAGCTCCGCGTGGAAGCTTGGGCGGACGCGTAGGTTAGCTTTGCCCGATGCCCCCGAATCGGCCCCCACGGTGTCGGGTGCACGTTTCTTCTCCGCGTCCTCTGCGTCCTCCGCGTCTCTGCGTTGGATTTAGGCTGCCTTTGGGTTGAGCGTCGTTGTCGGTGTGAGCCCCGATGGCACAGGCCTTGCTGCCCATGCCGCTTGGATCACCTTCTCGAGACCTAAAGGGTGCGTTCCCCCTTCAAGCGCAAACCCCCGGCGCCCCGCGCCAACGACACGGCAGTGCTGGCTCAGCCCATCGAGCCTGCTCCACTGCTGTGGGTGCTGGGCAGCCTCTGCCAGCTCTATCGCATCCCGTTCGACGCGAAGCTGATCCTGCAGCGCTACGCGCCGCCGTACACCCTGGCGACGCTGGGCGAGGCAGCCGAGGCCCTCGGCCTGCAAGTCGGGGAGTGGCGGCGGGTCACCGAGTTCGTGCAGGTCTCGCTGCCGAGCGTCGCACTGGTCAAGGCGCCCCTTCCTGGGCAGGCCGCCAATGACCCCGACGAGGTGCCGGGGCCGGCCATGCCGGCGCTGATCCTGAAGAGCGACGGCACCCGCTTCCTGTATTTCCGCGCTGGGTCGGAGAGCGGCGAGACCGCGCCAGTTACCGACTTCAGGGTCGTGTTCGAAGGCATGGTGCTGCCGGTGGGGCGGGCGCCGCAGGCGGCCAATGAGCCCGGCGCCGAGGAGGACAAGCCGGAGGTGCAGCCGCGCAGCTTTGGCTTCGGCTGGTTCGTGCCCGAGCTGCTCAAGCACCGCAAAGTGTGGCGCGACGTCCTGCTCGCATCGCTCGCCATTCAACTCATGGCGCTGGCCACGCCGCTGTTCACCCAGGCGATCATCGACAAGGTGATCGTGCACCAGACCCGCAGCACCCTGATGGTGGTGGGCTTTGCGCTCGGCATGTTCATGCTGTTCTCGGCCGCCATGACCTGGGTGCGCCAGTACCTGGTGATCCACACCGGCAACCGCATCGACGCGGTGCTGGGCACGCACGTGTTCTCGCACATGCTGCGCCTGCCGGTACGTTACTTCGAGCAGCGCCCCACAGGGGTGATCGTGTCGCGCCTGCATGGAGTGGAGACGATCCGGGATTTCCTGTCCGGCGCCGCGGTGTCCCTGATCCTGGACCTACCGTTCCTGGTCATCTTTCTGGTGGTGATGTTCTGGTACAGCTGGCAGCTCACCATCGTTGCGCTGGTCGGATTGCTGCTGATCTCGCTGCTGAGCCTTGCCGCGACGCCGGTTTTCCGCAAGCGCCTCAACATCCAGTTCCTGCTGGGCGCGCGCAACCAGGCGTTCGTCACGGAGTACGTCGCGGGCATGTCCACCGTGAAGAGCATGCAGATGGAGCCGACCCTGGAGCGCCGCTACGGCGACTACTTAGCGAGCTATCTGAAAGCCGGCTTCGGGGCGCGTCAGCTTTCCAACACCATGAACGTGATGGCCAACGCGGTGGAGCAGGGCATGACCCTGTCCATCCTGGTGCTGGGCGCGCTGCTCGTCATGACCAACGCCGGGTTCACGATCGGGATGCTGGTCGCGTTCCAGATGTTCGCCAGCCGCATGTCGCAGCCGATGCTGCGGCTGGTGGGGCTTTGGCAGGAGTTCCAGCAGGCCTCGGTGGCGATCAAGCGCCTCGGGGACATGATGAACATCCCCACCGAACCCTATGCAGTAGTGCCGGCGCGCAGCCAGCGCAGCGCCGGCCGCATCGACATGGTCGGTGTGAGCTTCCGCTACAGCGATCAGCATCCGTTCGTCTACCGGGATTTCAGCGTGACGCTGCGCCCAGGTCAGCTCACCGCGCTGATGGGCCCTTCGGGTTCGGGCAAGAGCACTTTGTCCAAGCTGCTGCTGGGGTTCTACCCGCCGACCGAGGGGCAGATCCTGATCGACGGACGCGACCTGCGCAACCTGTCCGCCAACGAGCTGCGCTCTGCCTTTGGCGTGGTGCCTCAGGAGACCGTGCTGTTCTCGGGGACCATCTATGACAACCTGGTGATGGCAAACCCCCACGCCAGCTTCCAGGATGTCATGGACGCCTGCCGTAAGGCCGAGATCCACGATGTAATCGAGCGGCTGCCGCACGGCTACCAGACCATGCTGGGCGAGCACGGCGTCGGCCTTTCCGGCGGGCAGAAGCAGCGCTTGGCCATTGCCCGGGCGCTGCTCAAACGCCCCGCTGTGCTGATCTTCGACGAAGCGACGAGCAACCTGGACGTGGAAACCAGTGAGCACTTCGCGCGGACGATCAATCAGCTCAAGGGCTCGACGACGATCCTCTTCATCACGCACCACGTGCCCCGCGGACTGGCCGTGGACTCCATTGTTCGCCTCGGCGACCAGGGGCGGCCGCTGTCCGATCCCAATGCCGCCGGGACCCCCCGTGGGCTCGCGCCGGCCCCCCGCCTGAGCGCGTCAGGCGACGCCAAGACGTCGGCGGTCCACTAACCGGCTGCTGGAGTAAGCACCTGCGCAGCCCGCGGGCAGGATCCTCGCGGGGCGCACAAGCGCTTGATTGGTAAAGTCCTTACGCCCGCTCGGCGGGCCTGGCAGCGAAACCCGGCCGGCAACGTAAGCTGCATTCAAAGTCTTTGACGAATTGCATGACGCCGCGCGCACCCAGGCGTGCCCATCCGCGGCACCTCTGACGGCGTTCGTCGGTTCGAGGCGACCGTTTGACCTTCCCTTAAGGAGTGCGACAGCGCCTGCACCCGCCGCGGTCCCCTGAAGCCAGGGGTTTGCCGGGTGACTTTCAACTAGTGTCAACGTCCGCTTGCAGTTGTGTCATACCGCGCTTGCAGCATCGTCACAGCCCGCCACATCTTCACATTGCTTCACAGACCCGTGCAATCAGTGGCATGCCGCTTGCGCCACTGTCGGCGGGAAACAACAGGGTGGGTGCCCGAGCAGGAGTCCGGACCAAGGGAGCCGGATTTTGGGACCCCGCCATTAGGCAAAGCTTGGCGCGTGTCAGGGTGGATGCTGGCGATCCGGCGCTGACAGCAAACGAGTTCAAAAAGCTGAAGTCTGGAGGTATGTCATGGCAACTGAGTACTTCAACGGCACGTCCGACAGTGATTGGATGGACCTCGGCGACGGCCAGAACGTCTACGACGGGGGCGGCGGCAACGACTATATCAATGGTGCCGACGGCCAGAACACGATTATCTATGAGCTCGGCGACGGTACCGACTCCATCACTTTCGCGGCGCCACGCACCTATCAGCTCGCCGGCTTCCTCGACGCGGCCATGACCGCGCTTGCCAACGACTTCGGGGGCACGCCAGGGGACTACAGCAACGACTATTTCGCAACGGTCGATTCCAGCCTGTTCGGGCTGCTGCCGCCAGACATCGCAGCAGTTCTCTACGACCTGCAGGGACGCAACTCGGACGGATACTGGGCGCCGGGCACCGTGGACTCCGCCAGCGCGCAGGCCGCCTTCGAGGCGCTGGTCGCATGGATCAACACGCCGGTTACCAACGTGATCCAGTTCGGCGCCGGCATCACGCTAGCGGATCTTACCGTGCAGCTTGGTGAGCCGACCTCTTTCGGTGTGCCAGCCACGTTCGCGGTCGCGATCGGCGGCCAGGAGGGCATGGTGTTCAACATGCTCTCGACCGACGTGGCAGCCGGCGCCGTGCCGCCGCCTCCACCGATAGACGTCGTGTTCCAGTTCGCCGATGGCACCAGCGCTACCCTCGCAGACGTGCTCGGCCTTGACAGCGACGGCGTGGCCGGCTCGCAGGATGGGATGGAAACAGGCGACATCCTGGCGGGCAGTCTCGCCGACGACCAGATCTCCGGCAACGGCGGCAACGACATGGTCGACGCACGAGGTGGCAGCGACTGGGTCTACGGGGGTGCCGGCAACGACGTGCTGTCTGGTGGCGCTGGCATGGACTTCCTCTTCGGCGACGACGGCAACGATGTGATCGCGGCCGGCAGGGACGGCGGGTTCGTATCCGGTGGCACCGGCGACGATGTCTATCTCTTCAACGCCGGCGACGGCACGCTGTATGTGGACAACGCCCCGGGCATGGCGGCCGGCGACGTGGACACGATTTCGTTCGGCGGAGGCATTGCCCCAGAGAACCTGATGGCCTACGTCACTCCCGACGGCGCCCTGACCCTCTTCGTACCGGGCAGCGCCGATCAGGTGCAGCTGACCTGGTTCATGGATAACGGCGACGGCACGTTCAGTGTGAGCGACGGCCAGACAGTCGCCAACGTGCAATTCGTCGACGCCGAGGGCAACGTGCGGGTATTCGACCTCGCTGCGCTGGTGGCGGATAACCAGGCCGCTCTCTTCGGGGCGACCTCGGACACGCCGGTCGCCTTGTTCGGGCTGGGTAGCGGCGAAGTCACTGGCACCGTCGCCCCCGCCGGCGGCGAGTACGCCACCAGCTACGCCACGACCGGCAATATGTTCGACGGTTCCACTCCGCCTGCTGGCAACCAGGCGCCTGTGGCCAGCGCGCCGCTCGCGAGCCAGACCTTCCAGGAAGGCGACAACATTTCCCTCACGCTGCCGGACGGTGCTTTCAGCGATCCAGACGGGGACGCGCTCAGCTACTCGGCCACGCTTGCCGACGGCAGCATGTTGCCCACCTGGCTGCAGTTCAACGCCACGAACCGCACCTTCAGCGGCACGCCGGACGATCCCCAGCTCGGCACCCTGACCATCATGGTGACCGCCAGCGACGGGACCGACTCCGCCAGCCAGACCTTCGATCTGACAGTGACCAACGTCAACGACGTGCCGACGGTAGCCAACCCGGTAGGCGACCAGAGCGTGGACGAGGACAGCAGCTTCTCGGTCGACCTGGCCAACCTGTTCGCCGATGCGGACGCGGGCGACAGCCTGACCGTCAGCGTGGGTGGCCCGGCCTGGCTCACCTATGAGAACGGTGTGCTCTCTGGCGCGCCGGGCAATGCCGAGGTCGGTACCCACTCGGTGACGCTGACGGCCACCGACGACGCCGGCGCGACTGCTCAGCACGTCTTCAGCATCACGGTCAACAACGTCAACGACGCGCCGACTGTAGCCAGCCCCGTGTCCGACCAGACCGCGAACGAGGACAGCGCTTTCACCTTCACGCTTCCGGCCGGCACTTTCGCCGACGCGGACCTGAGCGACAGCCTGACGTTGGCGGCACGGTTGGCCGACGGCTTGGCGCTGCCGGCGTGGCTGAGCTTCGACGCTGCTACGCGCACCTTCAGTGGCACGCCGACCAACGCCGACGTGGGCACGCTGAGCGTGCTGGTCACCGCAACCGATGGCAGCGATGTGTCGGTGTCGGATGTCTTCGACATCGCCGTGGCGAACGCCAATGACGCACCGGAGCTGATGCAGCCGGTCGGCGACCAGAGCGCCACAGCTGGCCAGGTTTTCAGCATGACCATCCCCGCAGCCGCGTTCCACGACGCGGATGCCGGGGACACGCTCAGCTACTCGATGCGCATGGCGGATGGCTCGGACCTGCCGTCGTGGCTGACCTTCGACGCCACGACCCGCACTCTGAGCGGCACACCCGAGGCCCCACCGGCCGACGCTCGTGTCGCCAGCTTGCAGCTGCAGGTCATCGCCACCGATCGGATGGGGGCGACCGCGAGCGACGTGTTCGCCTTGAGTGTGAGCGGTGAGGCAGCGCCTGCGCCGGGCCAGAACCTCCGCGGAGGACGGCGCAACGACGTCCTGAACGGCGGTGCCGGTGACGACACGCTCGACGGCAGGGGTGGCAGGGACATCCTGAACGGTGGTGGCGGCAACGACACGCTCCAGTTCCACCGGGACGACACCTGGAGTGGCTGGTGGAGGTCGAACCGTCGCAATGCGGGCAGCCCCGGCTACAGCGGCAGCGGCGAGAGCGTCCGCATCAGGGGCATGGGCCAGAGCCAGGACGTGTTCAATGGCGGCGAGGGCATGGACACCCTGGTGGGCACCGGGGGAGCAGATGCCATCCTGCTGGACGACAACCGCAGTGGTGCCCTCCAGTCGGGCCCGCGCCTGTCCGGCATCGAGATCATCGACGCCGGGGGCGGTGACGATGTGGTGGACCTTACCAGCCGCCGCTATAGCTACGGTGACGTTACCATCGACGGCGGCAGCGGCAACGACGTGATCTGGTCTTCCGAGGGCAACGACGTACTGCTGGGCGGTTCAGGCAATGACCGCATGGACGGCGGCACCGGCAAGGACTATCTCTACGGCGGCAGCGGCAACGACACGCTGTACGGGGGCTGGATGGAAGACATCCTCCAGGGCGGCAGCGGCAACGACTACCTGCAGGACCGTTCTCCGAGCGCCAGCAACGTGCTGGACGGTGGCAGCGGCAACGATGTGCTCGAAGACCGGGGCGGGAAGACGCTGTTCATCGGCGGCGCCGGCGACGACGAGATCCGCCTTGGTGGAGGCCGCGACATCATCGCCTACAACCGCGGTGACGGGCGCGACACCATCGTGGCCGGGCAGGGCGGCGACGCCACCCTGTCGCTGGGGTCCGGCATCCGCGTCCAGGACCTCGCTTTCCGCCGCTCGGGCGACAGCCTGCTGCTCGAGACCGGTGGTGGCGGCACCATCACCTTCGAGCGGTGGTACCGTGGCCGCAGCTATCAGGCCGTGTCTACGCTCCAGTTCATCACCGATGGCATGACGGGCAGCAGTAACCTGATGGACGATGCAGTCGAGACCTTCGACTTCAAGCAGCTGGTGGGCGCGTTCGACAGGGCGCGCAGCCGCAACCCGGGCTTGTCCAAGTGGGCACTGACCAATGGCCTGGCGAGCTTCGACCTGGGCGGTAGCGACACCGAGGCCCTCGGCGGCGACCTGGCCTACACCTATGGCACAGCGGGTTCCCTGGCGGCTGTCGCGGTTAGCGCGGCCCAGGAGCTGATCACCGCCAGCAGCTTCGGCAGCAAGCAGGCGCTGCGGCCCCAGGACGAGCTGTCCGCCGGAGCGCTCAAGCTGGCCTGAGCAGCGTAGGTCCTTAGCATGATCCTTGCAGGCGTGCGCGGCATGCCTGCAAGGATCGTTTCATGAGCGAGGCCGCACCGCCTGCGGCGGGGCCGGAAGCGCTCGACTTCTCCCCTGCGATTCTGCGCCTGCAGCGCGAGCCGCCCTCGCCGCTGCCGCGTCTGGTCCTGTACCTGCTCGGGGCCCTGTTTGCCGGACTCCTGATCTGGGCACTGGTCGGACGCCTCGACGTCATCGCCGTCGCGCCGGGCAAGCTGGTGCCCACCAGCTACGTCAAGGTGGTCCAGCCGGCAGATGCCGGCATCATCAAGGAGATCCTGGTGCGCGAGGGCGACCGGGTCCAGGCCGGCCAGGTGCTGGTACGCATGGATGCCAGCATCTCGGAGGCCGACACCCGCCAGCTCGAAAGCCAGCTCCAGGTCACCGGCCTGCAGCTGCGCCGCATCGACGCGGAGCTCGGCGGCACGCCCCCCGAGGCGCTGCCCGACGACGATCCCGCTGCCTTCGACCAGATGCTGGCCCAGTACCGTGCCCATCGCCAGGCGCACCTGGACGCGCTGGCGAGCGAGCGGGCCGCCTTGAGCCGCGCCGAGCAGGACCTCATGCGGGCCCGCCGCGAGGAAGCCAAGCTGCGCGAGACCCTGCCGATCTACGAAGACCAGGAGCGCGCCTGGAAGCAGCTCGTCGACGAAGGCTTCGCCGGCCGGCTGCAGGCCGAGGAGCGCAAGCGGCAGCGCATCGAGGCCGAGCAGGAGCTGAAAGGCCAGGCGCATACCATCCAGGGCGCGCGCGCCAGCATCCAGCAGTCGCGCGAGCGGATTGCACAGCTCGAGTCGACCTACCGCCAGGGCCTCTACAGCGAGCGCGTGGAGCTGCTGGCCCGCTATCAGACGCTCACGCAGGAGTGGGAGAAGCAGACGCACCGCAACGAGCTGTTGGAGCTCAAGGCCTCGCAGGAGGGCTTCGTCAAGGACTTGGCCACGCATACGGTGGGTGCGGTGCTGCAACCGGGGACCGTGCTGATGACCATCGTGCCGGCCGACGAGCCGCTGCGCGCGGAGGTCTGGGTGGACAACCGCGACCGCGGCTTCGTTCACGAGGGTCAGGCGGTGAAGGTGAAGGTCGCGCCGTTTCCCTTCCAGAAGTACGGCATGGTCGAGGGCGTGGTCAAGTACGTGAGCGCCGATGCCAGCGAGTCGCAGCGCAATGCCGGACCGGACGCGCAGAACGGTCCGCCTACGCCCGCCTACCAGTTCCGCAGCGTCCTCGAGCTCAAGGATCAGCATCTCGAGGCCGACGGGGTGCGCTACGAGCTCATGCCGGGCATGCAGGTCGATGCCGAGATCTCACTGGGCGACCGGACGGTGATGGAGTATCTGCTCTCGCCGGTGCGCAAGGCGTTCCACGAGGCCGGGCGCGAGCGGTGACTCCAGAACGGAAGATGAACCGCAGAGACGCGGAGAACACCAAATAGACCGTGTAGGCAAGCGCGCTCCCGATGGGCGAGCGTACTGATCCGGAACCCGGTTGTTCTTATCCTCTGCGTCCTCCGCGTCCTCTGCCGCGCAGACTCCTAGCCCTTGCCCGCGAGCGATGGCGCGAGCTAGCCCGTGGCGAACAGCCAGCCGTCGCGTCGCTCCACCGCCCCGACTTTCTCGAGCTCGCTCACCAGCAGCTGCGCCAGCGCCGCGGGCGGGCGTTGCAGGTAGCGTTCGTTGAACTCCCGATAGAAGGGTATCTGGCCCAGGTATTCGGGCAGCTCGGCGAGCGGCATGCCGCCCTTGTCGAGCAGAATGAACGTGAGCATGGCCTTGAAGGCATGCCGGGTCATTCGCTTGGGATTGCCGCGCGAGGCCTGCACGCGCCCGAAGCAGCGCTCCAGCGCCGCGCCCGCGTCGGTGAAGGGCGTGCCGTGCCCCGGGACCACGATGCGCGGATCGAGTGCCGCGATGGTTTCGAGCGTGCGCTGGGCGTCATCCAGCGCGCTCTCCGGCTCCGGCAGCACCAGGCCGAAGCCGTGCTCCCACAGCGCATCGCCCGAGATCAGAATGCGCTCGGCTTCGTTCCAGAACATCAGCGCACCGGCGTCGTGACCGGGTGCCGGCAGCATCTGCCAATCCAGGTCGCCCCAGCGGTGAATCGCTCCCGGCTTCAGCACCCCGTCGAAGGCGAAGCGCTCGGCCTGCTGCCCGGTGTAGTCGATCCATAGCGCCCGCACATCCCAGTCGCGGATCAGCGCCGCCTCGGCTTCGGGGATCAGCGTGGGGCAGCCGTACACGCGCTGCACAGCCGCGTTGCAACCCATGTGATCGCTGTGGCAGTGGGTGTTGACGAGCAGGTCCACGCGCTCGCCACCCAGCCGGTCCCGCACCAGCGCGAGCGTGGTCGCTGCGCGGGTGACGTAGCCGGTGTCGATCAGTACGTTCCCGTCGCGTCCGCGCAGCAGGATCTGATTGGCGTTGAGCCAGTCGCGCACGATCACCTGCACCTGCGCAGGGAGGGCGGGCTGGGTCGTCACGTGTTCCATGCAGGGTGCCGACGATCCGCTCAAGAAGGGAGGGCAACGCCATGCCGCAATTTCCTTTCGGCGGATTATCTCACTAAGGCAGATCTGGACAGAGTGATCTGGCTCAAGCCTTCGGCCTGCCTGCAGAGATGCGCCGGAGGGATTGCCCAGGCGGACCCGCTGCGTCCCCTGCTCGGCTCGACATGCCTGCCGCGGCTGGCTACCATGGACGGGTTCGGATCTCCGGTCACACAGAATAGTGAGCAAGCGATGAAGATCGTTATCGGCAACCTCCCAGACGATGCAACCGAAGAGGGCCTCCGCGAAGCACTGGGCGGAATCGCCGAGGTTGGATCGGTCTTGCTGCTCAAGGAAAGCGGGACCCCCTCGGCCGTCATCGAGATGGCCATGACCCGGGCGCAAGCAGACGCCCTCGCCAAACGCATACACGGCCGCATCTACAAGGGCCGCGACCTGCGCGCCTGGGTGCCGCTGGAGCGCAGCTAGGCAAGCGCCGGTTCGGCGCTGCCTGCGCACCGGGCGTGGCTCACAAGGATCCGAGCGGCTTGAATGCCCTAGCCGAGGACATTCGCACCGGGCTGAGCGTCGAGGCCTTCAAGCGCAGCTTTCTCGACAACCTGTTCTACGTGCAGGGGCGCTTCCCTGCGGTCGCTACGCCCAACGATTGGTACATGGCAGTCGCCCACAGCGTGCGCGACCGTGTGCTGCAGCGCTGGGCCGCCACCAGCGAAACCTATTCACGGCAGCGCAGTCGCACGGTGTGTTATCTGTCGGCTGAGTTCCTGCTCGGCCCGCATCTGGGGAACGCGCTGCTCAACCTGGGCGCGCAGGCGCAGGCGCGCCAGGCCATCGAAGAGCTTGGCCTGGACTTCGCTGCGCTTCTCGATCAGGAGGAGGAGCCGGGGCTCGGCAACGGCGGCCTGGGGCGGCTGGCCGCCTGTTTCATGGACTCGCTCGCCACACTCGAGATTCCCGCCATCGGCTACGGCATCCGTTACGAGTTCGGGATCTTCGACCAGGGCCTGCGCGACGGCTGGCAGATCGAGCGTACCGACAAATGGCTGAGGCTCGGCAACCCCTGGGAAATCGCGCGCCCGGAGATCGCGTTCGAAGTCAAGCTCGGCGGGCACACCGAGCCCTACACCGACGAGCACGGCCGCTACCGCGTGCGCTGGGTGCCGGAGCGCGTGGTCAAGGGCGTGGCGTACGACACGCCGATTCCCGGGTATCGGGTGAACACCGCGAACCTGCTGCGCTTGTGGAGTGCCGAAGCGGTCGAGTCGTTCGACTTCGAAGCGTTCCACACTGGCGACTACTACGGAGCCGTGGACGAGAAGATCTACTCCGAGACGATCTCCAAGGTGCTCTACCCCAACGACGAGCCGGGCGCCGGCAAGCGCCTGCGGCTGGCGCAGCAGTATTTCTTCGTGTCCTGCTCGCTGCAGGACATGATCCGCATCCTGTTTCAGGCCGACACACACATCGAGCACTTCGCAGACAAGTATGCGGCGCAAATGAACGACACTCATCCCGCGCTCGCGGTGGCCGAGCTGATGCGGCTCCTCGTGGACGAACACGGGATGGACTGGCAGCCCGCCTGGGAGGTGACTTGCCGCACGCTCGCGTACACCAACCACACGCTGCTGCCGGAGGCGCTGGAGCAATGGACGGTCGAACTGTTCGGTTCGCTGCTGCCGCGCCACCTGGAGATCGCGTTCGAGATCAACCGCAGGTTCCTGGAAGAGGTGCGGCTGCAGTACCCTGGCGACGATGCGCGCGTCGCGCGGCTGTCGATCATCGACGAGAGCTGGCCGCGGTACGTGCGGATGGCGCATCTGGCATGCGTGGGAAGCCACGCCATCAACGGCGTGGCCGCGCTGCACACCGAGCTTCTAAAGCGCGATACGCTGCGCGATTTCCATGCGCTGTGGCCGCAGAAGCTCAGCAACAAGACCAACGGCGTGACCCCGCGCCGCTTCCTGGCGCTGACTAATCCCGGGCTGGCCGCGCTCATCACGGACGCGATCGGAGACGCATGGCCCAGGCATCTGGAGCAGCTCATGGCGCTCGAGCGCTTTGCCGACGATGCAGCGTTCCGCGCGCAGTGGCGCAGCGTGAAGGCCGGCAACAAGCGTGCGCTGGCGCGGGTGATCGAAGCGCGGACCGGGAGCAGGATCGATCCGGACAACCTGCTCGACGTGCAGATCAAGCGCATCCACGAGTACAAGCGCCAGCATCTGAATGTCCTGCACGTTATCTCTCTGTATCAGAGGCTCAAGGACGGGACCTCGGGTGAGGCGGCGCCTCGCACAGTGCTGTTCGGGGGAAAGGCCGCGCCCGGCTATATCATGGCCAAGCGGATCATCAAGCTGATCAACTCGGTGGCGGAGGTGGTGAACAGCGACCCCGACGTGCGTGGCCGGCTAAAGGTGGTGTTCTTCCCGGACTACAACGTGAAGCACAGTCAGCCGATCCTCTCGGCGGCGGAGCTCTCCGAGCAGATCTCCACGGCCGGCAAGGAGGCCTCCGGCACCGGCAACATGAAGCTGGCCATGAACGGCGCGCTCACCATCGGCACTCTGGACGGGGCCAACATCGAGATTCGCGACGAGGTCGGCGCCGAGAACTTCTTCCTATTCGGCCTCACAGCCGAGGAGGTCGTGGCGCTGAAGGCGCGCGGTTACCGGCCGCGCGACCACTACGAAGCCAACCCGCGACTGCGCCGCGCAATCGACCTCATTGCGGAGGGGCGTTTCTCGCGCGGCGACCGAGAGCTCTTTCGCCCTGTCGTCCAGCACCTGCTCGACTACGACGACTATATGCTGCTGGCGGACTTCCAGGCCTACGTCGATGCCCAGGAGGAGGTGGCGCGGGCGTACGCCGACGCCGAGCACTGGACGCGGATGTCCATCCTCAACGTGGCGCGCATGGGCAGGTTTTCCTCGGACCGTGCCATTCTCGAATACTGCCGGGACATCTGGCGCGTCGCGCCGCAGCCTATCGAGCTGCGCTGAGATGCCTCCGAAGAAGAAGCTCGAACCATGGAGGACACGGAGGACATGGAGGAAAACAACAAGAGGAGTTGCCGAAGGTTGACCTGTGCGGCAGGCAGGGCCGCGTGAACGACATTGCGTTTTCTTGCAAGGACGTGCACGTCAGCGCAAGCCGCCGATGACGCGTTGAGTTAGCGTGGGTGCCCGCCCCGTGCAGGCGCTCATGCATCTGGCCGCCGGGTTCCCGGAGGCTGCCGAGGGACGACGTGTTGACTGTTGTTGGGTTCCTCCGTGTCCACCGTGGTTCTGCTTTGGCCTTCGGTCAAGGGCTACGCACGGCAGGCCTCCAACCCCTTCCAGTCGAACTCGATGCCGTGGCCAGGCCGGTCCGGCGCGATGGCGAATCCATCCTGGATCGCCAGCGGCTGAGCGATGTACCGGTCCAACCCGAAACCGTGCGCTTCAAGGTAGGAGCGGTTGGGCGCGGCGGCAAGCAGATGCACGGTGATGTCGTGCGCACCGTGGGACGTGACCGGCAGGTTGAACGCTTCGGCGAGCCGCGCCACCTTCATGAACACCGTGACGCCCCCGCAGTTGGTGACGTCGGGCTCGGGGAAGGTCACGCCGCCGGCGTGGACCATCTGCGCGAACTCGTACAGGGTGTGCAGGTTCTCGCCGGTGGCCACCGGTAGACCGCCCTCGCGCACGATGCGTGCGTGGCCCAGCACGTCGTCCGGGATGGTCGGCTCCTCGAGCCAGACCAGGTTGAAAGGCTGGAAGGCGCGCGCGGCGCGGATGGCTTCGTCGGGCGTCCAGCGCATGTTCGCATCGACCATCAGGGGGAAGTCGGCACCGAGGTGCTCGCGCATGGCCTTGACCCGCGCCACATCCTCGGAGAGCTTCGGGCGGCCGACCTTCATCTTGATGGCGCGGAAGCCCTTCTTCAGATTCTCGTCGGTCTGGGCGAGCAGCTTGTCCAACGCAAAGTACAGGTCGATGCCGCCGGCGTAGCACGGCACTTTGGGATCGTCGCCGCCCAGCAGGGTCCACAACGGTACCCCGAGCTTGCGCGCCTTGAGATCCCACAGCGCGATGTCCACCGCGGAGATGGCCATCGCCGCCGTGCCGCCGCGGCCGCCATAGTGCAGGGCCCACCACATCTTCTTCCACAACGCCTCGATGAGGTCGGCACGTTCGCCGGTGAGCCGGGGCGCGAGGTCGCGCTGGATAGTGGCGTGCACGGCCGCGCCGTTGGTGCCCACGGTGAAAGTGTAGCCCGAGCCTTCCGCGCCGGCTTTGTCGCGGATGCGCGCTGTCACCAGCTCGAAGTGACTCATCTGTCCGTGCGTGCTGTCGGACAGCGTCACCGGGAGCTTGATCAAGTAGTGGTCTGCCTCGATGCTCGCGATCGTTGTCATGTCTTCTCCCTCACCCTGCTAACGCCCACCGGAAACGTCGTAAAGAGCCCCGTGCACGAACGACGCGTTGTCGGAGAGAAGCCAGAGGATCGTCTTGGCGATCTCGTCGGGTTCGCCCAGCCGGCCGAGCGGCGTGGCGGCCGCCACTTGCGACGCGAGCTTCTCGCCGCCGAGCGGAATGATGATATCGGTGCGCGTGGTGCCCGGCCGCACGCAATTGACGCGGATGCCGTCGCGTCCGACCTCCTTGGCCAGCCCCAGCGTGAAGCCGTCGACTGCGGCTTTGCTTGCAGCATAGGCGACCATGCCGGGCATGCCGCCGTAGCGCCCGGCGATGGAGCCCACGTTCACGATCGCCCCGCCCTTGCCGCCGTGCGCAGTGGACATGCGCTTGACCGCCTCGGCGCAGCACCAGAACAGGCTGTACACGTTCACACCGAACACGTCCTGCAGGCCGGCAGGGTGCATCTGTTCGACCGGTGTGAGCGGTCCCGTGATACCCGCGTTGTTGACCAGCGCGGTGACGGTCCCGAGCTCGCGATCCACCGTCTCGAACAGCCGGTGCGCTTCCCCTGCATCAGCGACGTTCGCCTGCACTGCAATGGCGCGACCTCCCGACTTTTCGATCGCGTCCACTACCGCCTCGGCGGCGGCCCGGTTGGTTGCGTAGTTCACCGCAACCCGGTAGCCCTGGTGTGCGGCGAGCTGCGCGCACGCGGCGCCGATGCCGCGGCTCGCGCCGGTGATGATCAGCACAGGGTCCATGGTCACGTCTCCGGAACACCGGGCGGCGGGGTGGGCCGTGGCCTGCGGGGAGCCAGCCTCTCGGGCGCCGCCTGCTCCTGCATGTCCGGGGCCTGCTGCTGGTCGAACGGGTCTTTGCTGCGCTCGTCCTGCGCTTCAGGCTGTGCGGGTCCGGCAGGGCGCGCGCCGGGATTGCTGCGGATGTCCAGTGGCGCCGGGGTGTCCTCAATGAGCTTCACGCGCTTGACGAAGTGGCGTGTCTCGCCGAAGCAGCTGGTGGGCAGCCAGATGTGCTCCTCGTAGTGCAGCGACACGCGTCGGCCTATCACCCGGTTGATTTCGTCGGCGACCTGATCGTCCCACACCGTGAACTGAAACTTCTCGGGCACCGAGCCGGGCAGCGAGACCATCGCCATCTCGCCTTCCCAGGTCTTGCACAGATAGCCCTTCCTGGAGAGCTTCTGAATCCATCCTGCGCGCTCGCCGGACGAGTAGCTCCAGCTCAGCATGATCCAGAGGTGGAGTGCGAACAGCAGTGCCCCGGCCGCGAGGATACCCACGAGCCACCACACCAGCGCCAGCCCGCGTTGTGTCGATCTGCCTGTCATCGAATGATCCTCGGGGTTGCGGTGATCCGGCCGAAGGCGCGATTATAGGCAGGGCGCAGCAGAAGCGCGCAGTGGATGATGCCTGCCAGGATGCCGGCCACCTTCGCTTCCACCACGACGCGCCCCTTTCCGCGCGTGGCCAGCGTCGCATCGCCGAAGCTGCCGCTCGCGGAGTAGGTGCCCTGCATGCCTGCGCTGCGGGCTAGAATAGCGGTTGACAGGTCATAGTTTTTCCTCCTCATGCGCTACGCCGCAGTCCTGCAGTTGCTTTTCCTGTGTCTTGCCGCCCGGACGGGCCTAGCCGACTACGATGCCGGTGAGGATGCTTACCAGCGCGGAGATTTCCGCCGTGCAGTCGCGGAGCTCACGCCCGTGGCCTCCCAGGACGCGCGTGCCGCCAGGCTCCTGGCGCAGATGCACGCGCGCGGCGAGGGCGTGACGCGCGATGCCCATCAGGCGCTCCTTTGGCTGCGTACGGCGGGCGAGCTGGGCGACCCGGCGGCGCAGTTCGAGCTGGGCAACGCCTACGCCAGCGGACGCGATGCGCCTCTCGACCCACGCGAGGCGGTGGTCTGGTACACCCGCGCAGCCGAGCAGGGGCATGCCGGGGCGGAGTTCGAGCTGGGCAAGCGATACGCACGCGGTGATGGCGTGCTGCCCGACGCAAACCAGGCGAACTACTGGATCGGGCGCGCCGCGGCTGCCGATCTGCCGCAGGCGCGCACCTGGCTGGGTTTCGCCCCGACGCAGCCCGAGGCCCAGCCCCCGCAGGACCAGCCGGAAATCTCCTCCGGTGAGCAGCGCCAAGAGGAAGTGCGCGCGCCGCGCCCGCGCGCCGAAGCCTCGCCCTATATCGAGTGGCACTGGGGCCTGTCTTACGGCTGTTGCGGGCCCGGCTGGCCCTACTGGGGCTGGCACCCCTGGCACTGGTACCCCTACTCGGGCTCCGGCGTGCACTTCGGCATAGTCATCCAGAACTGATGCAGCATCCTGCCATTGCCGAGGCTGGCGACGCCCGGCGCTCGGCCGCACCGTCGCGGCGCAACGACTGGGCGGCCATTCGCACGCTGCTGCCCTACCTGTGGGAGTTCAAGGGCCGCGTCATCCTCGCGCTGAGCTTCCTGGTGACCGCCAAGCTCGCCAACGTCGCGGTGCCGCTCACCATGAAGCAGATCGTCGACGCGCTCGATGCCAAACAGGCCGTGCTGGTGCTGCCGCTCGCGCTGCTGGTGGCCTACGGCGTGCTGCGCGCAGCCAACACGCTGTTCGCCGAGCTGCGCGACGTCGTGTTCGTGCGGGTGACCAAGCGCGCGATCCGGCGCGTTGCGCTGCAGGTGTTCCGGCACCTGCACGCGCTCAGCCTGCGCTTCCATCTCGAGCGGCAGACCGGCGGCGTGTCGCGCGACATCGAGCGCGGCACGCGCGGCATCTCCACGCTGCTCAACTACATGCTGTTCTCTATCATTCCGGTAGTGCTGGAGTTCGGCCTGGTTGCAGCGGTGCTGCTGTCCAAGTTCGACTGGCGCTTCGCCGCCATCACCTTCGTCGCAGTGGCGCTGTACCTGGTTTTCACCTTCACGGTGACCGAGTGGCGCATGCATATCCGCCGCCTGGCCAACGAGCTCGATTCTAAAGCCAACACCCGCGCCATCGACAGCCTGCTCAACTACGAGACGGTCAAGTACTTCAACAACGAGGACTTCGAAGCGCGCCGCTACGACGAGAACCTGCGCAAGTTCGAGAATGCCGAAGTCCGCAACGAGGCCTCGCTCGGTCTGCTCAACATCGGCCAGAGCCTGATCATCGCGGTCGCCGTCACGTTGCTCATGATCCTGGCGGCGCAGGGAGTGGTGAAGGGCGCGCTCACGCTGGGCGATCTGGTCCTGGTGAACGGACTGCTGATTCAGCTCTACATCCCGCTGAACTTCCTGGGCATGGTGTACCGCGAGATCAAGCAGGCCCTGACCGACATGGACAAGATGTTCCGGCTGCTGGAGGAGAACCGCGAGGTCCAGGACGCACCCGGCGCGCCCGACCTGCCGCCGGGCGATGCCGGTGTGCGCTTCGAGCACGTGGACTTCGGCTACGACGGGAAGCGCCAGATCCTGTTCGACGTGAGCTTCGAGATCCCCGCGGGGAGCACGGTCGCGGTGGTCGGCCACAGCGGGTCGGGCAAGTCCACCCTGTCGCGGCTGCTGTTCCGCTTCTACGAGGTCAATGGCGGGCGCATCACCATCAACGGGCGCGACATCCGCGCCATCACCCAGTCGAGCCTGCGCGCGGCGCTGGGCATCGTGCCGCAGGACACCGTGCTGTTCAACGACACCATCTTCTACAACATCGCCTACGGGCGGCCGGACGCCAAGCGCGAAGAGGTGATCGGGGCGGCGCGCGCCGCCCACATCCACGACTTCATCGAGTCGCTGCCCGACAAGTACGAGGCCGGGGTGGGCGAGCGCGGGCTGAAGCTGTCCGGCGGCGAGAAGCAGCGCGTGGCCATTGCCCGGGCCATCCTCAAGAACCCCCGCATCTTCGTGTTCGACGAGGCCACCTCGGCGCTGGACTCACGCTCCGAGCAGGCCATCCAGTCCGAGCTCGATCGCATCGCGCGCGACCGGACCACGCTGGTGATCGCGCACCGGCTGTCTACCATTGTCGACGCGGATGAGATTCTGGTGATGGACCACGGCCGTATCGTCGAGCGCGGCACGCATGCCCAGCTGCTGCTGCGCGGCGGGGCCTATGCACAGATGTGGGCGCTGCAGCAGCGCGAGGAGGCCAAGCGCCGCGAGCAGGAAGCGGTCGAGCCGGCCGGCGCGCCGGTGGCTGGGGGCTGATAATATCCTGCCGGTGCGCGGCCGGGTTGCCAGGCCGCGCTGTTTGGGGAGACCGAGATGCGAAGCGTTTGCAAGTCCCTGACCTTGGCCGCGGGCCTGCTACTGACCTGGTCGGCTGGTGCGCAGGGGCTCAGCGCGTACGAGCTGCTGCTGGAGGTCGAGAAGTGCAGCCTGACCCTGGGCGGCCAGGCGCCCAAGTTCGACGCCGAGGCGGACGCGATGATCCTGACCGTCGGCAAGTCCGACGTTGGCAAGGGCATCACCGCCCACCTCTTCTACTATGCCCCGGGTAAGAATGGTGCCCGGGACGACTTCGGCCTGATCCTGGATGCTGCCCCGGAAGCCGTGGCCAGGGCCCTGCCGCACTATGCACAGACCAAGGCCGCGAACGGGTATCGGCGCGAGCTCGCGCCCATTGGCGACCCGGACGGCTCCGGCGGGGGCGGGGACAAATCGCTGCTGGTGTGCCGCGGCGAGCGCACTTGAGGGTCGAATCTTGACTTTGTCTTAACAATATTGCGCTATCCGCTGATTTTTGATAGCTTTCCCCGCAGCCAGCGGGTTGGAACACTGTCTGCTTAAAGTTGCCGGGTCGGCGACCGTTAAATCGGGGACACGATCCTGGACGCATGACGAAGGGATGGGTCATGCTGCGGATAGCCGCTGCCCGGACGTGACCAGAAAGCAAGAAGGAACATCGAGGTCATGATGCAAAGAACAGAAGTGCTCGTGCTGCTTGCGCTTTCGTTGCCGCTGCCCGTCTGGGCACAGGCCGGTATGCCAGCCCCTGCCGAACAGAACAGCGTGCCGGCGATCGCGGCCTTGCCGCAGACGGACCCGCTCCCACAGCCGGTCGAGCTCCAGCCTGAGCTGCCGCAGTTCCGACCGTCCGCGACGGTGGCTGAGGCTTTCGCGGCGTCCCAGGACGAGTTGAAGCTGGGCTCCGCCGTTGCCCTGGTCATCGACCAGGAGGACGGGCAGCTGCTCTACGCCAAGAACACCGACGCGGTCATGCCCATCGCCTCCATCACCAAGCTGATGACCGCCGTGGTGGTGCTGGACGCGAAACTGCCGCTGGACGAGCCGATCACCATCACCCGCGCTGACGTCGACACGCTGAAGGGCACGCGGTCCCGGCTCAAGCTCGGGGTGACTCTGCCGCGCCGCGAGTTGCTGCGGCTCGCGCTCATGGCCTCCGAGAACCGCGCGGCAGCCGCGCTCGCCCGTACCTATCCCGGAGGCAGTGCTGCCTTCATCGCCGCAATGAACCAGCGCGCCCGCGAGCTGGGCATGCGCGACACCCGCTTCGTCGATTCGACCGGCCTCGATCCGGACAATGTTTCCACGGCGCTGGACCTTGCGATGCTGGTCAACACCGGCTATCGCTATCCCCTGATCCGCCAGTTCACCACTCAGGATTCGCACCGCGTCGCCGTGGACAGCAGGAAGCGCCGGTATCGCACGGTGGCCTTCCGCAACTCCAACGGGCTGGTGCGCAACGGACAGTGGGACATCGGCCTGTCCAAGACCGGCTACATCAACGAGGCGGGCCGCTGTCTGGTCATGCAGGCACGTATCGCGACCAAGCCGGTGATCATCGTGCTGCTCGATTCCTGGGGCAAGTTCACCCGCATCGCGGACGCCAACCGCATCAAGAGGTGGATGGAGAGCCTGGAGACCCAGATGCCCTCACCCGGGCGCAAGCCGCGCATCATGTAATCGCGCTCGCGCTCGTGGCCACGAAGCCCCGCTGCGCGCGGGGCTTTTGCTTTTTCGCTTCGGATCTCCCAACCGGAAGAAGCGGCCGCAGAGCGCAGTAGCGCGCATGGCGTGCAGGCGGAAGGAAGGAAACGCCATGCATACGCGCAGCACACCGTCACGCTTGCGCGCGCCATGCTTCCTTGGGCAGGCTCCCACCACCCGTCACGCTTCGCGTGCCACCCCTCGGGCAGGCTCCCACCACCCCGTCACGCTTCGCATGCCACCCCTCCTCGGGCAGGAGGGGAGTATGTTCTCTTCCCGCCTCTCACGAGGCGGGGTGGCGCCCCGGGCTGCTGCCCGGGCAGGCGCCGGGGCGGTGTGGTGTTCGCGGGTGAGGGAGTTGTTTCCTGAGACGTCACAGAGAGCACAGGAGGAATAGCGGGTCCTTGCGGTCCCCGCATGCCCCATGGTGACCCGCCCTCCTTGGGATCTTCCTGCAACGTGGCAGTTAGTTCGCTGTGCTATCATCGCCGCGCTCGCAGCGCATCGCGGCGTCGCAGCAGCTGCGCGCATTCAAGAACACAACTCCCCTCATGCGTGTCGCCCTCTTCGTAACCTGCCTGATCGATCTCGTGCGCCCGCGCATCGGGTTCGCCGCGCTCAAGCTGCTGGAGGAAGCGGGATGTGAAGTGGTCGTACCCGCGACGCAGACCTGCTGTGGCCAGCCGGCCTACAACTCGGGCGACCGGCAGGCCGCGCAGGCGCTGGCCCGCAAGGTCCTGCGCGAGCTCAAGGACTGCGACTACGTCGTCGTGCCCTCCGGCTCCTGCGCCGGCATGATCAAGACGCACTACCCCGAGCTGCTCTCTGAGTTCCCTCAGCAGCAGGCCGACGTGGAGTGGCTGGTCGCGCGCACCTGGGAGCTCACCGATTTCCTCGTCAACGTGCTGAAGCTCGAGAAGGTGTCGGGTAGCTTTCACGGCACGGTGACCTACCACGACTCCTGTTCCGGCCTTCGCGAGATGGGTGTGAAGGCGCAGCCGCGTGCGCTGCTCAGCCGCGTGCCGGGGCTCGGCCTGAAAGAGATGACTGGCCCCGAGCAGTGCTGCGGCTTCGGCGGCACCTTCGCGGTGAAGTACGGCGAAATCTCCGCGCGCATTGCCGACCAGAAATGCCAGGACATCGTTGCTACCGGTGCCGACGCCGTCGTGCTCGGCGACCTCGGCTGCATGCTCAACATCGAAGGCCGGCTGCGGCGCCGCGGGGACACCAGGACCAGGGTGCTGCACGTGGCCGAGGTCCTCGCCGGCGAAGCCGGTGAGGCGTGAGGCGTGAGGCGTGAGGCGTGAGGCGTGAGGCGTGAGGCGTGAGGCGTGAGGCGTAACGAACTACTGCAAGGCCGTGGGAAGCACGGGATTCGCGACGCACGTGCGCTGGCGAGAGCTGTTGCGCCTCGCGCCTCACGCCTCACGCCTCACCGGGTTTCTGCTGCGCCTCACGCCTCACGCCTCACGCCTCACCGCTCTCCGCAGGAGAGCTGATGCAGATCCAGTCCGCGAAGTTCAAAGCCGTCGCCAGCGAGAAGCTGGCCGACCGCGAGCTGTTCAAGGCATTGTCCAACCTGCGCGGGCGCATGGTCGCGGGCCGTGCCCAGGTCGTCCTCGAGCTCGACAACTTCGAGGAAACCCGCGAGGCCGCGAGACAGGTGCGCGACCGCGCGCTCGAGCACCTCGACTTCTTGCTCGAGGAGTTCGAACGCAATGCCATCGCGCGCGGTGCCAAAGTGCACTGGGCCGAGAACTCGCAGCAGATGAACCAGCTCGTGCTGGACATCGCGCGCCGCGCCAGCGTGCGCAAGGTGATCAAGTCCAAGTCCATGCTGGGCGAGGAGTCCGGGCTCAACCACTTCCTCGAGCAGGGCGGCATCGAGGTGCGCGAGACGGATCTGGGCGAGTACATCATCCAGGAATCCGGTGACGTGCCGTCCCACATCATCGGCCCGGCGATTCACAAGACCAAAGAAGAGGTCGCCGATCTGTTCGAGGAGCGGCACAGACTGCCGCGCAAGACCGACATCGGGGAGATGACGCGCGAGGCCCGCGAGATTTTGCGCCCGCACTTCCTCACCGCCGACATGGGCATCACGGGCGCCAACTTCCTGGTGGCGGAGACCGGCACCACGGTGATCGTGACCAACGAGGGCAACGGCCGCATGACCACCACGCTGCCGCGCGTGCACGTGGCCATCGCGGGCATCGAGAAGGTGCTGCCCACGCTGGAGGACGTGTCCTTCATCCTGCGCCTGCTCACGCGCTCTGCCACCGGTCAGTCGATCAGCAACTATCTGTCCTGGACCACCGGGACGAAGCTGCCTGGCGATAAGGACGGCCCCGAGGAGTTTCACGTCATCATCGTCGACTCGGGACGCACACGCGTGCTCGGCTCGGAGCTGCGCGCGGCCCTGCGCTGCATCCGCTGCGGCGCATGCATGAATCATTGCCCGGTCTATCAGAACATCGGCGGCCACCCTTACGGCTGGGTCTACCCCGGCCCCATCGGCTCGGTGCTCACGCCGGCCTACGTCGGTCTCGAGAATGCGCTCGACCTCCCCAACGCGGCCACCATGTGCAACCAGTGCGCGGTGGTCTGCCCGGTGAAGATCCCGCTGCCCGATCTCATGCGCAAGCTGCGCGAGCGGCAGTTCGAGCGCAAGCTGCGGCCCTGGGGCGAGCGTATCGGCATCAAGTTGTGGGCTTGGGGTGCGGTGCACCCCAGCGTCTATGCGCTCGGGGCGCGGGTCGCCGCACGACTGGGCAAGTGGCTGGGCGGCCGCGACGGCATGATCCGCCGGCTGCCGGGCGCGGGTGCGGGCTGGACCGCGGAGCGCGACTTTCCGGCGCCGGCCGGGAAGACCTTCCGCGAGCTGTACGCCGCTCGGCGTAAGGCGCGACCGCATTAACCGCAGAGGACGCAGCGGACCCGCGGCACATATGCCCGAGATCATGCGCGACGCGACCGATGTAGAACACATTGTTTTCCTCGATCGAGCGATCCTGCCCATCGAGCTGCGGCGGCCGGCCTTCCCGCACACGTGGGTGGAGTACCCGGCCACGCGTGCCGAGGAGCTGGAGCAGCGCCTCGGCACTGCGACCATCGTGATCTCGAGCAAGATTCCGCTGCGCGCAGAGACGCTGGCGAAGTTCCCCGCGATCCGCTTCATCGCCGTGGCCGGGACCGGAGTGGATCCCTTCGACCTCGACTATTGCCGGACGCACGGCATTCCCGTGTCGAATGTGAGCGGCTATGCGCAGCACACCGTGCCGGAGCACGCCTTCATGCTGATCCTGGCACTCATGCGCAACCTGCTGGCCTACCGCAGGGACGTGCGGGCGGGGCTGTGGCAGAAGGCCGAGCCGTTCTGTCATCTCGACGCGCCGCTTTCCGACCTGCACGGCAAGACCATTGGTATCGTCGGCGAGGGCGCGATTGGACAGGGGGCGGCACGGATCGCGCGCGGCTTCGGCATGCGCGTGCTGTTTGCGGATCACGCCGAGCCGAAGGCGCCGGGGATCGACTACACGCCGCTGGATGTGGTGCTCGCCGAATGCGACGTGCTGACCCTGCACTGTCCACTTACCGCCGCCACGCGCAACCTGATCGGCGCTGCGCAGCTGCAACGCATGAAGCGCAGCGCGCTGCTGATCAACACCGCGCGTGGCGGGCTCGTGGAAGAAGCCGCGCTGCTGCGCGCGCTGCAGGAAGGCTGGATCGCCGGTGCGGGGCTGGACGTGCTGTCCGTCGAGCCACCACGTGGCGGTAACCCGCTGCTGGACGTCGACCTGCCCAACCTCATCGTAACGCCGCACGTGGCGTGGGCGAGCCGCGAGGCGATGCAGGGCTTCGCCGAGCAGCTGATCGGCAATATCGAGGCGTTCGTGGCCGGCTCCCCGCGCAATCGGGTCGCCTAATTCGGAAGCGCGTTAACCAGCGAGGACACAGAGGCAATGAGCGCACGCGAGAACATCCTGGGTCGCATCCGCACCGCGCTGGGGCGCAATGCGCCGCTGACCGAGCAGCAGAGTGGAGAGATGCGGGCCAAGCTGAGGGAGCATCCGCGCGGCCCGATGCCGAGCATGCAATGGGACCTGCTGACGCGCTTCAGGGAGCGCTGCGAGAGCCTGTCGAGCACCGTCGACCAGGTCGCGGGCGTGGCCGAGGTGCCCGCGGCCGTCGCGCGCTATCTGACTCAGAACGGGCTGCCGCTGACCGGAGTCTGCTGGCCCGAGTACGGGCAGCTGGACTGGGGCGCAGCAGGCGTGCAGATGGAAGCGCGTCCGGCCGCCGGTCCCGACAAGGTCGGGGTCACGGGCACTTATTGCGCGATCGCCGAGACCGGCACGCTCATGCTCCTCTCCGGCGAGCACACCCATCCCGTCACCAGCCTGCTGCCGGACACCCACATCGCCGTTGTCCCGGTGTCGCGCATCGTGCGCAGCATGGAAGAGGGCTGGGACCTGCTGCGCCGGGAGCGGGGCGCCCTGCCGCGGCAGGTCGCCTTCGTGTCGGGGCCCTCACGCACAGCGGATATCGAAATGACTCTGGTACTGGGCATCCACGGACCCTACCGCGTCCACATCATCCTGGTCTAAGGCCGACTTCCAACCGCAGAGACGCAGAGGTTCGCACAGACGGGCAACAGCGGGTCGACATTGCAGCCGCCGGCAAACCGCCGCCGCCCGGGTCGAGGGTGGACGATGGGCGTGAAACGGCCGTCCGCGCTGGCGGAAGCCCGGCGTGAACCGGCTTGCGCACAGCTTCACGAGGGGGTACATTCGACTCCGGATCGCGCGCCCGTTTCCACTATCGGGGCATCGAAGCTGCGATTCGCCCGGCGTGAGCAACGTGCTGGGATAGGGCAGACGCCGTCTGCCTTCGGGGACCTCCCGCCCTCCGGCGCG
>Ga0105100_10000314_pt1 | contig 28322 bp, 16 predicted proteins | sample PPLLak12cMay2015_2_FD_87033 | JGI IMG/M metagenome (GOLD analysis project Ga0105100, IMG submission 87033) | Freshwater sediment microbial communities from Prairie Pothole Lake near Jamestown, North Dakota, USA - PPLs Lake P8 Core (1) Depth... | ecosystem: Environmental > Aquatic > Freshwater >... | reverse complement strand
ATGATTTTAACGAGTCTCAGCAACCAGGAAATGCATGCAGCTTGCATACTATTCATATTTATTCAACAATAAATTATATTAATTCATTGTAATATATTAATAATCAATCATCTAATAATTAAACCATATATTTTATTTTTTGATTTTTTTTTATAGATTTGATAAGATGAATAATTTGGAGTTGTTATTCATTGGATTATTTTTTTAACAACCTATTATAAACCTAAAATTTCGATCTATGAAAAGAACGATTAGTTTTCTTGTATGCCTGTTGTTATTTGGCCTGACGGCTATTTTTGCACAGGACATACAGATTAAAGGAACGGTTACGGGTGCTGATGACGGCGAGCCGCTTCCGGGCGTTTCTGTTCTGGTGAAAGGAACCACAACAGGAACCGCAACCACTGTTGACGGTGAATACACCTTAGCAGTGCCTTCTAATGCCACGCTGGTCTTCAGCGCCGTCGGTTATGAAACGGTGGAAATACCGGTAGCGGGAAAAGCCATCATCGATGTTGCGCTGACATCCAAGGTCGTTGGTTTGGACGAAGTCATTGTTGCTGCCATGGCAACCGGGACTCCAAGGAAAAAGCTGACCGTATCGGTTGACAAGGTCGGTTCGGAAGAACTGGAGCTTGTTCCTGCCACCTCTGCTGCATCTGCCCTTCAGGGCAAAGTTGCCGGTATCACGGTTATCAACAGCAGCGGTAACCCTGGTCAGGGAGCCGGATTACGGTTGAGAGGTTCAACGCAGCTGACCGGTACCCAGGATCCGCTGATCATTATCGACGGTGTTATTTATCACGGTGCGCTGGCGGCCATAAATGTTGACGATATCGCGTCGTACGAGATCGTGAAAGGAGCCTCCGCATCAGCCTTATATGGATCAAGGGCAGGCTCGGGAGTGCTGGTTATCACATCCAAACGCGGTAACATTGTAAGCGAGGGAAAAACAGAAATCCGCGTAAGGAATGAATATGGTTTCCAGCAGCTGAGCAAGAAAATTGATCTGGCTGAACATCATCCTTACAAACTCTCTGCTGACTGGGAATCGGTTGATACCTACACCCGGTATTTTGGGGTTACCTATCCTTCCGGCTACCAGGGGGGTCAAAGTGATGAGCTGATCGGCAGCAGGCAGATTGATTATGATGCCTATATGGATAATCCCTACGGAGTATTATATGATTACCAGGATGATGTTTTTACTAATGGTCAATTTTATACCAATTATGTTTCTCTGGCGAACAATACAGGAAAAACGAGGATATTCCTTTCTTTTGAAAATAATAAGAACGAAGGCATCGTTTGGGAGACCAAGGGATCAAGCCGTCAGAATTTCAGGGTGAATATCGATCACAACATTACCGATAAACTGAAGCTGACCTCCTCAACCCTGTTCAGGGTAGACAAAATTGATATGCCTAATGCGCGTGAAGCAACTGAATATGGCGGAGATGAAGCATACGGCGGTGGACAGGGCTCTTTTATTTTCAATATGCTGTTTATGGAACCTGATGTTGACCTGTCACAAAAATCACCGTTAGGTTACGCATTTGAGGATTATTACTATTTGCCTAATCCCTGGTCAGAAGAGATAGAAAATCCCAAGCATGCATTGTTTTATGAGCAGCGTGAAATGAGAAGGCGCGGTATTGTACAGAACCTTTCAGCCAATTATGAACTTACCAAATGGCTTTCTGGCACGGCTGATTATTCCTTCGACCGCGGATTTATGTATTTTGACCGGGTGAGACCAAAAGGATACCAGGCTGAGAGGGAAACCTATATCGATGGTCAGTTATATAAATTTTCTAATGAATATCTTGGGCAGACTTTTACCGGATCGCTGAATGTTTACAAGCAGCTTGGCATTGTGCTGGCCAAGGCAAAAGTGGCCTACATGTATGAAAATGTTAAGGAAGCGAATTTTGGAGTAACCGGTAACGGACTTGCTGCAGCCGAGATTACCTCACTTGACGGTGTCACGGGGTCAAAAAATATCGAGTCGTGGGAGGGTCAGGAAATTGCGAGGAATTATTTCGGCATTTTAGACCTGGATGTGAAAGACCGGTATTTGGTCTCAGTCCTGTACCGCTATGACGGATCTTCACTGTTCGGTGAAAACAACCGCTGGAATCCTTATTACAGGGTATCGGCCGGATACAGAATAACCGAAGACCTTAAGATCCCCGGTTTCCAGGAGTTAAAGATCAGGGGAGCCATCGGGACTTCAGGCCAGCGGCCCGGGTTTGACTATCAATATGAAACCTACGCGTTAGCGCAGGGTAATTTAAGTAAGAGCACCATCGGGAATAAAGACCTGAAGCCTTCTGAGACTACCGAAATGGAAATCGGCCTGAATGCTGAATTCCTGAACAGGGTCAGTCTTGAAGTAACCGCTTCCCAGAGTGTAACCAAGGATGCTTTCGTAGCTGTCCCGCTTTCTGCTGCAACCGGTTATTATGCGCAGTGGAGAAATGCGGCCACGCTGGAAGGAAAATCTATTGAAGTATCCCTGGGTATTGACGTAATAAAAACAAAGTCAGTTACATGGGACTGGAATTTCACTTTCGACAGGGTAAGGCAAAAAGTGAAAGAACTTGATGCTCCTCCGTTCCAGGTTGGTCCGGGTGCCAATGAGGTATCAGCCTTCTACCTGAGAGATAACGAAACCTTTGGTATGATGTACGGCTACGAATGGGTTAAATCCCTCGATGTTATGGCAAACCAGCTGGGCACGGGCGAAACTATCGAAGACTATACCGTTAACAGTGACGGCTATGTCATTGAAGCAGGAACAGAAGGAACCAGAGCTGAAACTCCGATCGCCCTGGATCAGGATGGGGACGGGACCAATGATTTCGTGAAAATTGCCGACATGAACGCTGATTTCAACCTGGCATTCAGCAATCTTTTCAGATTTAAAAATGTTGGTTTAAGCATGCTGTGGCACTGGAAACAGGGAGGTGATATATACAATGTTACCAAACAATGGCTTTACAGGGATAACAGGCATGGTGACATGGACTGCTTCGACAGACCTGCTAATGAAAAGAAGGCCCAGAGTTATTACCAGACTTTGTACAGTGCAGCTAACGTGAACAGCCATTTTGTTGAAGACGGTACCTATTTAAAGCTCAGAGAAATGTCCGTATTCTATAATGTAACAGGTAATTTCTTCCAGAAAGCAGGTATACCTTTTATAAAAGGACTGAAGATTGGAGCTATGGGACGTAATGTACTTACCTTTTCTAACTATTCAGGTTTTGATCCTGAAGTATCGGCTGGTAGCGACCTTACCAACTATGCAATGGATATTTACAACTATCCTAACTTCAGAACTCTTACATTCTCACTTGAACTGACCTTTTAATAACCTGAAAACGTAATAGAATATGAAAACATTTAACAGATATAGTTTGATCTTCCTCTTAATACTGGGTGTGGCTACACTGATAAGCTGTGAAGATCTGAATGTGGAGAACCTTAATAACCCTGATACCGAACGTGTTCTGGGGAGCCCTGATGACGCCAGAAATCTGCTTGAAGGATCATTTCTGACGTACTGGCAATCATTTAAACAGACTAACATTCATATAACTTCCCTGGTTGCCGCTGACCAGTTTACCTGCTCATGGGGTAATTTCTACATGCGCTGGGCATCGGCTGAGCCCCGCCTGCCTTGGGATAACACGGTTACTGCAGCTAATGACCAGGTAAGTGAAAACTTCTGGATATGGTCGTATGCAGCCTTGTCTCAGGTTAATGATGTTATCAGGCTGATCCAGGATGGAATGGAGATCGGTGAAGGTGGCAGCGAAAATAATGGCATGCTGGCTTATGGGTATTTTATGCAGGGCTGGATTCTTGGCAATATCGGCCTTGCCTTTGACAAGGGTTTTGTTGTAAAGGAGTTTTCCGACCTGAGTACCCTTGAATTTTTACCTTATCAGGCAATCATGGATTCAGCCGTTGTTTCAATGGAAAATGCCGTTACTTACGCAGCTAAGGGTGAATTTGAACTGAGTTCCACTGTTATTAACGGTTTGACTGTTAATGATGCGCTCATTTCGGGTCTCGCCCATAGCTTTATAGCAAGGTTCCTGGCGCTGACGCCCAGGACCAAGGCCCAGAATGACGCTGTAAACTGGCAGAAAGTGCTGGATCATGCCAATTTAGGTATTACGGAAGATTTCGGTCCCCAGGGTGACGGTTCACCTTATGAAGGAGCAACCTGGTGGGATGAAAATATCATCTATCTTGAAAACCCGGGCTGGGCAAGGATCGACAACCGGATCATCAACCTGATGGATCCCACATATCCGAAGAACTACTGGGCTGACGGCGTTTCACAAATTGTACATTCAGGGTTGAACCCAGGCGAAGCTCAATCAGATGATGCCCGCTTGCTTTCTGACTTCGAATTCCTTCCTGCTGTTGACTTCCGTCCGGAACGTGGTTACTGGCATTTCTCCAATTACCGGCTCCAACGATTCGATGAATCCATGTGGCTCGGACTTGGAACCCTGTATGAATTCAGGGCTTACGAAAATGAGCTTTACAAGGCTGAGGCTGCCGCTATGCTGGGCCAGCTGGATGCAGCGATAGGAGTTCTGAATAACGCCGACCTTCCCAGGAAGCTAAGGGGTGAACTGGACGATTTAGCTGCAGGTGCATCCAAAGATGATATCCTGAAAGCAGTCTTTTATGAACGTGATATCGAGCTGATCGCCCAGGGATTCTTGCTCGGATTCTATGACATGAGAAGAAGAGACATGCTTCAGCCTGGTCAGTACCTGCATTATCCTGTTCCCGGCAAGGAACTCGAAACCCTTGGACTGGAAATATACACATTTGGCGGCGCGGCTAAAGCCGATGGTGTAAATACCTCAAATGGTGGTTGGTTTTAGTAAACTATTAAATCTATTCATAGTATGAAAAACTTATTAAAATATATTGGTTTCGTAGTGGTTGCAGGATTATTGTTTACTGTCTTCAATTCCTGCGAAGAAGAAAATGACTACGATTTTAATAAGATTGTTCCTAAGATCGTCGGCGGTATCAGCGGCCCTTCCGAAGTATTGGCTACCGGTGCTAAAGCTGAGGTCTATAAAGTGCTTCACCGCGGTGGTTCCACTTATGCCTGGAGTATATCCGGTTCGGATGCCACTATTGTCCAGGATCCGGAGTTTGGCAGCATTGCCAATATTGCTTTTGCCCAGTCATCAGTGGCTAAGGCGGCAGTAATTACTGTAACAGAAACCACCATGGGCGGACTTACCGCCAGTGCAACTTACGATGTCAGCCTGAGTGCATTTGCGCCCCTGACGTGGGATGATTTTGTAGGTACATGGTCAGGAGAAGATGAAGATGGTCCGGTAACCTTTGACGCTGTCAAAGGGACTGAAGAAAATACCATTATTATTCCGGCAGTTGATGGAATTCCGGCACTTTTTTACGGTATATACTCCGGCTGGGGTGAATCCTTTCAACCTGGTTTTGGCAATGAAGGCAATGCCATTGTTGAGGTTGACCTGGCTACCGGTGACCTCACTATTGCTCCGAACTACTGGGGCCAGACCCTGCCGGGACCGTATGATTACTTCCTCTATGGTTCAGGATATTACAACGGACCGGTGATGACCCTTACCTACAGTCTGAACTTCGACGATACGTATTCAGACGACTACGTAGTTTATACAACGGTCTTTACCAAGCAGTAAAATGATATAATTGGTAAACTGAATCATTACTTAAACTGTCAGATGCTTTAAAGGTGTCTGACAGTTTTTTTTTAAGGGAATTGAATTCCTTAATTCATAGGCAAACAATAAGCCAGATAGAATGCATCAAGAGAATAAAATAACTTTTTTGCTATTCCTGTTTCTGTTATTTAAAGTATATACTGTTGTACCTCAGGAAATTATTGCAGAAAGGTATCAATATCTGTCTCCAAAACCCGGAAGCATTAATCATAACCCTGAAACTGAGATCACCATCAGATTTGGAGAAAGAATTGATAGTAAAACTGTTAAAGATGAATTTTTAATGGTTGAAGGAGAAATTAGTGGGAAACATAAAGGTTGCCTGAGTATTGGTGACGACCTGCTCACCTTAACATTTAAGCCGGATAGTGTTTTTGCTTATAATGAAAGAATTAAAATCAGGATGGAGAAAGGAATAAAAACAAAAACCGGAAAAATATTACCCGAAGTTGAATATTGGTTTAGCGTTAAGGAAAAAGCAGAGCTTGATCCTTTACCAGATGCTGAGAACAATCTTTTGCATCCAATAAACTCAGAATCCAATATTATGCGATCTGACAAATCTGAAAGTTTGTTATTTGAAGATCTGTTGTTCTGTAAAATCCTGATTAACAAAAGCCCGGCTTCAGGGAACCTTTTTACAACACTGAATGGTGTTCCCGGACATTACATCTATGTGTTTAATAACCATGGAGTCCCGATTTATGTTAAAAAGTTTCAGGAACAGGTATTTAATCTTAAACCCCAGCCAAAGGGGCAGTTAACCTACTATGATCTTAATCTTGAGTGTTATATTGTCCTTGATTCATTATTGAATCCGGTTGATACGCTAACCATGAAGAATGGCTATACTCCGCATACTCATGAAGCAGTAATACTTGAGAATGGCCATATACTTATGTTTGCCTACGATCCTCAGCTGGTTGATATGAGCAAATTAGTTGAAGGCGGAAATAAGTATGCAACGGTAACCGGCCTGGTAATACAGGAATTAGACCAGAAAAAAAATTTATTATTTCAATGGAGAAGCTGGGACCATATTAATATTACCGATTCTCATGCTGACTTGCTCGCATCTGCAATTGATTATATCCATGGCAATTCCCTTGATGCTGATACCGATACAACGCTAATTCTTTCCTCAAGAAATCTGAGCGAGATAACAAAAATTAATAGATTAAACGGGAATATAATCTGGAGACTCGGCGGCAAAAAAAATGAGTTTTCTTTTATGAATGATCCAAGAGGATTTTCAATGCAACATTCCGCTTCAATACTCAATAATGGGAATTTGATACTCTTTGATAATGGAGTCGGATTTAGTCCGGCTTATTCCAGGGGTATAGAATATAAGTTGGATGAAAAGAGTTTTATTGTCGAATTAATAAACGAATTCAGACATATACCTGATTTTTATACCCATATCAAAGGAAACATACAGCGAATTTTCAATGGCAATAGCTTGGTATACTGGGGGCATCTTCCATTTATTTCTGAATTTGACCAGTCAAACAATTTAACTTTCAGTGCAACGTTTGAACTTGACTTATTTCCGGATTATAGAGTATTTAGATCTGACTGGGAACCGGGTTTATTCACATTGAGTACCGACACTTTAAATTTCCGGCAAGTCTATCTGGGTAATATTGAAACCAGATCTTTTGATATAATCAATCATTCAGATAAAGCTATAGCAATAACCTCTATAAATAATAATGGGGACTTTTTTATTACAGAGCCCCTCCCCATTGAAATATCTTCAGGGAACAGAAGAACAGTTGGCATATCTTTCAGTACAAGAAAGCCAGGTCATATTATGGATACTTTAAATATATGCTATGAAACCGATAGCACAATGGTTAACAGACAATTATATGCTTTGGCAGAATCAGTTCTCCCGAATGGGATTGAGAATCCTTCCAATTCAGAAGCATCAATTTATGCTAATCCGGCGGATGGGTTCTATCACCTGAAGCTTTCGAGACCGGAATCATTCCATATTCGGGTATTGAGTGTTTTTGGCAATATAATTTTAGAAGACAGGATTCTTGAAAGTGATTCATTCACTTTTAATCTTTGCAATAAGTCTGATGGATTATACCTCATCGAATTAAAAATGACTGACCCTGATTTACGGAAGATTTTCAAGGTCATTAAATATTCAAAATAAGCACTGATGTCTTGGTAATTAAAGTAAGATACTGGGGCAAATTGTTAAGGAAAAATATCTCAGTACTTAACCAATATCCTTTTTAAAGTTGAACTCATTTCCTTATCAGTGATTTTTAAAAAGTATATCCCCTGCGAAATACCTGTCATATCTATTGCTGTGTGGCCTTGCATCATTTCTTTTGAAATCAAAATTTCACCGGTAATATTAAATATAGCCACATCATAATAAAATTCGTTATCACATAATATATGCAATACTCCGCCAACAGGGTTGGGATAAATTTTCCATATTTCAGAATCGTAAGGGAACATTGAAAAGACAGGACTTTCCTCAGTGTAGATTTTGGATGCCGTTATGGAAGGATTGCCGGATGCATCTTCAACACTGCCAATCTGGATGAAATATTGCTGTCCACTTTTTAGGGGTGAAGAAGGTATAATAGTAATTTCTGTTTTTTCCTGATTAATAGAGGCATCGAAAGCTACATCCTGTCCATTTATATCATCTTCCCGATAAATGACCAGTGATGAAGCATTCAGGTCGGTGATTTCCGAATTATCAAGGTTCCTGACCGGTTCAGAGAACTGAATCGTTACCACACCTTCCTGATTTAAAGTGTCATCGGTTGGAACAAAGCTGACCACAGGTGAAATCATATCAGGAACATACCCCTGAAGGTGTACCTGGATTGCAACGCGTTGTGTCGTGTCTTTATTATCACTGTTAACGGTAAGAACATCATAAAGTTTAGTGTTTTGAGCAGCTCCCTGCGGGTAAAAGATCACAGTAAGAATTTCCTGTCCATTGGCTGGTATAGCTATCGGGAATTGTTCATCAACATAAAAATAGGATGTCCGTAAAGCAACACTGGTAATGAGTAAAGTATCGGTGGAGTTGTTCTTAATCATCAGGTGATAAACCGATTCTGTGTATCCATTCCAGTTGCCGAAATTGACAGAATCAATTACAGGTTCAAACAGGTTGGTTTTCCAGGGAAATTTTCTGACCCTGTAGCTGCCATCGTGTTGTGGTGTGCCCATTTCAAAGACAATAGTGCCATCTGGCTTTACTTCGGTGGCTGATGGCACAGCCGGGTTTTTTCCAAATCCTCCCCAGCCAATCAATGTATTGCCGTTTGGCAGGCGTTGCACACTTCCTTTGTGGGTTGACTGTATTGTTTTGCCGCGATCAAATTCCCATACCTGTGTTGCCGTCATGTTTTTCTCATCGATTTCATATTCGACAGCCCTTGAATAAAAAGGTGTTGAAAATGTTCCGTCATCAAATACTGTGATATTTCCATTTGGCAATCTTCTGGCATCGTGCTGGCGGGTGAAAGGCCTTGTACTGTTAACAAATGTGAATTGGTTATTTTTGCCTCCCAGCCTCCAGATAACCTCACCTGTTCGCCTGTCGATCCTGGTTATCTCGTCCTGATGGGCCATAGACATAATCAAGGTTGTATCTGATTCAACTTCTATTGAACAAAAACTGGTAGGATCGATAACGCTGGCTGTCAGGTCGACTTTATCGTTCACATCGGTTATGTCATAATGATCTTTAGTGTTCCATTCAAATATGAGTTGGTCGTTTGCGTCAAATTCCTGGATCACATAATCCTGAATTGTTGCAGCGGCATTGCCTCCGGGAACAATCTTACTCATATCAATAATACGGTATTTGAATCCAGCCAGCATATATCCTCCATCTTCAAGAATCCTGAGCTCATGAATATCGAAGCGGTCACACCCAACACAACCCATAGTATCAATACTTTGATAGGAGCTGTCCAACGACACATATTTGAATATGCTGCCCTCAAAGTATGCCAGATTACCTGTAGGATAAGGCTCAAAGCAATATGTTTTATTTTTTGTTTTCCTGTAAAAAACCGGCGTTCCGTAATCATCCATGATGATAAGAAATCCTGGTTTATTTGACTCTATTGGCATGGGACCCAAAAAGAAATATCCTTCCGATGTACCCGCTGAAACAAGGATATCCATTGCAGGAAAACCTTGGGGCAAAACCAGTGACTGGGCGTCCACGTTCAGATTTATACCTGTAAATGCAATAATGCAAATGCTTATGCAGCCTAATTTTTTCATGCTTTTAAATAATTTGCGTGTTTAAAATGTAAAAAAGTCTGATAAACTGAACCTTCAGCAAATTAATTTTATCGTATATCAGATGTTTTATTTTTAAACTTAAAACCCTCATTATTATTTATATTAGGGTCAATATCCCGTTATTATTTGCACTCGTATGATATAGTTGACCTTTATTTCATGCAATTTAAAAAAAGTTAATGTGATTGTATCAAATTGCAGTCATTTTTGGTCAGTTCTGCTATATTTTAAAAATTAGTCGTTATTGATGAGTAAGAATCGACAACATAGGAATTTTCCGATTTAGAGCGCCTGTTGTTTTATTTAATCGCAGGCATATAAATTAATGTATCAGTCTGTCCTTTGTTTTTTATCCATCTGTTTTTAATAATCGGCGTTTTTTAATAGTTTTGGGCAATAATCTGGTTTTTCTCTTGTTACTTTTTTCATATGAAAAGGCTGGTTATTGCAGTACTTCTTTTAATACCCTTAACGGGCATACGGGTGTTTTCCCAGTCCCGTACCGTTACCGGCATTATCAAAAGCGCTGAAGACAGCCTTCCCCTGCCGGGCGCCACCGTTGTTGTCAAAGGAACGGAGACCGGAGCTGTCTCCAATCTCGACGGTTTTTACAGCATCAGCGTACCGTTGGCCACCGACACCTTAATATATAGCTTTGTTGGCTTGCAATCACAATCAGTTGCCATTAATGGCCGGCAAACCATTGATATTGTGTTGTCCTCCGGATTCTATGAGGTGAGGGAGGTGGTGGTTACCGCGCTGGGCATCAGCCGTGACAGCAAGGCACTTGGATACAGTGCAACCAGCGTTAACAATGAGGAGATTACCCGCAGCCGTGACAGAAGCGTTTTAAATTCGCTGCAGGGCAAGGTCGCGGGCGTCGACATCAGCTCTGCATCCGGGGCCCCGGGATCTTCGACCCGCATATTGCTCAGGGGACTGTCATCCCTGGCGGGTTCCAATCAACCTCTTTTTATTATCGACGGTATTCCTGTCAACAACAGTTATTCCGGCAGCACTTCCATCAACGGAGGGATAGACTACGGAAACAAGATAAACGACCTTAATCCCGAAGACATCGAATCGGTATCTGTCCTGAAAGGAGCATCTGGCGCTGCCCTTTATGGCTCAAGGGCAGCAAACGGCGTCATCATCATCACCACAAAAAAGGGAGCCCGGGAAGAAACCAAACCGGAAATTGCCGTCACCAGTTCCATGGGCTTTGAATACCCCCTCCGGCTGGTCCGGTATCAGAATGAGTTCGGACAAGGCTTGTACGGCGATGCCGTTGCCTATGAAAACACCAGCTGGGGCCCGGCATTCGATAATAAATTTCATTACTGGGGCAACGAGATCGATAATACCCTGAGGGTAAAATCGTACCGGGGACTGGAAAAAAACGTCAGGGAATTCTTTACGACGGGCCGAAATTATAACAATTCCCTTTCCGTGTCAAGCGGGAACGAACAGATGACCTATTACCTGTCCTATTCCAATATCCTGCAGGATGGAATTTTTCCTACCAGTTCCGACAGCTATTCCAGGCATACGGTATCACTCCGAAGCACAGTGAAACTTTCAAAACGGCTCTCTACCGCTATCTCAGTCAACTATGTGAAAAAGATCAACCGGTTTGTTCCCACGGGACAGGGTGAGCAATCGGTTTATAATCAGGTGATGCAAACCCCCCGTGATATAAGCCTGCTGGAACTTGAAGATATCAACGACCCCTGGAACAACCTCGATAATTATTACTCGTTGTACACCGTCAACCCTTATTTCCTGCTGAAAAAGAACGGGAACCGCAATAACGAGGATCGTTTCTATGGCAATTTTGACCTTGACTACAGCATCACCAAGCACCTGACAGCCAAATTAAGGCTGGGAGCAGACTTGTCACATGAGCAGGCAAAATTATGGAGGGCGGTCATCGAGCCCCAGGGCAATAATGAATTTGCTTCGATTTACGAACCCGGTGTTGTCAGTGAATCCACCCAATCGATCAGGCAGTTTAACACCGATGTGCTGCTTACCTACAGTCAGAAATTTGGTGATTTTTCACTTGACCTGCTGGCAGGCCATAACCTGAATGAACGGTCATCCAACAGCCTGTATGCCGCCGTGAGCAACCTTACCATACCAGACTTTTACCAGCTCTCGAACTCATCTGAAACCCCTGTGGCTGATGGTTCATACGGACAGCGCAGGCTGGTCGGCGTATACGGCAGTGCCGATATAGGCTATACAAGCCTGTGGTTCCTTTCGGTGACCGTGCGCAATGACTGGAGCTCAACCCTGCCGAAACAGCATAATTCATTCTTTTACCCCGGCATCAGTTCATCCCTGGTTTTTACGGAATTATTCCCGGGTATCAGAAAAGTGGTGACCTTTGGAAAGATAAGGGCTGCCTATACCAGGGTTGGCAATGATGCCGGCGCTTATCAGATCAACACGGTTTTTGTGAATGCCGGCCATTCCGACGGTTATGGCTCACTGCGCTATCCCCTGCCAAACGGTGTGAATTCCTATGAAGTCAGCAACCAGATCGGAAACCAGGAGCTGAAGCCTGAGCTCAGCACCGAATATGAGATCGGGACGGATATGCGTTTCTTCCATAACAGGGTAAGCCTTGATTTTTCCTATTATAACAAGGTAACCACCGATCTGATATGGCCTGCACCCCTGGCTTCTTCTTCAGGATACAGTGCCAAAGTCATCAACCTGGGCAAGATAACCAACAAGGGTATCGAAGCGTTGCTGAATATTACTCCGGTTAAATACAAAAGCTTTCAATGGGATCTGACCTTTAATTTTTCCCGTAACCGGAACCTGCTGGTTGAGCTGAATGATAACCTTGACCGGATCGTCTTTAATTCCTTGGTGGTGGAAGGGGGGCAGCAGATCCATTATGTCGGCAAGCCCGACAGGCCGATCGGCATCTTTGAAGGCAGGACCGCCATGCGCGATGATCAGGGAAGGATCGTGGTGGATAATAACGGGTTGCCCAAAGCGGCTGAAGATCTGAAAGAATATGGTACCCGTGAATACGACTTCATCGCCGGGGCAGGAACCCGCTTTTCGTTTAAGGGAATTCAGCTGTCGGCAAATATCGATATCAAACAGGGCGGGATCATGTACTCACGGACCAAGGATATTTCGGTGTGGGCAGGAACGGTGCCGGTTACCTTATATAACAACCGGCAGCCTTTTATCATTCCCAATTCAGTTTACGAAGTGGATCAGGATGAAAGCGGCAATCCCATTTATGCCGAAAATAATATACCCATTAATGCAGTGACCCTGGTTGATTACTGGGGCAACGGAGGCGTTGACCTTGACGGAAACTCGATGGTGGATAAGTCATATGTGAAGCTGCGCGAAGCTGCACTTACCTATGATATTCCGAAAAGCCTGCTGACAAAGGTTAAAATGAAGGGAATTGAACTGAGTGTGACCGGAAGGAACCTGCTGTTATGGACACCCGATGGCCAGACTTATATTGATCCCGAACAGACCACCTTTGGCAATGACCTGGTTGCAGATTTCGGGGAATACGGGGCCCAGCCTACAGTGAGAAGTGTGACATTCGGACTGAGATTAATATTTTAATTTAACCTGTTTATGGTTTGTTCCTGAAAAGCCAAAAAATGAAACTTTATAAAACCATATTTTCCCTTATTATGCTGATGCTCGCGTCTTCCTGTGAAAAATGGCTCGATATCAACAGGGATCCCAACAATCCGTCGGATGCCAATGAAGAACTGACACTGGCGGCCGGCATATCATCCGTTGCCTATGTATACGGAGGAAAATACCAGGTGCTGGGTGCGCTATGGTCGCAGCACTGGACCCAGTCACTCGGGGCGTCGCAGTATTCCGGACTGGATTCCTATGATATCAACAGCAGCACATACAACGGCCAGTTTAACGAACTTTATTCCGGGGCGCTGGCAAATCTTGAATATATCAGAAACCTTGCTTATAAGAACCGGCATTGGAGATACTATCTCATGGCTACCGTAATGCAGTGTTATACATACCAGCTGCTGGTTGACCTGTATGATCAGATCCCTTTCTCAGAAGCCCTGAAAGGAGATGAAGGCCTTGTAGCCCCGCACTATGAAAACGGACAGGACATATACGACAGCCTGATTGCCCGCATTGATTATGCCCTTTCATTGGACCTTGAATCAGAAGATGCCGAAGAAGTGGGCAGTGAAGATATCCTCTTCAACGGTAACCTGAGCCGGTGGAAAGAACTTGCCGCCACGCTAAAACTGAAAATATATCTGCGACAGGTTTATGTCCGCCCGCAGGTGGCTGAAAACGGAGTTCGTGCTTTATATGCTGATCCGGAGATTAAATTTCTCGCAACCGATGTGGCAATGACGCAGTTCACCAATGAATCAGGCAGGAGAAATCCGTTGTTTGAAACCGAGATCACGGCATTGGGAATGAATCCGAATCTGATATTGAGCAGTACATTGTTAAGCTTCATGAATGAAAAAGGTGATGTTGAAAGGCTGGATGCCTTGTTTGATTACCCCGAGCAAGGGTCAGGCGGACATAAAGGCCTTGTCCAGGGCAATTACAATGATCCTGAAGAGCCGACCGGCACCAACAGCACGAATTATTCAAAACCCGTTTTACTGCCACTGGAGCCCATTTACCTGATGAGTTCAACGGAGTCTTTGTTGCTGCAGGCAGAAGCCATCGCCCGTTATAACGTGAAAACCTATACTGCGGCCAAAGATCTGTATCAGGATGGTATTGACAGGGCATTTAACCGGCTGGGATTTGCGGATGGAGAAGCCTATTACGGCCCCGGCGATCCTTATGAGTTTCCGGCTGAAGGAAGTCCCGTTGAGGAATTTATTAAGTCCATCATACTGCAGAAGTGGGTTTCGCTGGCCAATATTCAAAGCCTTGAAACATTCTTTGAACATAACCGGACTCATTATCCGCCTGAGAGTCGCGTGACGGCAGCGGATAATAACTATATACCGGGCGAGCTGACCGTTTCGGTCAACAATGTTACCAGTGGAAGATTTCCGAAAAGGTTGATCTTCGCGGAAACGGAATATTCCGGTAATCCCAATACACCGCCAAAGAAAGATGTGACCGAAAAGATCTGGTGGGATAAAAAAACTGACGATTAGGCAGACATGAGAAACCTGTACAAAATATCATTCATCCTATCCTTTTCACTGATCCTGCTATCCTGTGAGAAATGGAATGAGACGGCTGAAGTTTCACATATTTCCTACCTGCCGGAATTTACCCTTACAGGAGGGGATTTTATTTCCCTGATCCGGCAGGATAGCGGGGAGTTTGATGACCCCGGCGTAGAGGCCAGGGTTAATGGTTCCATTGTCAATGTTTATTATGTATACAATTATGTTGATGTTACGACACCGGGAATTTATATTGTTGTTTACTATGCTGAAAATTCAGAAGGATTCTCAGCCATGGCAGAACGAATCGTTGCCGTGACTGAAACAGATGTGACGCCGAATGACCTGTCGGGCACCTACACAGGGACAAACTGGGAAGCTGTGGAAACAACGGTGATTAAGATCAACGAAAAAGGGCTTTACAAAATGGATGATGTTATGGGCTTCCCGGGATATCCCATGCCGGGCAGATTTGTGGATATGGGTGACGGAGAACTGATACTGCTGCCCGGGGAAGGCTATTTCGGTGAATACGATGTTTCGGAGGGACAATATACACAGCGCACCTTATCGTGGAATATAAATTTACTGACAGCACCTTATGAAGGCTATGTTATCCCCGTAACCTGGAGGAAAGTTGAATGATCAGATTCCATACCATATTGATCCATAATAAAAAAGGTCAGCTCACGGCAGGGAAAGTGATATCCTGTATATACCTGTTGCTAACCGTTATGGTGTTTTCATGCGGGCCCGATGATTACGATATTGAATATCAGCAGGGAAATCCGGGCAGTCTTGTCGGGAACTGGAGAGCATTCGAATTTCAGGGAGGGGCATTCGATATGGAAAAACTGGCTGACGAATATGACCTGGTAACAGCACTCGATCCGAACGCAGGCGATAGCCTGGTGATTGACAACCTCTATAATTCAGGAGTCAGGGTAAAAGCCGTGTATCAGGGATCTGTTTTCAATGTGTCGCATGGCAGGCAACTTGAGGTGATCAACATGGGACAATATGGAATATATGCCGTTTCGGTGAACGGGGAGTTCCAGCATACCGATGAAGTTGGCGACTATCTCGTTATGAATGTTGGCCTGTATGACCAGTATTCCACTGTGGTGGATACCGTATTAATACAGGCATTTAGAAAAACAGGCTTTGAAGATGTAGATTATCAAAGTCTTTTAAATAATAAATAATGTTAATGAGCATGTAAACAGATTGTAATGAAGAGAAGCGTATTTTTTGGAATGCTGACCGCTGTTTTTTTTATAGTCCTGCTTGCGGCCGGATTGATAGGGCTGCGATTGAGCGATGAAAAGGAGAGTAAGAAGCCCGGCCTTGACCGTCCTGATGAATTTATGAGATATTTTCAGGCTATTTCCACGCCTATAGGAGCAAAACAATCAGGCTACAAAACCAATTACCGGTTTTACGAGCTGGCAAAAGCTAAAAAAGGCCAGGAACGGTTGAAATCAGCGAAGGAGATATACCCCTGGGTGCAGCGGGGACCGGGAAATGTCGGGGGCAGGACCAGGAGTGTGGTGGTGGATCCGGATGATCCGACCTTCAAAACATGGTATGCAGCGGCAGTAAGCGGAGGCATCTGGAAAACAACCGATGAGGGAAAATCATGGACCAATATTACACCCGATTTGCCCAACCTTGCCACCAATACAATGGCCATGGCCCCGTCAGATCATAACATCCTGTATGTAGGCACGGGTGAGGGGTATGGAGGCGTTGGCATGGTGGGAGGGAACGGCATCATAAAATCCACTGACAGGGGGGCGACGTGGCAGATTCTGGCCTCTACCACTGTCAATGATAATTTTGGTTATGTAAATAAGCTTTTAATTGATCCTTATAACAAAAATGTTGTATTGGCAGCGACCAACAAAGGTATTTTCAAATCTGCCGACGGGGGACAGAGCTGGTTCAGCACCTATGAAAAGGGGTATGCTGTGCAGGACCTTCTGGCTGATCCGACAGATTTTTCCATCCAATATGCCGGTGTATACGGATATGGTGTACTAAAATCGGTGAACCGCGGAAATACCTGGGCGCCATGCAACAATGGAATAGGAGAGGGGGGCCGGTTTTCCCTGGCCATATCGCCCCAGAGTCCAAACAGAATCTACACATGTGTTGAGGCGGTCGGCTATGAAACAGGGGTGGCTGCACTCCAGACCCATATTTATATCTCATCGGATTATGGCCAGAACTGGGCGAAATATGTCTCTCCCAACAATTTCCTTGGATCCCAGGGTTGGTTTAATAATGTCATAACGGTAAATCCTTTCAACGAAAACCTTGTTTATGTAGGAGGTGTTGATCTGGGACAGATTGAATTGCTTTCCGGCACTTCGGTGAGCGATCCCCAGGTCAGGAGGGTCGATACGGCCGGTACCGGATCATTTATGGATTTTGTGAATTTCGGAGGCCGTTATCTGGGAGGCGGTATGTCAACCGGCGACCTGGAAGACGGGACCGATATCCTTTCAAGCGACTGGGTACCTGCTGAGATTCGCTTTGGGCCTGGTAAAAGGCAAAAAGCGCATCGCTTTACGGTCCCTGAAGGTGAAGGAGCCGGTGTCCCTCCTGAAGATTATGCATATGTGGATTATGTTGAAGTTCCGTTTGAGGCATGGGACACCAGGAACAACCGTCAGCTTATGCTTTCTTTCCGCGATCAGGAAAGAGACGGTGCATTCAACCTAATCGAACGGATACCGGATGATGATGTCTCAGGACGCGAGTACTTTTTCGTTCATGCCGTGCCATATAGCGAAGATCTTGCATCTGCCGGGATAGCTAAACCGGGAGGACATGCCTATAAGCAACTCTATTTCTTCTGGCCAACGCTGGTTGAAGATACTGCCTGGGATCCTGAAGCATTGCCTCAGTCAACCATTACCATCGAATATGGAACCTTCACCCTGCATAACCAGGGAAATATTACGGTGCTGGCTGATTACAGAAAAAACAGCAATCTGCATGTTGACCATCATGAGATACATGCTGTCGTAACGGATGCCGTTAATAAGAAATTCATCCTCCTGGATGCCAATGACGGAGGTCTTGGAATTTCCGTTAACAGAGGCAGCACATGGGAGCAACTGGACAATGGTTACATCACCACGCAATTTTACGGTGTGGCAAAAAAACCCTGGGCTAATGAATATATCGGAGGGATGCAGGACAATGGGACCTGGCAGTCGCCTTCGGGGCAGGAGGCAGTCAGCCTGTCGGAATACGATGACAAAATCGGAGGTGATGGTTTCGAATGCCTATGGCATCCCTGGTATCCGCATCGCATTTTAGGAAGCTCATACAACAATTATTTTTATGTCACCAATGATGGTGGTGAAACATGGAGAAGTGCTGACCAGGGGATAAACGGAGACGGGCCTTTTGTTTCAAGGTTGTCCCATTCCCGGGCTAACCCTGATGTCGTATTTGCTGTTGGCAGCAAAGGCGTTTTCCGTCATGATAATTTCGGCATCGGCCGCTATGACTGGAAGACCATTTCCATTGGCACCGGATGGTCCGTAAGCGAAACCGTTACCAACCAGCATAACGTGGAAGTTTCCCTGGCCACTGATTCTGTCATATGGGCCGGAGCGGGCATGTATGACAATCCCGACCTTCATCTTTTTCTTTCTCGCGACGGAGGGAACAGCTTTGATTCGGTGCATAATTATACTGCGGTTGAGCTTGGATATATCAGTGGCATAGCCACCCATCCGCATGATGCCGGCACCGCTTATGCCCTTTTCTCGCTTAAAGGAAAACCAAAAATATTGCGCACAACGGATTATGGTGAAAACTGGGAAGATATTACCGGTTTCGGCACGGGCGATTCCAGTGTCAGCGGATTCCCTGATGTGATGGTTTACAGCCTGTTTGTCATGCCCTACACAGGAGTCATGTGGGCCGGGACGGAAATAGGGCTCTTTGAGTCCATTGATGATGGCCTATCCTGGCATTATGCTGATAACGGATTACCTGCCGTATCCATATGGCAACTGGAGATTATCAATCAGCAGCTGATCGTTGCCACGCATGGCAGGGGTATCTGGACGCTCGACCTGACCCTGGTGGGAATACCGGATGAATCCACGGTTTCACCCCAGCCGGTCCTGACGCTTTATCCCAATCCTGCCCGGGATTATGTGAATATTGCCCTGGACAACTCATACGTGGGCGAGATTGAACTGGCTGTCACCGATATAGGCGGCCGTACTTTTATGAAAACCAGGCAATACAAAACAAGCACTGTTTGGCAGGTGGTGTTGGATATCCAGTCGCTAAAGCCGGCCAATTATATAGTAACAGCCAAATTCAGTTCCAACCTGGTGTTGGGGAAATTTATAGTAAGCCATTAGTTCCGCAGGAATGGCCTGTTTGTAGCAAAACATCATCGATGCATCTGCACAGCTCCGGAGGAGCGCACTGTTTCCAGCGTGGTAAAGATTTGTACAATTCATTGCGGCTTTACAGACAGGTTTTAATACCTATATTATTATATTTGCACGTTTTTAATGCCTGATCCTGCATTATTACCGGATTATTTTATAATGAACAGCAACGGTACAACGCTTCGCGGGCAAAAAGAGAAAAGTCTGAACCAGCATGGAAAAGTGATCTGGATGACCGGCCTTTCCGGTGCCGGAAAAAGCACCCTTGCGCTTCACCTTGAAGAGGAGCTTTACAGCCGGGGATATCTGACCCGGGTAATTGACAACGACCAGATCCGTAACGGACTGAACAATGATCTCGGCTACAGTATGCAGGACCGTCATGAAAATCTACGCAGGATCGCTGAGGTGGCAAAACTATTTTGTCAAACAGGTGTTATTGTTATAACATCTTTTATCAGCCCGACAGCTTTTTCAAGGGAACAGGCCCGTGCGATTGTCGGCGACAATGATTATATTTTACTCTATGTGAATGCCTCCATGGAAGTATGTGAACGGAGAGATGTCAAGGGATTGTATAAAAAGGCAAGGATGGGCCTGATCCCCTTGTTCACCGGCATTGGCTCTGCCTTTGAAGCTCCTGAACTGGTTGATATTGAGGTGAGAACTGACCAGACATCGGTTCAGGAATGCGTTGAAAAAATACTGAAGTATATACTTCCCAGGGTGGAATACAGCGAATAATTATGGAAAGATACAATTTAAATCATCTGAGAGAACTTGAGGCGGAAGCCATTTATGTCATCCGTGAAGTTGCAGCGCAATTTGAAAAACCGGTAATGCTGTTTTCGGGAGGCAAGGATTCCATTGTGATGTATTTCCTGGCGTGCAAGGCATTCTGGCCATCCAGGGTGCTATTCCCGCTGCTCCATATTGATACCGGCCATAATTTCCAGGAAACCCTGGATTTCCGGGATGCCCTTATGGAAAAAACCGGTGGCCGTTGCCTGGTAAGGTTTGTCCAGGACAGTATTGACCAGGGCAAGGTAACGGAAGAGACCGGGTTTAATGCGAGCCGTAATATCCTGCAGACGGTGACCCTGCTCGATGCCATCGCCGAATTTAAATTCGATGCAGCGCTGGGGGGAGGACGCAGGGATGAGGAAAAAGCAAGGGCCAAGGAGCGCTTTTTTTCCCACCGTGATGAATTCGGCCAATGGGATCCTAAGAATCAACGCCCTGAGCTTTGGAATATCTTCAATGGCAAGAAACGGATGGGAGAACATTTCAGGGTTTTCCCGCTGAGCAACTGGACAGAGATGGATATATGGCAATATATCTATATGGAAGATGTGGAAATCCCCAACTTATACTATACCCACAAACGCGAAGTTTTTAACCGCGACGGGGTGTGGCTGGCCTATGCTCCCTTTATGAAACTTAAGACTTCAGAAAAAGTGGAACTCCTGGACGTTCGATGCCGGACCATCGGCGACATTACCTGTACAGGATTAACATTGTCAACCGCCAATACCCTGGAGGATATCATTCTGGAAGTTGCAGCCACACGGGTTACCGAGCGCGGCGGCCGGTATGACGACAAGCGGTCTGAATCGGCAATGGAGGACAGGAAGAAGGAGGGGTACTTTTAAACAATGAACAATGAACAATGAACAATGAACAAGGAATAATGAACAATGAACAATGAACAATGAACAATGAAAAGTGAAGGGTAGCCGGTAAAAGGGACAACTTGTGAGAGTCAGGAATCAAGAGCTAAGAACCAAGACAAAAGACAAATAGTAACAATCTCAACAATAACAACATACAACAATCACAACAATCACAACAATCATAACCTTCACAACCTTCACAACCCTCACAACTGACAACCATTACAATACGCAGCACCGAATATTAAAAAGCAATGGATAAAATTAGCGATAAACACAACGGCTATCTGGACATGGAACTGCTCCGCTTCACGACCGCCGGAAGCGTGGATGACGGGAAGAGCACATTGATAGGCCGGTTATTATATGACAGCAAGGCCATATTTGAAGACCAGCTGGAAGCGCTGGAAAAAGCCAGCATTAACAGGGGAGAGGAACAGATAAACCTTTCCTTGCTTACGGATGGTTTGCGGGCTGAAAGGGAGCAGGGCATAACCATTGACGTTGCATACCGGTATTTTGCCACGCCGAAGCGGAAGTTCATCATTGCCGATACACCCGGACATATCCAGTATACACGCAACATGGTGACCGGAGCTTCAACTGCCAACGCTGCCGTTATCCTGGTAGATGCAAGGAACGGGGTGGTGGAACAAACCATCCGGCATTGTTTTATTGCCTCCTTGTTGCAGATTCCGCATATTATAGTCTGTGTAAATAAAATGGACCTGCTGGAATACAGTGAAACGGAGTTTGAGAAAATACAACGGGACTTCAACAGGTTCTCTGACAAGCTTGATATAAAAGACATACGATTTGTACCGATCAGTGCCCTGAAAGGAGACAATGTTGTGGATCGTTCCATCAACATGCCCTGGTATCAGGGGCCTACGCTCATGTTCCTGCTTGAAAATATCCACATCAGCAACGACCAGAATTATATTGACATGCGTTTCCCGGTTCAGTTTGTAATACGACCTAACCGCGATGAATACCATGATTACCGGGGCTATGCAGGCAGAGTCGCCGGAGGTGTGATACGCAGGGGAGAAAAAATAATGGTGCTGCCTTCGGGCTTCACTTCTGCCGTAAAGTCAATCGACACTATGAAAGAAAGCCTCGATATGGCCTTCCCGCCGCAATCCGTTACACTAACCCTGGAAGATGACATCGACATAAGCCGCGGGGACATGATCATATGCCCCGATAACCTGCCCGTTACAGGCCAGGATATTACGCTGATGATCTGCTGGCTTAATGAAAAACCTATGCGGCCGGCGGGCAAATACTCGGTCAAACATACTTCACGTGATGTAAAATGCATCATTAAGGAGGTTAATTTCAAGATCAATATCAATACGCTGGATAAGAATTATGCTGATAAAAGCATAGGATTGAATGAGATTGCTGAAATCAGCATCCGTACCACGCAGCCTTTGTTTTATGATTCCTACCGGAAAAACCGCATCACAGGCAGTCTGGTCCTCATTGATGAAGGGACGAATGAAACGGTTTGTGCGGGAATGATAATATAAGGCTGTAGGCTGCAGACTACAGGCTACAGGCTACAGACAACTGACAACTGACAACAGACAACTGTCTATAGCCTTCTCATCGAATGCAATCTGTGCGTATATTGATTCAGCTGCAGGTTAAAGATTCCTTTTTCATCCAGTCTGTCAATTCTTACCATGCCGGAACAATGAATAATGCTGTCCGGAGGCATGGCAAGCCCGACATGAACCACCATGCTTTCTTCATTACAAAAAAATACGAGATCCCCTTCATTCAATTCATGAAAGCTGCTGACAGCCTTGCCAACGGCAGCCTGCCGTGAAGCATCGCGGGGCAGTCTCATGTTGTTAATTTTATATACAATTTGTGTAAACCCTGAACAATCAAATCCGAATGTTGACCGCCCTCCCCACAGATAGGGCGAATTCAGGAATTGTTTTGCAATACCTATGATCCCCGTAGGAAGAGGAATGCCTGATTCATGCAACGTATCCATTAACCTGAATGAAAGGGTGTCAATGTTAATGATCCCGTTTTCCGGTTCCTTTCCAAGCGTGCTGCCGGCTGTGATGTAGAGCAGGGAATTGTCAGACGCCGCGATCAGGATGACGGGTGCTGAAACTGTATAGATGCCTTGCTCAAATTTTCCGTAATATTCACCGGACACCGGACTGTACATCTTCTTATCGATCCATCCGGCATATTGGTCATACTGCGTCAGTATTTTATACCATGTTGAGGTCTCTTCCGTTATTTCGTAAGCCTCACCAAAAAGCAACTGACTGACCATTTCACTTTTTTCCGAAGGATCCCTTCGAAGCGGAATATGGCTTAATAGACAAATACCTTGTTTCATGCTTTGATAAAAGATATAAGAACCAAGAACCAAGAACCAAGAACCAAGATACAAGAATATAGACAAAAGAACAAAGAACAGGAAATATTAGCTACTAACTTCTAACTTCTAACTTCTGGCAATTAACTGAACATGATGCTGGTTTTGCTGTTATTATGAAATAGGAATCATTTTTTTTATTTACCTTGCTAAGGTATTAAAGAATATCCGTTTATAACGGAAATGAATTTCAGGTTTTGATCATGATGAAGTTTATCAGTTATGTCCGTCGCAATTACAGGGTTATACTTGCCATTGTCCTGTTTATCGCAGCTTCATGCCTGATCGTATATCTTCTCCCGCTGGAAGGCAAATTCCGGTATGAGTTTCAGAAGGGAACTTACTGGAGACATGAAGATCTGCAGGCCCCTTTTAATTTCCCGATATACAAGACAAAAGAAGAACTTGTTCAGGAACAGGATTCTGTTTTGCAGGATTTCAAACCCTATTTTGTTTATAACAATGAACTGACGGAGAAGAGGCTGGAAGAATTCAGCCATGATTTTTTAGCCGGATGGAAAGAGTATTCCGTCAATAATCTGAGAATCGGAGAAAAGAATTACCTGAAACTCAAACAATACCAGGAAAACCGTGAAGCTGCACAACTATATGAACAACTGATCATCCAGTGGCTGACTGAAGTTTACAGGGCAGGAATTGTTGATCTGGCATCGATTGAGGAGGTCACCAGAAAGAAAATAAGGGAGATCATGCTTATCACAGGCAATCTGGCCGACGTTAGAGACGTCAGGGATATGTACAGCCCGAAAACGGCATTTGAATATATCAACGGCAAACTTACCGATTATAACAAACAGCACAAGCATCCCATTGTTACCCAATATGCCGGGTTCTTGAAAAAATTTGACATCAATTATTATATTGCTGTGAATGTTACCTATGATGAAGAAAAATCACAGCTGTCCAAGAATCAACTCCTGCTGTCCATATCCCGCACACGCGGTATGATACAGGAAGGCCAGGGAATTATTTCCAAAGGGGAATTCATAACCCATGAAAAATACCTCACATTGGAATCATTGCGTATTGAGTATGAGAAAAACCTGGGAACCGTTGCGGGACATCTTGTGAATATTGGGAAACTGATTCTTGTCCTTACTTCCCTGCTGCTGATATTCCTGTTCCTGTGGAATTTCAGGAGAGAAGTCCTTTATGATACAAGAAGCACCTTGTTCATCCTGTTGACGGTGATACTTATGGTACTTGCGGCCAGCATTACCCTGAGATATGATCTGATCAGCCTTTATGTGATGCCCTTTACGCTTGTTCCTGTCATCCTGCGGACATTCTTTGATGCAAGGCTTGCACTTTTCGTTCATATTGTCACGGTAATCCTGGTTGGTTTTTTTGCCCCCAACAGTTATCTTTTCGTACTGCTGAATGTTTTTGCCGGAATGGTTGCCATTTACAGCCTGACTAACCTTTACCGGCGTTCGAAACTTGTTTTCACAGCCTTCCTGGTGGTACTTACCTATGTGGTTATATATTTCGGGGCTGCGATAGTTCAGGAAGGAAATTTCAACACTATTGAATGGAAATATTTTGCCTGGTTCGGATATAACGGTATCCTGATATTGATTTCCTACCCGCTGATCTATATTTTTGAGAAAGCCTTTGGTCTTATTTCCGATACGACCCTGATGGAGCTTTCAGACACCAATCAGCCCTTGTTGCGGAAACTTGCTGAGATTGCGCCGGGTACGTTTCAACACTCCCTGCAGGTTGCCAACCTTGCCGAAGAAGCTGCTCACAAGACAGGAGGCAATCCCCTGCTGGTTCGTACCGGTGCATTGTACCACGATATCGGCAAGTTGGAAGAGCCATTGTATTACATCGAAAATCAGTCAACCGGCAATAATCCCCACGATAATCTTGAATTTGAACAAAGTGCCCGTATCATTATTGGCCATGTTGCCAAGGGTGTCGATATCGCACACAAAAATTCACTGCCGGAACCGCTCATCGATTTTATCAGGACACACCATGGCACCAGTACCGTTCAGTATTTTTACAAGTCGTTTCTGAAGAAATATCCGGAAGAGGAAGTGGATGTCATGAAATTCTCCTACCCGGGGCCTAAACCATTCTCCCGGGAAATGGCCATTGTTATGATGGCTGATTCAGTGGAGGCCGCCTCCAGGAGCCTGAAGGAGATCAATGATCAGACCCTGGATAAGCTTGTGGAAAGCATAATCCATACCCAGATGATGGAAGAACAATTCAATGATGCCAACATTTCATTCCGTGATATTACAGCCATTAAGGAAGTATTCAGGAAACGGCTCAACAATATCCACCACGCGCGGATTGCTTACCCAACCTGAAAAGCAGGCTAAGTTAAAGTCCCCGCATATCAATTACCGTCACCTTTTTGTTTTTGGCAGGAAGAAAGGTGAAGGTATCATCAGCAAAAGCCTTGTCAGTGATGAAGTTTTTAAGGAAGATCGAGTAATCGATACCATCTTTTCCTAAGGATGAAATAATGGACAGCTGTTCCGTATTTTTTTCAATAAAGACCTTGATACGGGAATAAGGCTGATTCAGGTTCTTAGGGAAAAGGTCGATCTCATGCATTTCGACGCCTTCGATGGTTGTCATACCGCGGTACTGATATTTAAAGTCACGGTCATACAAGGTAAAAATTCTGACCGGATTGCTGAGAAAATTATCATCCTGGCTGCCGGGCTCCGTAATGGTTACTTCGTTGTCCCCCTGAACATAGGTCCACATGGTCTTGCCGTCAAAATATACCGTGGCGCCTGCAGAGGAAACCCTGTATTTATCGCCCTTGATGATTATGCTCCCGGTGCTGGTGTTTTTGTTATCTTCCTTGTGGTCAACGACAATCAACGAAAAATCAGCCTGTATGGACTGTACTGATTTCGTTTTCTCTGCCACCCTGTCGAGTATCTCTTTGGCTGCAGGATCCTGCTGGGCTGCCAGCTGAAAGCTGGCCAGCGTGAGGAATAAGACTATCGTTCTCATGTTTCTTGCCATTACTTATTGAGACTACTCAAAAATTGTTCCAAAGAATATTCATCAGAGAAATAAACCTGTCTGGGTTTACTTCCGTCGGGAGGGCCTACAATCCCTGCAGCCTCCAGCTGGTCCATTATACGGCCTGCCCTGTTGTATCCGATGGAGAATTTACGCTGTATCAGCGAGGTAGATCCCTGCTGATGAATCACCACGAGTCTGGCTGCTTCATTAAACAGGTTGTCTTTTTTGGAGAGGTCTATGTCAGCAAGCTCGGTAAGGTTTTCATCGATATATTCAGGCAGGTAAAGTGCTGTTGGAAATCCCTGCTGAAAGGATATGAAATCAGTGATGTTTTCGATTTCAGGGATGTCAATAAATGCACATTGAAGCCTTGTCATATCGCTGCCGGGAGCAAAAAGCATGTCGCCCCGGCCGATCAGCTGATTGGCACCGGAAGCATCCAGTATGGTGCGCGAATCAATCATGGATGTGACCCTGAAAGCTATCCGCGCCGGGAAATTAGCCTTTATAACGCCGGTGATGATATTGGTCGTTGGTCGTTGAGTGGCGATCACCAGGTGGATGCCAATGGCTCTTGCAAGCTGTGCCAGTCGTGCCAAAGGAGTCTCCACTTCCTTGCCTGCTGTCATGATAAGGTCGGCAAATTCATCAACGATGACAACGATGTAGGGTAAATAGCGGTGCCCTTTTTCAGGGTTCAGGTTCCTTTTGATAAATTTGTGGTTGTATTCCTTTATATTCCTGACCCCGGCTTTCTTAAGCAGGTCATATCGCTGATCCATTTCAATGGTCAGTGAATTAAGGGTGTATATTACTTTATGGGTGTCAGTTATGATAGCCTCTTCCGAATCAGGGATTTTTGCCAGGTAATGTTTTTCCAGCTTCGAATAAAGGGTCAGTTCGACTTTTTTAGGATCAATCAGCACAAATTTAAGCTGGGATGGGTGCTTCTTATAAAGCAGGGAAGTAATGATGCAGTTAAGACCGACGGATTTACCCTGTCCGGTTGCCCCGGCAACAAGCAGATGCGGCATTTTGGCCAGGTCAAACACGTAGGTCTCATTCGATATGGTCTTGCCCAATGCTACCGCAAGATCATAATTACATTCCTGGAACTTTCTTGAACTCAGCACAGACCGCATAGATACGGTTTCTGGATTTTGATTTGGCACTTCTATGCCAATGGTGCCCTTTCCGGGCATTGGGGCAATAATCCTGATCCCCAGTGCTGCCAGACTTAGGGCGATATCGTCTTCCAGACTTTTGATCTTGGATATTCTCACGCCTGGAGCCGGCACGATCTCGTAGAGGGTAACCGTAGGTCCAATGGTGGCCTTGATCTTGTCGATCTGAATTTTATAGTTGGAAAGCGTTTCAACAATCTTGTTCTTGTTGCTGACAAGCTCTTCATTGGTGACGTTGGGATTATCGGAATCGTGTTTGGCCAGCATTTCCAGCGGGGGCATCTGATAATGCGGCAGGTCAAGTGTAGGATCATAATCTTCCAGTTCATCGTAATCCGGAAGCTCTTCGTCCGATTCCCCGTT
>Ga0105100_10000313_pt1 | contig 28327 bp, 29 predicted proteins | sample PPLLak12cMay2015_2_FD_87033 | JGI IMG/M metagenome (GOLD analysis project Ga0105100, IMG submission 87033) | Freshwater sediment microbial communities from Prairie Pothole Lake near Jamestown, North Dakota, USA - PPLs Lake P8 Core (1) Depth... | ecosystem: Environmental > Aquatic > Freshwater >... | reverse complement strand
GCGTGTCGCCGACGGTGATTGCCTACAACGAGCTGTACAACGCCATCCAGAACGGCGTGAGCTCCGCCGGCGAGAACGAGGCCGCCGGGGTCGAGCAGATGAAGTTCTACGAGGTGGCGCCGCACCTGTCCATGACGCAGCACGCGATCACCATCCGGCCGCTGTGCTTCTCGGGCAAGACCTTCAAGAAGCTCGACAAGGGCCTGCAGGCGGCGGTGCTCAGGGCCGGCAAGGAAGCCGGCGCGTACGGCCGCAAGATCGAGTCGAGCGAGGACGAGGCGAAGCTCGTCAAGATGGAGAAGGAAGGCAAGCTCAAGCGCGTGCCCTTCGCCGGCCGCGACCAGATGAAGAAGCTGGTCGACCCGGTGATGCGGGACTACGCCAAGGAGATCGGCGCCGAGAAGATCCTGGCGAAGATCAACGCCATCAAGTAATTTTCGACCGGGAAGAAACGGCGGCGCTCCGGGCCGCCGTTTTTTTATGCTGAGGAAGATCACCTCCTGGTACGGCACGGCGCTGTCGTGGCTGCTCGCGGCCTCGGTGGCGATCCTCATCGTGCCGGTGTCGCTGCAGATCTTCTCGCGCTACACCGCGCTCATCCCGAGCTACATCTGGACCGAGGAGATGGCGCGCTTCTTCTTCATCTGGTCGATCATGATCGGCGCCATGGTCGGCATCCGCGAGGGCACGCATTTCGTCGTCGACCTGTGGCCGCCGATGAGCGCGCGCGCGCAGGCGCTGCTGCGCCTGGTGTCGAGCGTCTTCGTGCTGGTCTTCGCGCTGGTGTTCCTGTGGTGGGGCATCGACTTCACCCGCTTCGCGTTCAACCGCATCTCGGAGCTCGCCGAGCTGCCGCTGTGGATGATCCACCTGCCCTGGCCCCTCGCCGGGGCGACCTGGCTTCTGTTCCAGGGCGAGCGGATGTGGGGCGACCTGCGCATCGTCTCGGGAAGGGCGGCATGACCGGCGCGACGCTCCTCGATCCGGGCACCGCGAGCCTGATCATGTTCGGCGTGTTCTTCCTCCTGCTCGCGCTGCGCGTGCCGGTGGCATTCGCGCTCGGGCTCGCCTGCCTGCCGATCTTCCTCATCGAGGACCGCCTCACGCCGCAGAACCTGGTGCAGGAGACCTTCAACGCCTACAACTCGTTCATCCTGCTGGCGGTGCCGTTCTTCCTGCTCACCGCCAACCTGATGAACGTGGGCGGCATCACCACGCGCCTGGTGCGCCTGTCGCGCGACCTGGTGGGGCATTTCCCGGGCGGCCTGGCGCAGGTGAACGTGGTGCTCTCGCTCTTCTTCGCCGGCATCTCGGGCTCCTCGACCGCGGACGCGGCGAGCCAGTCGAAGATCTTCATCGAGGCGCAGAGGAAGGAGGGCTACCACGACAGCTTTTCCGTCGCCATCACGGCCGTCTCGGCCGTTCTGGCGGTCATCGTGCCGCCGTCGATCCTGATGATCGTCTGGGGCGGGCTGCTCACGGTCTCGATCGGCGGCCTCTTCCTCGCCGGCATCGTCCCGGGGGTACTGATCGCGCTGGTGCAGATGGGCACGGTGCACATCTACGCCAAGCTGCGCAACTATCCGACCTATCCGCGCGCCACCCTCGTCGAGACCTTCAAGGCGATCGGGGTCGCGGTGCCGGCGCTGATGACGCCGGTGATCATCATCGGCGGCAAGATCTTCGGCTGGTTCACGGCCACCGAGTCCGCCTGCATCGCGGTGCTCTACGCGGCCGCGCTCACCATGCTGGTGTACCGGGAAATGGACTGGAAAGGCCTGCACGGCGCGCTGCTGGAGACGGGGCGGCTCACCGGCGTGGCGCTCTTCTGCGTCGGCACGGCCTCGGCCTTCGGCTGGCTGCTCGCCTACTACCAGATCCCGAAGGCGCTGCTCGCCAATGTCGCCGCCTGGGGCATGGGCCCGATCGCCACCGGCTTCTTCATCGCCGCGGTGTTCCTGGTGGTGGGCTGCTTCCTCGACGCGATCCCGGCGATCGTCATCGTCGGTACGGTGCTCGAGCCGCTCGCGAAAAGCGTCGGCATGGACCCGATCCACTTCGCCATGGTGGGCATCGTGTCGCTTGCCTTCGGGCTGGTGACCCCGCCCTACGGGCTGTGCCTCATGATCTCGGCCCACATCGCCGGCATCCGCGTCGTCGACGCGCTGAAGGACGTGTTCATCATGCTGCTGCCGATGTTCGCCGTGCTCGCGCTGGTCATCCTCTGGCCGGACCTGGTGCTGTTCCTGCCGAAGCTCTTCCCGCCGGGAACGCTCTGATGGAGCTCTCGCTCAACAGCGCCACGGTGCGCAAGCAATGGAACCTCGCGCAGATCGTCGAGGGCTGCGCGCGCCACGGCATCCGCGGCATCTCGCCCTGGCGGGATCAAGTCGCGCATCTCGGTCTATCGAAGAGTGCTTCGTTGATCAAGAAGCATGGGTTGACCGTCACCGGGCTGTGCCGCGGCGGGTTCTTCACGGCGAAGGACTGGCGCGACGACAATCGGCGCGCGATCGAGGAAGCGCATGCGCTCGGCGCGCCGTGCCTGGTGCTGGTGGTCGGCGGGCTGCTTGCCGGTTCAAAAGACTTGATTCTGTCGAGAAAGAGGATCGAGGACGGCATCGCGGCGATCCTCCCCGAAGCGCGCGCCGCGGGCGTGCCGCTGGCGATCGAGCCGCTGCACCCGATGCAGGCGGCCGAGCGTGCGTGCGTCAACACCCTGGAGCAGGCCCTGGATCTGTGCGATGCGCTCGGCGAGGGCATCGGCGTCGCGGTGGACGTCTACCACGTGTGGTGGGACCCGAAGCTGGAAGCGCAAATAAGGAGAGCCGGGAAGCGCATCCTCGCTTATCACATCTGCGACTGGCTGGTGCCGACACGCGATCTCCTCAACGACCGCGGCATGATGGGCGACGGGGTCATCGACCTGTCGTTGATCCGGTCCTGGGTCGAGGCCGCGGGGTACAGGGGCTTCCAGGAAGTCGAAATCTTCTCCGAGCGCGACTGGTGGACGCGCGATCCCGACGAGGTCCTGCGTACCTGCGTCGAGCGGGCCCGCGACGCATGAAGCTCGGCTACTTCACCATGCCGCTGCACCCGGTCGGCAAGGACTGGCGGCAGACGCTCGCCGAGGACCGCGAGGCGATCCTGCTCGCCGAGCGGCTGGGCTTCGAGGAGGCCTTCATCGGCGAGCACCTCACGGACCTCGCCGAGACCATCACCTCCTGCCTCATCTTCATCGCCACGCTGGCCCGGGACACGCGGCGCATCCGCCTGGGCAGCGGCACGGTCAACCTGGCGAACCGCCACCCGGCGGCGACGGCCGCCGAGGTGGCGATGGTCGACACGCTGCTCGAGGGCCGCTTCATCCTCGGCATCGGCCCCGGCGGCCTGCGCTCGGACGCGGAGATGATGGAGAACCTCGACGCCGATCGCACCGCGCTCTTCATCGAGGCGATCGAGCACATGATCGCGCTGTGGACGCAGGAGGCGCCGTACCGGCTGGCCGGGCGCAAGTGGCAGCTCAGCACCGAGCGCACCTGGATCCCCGACCTCGGGCAGGGCGCCATGCTCAAGCCGTTCCAGCGGCCGCACCCGCCGATCGTCGTCACCGCGATCCTGCCGCATTCGAACGGCATCGCCGCCGCCGCCGAGCGCGGCTGGACGCCGATCTCGGCCAATTTCGTGCACCCCTGGGTGGTGAAGACGCACTGGCCGAAGTATGCGGAGGGCTGCGCGCGCGCCGGGCGCGAGGCGAGAAGCGACGACTGGCGCGTGGCGAAGAGCATCTTCGTCGCCGAGGACGACGCGACCGTGCGCCGCGTGACACGGCTGCCGGGGAACCTTTTCGCCCACTACTTCCGCAACCTGCAGCGCAAGGGGCAGGCGACGCGCGGCAACGCGTTCTTCAAGCACGACCCCGCGGTTCCCGACACCGCGCTCACCGACGAATACCTGGTCTCGCAGATGCTCATCGCCGGGACCGTGAACGAGGTGGTGGATCGCCTGCTCGCGTTTCGCGAGCAGGTCGGGCCGTTCGGGCGCCTGCTCTACTGCGGCCACGACTGGGCAGATCCGGCGGCGATGCGCCGCTCGATGGAGCTGATGGCCGAAGAGGTGATGCCGCGGGTGAACCGGGAATTAAGGGAGGCCTAGGATTTTCGGGAACCTTAGAAGTACGCCGTGCCCTGCGCGTTGACGTAGAGCGAATACAGCGACGTGGTGGCCGCCATGAACAGGCGGTTGCGATCCAGGCCGCCGAAGCAGACGTTGGCGCAGCGCTCGGGAAGCTCGATGCGGCCGATCAGCCGGCCCTCGGGATTGAAGACGTGCACGCCGTCGAGCTCTTCGGCGCCCATGCCCCAGCCGCACCACAGGTTGCCCTCGGTGTCGACGCGGAAGCCGTCGGGCGTGCCGCGCGGGCCGGCGTCGACCAGAACCCGTCGATTCGAAAGAGATTTCTTGCCGACGTCAAAGGCCAGTATCTTGCGGGGCACCGAGCGCGACTCGACGACATAAAGGATGCTTTCGTCGGGAGAGAAGGCGAGCCCGTTGGGCTGGTTGATGCCCTCGGCGACGACGCTCAATTCCCCGTCCTGCCACCGGTACACGTGCGTGGGCAGCTCGGCCTCGGCCTTCGCGCCCTCGTACCAGCCGAGGATGCCGAAGCTCGGGTCGGTGAACCAGAGCGAGCCGTCGGACTTGCACACCACGTCGTTCGGCGAATTGAGTCTCTTGTTTTCAAACCGCTCAACGATCGAAACAATTCTTCCGTCTGGCTCGGTCCTGGACACGCGCCGGCCGCCGTGCTCGCAGGTGACGAGGCGCCCGAGGCGATCGCGCGTGTTGCCGTTGGCGTAGCCCGACGGGCGCCGCCACACGCTGACCGCGCCGGTCTCCTCGTCCCAGCGCAGCATCTGGTTGCCCGGAACGTCGCTCCAGAGGAGGCAGCGCGCGTCGCCGAGCCACACCGGCCCTTCCGCCCAGCGCGTGCCGGTATGCAGCCGCTCGATCTTCGCGAGCGGCAGCCGCAGGCGCGCAAAGGAGGCGTCCACCTCCTTCACGGCGGCATCGGGCACGCGCGGGCTGGGTTTCCAGTCGGTCATTGCGATACGATGCGCAGCATCATACCGCCCAGGATCCTTCTTACGCATTCGCCGGAGGCGCTGGCGAACTACTACGGCGAGCGCGCGCTCGCGGGCCTGAAGGCCGTGGGTGAGGTCAAACTGAGCGCGGCAGACACCCTGGAAGGCGAGGCGCTCATCGCCGCCGCTGCGGACTGCGACCTGATCGTTTCCTACCGCCAGTCGCCGGCGCCGGCGGCGCTTTTCGAGCGGCTGCCGCGCCTGGTGGCCTTCCTGCGCTGCGCCATCGACATCCGCAACGTCGACGTCGCCGCCGCCAGCCGCGCCGGCGTGCTGGTGACGCAGGCGAGCGCCGGGTTCGTCGCCGCGGTCGCGGAGCAGGTGTTCGGCTTCATGATCGATCTCTCGCGTGGCATTTCCCGCTATTCCAGTCTTTACCACCAGAACAGCGTTCCCAAGGCCGGTATGGGCAGGGAGCTCAAGGGCAGCACGCTCGGGGTGATCGGCTACGGCGCGATCGGGCGCGAGGTGGTGCGCATCGGCAAGGCGCTCGGCATGCGCGTGCTGGTCTGCGATCCTTACGTCAAGGACGTGCAGCAAGCACCTTTCGACCAGCTTCTCCAGCAAAGCGACTATGTCGTGCCGCTTGCCGTGGCGACCGCGGAGACCGAGAACCTGATCAACGCCGCGGCCTTCGCGAAGATGAAGCCCGGCGCGTTCTTCATCAACGTGTCGCGTGGCAATCTCGTCGACGAGGCGGCGCTCGAGGCGGCGCTCGACTCGGGGCGCCTCGGCGGCTGCGCGATGGATGTCGGGCGCGCGCCCGACCAGATGCCCACGCCGCGCCTCGCAGCGCGGCCCGACGTCGTCGCCACGCCGCACAGCGCCGGACTGACGCGGCCGGCGATCGAGCACCAGTCGCTGGAAACCGTCGCGCAGGCGGCAGAAATCGCTCGAAAGGGAATTCCAGGAGGAGCAGTGAACGCGGAGCACTGGACGCGCAGGGAGCTGCTTCGGTGAGCAGGCGGACCGGCCATCTGGAGCGCCCAGGCTGCCGCCTCTATTACGAAATCGCGGGAAGCGGGCCGGCGCTGGTGTTCGCGCACGGCCTGGGCGGCAACCACCTCTCCTGGTGGCAGCAGGTCGCGCATTTCGCGTCCCGCTACACCTGCGTCGTCTTCTCGCACCGCGGCTTCCCGCCCTCCAGCCCGGTGCCGGGGGCGCGCGCGCCCGATGCCTACGCGGACGATCTCGCCGCGCTGATCCGGGAACTCAAGCTGGAAGACGTCGCGCTGATCGCCCAATCCATGGGCGGCTGGACCTGCCTCGAATACACGCTGCGCGAGCCGCAGCGCGTGCGCGCCCTGGTCATGGCCTCGACGTCGGGGACGATCGACTTCGGACTTCTGAAAAACAAAGAAGTCGAAGACTGGGTCAGCAAGGCGCCGGGTGTGCTCGCCGGGATGCAGGCGCGCGGCGTCCATCCCGCGGGCGGCGAGCGCATGGCGCGCGAGCAGCCGGCGCTCGCGCAGCTCTACTGGCAGATCTCGCAGCTCGCGCCGGCGGACTTCCGCGAGGACGTGCGCAAACGGATCCGCGAGCTGCGCAGCCGGCCGCCGTCGCTGCTCGCACAGCTGCCGATGCCGGTGCTCTTCCTCACCGGCGACGAGGACTGGGTGTTTCCGCCCGCCGCCGGCCCGGCGCTGGCGCCCCTCGCACCGCGGGGGAGAGCGGTCCGCGTGCCCGCCGCCGGGCACTCGGTGTACTTCGAGCGCGCGGCGACCTTCAACGAGCTCGTGGAGAAATTCCTATGAAGACGATCCTGATCACGGGCGCGAGCGGCGACGTCGGCACGCACCTGCGCCGGGAGCTGGCGGGCAAGTATCGGCTGCGCCTTTCCGACAGGAAGAATCTCGAGAAAAGAAAAGGCGAGACGTTCATCCGCGCCGATATCGCGAAGATGGCCGACGCGCTGAAGATCACCAAGGGCGTGGACGCGATCGTGCATCTGGGCGGCTACTCGGTCGAAGGCCCCTGGCCGGCGATCCTGCAGGCGAACATCGTCGGCTGCTACAACGTCTTCGAGGCGGCGCGGCGCAACGGCGTCAAGCGCATCCTCTTTCCGACCAGCAACCACGCCGTGGGCTTCTACCGCCGCGACCTGACCATCGACCACCGCGTCTACCCGAAGCCCGACAGCCGCTACGGCGTGTCCAAGGTGTTCGGCGAGGCGCTCGGCAGCCTCTATGCCGACAAGTACGGCATGGAGGTGTTCCTGATGCGCATCGGCAACGTCAACCCGAAGCCGATCGACAAACGCCGGCTCTCCCTGTGGTTCAGTCCGCGCGACCTGGCGCAGCTCGTCTCGATCGGCATCGACCGTCCCGGCATCAAGTTCGAGATCGTCTACGGCATTTCCGGGAACAAGCGCGCCTGGTACGACAACGCGAATGCCGCGCGCCTGGGCTACCGCCCGCAGGATGATTCCGAGGTGTTTGCCGAGGAAGTTCTCGCGAAGGAGAAGCCCGGCGGCGACGCGATCGCCGAAGCGCACCAGGGCGGCGTGTTCTGCACGGCAGAGGAGGTGCCGAATCCCGCCGCCCCGAAGCGGCCCGCTAGAGCTCCCGCACGAAAGCGCCGATCAGGGCGTTGACCGCCTCCGGCGCCTCGAGCATCGCGAAGTGCCCGGTGTTCGGGACGATTTCGACGCGCGCGCCGCGGCTTCGCAGGAGCTCGAGCCACGGGCTCGTGTCGCCCGCCTTCATCGGCACCCGGCGCCGGCCGGCGTCCATCATCGTGCTCTGGATGGCGAGGAGCGGTGCGCGCACGGCGGCGAGGGCGGCGTCGAGCATGGCCGCGTCCCAGCGCGCGACCCGAGGCAGAAGATCGGCGCCGAAGCCGGCGCTCGAGCGCACGGCGCGCGCGACGATCGCCTCAGCCTCCGGCGAGGAGCGGAAGAACGCCTGGCGGAAGAACTCCTCGGAGAAGGCCGCGTAGCCCTTGGCCTCGATCGCCGCGCGGGTGGCCGCCTCGGCGGCCTGCGGGTCGCCGGTGCCCAGCCGGCTGCCGTCGACGAGCACGAGGCCGGCGACGCGCTCCGGCGCGAGCCGGTTCGCCTCCAGCACCACGCGGCAGCCCATGCTGTGCCCGACGAGGACCGCTTTCGGCAGATCCAGGCTGGCAATGAGCGCGGCAACGTCTCCGCCATAGTGCTCGATCGAGCACTCGTGCGCCCGGCCGGGCGTCGCGCCGTGCCCGCGAAGATCGAGGGCTACGACTTCACGGCTTTTCCGGAATTCTTCGATCTGGAAATGCCAGTCCCCGTGCGCGCACGCAAAGCCGTGCACGAACACCAGCGGCGGCGCGCCGCTCCCGTGGCGGACGAAGTGCAGGCTAGTCTTCCGCGCTCGCCTGCGGCTTGTGCGCCGCCACCAGCCTCTGCTGCAGGTGCGGCGGCGCCGGCTCGTAGTGGCTGAACTCCAGGCTGTAGGAGCCGTGGCCGGCGGTGAGCGACTTCAGCCGCGCCGGGAAATGCTCGAGCTCGGAAAGCGGCGCCTGCGCGGTGATCTGCACCAGGCCCGGGCGCGGCGTGTCCGAGCCCTTGATCTGGCCGCGGTGCCCGGAGAGCTCGCCGGCGATGTCGCCCATCTTGCTGTCGGGCGCGGTGATCTCGACGTTGACGATCGGCTCGAGCACGATCGGCCGCGCCTTGCCGAGCGCGTCGAGGAAGGCCTTGCGCCCGGCGGACATGAATGCCACGTCCTTCGAGTCGACCGGGTGGCTCTTGCCGTCGTAGACGGTGACGCGCACGTCCTGCAGCGGGTAGCCGGCGACGAAGCCCGACTCGAGCACGCTCCTCACGCCCTTCTCGACCGAGGGGATGAACTGGTTGGGGATGGCGCCGCCCTTGACGCTGTCGACGAATTCGAACCCCTTGCCGCGCGGCAGCGGCTCGACCTTGAGGTAGACCTCGCCGAACTGGCCGGCGCCGCCGGTCTGCTTCTTGTGCCGGTTGTGGCCATCGGCCTTGGCGATGATGGTCTCGCGGTAGGGGATCGACGGCGGCCGCGTGTCGAGCTCGAGCTTGTACTGCGAGGCCATCTTCTCCAGCACCGTGCGCAGGTGCATCTCGCCCAGGCCGCGCATCACCATCTCGTTCGCCTGCGCGTTGTGCTCGATGCGGAAGCACGGGTCCTCGGCCATGATCTTGTGCAGCACGTCGGAGACCTTCTGCTCGTCGCCGCGCTTCTTCGACTGCACCGCCAGCCCGAACACCGAGGTCGGCATCTCGAGCGGCCGCGCGTGCACGTGCGCGTCGGAGGCCGAGTCGTGCAGGATGTGGTCGAACTGGATCTCGTCGACCTTGGCGATGGCGCAGATGTCGCCCGGCAGCGCCTCGCTCACCTCGGTCTGGGTCTTGCCGCGCAGCTGGTAGAGGTGCCCGGGCTTGATCGGCTTGCGGCTTTCGCCGACGTAGAGCTGCGTGCCGGGGGTGAGCCGCCCCTGGTGCATGCGGAACACCGCCAGGCGCCCGATGTACGGGTCGATCTCGATCTTGAACACGTGCGCGAGCACGTGCCGGCCCGGATCGGGGATCGGCACCAGGTCGGTCGGCTCGCCGCCGCCCGCGGGCGTAGAGACATACGCGGGCGGATTTGCTTCCGTCGGGTTGGGCAGCAGCTCGACGATCACCTCCAGCAGCTCGGCGATGCCCGCGCCGGTTTTCGCGGAGGTGAAGACCACCGGGATGAGGTGCCCTTCGCGCAGCGCCCGCTCGAGGGGCTCGTGCAGCTCCTCGGGCGTGACCTCGCCCTTCTCGAGGTAGCGCTCCATCAGCTTCTCGTCGACCTCGACCACCTGGTCGATCAGCTTGCCGTGCGCGTCCGCGACCGAGGAGAAATCCGCTTCCCCGGAGGGCGTGAAGAAGCAATCGGAGACCTTGCTGCGGTTCGCCGCCGGCAGGTTGAGCGGCAGGCACTCGCGGCCGAAGGCCTGCTGGATGCGCTCGAGCAGGCCCTCGAGGTCGACGTTGTCGGCGTCGATCTTGTTGACGATCACCAGGCGGTCGAGGCCGCGCTTCGCCGCCCATTGCATGAAGCGGCCGGTCATCATCTCCAGGCCGTTCTGCGCGTTGACGACGATGCCGGCGGTCTCCACCGCCGCCGTCGCCGGCAGCGCATGGCCGAGGAAATCCGGGTAGCCGGGCGTGTCGAGCAGGTGGATCTTCGTGTCCTTGAAGTCGAAGCTCGCGACCGCGAGCTTGAGGGAGTGCTGCAGCTGCTTCTCGAGCGGGGTGTAGTCGCACACGGTGGTGCCGCGCTCGACGCTGCCGGCCGCCGGGATCGCCCCGGCCTTCGCCAGCAGCGCCTCGGCCAGGGCGGTCTTGCCCGCGCCCGACTGGCCGAAGAGCGCAATCGTCCTGATGCGTTTGATGGAATGCGGCACGGACCTGCCTCCTCGGAGGAGATGCCTCCGAGGAATTTATAGCAGCAAGCCTCGGGGCAAGGGAAGGCCCCTGATGGGGGAGCCTAGCGCGGGACGTGGCGGGGGGCGGACACCGCCAGGAAGATCTCGCGCAGGAAGAAAAGCAGGCAGGCGATCAGCGCCAGCATGGCAAAAATGAACATCGCGCCAATGGTGTACGAGAGGTCGGCGCGCACGAAGGCGCCGAGGAAGGCGCCGACGATCAGCAGGCAGATGAACAGCGCCGAGACCACGGCGAACAGGATGGCGAGGTAGACGAAGCGGATGCGCCGCGCGATCGTGGCCAGCTCCTGCCGGGCTGACGCCACCTCCGCCTGCGACATGCGCGGCAGCCATTCCTCGAGCGCGCGGCGCCGGTCGACGGCGCGGCCGAGCCGGCCGCCGAGCGCCGCCAGGATGGCGCCCACCGCCGTAAGCATGAACACCGGCGCCACCGCGAGCTGGATGACGCCGGCGATTTCCGGCACGTGCGGGTCGAATGCCACGCCCCGCAGTCTAAGCTAGCAGACTTGCGGGCAGGGCTCCTGCTGCTGCTGCTGCTGTTGCTGTTGCTGAAGCTCCTGCGCCTGCTGGAACTGCTGCTCCTGTGCCTTGTCCTTCCGGCCGGCTGCGACTGCAGCGGCGACGGCCACGCCACCGACGACCACCCACTTCACCTCCAGGCCGCCGAGCGGCAGGAAGCTGAACATGCGGCTGTCGATGCGAACCGTCTCGTACGCGCGATTGCCCCGGAGCTGCAGGCCGAAGGCCGGCATCTGCTCCTTGGCCGAGCGCGCGTCGAGCGGGATGCTGAGGTAGAACATCGTCGACGGGCCTGTGTCCCGCAGGTCGTCGAACGCGGCTGCCGGCGCGGCGAGCATCATCGCCGCGGCGAGCGCCGCAAAGTGCTTGATCCCCATTGCCATGCCCCTCCTTTAGTGGGCATGGAAAGGCTAGGGCACGGCGTGCGATGCCCTCTATCGGGGCGGCGCGGAAAATCCTGATCCGCCCGGGCCGGATTCCTATTTCTTCGTGTCTTGTTGCTTCTCGAGGAGCTCGGCGCGCTTCCTCAGCGTGTCCTCGAGCTTGGCCTTGGGCACGAGCAGCACGTGCTGCGAAAGGAGCTTCTCGCGCGGCTTCTCCTCCTGGCCGGAGGCCTGGAAGCTGACGTAGTAGTTCTCGCCCTCGAGGCGGCCGACCTTGATCGCGTAGGCACGCCCGGCGAGCGTGGTGGCGTTGATGAGCGTGGGTTTGTCGAGGCCGGTGTTGGCCGCGTCCTTGGGCGCCACATCGGCGAGCTCGAGGAGGCTGAGCGAATAAGAGGCCGCGTTGGCCCGGCCGGTATCGACCTTCTCGCCGGGGCGCATGCCCTCGAGCCGCCAGTCGGCGTTGTCGGCGGCGCGCTCGATGCGGTAGCCGCCGCCGTCGGGGGTGCGCACCTCGAGCGCCTTCACCTTCTCCACCTGGAACGAGGTGCGGTCGATCCAGTCGGCGGTGCGCGTGCTCGCCTGCGCGAGCGGGTCGGAGACGAGGACCACGTGCTTGGGATCTGCCGGCACGCCGACGAAGCGCCCGTCGGCGGGCGTCTTCTCCGGGCTCTCGGGCTCCCGCTTCCAGTACTTCTTGCCCACGGTGAGGCCCGCCAGCGGCTTGCCTTCGGCGTTGCCGAGCTCGACCTGGGTGCCGGAGGCGTCGAGGTTGAGGCGCGCGCGGTCTTTCTCGCCGATCGGCTCGCTCTGCCCGACCTTCAGCGCGGCGAGCTTGAGCACGAACTCGCGCACTCTTGCGAGGTCGGCCGGGAAGCCGTCGCGCTCGGCGATGGTCCAGCCCTCGTCGCGGCGCTGCACGGTGAGCGTGCTTTTCGGCTCGACGATGCGGATCGAGGCGACGTCGGCGATGCGCAGGTCCTGCAGCAGCGTGCGGCCGAGCGTCGCCACGTTCTGCGGCCGGCGTGCGCGCTCCTGCTGGTAGTAGAGCAGCGCCCCGCCGCCCAGCACGGCGAGCAGCACCAGAAGGATTGCCGCGACGCGGGCGTTCACGCCGTTTGCCTCCTGCGCAGCAATGCAATGAACAATCCGAACACCGCGACGAGCAGCGGCATCAGCGCGATGTTCGCCACCTTGGTCCAGAACACCAGGCCTTCGGCGTCCTGGCGCAGGTTCTTGCGCACTTCCTTCAGCGCGATGCGCGTCTCGGCGACGGTCTTGCGGAAACGGTCGAGCTCGGCCTGCTGCTCGGGGGAGAGGATCTGCGCCGACTTGGCGCCGGGGCCACCTTGCGCCTTCTGCAGCTCCTGCAGCTTGGCGGTGGTCTTCTGCAGCTCGTCCTCCAGGCCCTGGATCCGGCCGAAGTACTGCTTCTGCGCCTCGGCCTCGAGCTCGCGCACCACGGTGAGCGGGCGGAAAGCCGCGGCGCGGCTGCGCAGCGAGACGAGCTCGTTGCCGGCGGCGAACTGCTCGACCATGCCGATGGCGAAGGCGAGGTTGCCGTTCGAGGGCACGATCACCTTGCGGCCGAACACCTCCTGCACGTCGACCGCCGCGCCGTCGGCGAGAAGATCGACGTCGGCGACCAGGATCACCGAGTTCTCGGCGGAGGTCTCGCGCAGCGCCGGGGTGCCGGGAACCGGTTTGTCCTTTTCCGTCAATCCATCGGCAAAAGCTGTTCTGAACTTTCCCGTGAGCCGCAGCGCGAGCGGCAGCGATTTTCCCGAAGGCTGGAAGCCCTTGGTGGCCTCGTCGCCGCGCCGCGTGGCGTTGGCGCTGTCCACCAGCATCGACTCGGGCGAGCTCTTCACCAGCTCGGTGACGTGCAGCCCCTCGACCGGCTTCACCTGGAAGGCGCCGCCGAAGGCGTAGAGCAGCGTCTCGATCGAGCCGGTGACGATGTCGTCGCGGCTGAACGCGGTGCGGTTGAGCGAGAGCACCGTGGGCGTATAGTTCGGCCCGCCGCCGGAGCCGAACACCACGTCGGCGATCACCTTCGCCGGGTCCATCTCCACGCCCCAGGTCTTGAACAGCAGCGGCAGGCTCGAGCTCGACGCCTGCGGCGGCATGCCCGGCATCTGCGGCATCGACTGGTCGAAATAGGCGTAGGGATCGACGAACACGATCAGCTTGCCGCCGCGCATCACGAACTGGTCGAGCGCGTACTCGGTCTGCGGCTGCGGATCGCGCGGGTGGATGAGCAGCAGGACGTTCACGTCCTTGTCGATCTCTCTTGCGCTCATCGGCACTTCCTTCACGTCGAACTCGCGCCGCAGCTCGTTGGCGAGCACCCAGGGCTCGGAGCTCTGCCGCGTGAAGGGGTTGAAGCGCTCGCCGCTCACCGGCAGGCCGGCCATCAGGCCGATCTTCGGGCGCGCGGCGGAGCCGACGCGCGAGACGGCGCGCACCAGGTCGTACTCGAGCAGGCGCTCGCGCTGCGGCGTGATCGCGGCGATCGCCTGCTTGCGCTCGAGCTGGCTCACCGCGACGCCGAGGTAGAACTGCTCGCCCGAGACGAGCTGCTGCGGCTCGATGCCGTCGAGCTGCGCGGCGTCCTCTTCGTCGGAGTCGGGCTGCGGGTTATAGCGCTGCACCCGCAGGTTGCCGTTGGAGGCGGCCTGGAACTCGCGCACCACGTCCTCCACGCGCTGCGCGAAGCTGCGCAGCTGCACCGGCACCGCCTCGCCCTGCGAGACGTAGAGCTTCAGCGTCACCGGCGACTCCAGGCCGCGCAGGACCTTCTTCGTGCCCGCGGAAAGCGTGTACAGGTTGCCCTCGGTCAGGTCGGCGCGCAGCGACGCGGTCGAGGCGAGGTAGTTGAAGGCGACGAGCAGCAGCAGCAGCGCCACCAGGCCGACCGCGGAGTAGATGAGGTGCTCGTATTTCTTCATGCGTTCCCTAGCCGGAGCGATGGCCGCGGATGACGACCCCGGTCGCGAACAGCGCGAAGCCGATCACCGAGAGGAAGAAGAACAGGTTGCGCGTGTCGATCACCCCGCGCTGGAAGCCGTCGAAGTGCGTGATCACCGAGAAGGCGGCCACCGTGTCCACCACCGCCGGGCTCGCCCAGCGCACCAGCAGGTCGGTCACGGGGTTGAACCCGGCCAGGATCAGGAACAGGCACAGCACCAGCGAGAGGATGAACGCGACGACCTGGTTGCGCGTCATCGCCGAGGTCATGCAGCTGATGGCGAGGTAGGCGCCGGCGAGGAAAAAGCTGCCGAGGTAGCCGGCGACGATCATGCCGTTGTCCGGGTCGCCCAGCACGTTCACCGTGATCACCGCGGGAAAGGTGAGCGCGAGCGCGACGGCGAGGAACGCCCAGCTGGCGAGGAACTTGGCGACGATCGCCTGCCACGGCGCGACCGGCATGGTGAGCAGGAGCTCGAGCGTCCCGGAGCGGCGCTCCTCCGCCCACAGCCGCATGCCCACGGCGGGCACCAGCACCAGGTAGACCCAGGGGTGCCAGCCGAAGAACGCGGCGAGGCTCGCCTCGCCGCGCTCGAAGAAGTTGCCGGCGGTGAAGGTGAAGAAGCCGGTGAGGAGCAGGAAGATCACCAGGAACACGTACGCGACCGGCGAGGTGAAGTAGCTCGTCAGCTCGCGCTTCATGATGGTCCAGATCGCTCTCATCGCTTCACCGTGTCGGGCAGCGTGATGCGGCGGAACACCTCGTCGAGCTGGCCCACCTCGTTGTACATGCCCTCGACCTTCCAGCCCTCGCGGCGCACCAGGTCGATGACCGCTTGTGCAAGCTCTGCAGACTTTGTCTTTTCCCGGGGGTAGATGCGGAATGCCCCATTGATCTGTTCGACGCGCCCCAGTGCGGAGAGCTTCTCGGCGCTCGCGCCCTCGGCGGCGAGGGTGACGGCGCCGTGCAGGTCGGACATGGCGCGCAGCTCTTCCGGCGTGCCGTTCGCCACGATCTTGCCGCGGTCGATGATGATGGCGCGCGTGCAGGCGGCGTCCACCTCCTCGAGGATGTGCGTGGAGAAGACGATCGCCTTGTTGCGGCCGAGCTCGCGGATGAGGTTCCGGACCTCGTGCTTCTGGTTCGGGTCGAGGCCGTCGGTGGGCTCGTCCATGATCAGCACGTCCGGGTCGTGGATCAGGGCCTGGGCGAGGCAGGTGCGGTGGCGGTAGCCCTTGGAAAGCGTGTCGATCGACTGGCGCACCACCGATTGCAGGAAGCACAGCTCGACCACGCGTCCCACCGCGCGCTTGCGCGCGTCGCCATGCAGGCCGCGCAGCTCGGCGGCGAAGCGCAGGAAACCTTGCACCGTCATGTCAGGATAGGCGGCAGCGTTCTCCGGCAGGTAGCCGATCAGGCGCTTCGCCTCGAGGGGCGACTCGGCGACGTCGTGGCCGCCGATCGTCACCCGCCCCTCGGTGGGCGGCATGAAGCCGGTGATCATGCGCATGGTGGTGGACTTGCCGGCGCCGTTGGGGCCCAGGAAGCCCAGCACCTCGCCGCGCTCGACGCTGAAGGACACGCCGTCGACGGCGCGCTTGGCGCCGAAAGTCTTTACCAGGTTCTCGATGCGGATCATGGCGCTACAATGAAAGGGCGGCATTCTCGCATACCCGATCGGAGAAACCCCATGAAGCGGACCGGACTTTTCCTGCTGGCGGCGCTTGCCGCGGCCCTGACCACCGCCGCCGGCGCGCAACCCCAGCTCAAGATGATGATCCCGGCCAACCCCGGCGGCGGCTGGGACCAGACCGGGCGCAACCTCGCCGCGGCAATGCAGAGCGCGAAGCTCGTCTCCGGGGTGCAGTTCGACAACAAGGGCGGCGCGGCCGGGGCCATCGGCCTCGCGCAGTTCATCAACGCGTCGAAGGGCGACCCGAACGCGGTGATGATCGGCGGCATGGTGATGATCGGCGGCACCCTCCTCAACAAGTCGCCGGTCAACCTCACGCAGGTCACCCCGGTCGCGCGGCTGACCAGCGAGTGGGAGGTGATCGTGGTGCCGGCCAGCTCGCCGCACAAGACGATGGCCGACCTCGTCAAGGCCTTCAAGGCCGACCCCGGCAAGGTGTCCTGGGGCGGCGGCTCCGCCGGCGGCACGGACCACATCCTGATCGGCCTCATCGCGCGGCAGGTCGGCGTCGCGCCAGCGAAGATCAACTACGTGCCCTTCAAGGGCGGCGGCGAGGCCGTGGCGGCGATCCTCGGCGGGCACGTCACCGCCGGCGTCTCGGGCATCGGCGAGTTCGCCGAGCACGTGAAGTCGGGGAAGATGCGCGCGCTGGCGCAGTCGGGCCCCACCCGCATTGAAAATATTTCTTCCTTGAAAGAACAAGGCATCAACGTCGAGCTGGGGAACTGGCGCGGCATCTTCGCCGCGCCCGGCATCAGCCCGCAGCAGCGCGACGCGCTGGTGAAGCTCGTCAGGGCCGCCACCGAGACGCCGTCCTGGAAGGCGACCCTCGAGAAGCTCGGCTGGACGCCGGTGTTCCTCGCCGGCGACGAATACAAGAGGTTCCTCGAAGAGGACACGAAGCGCGTCGCCGCCATCATCGAGTCGCTGGGACTGAAGAAGTAGATGCGGCGCTCCGGCGCCGAGATCGCGCTCTCGATCGGCGTCGTCGCCCTGGGCGCGGGAATGGGCGCGGTCACCGCGACGCTGCCCTCGGAGGGCGGCTACGCCGGAATCGGCCCGAACTTCATCCCGGCGATCGTCGCCGCGGGCACCATCCTGTGCGGGCTGTGGCTCGCCTTCGAGGCCTTCACGGGCGGATGGCGCCGCCAGGAGGAAGAAAGAAGGCCTTTCGAAAGAGCCCCGTTCCTGTGGATCAGCGCCGGCCTCTTCGCGCAGATGGCGTTGATCGGCACCGCCGGGTTCGTGCTTTCCGGCACCGCGCTCTTCGCCTGCGTCGCGCGCGGCTTCGGTAGCCGGCGGCTCGCCCGGGACGTCGCCGTGGGCCTGTTTCTCACCGTGCTGGTCTTCGTCTTCTTCGTGAAGCTGCTGAACGTCAGCCTGCCCGCCGGATGGATGCCCTTGCCGCTCTGATCGGCGGCTTCGGCGTCGCGCTGCAGCCGGCCAACCTGCTGTGGGGGCTGATCGGCGTCACGCTCGGCACACTGGTCGGCGTGCTGCCCGGAGTCGGACCGGCGCTCACCGTGGCGATGCTGCTGCCGCTCACCGCCAAGCTCGACCCGACCGGCGCGCTCATCATGTTCGCCGGCATCTACTACGGCGCCATGTTCGGCGGCTCGACCAGCACCATCCTGCTCAACACGCCGGGGGAATCGGCTTCGATCGCCACCGCGCTCGAAGGCAACAAGATGGCGCGCAACGGCCGCGCCGGCCCGGCGCTCGCGACGAGCGCGATCGGCTCCTTCGTCGCCGGCAGCATCGCCACCGTGGCGCTCACGCTCGTCGCGCCGGTGATGGTGGCGGTGGCGCTCAAGTTCGGTCCGGCGGAATACTTCGCGCTGATGGTGTTCGCCTTCATCACCCTGTCGGCGGTCCTCGGCGCCTCCACCGTGCGCGGCCTCACCAGCCTCTTCCTCGGCCTCGCGCTCGGCCTGGTCGGCATCGACAGCCAGACCGGCGCGCCGCGCTTCGCCTTCGGCGTGCCGGAGCTCCTCGACGGCATCGACGTGGTGGTGCTGGCGGTGGGCCTCTTTGCGGTCGGCGAGGCGCTCTATGTCGCCGCCTACGAGCGCACCTCGGGGAGCGTGCAGAAGATGACCGGGTCGATCCTCATGTCGCGCGCCGACTGGAGGCGCTCCTGGCCGGCGTGGCTGCGCGGCACCGCCATCGGCTTCCCCTTCGGCACCATCCCGGCGGGCGGCTCGGAGATCCCGACCTTCATTTCCTACGCCACCGAGCGCAAGCTGACCCGGCATCCCGAAGAATTCGGCAACGGCGCCATCGAAGGCGTCGCCGGCCCGGAAGCGGCCAATAACGCCGCGGCGACCGGCGTGCTCGTGCCCCTGCTGACGCTGGGAATCCCGACCTCGGCCACCGCGGCGATCCTGCTCGGCGCCTTCCAGAACTACGGATTGCAGCCCGGTCCATTGTTGTTTGATCTTCAGAAAGATCTGGTCTGGGGCCTGATCGCGAGCCTCTACGTCGGCAACGTCATCCTGCTGATCCTCAACCTGCCGCTCATCGGCATCTGGGTGAGGGTGCTGGCGATTCCGCGCGAGCTCCTCTATGCCGGCATCCTGGTGTTCGCGACGCTCGGCGCCTACAGCCTGCACCAGTCGTGGGTCGACCTCGCGACGCTCTACGTCTTCGGGCTGCTCGGCTTCGCCATGCGCCGCTGGAGCATTCCGGTCGGCCCGGCGGTGATCGGCCTGATCCTCGGCCCGCTCGCCGAGACGCAGTTCCGCCGCGCGCTCTCGATCAGCCAGGGCGACGCTTTGGTGTTCCTCACCCATCCCATCTCGGCCACGCTGCTCGGCCTGACCGCGCTGCTGCTCGTCGTGCCTTGGCTCGCCCGCAGGCTGAAGTAATCGTCATCGGCGCCGGCGCCGCCGGCCTCGCCGCCGCGGCGACCCTCGCGCGCGCCGGCCGCTCGGTCCTCGTGCTCGAGGCGCGCAGCCGCATCGGCGGGCGCTGCCTGACGCTGCGCCATCCCTCGCTCGCCGCGCCGGTCGAGCTCGGCGCCGAGTTCATCCACGGTCGTCCCGACGCGACCGTTGCTCTTCTCCAAAAGATGAAGACAAAGGCGGTTGAGTCGACCCGCACCCAGCGCATGCTGTGGAACGGCCGCCTCGTTTCGGTAGACGCTTTTTCCGCGGCCAGGGCTGCAGTGCAGGATTTCCACGAGTCTCGCGACCTTTCGTTCCACGCCTTGCTCAACCGCCAGAGCCTTTCCCCTCTGACCAGGACACTGGCGACGATGATGGTGCAGGGCTTCGACGCCGCGGATCCGCGCAAGGTGAGCGCGCGCGACATCGCCGAAGAGTGGGGCGCCGAGGCGATCGGCGCCTCGCAGGCGCGTCCTGGCGGCGGCTACGGCCCGCTCCTCGAGAAGCTTGCGGGCAGCGGCGCGCGGCTGCAGCTGCAGACGGCGGTGCGCGAAGTGCGCTGGCGGCGCGGTCGAGTGGAGGTGGGGGGCACGTTCCAGGGCCAGCCGTTCCGTGCGAGCGCGAAGCGCGCGATCGTCACACTGCCTCTAGGCGTCCTGCAGTCAGGGGCAGTTCGTTTCATACCAAAACTAGAGCAGAAGCATTTCGCGCTGTCGCGACTCGCATCCGGCCCGGTGATCCGAGTGGCGCTGGTGTTCGCCTCGCGCTTCTGGGAGAAGCGCTTTCCCGACGTCGCCTTCTTCCACTCGCCCCAGGCGCCGTTCCCGACCTTCTGGACGCCGCTGCCGATGCGTGTCCCGCTGCTTACCGCGTGGGCCGGCGGTCCAAAGGCGGCGCGCCTCGCCGGCAGGGGCTCGCAAGCACTGGTCCATCTCGCGTTGCAGACGGTCGAAGGCGTCCTCCAGCAGGACGGCAGCCTTGCGGCCGCCTACGTGCAGGACTGGCGGGCGGATCCCTATGCGCGCGGCGGGTACAGCTACGTCAAGGTGAACGGCGAAGGCGCGCGCGAGCAGCTCGCGGCGCCGCTCGAGGCGACGCTCTTCTTCGCCGGCGAGGCGACGAATGCCGAAGGGGAATCGGGGACCGTGGGCGGCGCGCTGCAAAGCGGCGAGCGCGCGGCGCGCGAAGCGCTGAGCTAGAGCCTGCGAATCTCGGAGAGGTGCTTCTTCCAGTATTTCGAATCGAGCGTGTCGGTGCGCACCCGCTTGCCGGAGGACGGCGCATGCACGAACTTGCCGTTACCGAGGTAGATGCCGACGTGCGACTTCTTCTTGCCTTCCTGGTCGAAGAACAGGAGGTCGCCGCGCTGCATGGAGCCGCGCACCGGCCGGGAGGCGCGCAGCTGGTGTTCGGTGCTGCGCGGCACCGCGACACCCGCCTGGCGGTAGCTGAAATGCACGAGGCCGCTGCAGTCGAACCCGGACGGCGAGGCGCCGCCGTAGCGGTAGGGCTTGCCGACCATCTTGGCCGCGTGGGCAGCGGCGCGAGCGCCGCTGCCGCTGGGAGCATCAACGGGTGCGGGCGGGGCGCTGGCACAGGCGGCGAGCGCCAGGGCGGCAATGGCAAGAACGGCTTTCACGGCCGAAAAGGATAATCCTTTCAGCCGCTCCATGCTGTGAAGCGCTAGGCAGCGGCGCGCTCGGCGCGCTTTCTTTCGCTTTCCTTGAGGTGGCGCTTGCGCAGGCGGATCGAGCGCGGGGTGATCTCGACCAGCTCGTCGTCGCCGATGAACTCCACGGCGTACTCGAGCGTGAGGCCGATCGGGGGCGTGAGGTCGATGGCCTCGTCCTTGCCCGAAGCGCGGATGTTGGTGAGCTGCTTGGTGCGGATCGGGTTGACGACGAGGTCGTTGTCGCGGCTGTGGATGCCGATGATCATGCCCTCGTACACCGGGTCGCCGGGGCTGACGAACATGCGGCCGCGCTCCTGCAGCTTCCACAGCGCGTAGGCGACCGCGGTGCCGTCGTCCTGCGAGACGAGCACGCCGTTCCTGCGCTCGCCGATCTCGCTGCCGCTCACGGGCGCGTAGTCGTCGAACACGTGGCTCATGATGCCGGTGCCGCGCGTGAGGGTCATGAACTCGCCCTGGAAGCCGATCAGGCCGCGCGCGGAGATGCGGTAGTCCAGGCGCACGCGCCCCTTGCCGTCGGGGACCATTTCCTTCAGCTCGCCGCGGCGGCGGCCGAGCTCTTCCATCACCGGCCCCTGGTGTTTTTCTTCTACATCAGTACTTAAAAATTCAAAGGGCTCGCAGCGCACGCCGTCGATGTCCTTGTAGACCACGCGCGGGCGCGACACGGCGAGCTCGTAGCCCTCGCGGCGCATGTTCTCGAGCAGGATGGTGAGGTGCAGCTCGCCGCGCCCGGAGACGATGAAGGTGTCGGTGTCCTCGGGATACTCGACGCGCAGCGCGACGTTGCTCTTGGTCTCGCGCTCCAGGCGCTCGCGCAGCTGGCGGCTGGTGACGTACTTGCCCTCGCGCCCGGCGAGCGGCGAGGCGTTCACCAGGAAGTTCATGGTGAGGGTGGGCTCGTCCACGCGCAGCAGCGGCAGCGCCTCCGGATGCTCGAGGTCGCAGAGCGTCGAGCCGATCCAGAGCTCGTCGATGCCGTTGACGAGCACGATGTCGCCCGCCACGGCTTCCGCGACCTGCACGCGCTCGAGGCCTTCGAACATCAGGACCTGATTGACCTTCGCCTTGATGGGAGGCGAATCTTTTCCGCTCAATACAAGGACTTCCTGGGCCGCGCGCAGCTTGCCGCGGCGGATGCGGCCGATGCCGATCTTGCCGACATAGCTCGAGTAGTCGAGCGAGCAGATCTGCAGCTGCAGCGGCGCCTCGGGATCCTCGTCGCGCATCGGGATGTGCTCGAGGATCGCCTCGAAGAGCGCGCTCATGTCCTTGCTCTCGTCCTGCAGGTTCTTCTTGGCGTAGCCGAGCAGCGCGGAAGCGTAGATGACCGGGAAATCGAGCTGGTCCTCCGAGGCGCCAAGCTTGTCGAAGAGGTCGAAGGTCTGGTTCACGACCCACTCGGGCCGCGCGCCGGGGCGGTCGATCTTGTTCACCACCACGATCGGCTTCAGGCCGTGCGCGAGCGCCTTGCGCGTGACGAAGCGCGTCTGGGGCATCGGCCCCTCGACCGCATCGACGAGCAGCAGCACGCCGTCGACCATGGACAGCACCCGCTCCACCTCGCCGCCGAAATCGGCGTGGCCGGGGGTGTCGACGATGTTGATGTGCGTGCCGTGGTAGCGGACCGCGCAGTTCTTGGCCAGGATGGTGATGCCCCGCTCGCGCTCGAGGTCATTGGAGTCCATCACCCGCTCCTGGACGTGCTCGTGCGCGGCGAAAGTGCCCGATTGCTGCAGCAGCTTGTCGACCAGGGTCGTCTTGCCGTGGTCGACGTGGGCGATGATCGCGAGGTTGCGCAGCGCGCGGGGCATGAAATCCGTCGGAAGTTCTTGAAAAGCCGCGCATTGTACGTGAGAATTCGCGTTTCCTGTTGTCGATTTGACCCTTCACTTCAGGCCAATCAACCCTTTATTTTCCCCATGGACAAGGCACTTCTATCCAAGACAGCGGCCGCTATGGTCGCGAAGGGCAAGGGCGTCCTCGCCGCCGACGAGTCGAGCGGCACCTGCGAGAAGCGCTTCCAGACCGTGAACGTCGCCTGCACCGAGGAGAACCGCCGCGCCTACCGCGGGCTGCTCTTCGGCACGCCGGGCATCGAGCAATTCCTCTCGGGCGTGATCCTGTTCGACGAGACGGCGCGGCAGAAAGCCGACGACGGCGCGCTCTTCCCGGCCTACCTCGCGAAGAAGGGCATCATTCCGGGCATCAAGGTCGACAAGGGCACGGTCGACATCCCGCTCGCGCCGGGCGAGAAGGTGACCGAGGGCCTCGACGGGCTTTCCAAGCGCCTGGACGAATACTTCAAGATGGGTTGCCGCTTCGCGAAGTGGCGCGCGGTGATCACCATCGGAAGCAACATCCCGACGCACGCCTGCCTCTACGCCAACGCGCACGTGCTGGCGCGCTACGCCGCGGCCTGCCAGGCGGCCTCGATCGTGCCGATGATCGAGCCCGAGGTGCTGCTCGACGGCGACCACAGCATCGAGCGCTGCGAGGAAGTCACCGAGGCGACGCTGCGCGCGACCTATGCTGCTATCGCTGCATACAACGTCTACCCGGAGCTCCTGATCCTCAAGACCAGCATGGTCGTGTCCGGAAAGGGCAACGCGCGCCAGGCCGGCCCCGACGAGGTCGCCGAGCGCACGCTGCGCGTGCTCAAGCGCACCGTGCCCGCCGCGCAGCCGGGCATCGTGTTCCTCTCGGGCGGGCAGTCCGACGAATCGGCGACCGCGCACCTGAGCGCGATGGCGGCGACGAAGAACCTGCCCTGGCCGCTTACGTTCTCCTACTCCCGCGCGCTGCAGAACCCGGCGCTCAACACCTGGCGCGGCCAGGCGGGCAACGTCGCCGCGGCGCAGAAGGCGTTCCATCACCGCGCGCACATGAACAGCCTCGCCTGCCAGGGCAAGTGGCGGCCGGAACTGGAGAAGCAGGCCGCGTAATGGCCTTGTTCGAATCCCAGATAAAGTCGCTGCCGCGCATCGGCAAAGGCAAGGTCCGCGACATCTACGCGGTCGGCGACGACAAGATGCTGATCGTCGCGAGCGACCGGCTTTCGGCGTTCGACGTGGTGCTGCCCGACCCGATTCCCGACAAGGGCAAGGTGCTCAACCAGATGGCGAACTTCTGGTTCGAGCGCCTCGGCCACATCGTGCCGAACCAGTTGACCGGCATCGATCCGGAATCGGTTGTTACACCAGAAGAAAAACCCCAGGTAAAAGGGCGATCAGTCGTGGTGAAGAAGCTGAAGCCGCTGCCGATCGAGGCAGTGGTGCGCGGCTACCTGATCGGCTCGGGCTGGAAGGACTACCAGAAGACCGGCGCGGTGTGCGGCATCGAGCTGCCCAGGGGCCTGCAGCAGGCGCAGAAGCTGCCGCAGCCCATCTTCACGCCGGCGACCAAGGCCGAGAGCGGCCACGACGAGAACATCAGCTTCGAGGAGGCGGTGAAGCTGATCGGCAAGCCCCTCGCCGAGAAGGTGCGCGATGTCAGCATCCGCCTCTACAAGGAAGCTTCGGAGTACGCGGCGACTAAGGGCATCATCATCGCCGATACGAAATTTGAATTTGGTTTAAGCCCTTCCAATGATCTTGTCTTGATCGACGAGATCCTCACCGCCGACTCCTCGCGCTTCTGGCCGGCCGACTCCTACAAGGTCGGCATCAGCCCGCCCTCGTACGACAAGCAGTACGTGCGCGACTACCTGGAGACGCTGACCTGGGACAAGACTCCGCCGGCGCCCAAGCTGCCGCCCGACGTGATCTCGCGCACCGCGCAGAAGTACCGGGAAGCGCTCGAACGGCTGACGGGGAGGAGGCTGCAGTGATCGGCATCGTGATGGGATCGACCTCCGACTGGGAGACGATGAAGGCGGCGGCGAAGATGCTCGAGGACTTCGGCGTGCCCTACGAGGCGAAGGCCATGTCCGCGCACCGCACCCCGGAGCTCGTTTCCGAATGGGCGACCAACGCGGCGAAGCGCGGCATGAAGGCGATCATCGCCGGCGCCGGCGGCGCGGCGCATCTCGCCGGCGTCGTCGCGGCGCACACCACCCTGCCCGTGCTCGGCGTGCCGATGCCTTCCAAGCACCTGCAGGGGCTCGATTCGCTCCTGTCCACGGTGCAGATGCCCAAAGGCATCCCGGTGGCGACCTTCGCCATCGGCGAGGCGGGCGCCGCGAATGCCGCCCTCTTCGCGGTGGCGATGCTCGCCTTGTCGGATGAAAAGCTCGCCGCGAAGTTGCAGGATTTCCGGAAGAAGCAAGCCGAAGCAGTCAGGAAAGCCGAGCTGCCCAAGCCATGACGCCCGAGATCCGCAAGGCCGCGGATCTCCTCCGCGCCGGCGGACTCGTCGCCTTCCCCACCGAGACCGTCTACGGCCTCGGTGCCGATGCCGCCAATGCGAAAGCGGTCGCGCGCCTTTACGCCGTGAAGGGCCGCCCGGCCGACCATCCGGTCATCGTGCACTTCGCATCCGCCGAGCAGGCCTTCGCCTGGGCGCGCGAGGTCCCGGAAGCCGCGCGCCAGCTCGCGGCGCGCTTCTGGCCCGGCCCGCTCACCTTGATCCTGAAGCGCTCGAAGCTCGCGCAGGACTTCGTGACCGGCGGCCAGGACACCGTCGGCCTGCGGGTGCCTTCGCATCCGATCGCCCATGAAATGCTTTCTATTTTTGGTTCTGGTGTGGCAGCACCGAGCGCCAATCGCTTCGGCCTCGTGTCGCCGACCACCCCGGCGCACGTGCGCGAGGACCTCGGCGACGAAGTGGACCTGGTGCTCGAAGGCGGCCCGAGCGAGATCGGCATCGAGTCGACCATCGTCGATCTTTCCGGCGCCGGCGCGGTGCTCCTGCGTCCTGGCGGAATCAGCAGGGAGGACGTCGAGAAGATCGTCCGGCTCCGCGACAGAGAGGAAGCCTCGCCGCGACATTCCGGCAGCCTGGAGCGCCACTATGCACCGCGCACGCCGGCGCGCCTGGTGCCTACACACGCGTTGGACAAAGTAATTTCTTCAACTGCAAACCGGATTGCCGTGCTCGCTTTTTCGCGCCCCGACGAGCGGGTCGACTACTGGCTGCGCATGCCGCGCGATCCGGCGGCGTACGCGCAGCGCCTTTACGCCGCGCTGCGCGAGCTGGACTCGGCGGGCTGCGAGGCCATCCTCGTCGAGGCGCCGCCGCAGGCGGCAGAATGGGCAGCCGTGCTCGATCGGTTGCGCAGGGCTTGCACATGAGAAACGTTCTTTTTCTGGTATTGCTCGGCGGCTGCACGGTGCACATCGAGACCGACTCGCGCGCCGCGACCATGCTCGGCCTCGGCATCCTTGCCGCCGGCATCTACAGCTACGAAACCGAGCGCGATCCGCCTCCCGAGCTCGCGCCCGACCGCAAGATCAGCGAGCAGGACTGCACCCGCCCGATCGACCCGACGCTCGGCAACCTGCGCTGCAAGTAAGGCAAGCGAGGCGCTAGGCGCGCTGCGGGCCGGGCCTGCCGTCCTCGACGACGAAGGAGGCGAGGGTGCTGCAGCCGGTCTCGCGCTGGCGCACCGATTCCACCGCGCGCAGGTCTGCGCGGAAGACCTTCGGGCCGACGTCGACGCGCGTGTAGCCGCGATAGCGGCCGTCGGCGAGGAGGATGTGCGGGTTGTCGGGGAGCAGCCGGTTGACGCGCTCCTGCGACCAGGCTTGCGAGGTGATCGAGGTGCCGACGAGCTCGCTCGCCACCACGGGCGATTTCAGATCGTCGAAATCGGCTTTCAGCTCGCAGACGTGGAAGGAATGCACGTCGCCGCCGATTACCACGGGGTTCAAAACTCTATTTGAAGTGAGGTATTCGAGAAGCCGCTTGCGCGCGGCCGGATAGCCGTCCCAGCCGTCGGTCCAGGCGCGCCGGCCGGGGCCGGGCTTCTGGTCGAACTGCGCCATGCGCGTGGCCTGCGCGAGCACGTTCCAGCGCCCGCGCGATCGGGCGAGGCCGCTTTCCAGCCAGCGCTCCTGGTCGCGCCCGAGCATGCTGCGGCGCGGATCGGCGAGCGCGGCGCATTGCGCGACGTCGAGGGTGTTGCCGCCGCCGGAGCGATTGGCGCGCGGGCAGGCCTGCCAGGAGCGGTACTGGCGCGTGTCCGCGACGTGGAATTCGGCGAGGCCGCCCCAGGCCACGCGCGTATGCAGGCGCATGCCGGGGCCCTCGGGCCGCATCCGCGCCGGCAGGGGCATGTGCTCGTAGTAGGCGCGGTACGCGGCGGCGCGCCGCTCGAGGAACGCCTCGCGCGGCATGCCGTCCTCGGGGCGGTCGTCGGCATAGTCGTTGTCGACCTCGTGGTCGTCCCAGGTCAGGACCCAGGGGCAGGCGGCGTGCGCGGCCTGCAGGTCGGGATCGCTGCGGTACAGCGCGTGCCGCGCGCGGTACTGCTCGAGCGTGTAGGGCTCGAGCGCGCCGTGGCTCCTCACGTGGTCCCGGCCCCAGCTCGACTCGTAGATGTAATCGCCGAGGAACACCATGAGATCGGGCGCGTCGGCGACGACATGGCGGTAGGCCCCGTAGTAGCCCTGCTCGTACTGCTGGCACGAGCCGAAGGCGAAGCGCAGGCGCTCCGGCAAGGCGCCCGGCGCGGGCGCGGTGCGCGTGCGCCCGACCGGGCTTTGCGCGTCCTTGCTGCTGAAGCGGTACCAGTACCAGCGATCGGGCTCGAGCCCGCGCACCTCCACGTGCGCCGAGTGCGCCCACGCGGGCTCCGCAGTGGCTGCTCCGGAAAGGACGATCGATTTCATGGCCTCGTCCGCGGCCACCTCCCAGCGCAGCGGCAGCGCCACCGGGTCGACGCCCATGAGCCGCGTCCACAGCACCATGCCGTCGGGCGACGGATACCCCGAGGCGACGCCGAGCGAGAACGGATCGGCGGCGAAGGCCGGGCGAGTCGAAACAGCGAGCGCGCCGAGGCTCTGCAGGAAGCGGCGGCGCGTGAACATGCGACTAGAATAACGGCTTCAAGTCCGGAGCACGCAATGATCCATTTCGTGGTTCACGAGGAAGGCGACGGCGTCGGCGTCGTCGTCGTGGAAGGCATCAAGGCCGGCCAGCCGCTCAGGGGCTGGATCATGGAAGACGACAAGGACCTCGAGGTCACCGCGAAGAGCGACATCCCCATCGGGCACAAGGTGGCGCTCAAGGACTACAAAGCCGGCGACACGGTGATCAAGTACGGCGTCGACATCGGCAAAGTGGTGAAGCCCATCGGCCGCGGAGAGCACCTCCACGTCCATAACGTCAAGACCAAGCGCTGGTAAACATGGATCTTTCGAAAGCATCCTTCTTCGGTTTCAAAAGAGAAAACGGCAGGGTGGGCGTGAGGAATCACGTCCTCATCCTGCCGGTCGACGATCTCTCGAACGCGGCGGCGCAGGCCGTGGAGAACAACGTCAAGGGCGCGCTCGCCATCCCCCACCCCTACGGCCGCCTGCAGTTCGGCGCCGACCTGGACCTGCACTTCAGAACGCTCATCGGCGCGGGCTGCAACCCGAACGTCGCTGCCGTGGTCGTGATCTGCATCGAGGATACCTGGGCGAAGAAGGTCGCCGACGGCATCCGCGCGACCGGCAAGCCCGTGGCGCACTTC
>Ga0105100_10000311_pt1 | contig 28459 bp, 27 predicted proteins | sample PPLLak12cMay2015_2_FD_87033 | JGI IMG/M metagenome (GOLD analysis project Ga0105100, IMG submission 87033) | Freshwater sediment microbial communities from Prairie Pothole Lake near Jamestown, North Dakota, USA - PPLs Lake P8 Core (1) Depth... | ecosystem: Environmental > Aquatic > Freshwater >... | reverse complement strand
CGGCAACAGACGCTCCGCAGCAGTGTGGGCCAGTTGCTGGAACTCGGGCGAGTCCTTTGACCCGAGCAACGCCAATTGCCAGTGCGGGCCGCAGGCGAAGTCGAGCGCTGCCAGCCAGGCGGCGAATGCAACAGGGTGTTCCCGCAGCAGCGGCTGCACCCGCAGGATAGCCTTCTCGGCCGCGCGGGCGAAGCGCGGCTCGTCGGCGAGGGCAGCCAGGCGGAGGAGGAAATCCGCAGCCAGGGCGCCTCCGGAGGGCGTGGGTGAGTCCTGTAGTTCCATCGGGCGCAAGAGCAGGCCGTGGTCTGTCGCAGGCACGTCGTAGAAGCCGCCGGCGGGGTCTTCGAATGTCCGCAGGATGTGCGCAGCGCACGCCATGGCCGCGTGGTACCAGCGAGGATCGAAGTCAGCCTGGTAGAGCGAAAGCAGGCCGGCCCCGAGCGCGGCGTGATCCTTGAGGAAGGCCGGAACCTTGGCCTGCCCGTCGCGCCAGGCATGCTGCAGCTGCGTGGCCTCGGCGGAAGTCGAAAGCAGGAAGTCGGCCAGCTTCTGCGCCGCAGCCAGGTAGGCGGGCTCGCGCAAGGCACGCGCCGCCTCCGCCAGGGTGGTGAGCAGCAGGCCGTTCCAGTCGGTGAGCACCTTTTCGTCGCGGCCGGGTCGGGCACGTGCCCGGCGCGCCGTTGCCAACTGCGCTCTCGCCTGGCGCAAGCGAGCGGCGAACTCCGCCGGCTGGAGGCCGAGCTGCTCAGCGAGCTGCGTCGTTGGGCGGGGCTGGTGCAGGATGTTGCGGCCCTCGAAATTGCCATCGTCTGTGATGCCGAACGCCGTCAGGGCGAAGTCGGCGAGGCCCGACGGCTCGAGGAGCTGTCCCACTTCGGCTGCGGACCAAACGTAGAAGCGGCCTTCCTCACCCTGTGAGTCGGCATCCTCCGAGCTGTAGAAGCCGCCGGCGGGATCGGCCATGTCCCGCAGCAGGTATTCCAGCGTGTCGCGGCAGATCTGGAGAAGGTCATCCTCCCGCGTGACCTGCCAGGCGTGCAGGTAGGCGCGCGCCAGCAGTGCGTTGTCGTAGAGCATCTTCTCGAAGTGTGGCACCTGCCAGGCTGCGTCGACCGAGTAGCGATGGAACCCCCCGCCCAGCTGGTCGTAGATTCCTCCGCGGCCCATGCGCTGCAGGCAGTCGACGGCCATATCGAGGGGCAGCCGATCCCCGAAGCGCAGGTGGAGCGAAAGCAGCAACTCGATCGCCGGTACCTGGGGGAATTTGGGCGCGCCGCCCCAGCCGCCGTGGGTCCAGTCATACGTGTCGAACAAGCGGCGCGTGGCGTGCTCGAGCAATCCGATTTCGAGCTCGGTCTGTGGGCTATCGGGGGCCGAGGCGCGTGTCAGGTGGTCGAGCACGCGCTGTGCCGTCGCTTCCATCCGGGAACGATCGCTGCGCCAGGCGTCGCGGATCGCCTGCAGCACCTCTCTGAACGCGGGGAGCTGGTGTCGGCGCTCGGGCGGGAAATACGTTCCGGCGAAGAACGGCTCGCCGGCCGGCGTCAGGAACGCGGAGAGCGGCCAGCCGCCCTGACCGGTCATGGCGACCACGGCCTGCATGTAGACCGCGTCCAGGTCCGGGCGTTCCTCGCGATCCACTTTGATCGGAACGAAATCGCCGTTGAGCAGATCCGCCGTCGCCGGATCCTCGAACGACTCGTGGGCCATCACATGGCACCAATGACAGGCCGCGTAGCCAATGCTGAGGAAGATCGGACGGTCATGCTGACGTGCGAAGGCCAGGGCCTCATCCGACCAGGGCCACCAGTCGACCGGGTTGTCGGCGTGCTGCTGCAGGTAGGGGGAGCTCTCGTCCTTCAGCCGGTTGGGCATGATCCACGATCCGGTCGGCCGGGGGGAGCAGGTGGTAGAATCGCCCGAATGTCTCCACGTGCCGTTCTGCTGCGCTGGCTGCCTGCGTTCGGGATGATGATGGCCATCTTCGCCTTCTCCTCGCTGCCGGCCAGCCGCATCCCCTACCTCGGCGAATTCGACGTACTCTTCAAGAAGGGCGGGCACGCCATTGGCTATGCCCTGCTTGCCGTCGCCTACTTCTGGGCGCTGCCTCCGCGCCTGGCCAGCGGTTACCGCGCCGTGCTGGCGGTGACCATGGCGCTGCTCTTCGCCCTGAGCGACGAATTCCACCAGTCGTTCGTTGAAGGGCGAACCTCAAGCCTGCGCGATGTAGTCATTGACACGGTAGGCGCCAGTGTGGCGGTCTTCTTCGCCGTCCTTTACTCTTCGAATTCCAGATCCAGCAGGGGCAGCTGATCGTCCTGCCAGTCCGGCCCGCGTAAGATCTCGATCTCGCCGAACAGGACAGGCTGATCGGCCTCAATCGCCTGTCGCTTGAGCAGTTCTAGCACGGCCAGGAAGGTGACCACGATCTCCAGCCTGGAACGAGCATGCCGGATCGCTTCGCGGAAGGTGGTGCGGCCGGCGGCTTGCAGCGCGGCGCCGATCAGGCGGATCTTGTCGCGGATGCGCACGACCGGGGAGGCCACCACCTGGGTGATGCTGGCGGCCGCGGCGTTGGAGGCCAGGGCAGCCTGCAAAGCGCGCAGCAGGTGAGGCAGGCCCACCCCGCTCAGGTCCAGCTTGGGCTCAATGGCCGGAGGCGCGGCGAGGCGCAGATAGGCATGCAGGCTCATGTCCTGCCGCTCGGCCAGCTGGATGGCAACCTGCTTGTATTTCTTGTAGGCCATCAACTGACGCGCAAGCAGGTCTCCCGGATCCTCTTCGCCCGGGGAGCGCAGCGGCGGGCGAGGCAGCAGGGCCTCGGACTTGATTTGGATCAACCTGGCGGCGATCACCAGGAAGGAGGCCAGGTCGGCGATTTCGTGATGGGTCGCGCCGCGCAAGTAGGCCAGGTACTGGTCGGTCACCTGGGCGAGGGAGACCCTGGTGATCTCCAGTTCCTCGCGTTCAATCAGGCCGAGCAGCAGGTCGAGCGGGCCCTCGAAGACCGGCAGGGTGACCTGGTATTCCGGAGAGGGCTGCATCATCTGGCGAGCACCAGGCCAAGGATGCAGGCGCCCGCCAGCACGAGCCCCGCGAGTGCGATCCCGAACGTCAACAGCGCTCGGTCCGACTTGCGGCGCGCCGCCTCTTGAACGGCCTGGGCCTCCTCCCGTCGCCGGTCGATCTCGACGAACTCCTGGTAACGGGCATCCGAAGCTCGCAGCTCGCTCTCCTTCAAAGCCGGGGCCTGGTCGCGGGCCGAGGTCAGAAAGCCGGGAGTCCGGGGGCCGGTGTGACGGTCCAGCACCTGGTCGACCAGTGTCAGCGATCGACCGCAGGCGGTGCACGCGTCATCCTCGGGGGAGTTGACGCCGCCGCAGCCGGGGCACAGGACCAGCGGGGGATCAAACAGCATGCCGCATTGCCGGCAGCGCCAGGCATCGTCCTGCGCTGCCAGATCGGTTGAATGACAACTTGGGCAGACCTGCTTCAAGTGCAACCTGCAGTCCTCTTGCGCTCGGTCCGGTCAGGATTATACCGCCCGCGACTCTGCCTCCCCACGGGTCGGGTATCGCCAGGCCCGGTGATATACTGCCCGGACTGCACCCCAAAGGGAGAGTTGCCATGCCCAGCGCCCGCGTGGTCTGGATCGAGCACAACGCATTCCTCGGGACGGACAGCAATCAGCATGCCACGCTGGTTTCAAGCCAGCAAGGCGAGGCTGCCTACGGCGTCAAGCCGACCGAGCTCTTTCTGATCTCGCTCGCCTCTTGCACGGCAGTCACGTTCGTCCAGGTGATGCAGAAGAAACGGCAGACTGTCACCGCGCTGGAGATCGAGGTGGAGGGCACGCAGAATCCCGAGCCGCCCTGGCAATTCGAGCGTATCCGCACGCTGTACCGGGTTCGCGGCGTCGAGCTTGACCCGGAAGCCGTGGCCCGCTCGATCGAGGTTGCCGAGCACAAGTACTGTTCGGTCGCCGCCAGCCTGAGCGAGCGTGTGGTGTTGGAGACAGCCTTCGAGGTGCTGCCAGCCTGAGGCACGCCCATCCCCACGACCGGGCAATCGGGTGTGGTATCATGGCGCCCGGAAAGGATGATGAAGTGGAAGCGATCAGCGAACCCATTCACGTGACGGACGCGGCCTTCGAGAAGGCCGTGCTCAAATCCCCCCTGCCAGCGATCGTCGACTTCTGGGCGCCGTGGTGCGGCCCGTGCCGCATGGTTGCCCCGATCCTCGACAAGATTGCCAAGGAGTACGCCGGCAAGCTGGTCGTGGCCAAAGTGAACACCGACGAGAGTCCGAATTGGGCGCAGACGTACGGGGTGCAGGGCATCCCGACGATGCTGTTCGTCGCTCAGGGCAAGGTGGTTCACCAGCAGGTTGGGGCTGTGCCCGAGCCCTATCTGCGCGACATGGTGGACGAGTTCCTGCAGACCGTTGCGGCGTTGAGCAAGCCTGAAAAGCAGTGATCCTGGCTTGCAGGATGGACGGCAAGACTCGGGGCGCACAGGGTGCGCCCCGAGTGCGTTCATCTCTCGGGCTCGTTGGCCGCGCCCCAGATCAGGCCTTCGAGCCTGCGCATCCAGCGCATGATGGCCGAGCGTAGGCGGGCGAGCAGGCCGCGTATTCGGATCCGGCCTCGGCGTGACCGGCTGACCTTGCGCTCGGTCTCCACCCACTGCAGCGCCACGGCCCCCCAGGTCAGCCCGGCGCCGAAACCCACCAGAACCACGTGGTCGCCCGGTTTGATCCGCCCGGCGTGGACCGCTTCGCAGACGGCAATCGGGATGGAGGCGCTCGAGGTGTTCCCGTAGCGGTCGATGTTGACGATGAAGCGTTCCATCGGCAGGCGCAGCCCGCGTGCAGCCGCCTCGATGATACGCAGGTTCGCCTGATGCGGGACGACGACTTCAATGTCGTCCAGCTGCAGGCCGGCCTTCTTGACGACCTCGCGGGTGGCCGAGGCCATAACGTGCGTGGCAAAGCGGAACACCTCGCGGCCATTCATGGTGATCGTGTGTTGTTTGCGCTCCACGGTCTCGTGGCTGGCGGGGAAGCGGCTGCCGCCCGCCTGGACGGCGAGCAGGCCCCCGCCGGAGCCGTCCGAGCGCATCACGCCCGCCATCACCCCGCCGGGCGTCTCGCGGGCTTCGAGCACGAACGCCCCGGCGCCGTCTCCGAACAGGATTGCGGTGGAGCGGTCTTCCCAGTTGAGCAGGCGCGAGAGGGTTTCCGAGCCGATGATCAGCGCCGCGTCAATTGCGCCGGTCTGAATCGCCTGGCTGGCCATGTGGATGGCGAAGATGAAACCACTGCAGGCCGCCGACAGATCGAAGGCGCCGGCCTTGGCGGCACCCAGGGCATCCTGCACCAGGCAGGCTGTCGCCGGGAACAGATGGTCGGGCGAGGCGCTGGCGACGATGATCAGATCCACCGCCTCCGGTCCGATGTCGGCGCTTTCGAGTGCCCGGCGCGCGGCGCGCGTCGCCAGCGTGGCGGTGCTGTCATTCTTGTCGGCGATACGGCGTTCGCGGATTCCTGTGCGGCTGACGATCCACTCGTCGTTGGTGTCGACCATCGCCTCCAATTCGCGATTGGTCAGCACGCGCTCGGGGACCGCCATCCCCCAGCCCGTGACGTGGGCGTAGCGGGTCATCAGATCCGGCCGCCGACGTCTGGGTGGGCGAAGATGACCGAAGCGTTGTGACCTCCGAAACCGAACGAATTGGAAAGGACCCGCCGCAGTTCAAGCGTGCGCGCGGTGTTGGGAACGTAGTCCAGGTCGCAATCCGGGTCCGGCGTTTGCAGGTTGATGGTTGGCAGGACGATCGCCTGGCCAAGCCCCTGGATGGAGAAGACCGCCTCCAAGGCGCCGGCAGCTCCCATCAGATGCCCGGTCATCGACTTCGTCGAGGAGATGGGGACGCGGCGTGCGGCGTCGCCGAACACGGTCTTGATCGCCGCCGTTTCGCTGGCGTCGTTGAGCTTGGTGCTGGTTCCGTGAGCGTTGATGTAGTCGATCTGCGCTGGCTGCAGGCCGGCATCCTTGAGCGCCAGCCGCATGCAGGCGGCGGCGCCGGCGCCGTTCTCCGCCGGGGCGGAGATGTGGAAGGCGTCGTTGGTCGTGCCGTAGCCCACCAGCTCGGCCAGGATGCGCGCCCCGCGGGCGCGGGCAAACCCGAGCTCTTCAAGCACCAGGCAGGCCGCCCCCTCTCCGATTACGAAGCCGTCCCGATGCAGATCGAAGGGGCGTGAGGCGCCTGCAGGATCATCGTTGCGGCGCGAGATCGCGCCCATGGCGTTGAAGCCGGCGACGGCCACTGGCACGATGGCGGCTTCCGAGCCCCCGGCAAGCATGACGTCAGCCCAGTTGCGCCGGATCATCTCCGCCGCTTCCCCGATGGCGTTCGAACTGGAGGCACAGGCTGTGACCACCGCCATGTTCGGACCATGCAGGCCAAAGGCGATCGCCAGCTGACCTGCCGCCGCATCGGGAAGCATCATGGGCACGGTGTGCGGGCTGACGCGGCGAGGCCCGTGCGAAAGGTAGCGCTCGTTCTCGTTGACCAGCGTGGCGACGCCGCCGATGCCGGTCCCGACAATGACCCCGATCCGATCTCGATTGCTGTCGGTGACCTGCAGGCCGGAGTCCGCCAGCGCCTGCTCTGCTGTGACCTGGGCGAATTGCGTGAAGCGATCTGTGCGTCGGGCAAGCCTTCGCCCCAGCGCCGCCTCGCCGTCGAAACCCTTCACTTCGGCGGCGAAGTGGGTCTCGAAGGATGTGGCATCGAACAGCGTGATCGGCCCAGCGCCTGACCGTCCCGCCAGTGCCGCCTGCCAGGTGCTGACCACATCGTTTCCCAGTGGGCTCAGGCAGCCCATGCCGGTGACCACGACCCGTCGGCGTTCCATGGGATCCCTCTCCGGTGGTCGAACCTGGCGAGTATAACACCCGCAATGGCGACAGGAGGCGGTGTCCTGTGTGCTAGAATTCACGAGCTGCCCGCCCAGTCCGCCGCGCAGACAGAAGGCTGACCCGGCGCAGACCGCCCGAGGAAGCGCAACCCGATGATCCTGGTCACCGGAGCTACCGGGTTTACCGGCCGGCATCTGCTGCGTCGCTTGACGCAGGAGGGGGAACACCCCCGCATCCTGCTCAGACCTTCGCGGCGCGATCCGGCGCTGCCGCGTGGCCTGGGGGTGGAGACGGCGTTGACCTCACTCGCCGATGCGCGCGGCGTGCGGGCGGCGATGGTCGGCGTCGACACCGTCATCCACTTGGCCAGCGCAGAGCACCGGGGAACTGAGGTCGACTTGCTGCACGCCGACGTCCAGGGCACCCATAACCTGGCGGAGGCGGCAGCCGAAGTCGGTGTTCGCCAGTTGATCTTCGTCAGCCACCTTGGCGCGAACCGCTCGTCGGCCTACCCGGTGTTGCGGGCGAAGGCGCTGGCAGAAGAAGCGATCCAGGCCAGTGGCGTGCCACACACGATCTTCCGCACCGGCGCACTGTTCGGCCGGGGTGATCACCTCACCGAGAGTCTGGCGCTGGGCGCCGCGGTCTCACCCCTGGTGTTCTTCCTCCCCGGCGATGGGGAGGTGCTGCTCCATCCGCTCTGGGTCGAGGATCTGGTGACTCTGATCGGCTGGACCATGGCTGACCCGAAACGCGGCGGGCGGCTGCATGAGATCGGCGGCCCGGAGTACCTTTCGGCTAACGTGTTGGCGCGCGAGGTGATGTCCGCCGGGAGCATCACCCGACTGCTCAACCATATGCGCCCGCCGTACCTGCGGGCGACCTGGAGCGCGACCGCTCGCTTGCTGCCTGCCTGGCCGCTGAGGGACTTCTGGATCGACTACCTGGCGGCCAATCGGACTGCCGAGTTGAACACGCTGCCCAGCCGCTTTGGCCTGCAGCCGGCACGTCTCGAGGCACATCTCGACCATATCCAGGGTCGCAATTGGACCTGGGAGTTCGTCCGCCGATTGTTTGCGCGTCGCCCGATTGTCGACTGACCCAATGCGCCCGCTTGACTGGCGCCCAAGGCCAGGTTCGACCACGCATCCAGGGGGCCATCGTGAGCGCTGACTCCAAAGCCATCCAGTGGCAGATCGTGTCGCTGGATACTCCAGAGCGGCTTGCCGACTGGCAGGCGCTGCAGGCGGCGTGTGAGTGCGACGCAGGGGTGGCGGCGGAGTTCCTGGCGTTGTTGGCCCGTCACGGGGGGAAAGTGATCGGGGTTGCCGGCGGGAGCGGCTTGCGTGCTGCCGCAGTCGCCCTCCTGGGCGATGACGGCCGATCAGACCGGCGGATCGTTCAGGCCAGGCTGAAGCTGCACGTGGCGTTGCTGCTGGTGCACCCCGCTTGGCGCCGCCGGGGACTCGCCACGGCTCTGATGCTCGGGCTGCGGCGGGCGGCGGAGGTCGACGGCCTGGGGCTGATAACCTGGGAATTGGACCCGCTGGACAGCCGAACTGCGGCGCTCTCGTTTCATCGGTTGGGTGCCAGCAGCAGCGGGTGGGTTGATTCCCCTCAGGCGACGGTTGCAGCTGGCCGGCCTGTGCCGCGCATCGAAGTGGATTGGTGGCTGAGCAGCAGCCGGGCGCAATCACGAGCGGGCGCGCAACGCCCGGCGCTCACCCTTGCGCACTACCTCGAAGCGGGTGCCCAGCAAGTCAACCCGGCCGGTCTCAACCGCGCTGGCATGCCCACGCCCTCGCCTGAGGTGGAGCCGCCCAGCCGACCGCTGGCGTTACTGGAAGTCCCAGCCGACACGGCCGCTTTCCTGCGCCAGGATCCCAGCTTGGCTGCCGCCTGGCGGGATCAGGTGAGTGCGCTGCTCGACGGGGCCTTCGCGCGAGGCTACCTGCTGACCGACTTCCTCACCCTCGAACAGGAAGCGTTTCCGCGCGCCTTCTATGTGCTGGCCGCCGGGGACAGCACTCTCGGCTAGGGGACTCGGAAGCCGTCAGCTGCGAACGTCGTGAGCCAATCCAGCGAGTAGGCGCCGGCCAACGCCGTCACCAGCATCTTGAGCGTCTTGCCGACAAAGGCGAAGAGCAGAAAAGTGAGCACCGGCATGCGCATCGCCCCGGCGATCGCGCCGGCGAGGTCGAAAGCCGGATTGGGGATCATGGCGAGGACCAGGATCGCCCATCCGCCGTGGCGTCGGGTGAGGCGTTCGAGGCGGTCATAGGCCTCCGAGTGGGGGAGAAGCGCCTGGCCGGTATAGCCGGCCAGGTATCCGGTCAGCTCGCCCAGCGCCGCTCCCGCGCCCGCCGCCACGGCGACGCCCAGCGGGTTGAGCACATTGCCCATGGCAAAGGCGACCGCCACGCTGGGCGCAGGGAAGATGATGGTGGCGTTGGCGAGCAGGGAGAGCAGGAATACTCCCGGATAGCCATAGATCTCGATGTTGTCGATGCGGGCCGCGAAGAAGTAGATGGCGCCCGAGAACGCCACCACCAGGACCAGGCCAGCCAGGCGCGTGAGATGCAGCCGCCAGCCGTCGAGCTCAGCCCTGGCGCTCAAGTCTCCGCGATCTCAACGCTGTGGATGGCGACCGCCGGCGCACGAGGATCGGAGGGGTCCCGCGGGGGAATGGACATCAACACGTCCAGCCCGCTCTTGACCTTGCCAAAAACGGTGTGCTTCCCGTTCAGCCAGGGCGTGGCCACGTGCGTCAGGAAGAACTGCGAGCCGTTGGTCCCGGGCCCGGCATTGGCCATGGAGAGCACTCCCGGCCCATCGTGCTTGAGGCTGGGGTCGAACTCGTCGGCGAAGCGGTAGCCGGGGCCGCCGGTGCCGGTGCCGGTCGGATCGCCGCCCTGGACCATGAAGTCCTTGATCACCCGGTGGAAGATCACGTTGTCGTAGAAGCCCTCTTTCGCCAGGAAGACGAAGTTGTTGACCGTCTGGGGCGCCTTCGTGGCGTACAGCTCAACGACAATGTCGCCCTGGTCTGTGTGCAGCGTTGCGGCGTACGACTTGGCGGGGTCGATCTGCATGGCGGGCGGGGCGGTGTACTTCTTCGTAGTCATGCTTGGGGTTCTCCTCGCTGATCTCCGACCAGAGACTCGATCCGGGCGACCACCATATCCATCGCCACGGTGTTCAAGCCGCCTTCCGGGATGATGACATCTGCATAGCGCTTCGAGGGCTCGACGAATTCCAGGTGCATGGGACGCACCGTGGTCTGGTACTGATGGATGACTGAGTCGACGCTCCGCCCCCGCTCCTGGATGTCCCGCTCCAATCGGCGGATGAAGCGGATGTCGGGGGGCGTATCGACGAAGATCTTCACGTCGAACAGCTCGCGCAGGGCCGGTTCGGCGAAGATCAGGATGCCGTCGATCAGGATCACCGGTTGCGGATCGACACGGAGGGAGATCGACTTCCTCGAGTGGGTGGTGAAGTCGTAGACTGGAACGTTGACCGCCTCCCAGGAGCGCAGCCGCTTGACGTGCTCGACCAGGAGGTTAGTCTGCAGGGACTCGGGGTGGTCGAAGTTGATCTGCTCCCGCTGGACGGGGGGGAGGTCCTTGAGGTCTTTGTAGTAGGCGTCGTGGCTGAGCAGCGCGATATGTCCGGCGCCGACTCGCCCCAGGATGACATGCGCCACGGTGGTCTTGCCCGAACCGGTGCCGCCGGCGATGCCGATCACGACAGGAGGCCTGTTCTGCTGCATGCGGCGATTATACCGCTGGCCCCTGCGGGCCCAGGCACGCCGTGCGGCGGGGCAGGCAGGGTCGGGGAAGGCGGAAGGCCGCCCGGTCAGGCGGCCTTGGCCGGCAGAGGGTGGAGCCACCAGAGGGATTCGAACCCTCGACCTGACGTTTACGAAACGCCCGCTCTGCCAGCTGAGCTATGGTGGCCTGCAAGGTGAGGCGCCGCATGAAGGGCCGGCGCTGGTTAGGGGATTATACCAGCCGGCCGCATTCCTTGGCAAGAAACGCGGCGTCGGGGATAATCGCGGCATGCGTGTGGCCATGTTGTCCTTCCATACCTGCCCGCTGGCGACACTGGGCGGCAAGGATACCGGGGGGATGAACGTCTATGTGCGCGACCTGACCCGCGAGCTGGGACGGGAGGGTGTCGGCGTGGACGTCTTCACCCGTTCGCAGGACGATCACGTCCCGCATGTGCTGCACGACCTCGGCTTCGGCAACCGGGTGGTCCATGTCCGGGCCGGCCCGGAGTCGCCGATCGGGATGCGCGCATTGGTGGCGCATATCCCCGAGTTCGTCGAAGGCATCCGCAGCTTCTGCGCAGTCAAGGGCGAGCGGTATGATCTGGTCCACAGCCACTACTGGATGTCAGGCATCGCCGCGCTGAGCCTGCGTCAAGTGTGGGGGACACCCTTCATTCAGACCTTCCACACGCTGGGCGAGATGAAGAACCGGGTGGCGCGCAGCGAGGAAGAACGGGCAACACCGGAGCGCCTGGCGGTCGAGACTCAGCTGCTGGGCGAGGCCGACCAGATCCTGGCCTCCACCCAGGCCGAGCTGGCGCAGTTCCAGTGGCTGTACCATGCTGATCCCCAGCGGGTGGTGGTGATCCCGCCGGGCGTGGACATCAGCCGCTTCTACCCCATCCCGCCTGACGAAGCCAAGGAATTCATCGGCATGGACTGCCGAGACAACATGGTGTTGTTCGTTGGCCGAATCGAGCCGCTCAAGGGAGTGGACACCCTTTTACAGGCTATGGCGATCCTCAAGCGTGAGGGCACTCTTGAGCGCCGGCCGATGTGCGTGGCCATCATCGGCGGCGATCCCGAAGCCGATCCCGAACGCATGACGGCCGAGATGCTGCGCTTGCAGAATCTGCGCATCGAGCTGGGCATCGGCGATGTAGTGGCGTTTCTCGGCAAGCGCGACCAGGACACGCTCCAGTACTACTACTCCGCCGCCGACATGGTGGTTGTCCCCTCGCATTACGAGTCGTTTGGCATGGTGGCGCTGGAGGCCATGGCTTGTGGCGCGCCGGTTGTCGCTTCCGAGACCGGCGGCCTGGCCTTTCTGGTGAAGGATGGCGAGACTGGGTTTCACGTGCCCACCGCCGATGCTGCGGCCCTGGCGCACCGGCTGCAAATGCTCGCTGAGGATGATGCACTGCGCGAACGCCTGGGCCAACAGGCGGCGGTGTACGCCCGCAGCTATGCCTGGCCCGAGATCGCCCCGCGTATCGTGCAATTGTACGAATCGTTGCTGGAGAAGGTGGCCTGATCCATGGCAGCCGCCAGCCGTCATCGGGCCGCGGCGCACGCTGGATCCGAGCCCCGCAGAGTCCGCTGAGCCATGGATGAGATCGTGCTGCTCTTCAAGTCGTATCTGCTGCCAGGATCGATGTCCTTGCTGCTCATCGGACTGATGATCGGCGTGGGCCTGCTGCTCGCCGGCGACCGCGGCCGGACTCTGGGGCGAGTATGGTTGATCGGCCTGCTGGCTGGCTACTGGGTGCTGGCGACCCCCGCCTTTGCCTCGTCGCTAGAGGACTGGCTCAGCCGGGGATACTCGCCGATCACTTCTGCACAGCAGGCCGCGGGCGCGCAGGCGATCGTGGTGCTCTCAGGAGGCAGTGCGAGCATCGAAGGGCCGGCCGGCAGGGTTGACGCCCTCAGCGAGGCGAGCGCCGTCCGGCTGCTCGAAGGGGTCCGGCTGTACCGCATGCTGGATGAGCCATGGGTCGTGCTCTCCGGCGGCCCGCCGGGCGACAATGCCGCGGCGACGCCCGAGGCAGTGGCGATGCAGCGCGAGCTGGTTCGCCTGGGCGTGCCGCCCGAACGCATCCTGGTCGAAATGGCTTCGGAAGACACGCATGCCCAGGCACAGCATATCCAGCCGTTGCTGGCGAGCCAGGGCGTGGACGAGTTTGTGCTGGTCACCTCGGGTTGGCACCTGCGCCGGTCGATGGGCGCTTTCCTGCAAGCGGGGATGACGCCGATCCCATCGGCTGCCGGTGGGCGTTCGCTGGGGGCTGAAGAGGCCGGCTTGTCGTTCCTGCCCAGTGAAGCCGCATTGGCGCGGAGCCGGAGCCTGACCAGGGAGCTGATCGCGCTGCAGTACTACCGCCTGCGGGGATGGATGTGACCCTCCCTGCCCGACGCTGCGCGGGCAGAGAATCCTCCAGAGTCGCACTGGCGCTGCGAGTCTCAGGGGCGGCCTGACCTGCATCTGGCATCAAGCCCAGGCAGAGGATTTCCCTTCATTGGCGATGCGGCAGGAGGAGGCGTGAGATGAGCGACCTTTCGATTCGAGCTGCGGCGCATCTGGAGTTCCTTTGCCGTGAGCTGCCAGGCCGGGCCGTCGGGTCCCCAGGCAACCGGGCGGCGACCGACTGGTTTGCCCGCCAGGTAGCCGCGTTCGGCTTTGAGGTCGAAACGCCGGAGTTCGAATGCATCGACTGGGAGCATGGCGGCGCAGAGCTGCGACTGGGGAGCACCCGGCTTGAGGCCGTGCCGTCCCCGTACTCGCTTGGCTGTGAGGTGTACGGCAAGCTGAGGGTTGTGGACAGCCTCGAGGCGCTCGAGCGGACTTCAGCCGAAGGGGCAGTCCTGCTGATCCGCGGCTCGCTCGCCAAAGAGCAAGTGATGCCCAAGAACTTCCCTTTCTACAACCCAGAGGAACACCAACGGATCATTGCCTGCCTGGAACGCAAGCGGCCGGCGGCGATCCTGGCGGCAACCGGGCGCGATCCCGGAATGGCTGGCGGCCTCTCTCCGTTCCCCCTGATCGAGGATGGGGATTTTGACATCCCCTGCGCGCACATGGCGGAAGACGCCGGAGCTGAGCTCGCCGGGCATGCAGGCGAGGCGGCCGGACTGACCATCCGCGCAAGACGTTCGGCAGCGTCCGGGTACAACGTGGAGGCACGCAAGGGCCCCACAACCGGGGCGCGCATCGTGGTCTTTGCCCACATCGATGCCAAGCTGGGGACTCCGGGTGCGCTGGACAATGCAGCCGGCGTCGTCACCTTACTGCTGCTGGCCGAGTCTCTGCAATCGCACACGCCAGGCGTTGGCATTGAGTTGGTGGCTCTCAACGGGGAGGACTACTACAGCGCTCCGGGTGAGAAGCTCTATTTGCGGCGCAACGCCGAACGGTTCAGCGAGGTCTTGCTCGGGGTCAACATCGACGGCGCTGGCGACCGGGTGGGGGAGATGGCCTTCTCGCTCTATGGCTGCCCGCCACCGATGGCCGTGGCAATTCGCCGGGCGTTCCACATGCGTCCCGGAATGATCGAAGGCGAAGCTTGGTATCAGAGCGATCACAGTCTGTTCCTGATGCATGCCCGGCCGGCGCTGGCCGTGACCTCGGCCCGTTTCTCCGAACTGTGGGCAGTGATCGCCCACACCGAGAAGGACGTCCCCGAACTGGTCAGCCCGGAAAAGCTGGAGGACCTGGCGCGGGTGCTGAGGGAAGTCGTGATCGACGTGCCGCGCCTGAGCCTGTAGGGAAAACGCCGCCCCGAAGCCGGAGAGCGCCGTGCCTGACACCAGCCGCCTCTGGGCGCTGTCCGGAAGGCCGCACAGGCCAACGCATTGCGCCAGCTCCCTTGCCGGTTCAGTCGCCTGTATAATCCCTGGAGTCGCGTCCGGTCAACCCGGAGGGAGGCTTCGATGAGCATCAAACCGAGCGCTGTCGTACGGACATTGCTTGCGGTGGTGTTGGCCGCAGGTCTGCTGGCAGGCAGCGCGGGGAGCGCCAGCGCCCAGGAGATCATCTACGGTTCGACGGTTCCCGCTGGGACCACGGTCGATCAGGACATCATCCTCTCCGGGGACGAAGTCAGCATCGATGGCACGGTACTTGGGGATGTGATCGCCATCGGCGGGAAAGTGGCGCTGAATGGCCGTGTCGAGGGCACGCTGATCGCCCTTGCCCAGGATGTCGAGTTGAATGGGGAGGTCGGCGGGTCGCTGTTCACGGGGGCGCTACAGCTGCTGGCCGGGCCGGAGGCCGCCATCGGCAAGAACCTGTATTTCGGTGGGCTGAGCTTGGTGATACCGCCCGGCGCGACGGTCGGAAGGGACCTCAAGGCCGCCACCCTGGGCGCCACCCTGGGCGGAGACATTGGGCGCGATGTGCAGGCGATCATCGGGCCGTTCGAGTTTGCCCGGGTGATCATCGGCGCGGCGGAAGAAGGCGATTGGCTGGGGAAGGCTCAGGCATGGTGGGAGAGCGTGCGGCCTGAGCCGGCGCCTGCGCCACTGCCGAGCGTCTCACCGCTCTCTTCGTCCGCCGGAGGCGGCGGGCTGATGCGAGTCCGGCAAGCGCCGCTGTTGCAGGCGACTCAGACGCCTGCCTCGAGCCCGATGCCGCAGGCCACAGCCGCGGTTCCGGCGGTGGCGCCGGCGCCCGCCGGCGGGCTGGCGCTCGAAGGTGCGCTTGCCTGGCTGCAGGGCAGGCTGTACGCCTTCCTGCCGCTGGCCTTCCTTGGCCTGCTCGTGTTGTGGCTTACGCCGCCTAGCCTGACGCGCAGCGCGGATCGGCTGCTGCGCAAGCCTCTGCCGACCTGGCTGTGGGGCTTCCTGGTCTTTGTCGTCGCCAATCAGCTGTTCGTCGTTGCGGCGATCCTGACCGTGCTGGTGATCGTTGTCGGGTTGGCGATCGGACTGCAGTCGATGTGGGGCTTCGCCTTCTCGATTTGGGCGATCGGCCTCCCGGGGATCGGATTGGCGGTGGGCCTGCTCGCCGTGGCGCTGTATGGCCTGTCGGTGATCATCCCCGGCTACGCGCTCGTTGGCAGGCTGATTGAGCCTGGAGAGCACTACCTCCGCCGCGCCGGTGTCATGCTTCTCGGGGTGCTGGCCCTCGTTTTGCTGGCTGGGATCCCGATCCTGGGTGCGGTCGTCTGGGCGGCGGCGGTGGCCGCCGGTTCGGGTGCGATGTTCTTCGCCTACACCGAATGGCGTGAGCGGCGCCGCTATGCAGCGGAGCCGCTGCCGCGCAAGGAGGTGGAGGTGTTGGCGCCGCCAGCAGATGTGCCGCCCGCCTCGCCGCCACCAGTCGAAGCTCCGGCGCCGGTCGAGACGAAGCCGGCGGTGGCAGGCAAGCCTGCCCGCAAGGCGCGTAAGTAGGCATCTGCCTGGTCGCCTGAACGCCGAGGGAAAGGAACACCGACGGGCCCGCCCCGTCGGTGTTCCTCTGCTCGCCGTGCGCGCCGGGGGGTCCGAGCGTTGCCGGCTAGTCTTCCAGGCAAGGCAGGGCGACGGTGAACGTGGTGCCCTGTCCTTCCGCGCTGCGGAAGGTGATCAGGCCGCCAAAGCCTTCTACCAGCCGCCGGACGATGCTCAGCCCCAGACCGGTCCCGCTGATCTCGGACTTGCGCGCGTTGCTCGCCCGCCAGAACTCCTCCCACAGCCGCGGGTGTTCGGACTCGGGGATGCCGATCCCGTTGTCGGCCACGCGCACCTGAGCCGTGTCCTGTTCCCGGACGAGAGTAAGCGTGACCCGGCCGCCAGGCGGGGTGTACTTAACGGCATTGCTCAGAAGGTTGCCGAAGATCAGCCCAATGCCCTCCTGAGTCGCCAGCACGCGCACCGGGATCTGCGGCACCTGGCTTTCAAGGTGGATCTGTTTGGCCGTGGCGTCCGAGCGATAGCGATCCACAAGCTGGGGTAGCAGCGCGCTCAGGTCGAGCGGTTCGGGGTCAGCCTGGAAGCCAGCGGTCTTGCTCTTGGCCAGCGCCAGCAGGTCGTCGACCAGAGTGGCGAGCACTTCAAGTCGGGCGTCGACTCGATGCAGGATCTCGTGCTGCTGATCGGTAAGCTGGTCGGCGTGCTGATGCAGCAGGACGCGCAGCAGGCTTTGGGCGCCGCTGGTGGGCGAGCGCAGCTCATGGGTGACGGTGCGCACGAATTGTGCGCGCGCCTGGTCTTCTTCCTGCAACGCCTTGAAACTCATCGCGTTCTCGATGGCGGCGGCGCCCTGGCGGGCGATCGCCAGCAGGAATTCCGCCGACTGCTCATCGAAGGCACCTGCATCTCGGCTGTAGGCGCGCAGCACGCCGACTGGGCCGCGCCGGAGGGTGATCGGGGCCACAATCACGCTCATCAGCCGTTCGAGCTCCATTGCCACCGGGTATTGAATCCGGTTGTCGGTGAGCACATTGCGGATGATCACCACGCGCCCGGCGAGCGCCTCGCGGTCAAGCGGGCTCTTCGAAAGGAAGACCGGTCCTTTCTCCATATAGGCCCGGCTGAGCCCGTAAGAGGCCACCATGGGCAGGCGCTCGCTGCCTTCCTCCAGCAGGCGGATGGAGGCGCTGGGGGCGTGCAGCGCAAGCGCTGCGTTCTGCGCGAACCGGTCGAGCACTTCACCCAGGCTGAGCGTCGCAGAGAGCGCCTCGGCCGTGCGCAGCAAGGCCGTCACTTGCCGCTCGCGCCGGCGCAAGCGGCTCACCACATCGGTGGCCAGGATGACACTGGAGGCCGCTGCAACCGAGAACAGGCCGACTTGCGCTGTGACGTAGACCGGATCGAGATACAGATCTGGAGGAATCCCCGGGATCACATTGTAGTGGGGGAGTACGCCCTGGTACTCCAGCACGGCGATTGTCACCAGCGCCCCCAGTCCGATGGCCAGGTAGAGATACTGCGCCGGTGATGGCAGCAGGATGGTGACCAGCAGCATATGGATCCCGAGCAGCGGGATGGCGGGACTGGTGGCGCCACCGGTCAACTGCAGGAACACGGTAAGGGCCAGCCAGTCAAGCCCTACCTGGAGCAGGATGAAGCGCTGCAAGGAGCGGGCGGGGGGGCCGTCTGGATCGGCGCCGGCGCGCTGGATGAGCAGGCTGAGCAGTGCGTTGTAGGCCAGGATGGCTGCACCGACCCAGTACAGCTCAGGCGTCGGCAGCGGCAGACGCAGCACTGTGACGCTGACGAAGGCTGCCAGCAGGACCAGGCTGCCGGCCGCCCAGCGGGTCAGGATCAGCCGGCCGTTGGCGCGCGCCAGGTCAGCAGTATCAGTGAGCGTGGGTGACTGCGGGGCAGGCGGGCCTTCGGTCACCGATTTCCCCCGTAGCGGGCGGATGGAAGCGAGCGGCGTGCGATCAGGCCCTGCTGCCCAGCAGTTCCCTGACTTTGGTCAAGAACTTCTCTGGGTCGATGGGCTTGTCCATGAAGGCGTCGACCGGAAGGTAGTCATCGTCCGGGCCGAAGCGCAGGGGCGTCGTGCTGTGGATCGCCGTCAGCATCAGGATGGGGATGTGCGGCTTGTCCTGGTCGGACTTCTCCGACCCACGCAGTTGCAGGGCGAGTTGGAACCCGGCCGTGGCCGTATCCATCATCACGTCCAGCACAATCAGGTCAGGCTTCTCCGCCTGGGCCAGGGTCAGGCCGTCGGTTGGGTTGTTGGCGCTGATGACCTGATAGCCGGCGCCCTCCAGGCACATCCGATTGGCCAGCACCATGTCGGGGTCGTCATCGATAATCAGGATCTTCGCCATCGCAGCATCCATCCTTGTCGTGTAGGATCCGTTCTTGGATCGCGGCGCCCACGGCTGGCACGGCCAGCGCCACGCAATGGCTCAGGCCGGAGCCCCAGTCGATCGTCTCCGGCTGGACGCCGAAGAGAGTGACTCGTTCAGGCAGTCCATCCAGCGCCGCCGCAAGCTGAAGCGCTTCCTTCAAACCGGCGCTGTGCACCACGCCCGGCCTGAGCTCGCCTGCCAGCATGGGTTGCGTGACCTCGATGCTTCTCCACTCTCCGGGCGACAGCCCCATGTCGGCCGCATCGATGATCAGCGCCCGTCGCCTGCCTTGCAGGTACAGGCAGGTTTCCAGGCCGGCGAGCCCGCCGTCGAGGACCTCGACGTTTGCTGGCAGTTGGCCCCGCTCTGCAAGATCGAGCAGCACCGCCTGGCCGACGCCGTCGTCCCCCCGATCGGGGTTGCCGAGGGCGAGCACCAGCGTAGGGGCGGGCGGCGGAGAAGTCAAAGGCTGCCTCGCTCAGCTACTCAAACCGCACGTTCAGCATGTGCGCCGAGCATGAAATGCACGGGTCGTAGGCCCGCATCAGCATTTCCAGGTCCAGCGTGATCTCGCTCTGGCTCTTGTTGAGGATGGTCGGAACCAGCGAGCGCATGTCGTCTTCCAAATTTCCCATATTCTGCGCCGTGGGGATGACGCAGTTCGCACCAGAGATCCAGCCGTCCTGGATGACATAGTTGTGAATCAGTGTGCCGCGGGGCACCTCGCATCCCCCGACGCCTTCGCCGGAGAGTGTAGGCGGCTGCACCGGCGCCCGCCAGGTCACCCCGCTCTTCATCAGGCGCTCGGCCAGCTCGATCGAATCCTCGACGCAGTGGGCAATCTCGACGACCTGCGCCACGGTATTGAGATACGGATTGACGCACTTGGGCGTCAGATTCAGGGCGCGGGCAGCTTCCTTGGCCTTGGGATGCAGCTGGGCGTAGTTGACGTTGAAGCGAGCCAGAGCGCCGACCATGTAGGATTGGCGCTTGTTCTTGGCGCGCTTGGCGGTCGAGTGAGGCACCAGGTACTCGTTGGTGACTTCGCGGTACTTCTCGACCGGCCATTCACCCCCGTCGGTGCTGGCCAGCTTGCCGTCGATGAAGCAGTACTCGTCGTCCTTGTGAAGGGCGACGAACTCGGTGTCCCGTTCGAAGGCTGGCAGCTTGAGCTTCTGGAACAGCTCGACGGTTGCGTCCACATCCGCCCGCACTGCCACCAGGCGGTCGCGCAGCTCCTGCAGCTGGGCGGTGGTCGGGAAGTGGGTGAAGCCGCCGACGGTCATGGCGATGGGGTGCGTGTGGCGGCCGCAGATCACGGCGCACAAGTCTCCGGCCAGCTTCTTCATGCGCAGGGCGCGCAGCACGACATCGGGAGCGGTCTTGGCGAGGGGGATCACGCTGCCCACGCCCAGCGCATCCGGCGCCACCAGCATGTAAACGTGCAGGATGTGGCTGTCGAGGATCTCCCCGTGGAAGTTAAGCTTGCGCAGCAGTACGGTCTGCTCGCTCGGCTCGACTCCCAACGCCTTCTCGGTGGCGCGCAGCGAGGCGGTGGCGTGGCCGACGGCGCAGATGCCGCAGATGCGCGAGCTGATATGGGAGGCTTCAGCGTAGGGGCGGCCCTTGAGCATGGCCTCAAAGAAGCGCGGCGTCTCCACGATTTCGAGGTCGCATTGCTTGAGCACGCCGTTCTGAACGTCCACCACGATGTTGCCGTGTCCTTCGACGCGGGTGACGTGGTGAACATCGATGCGAAAGGATGGATTAGCCATTCTTCGCCGCCTCCAGCTCCATCATCTGATAGGTCAGGTACATGGTGGTCTTCCGGTCGAACTCGTCGGGGGACATACCAAACTCCGCCAGCACGTTCTTCATCGAAGCCAGGTTCGGGTGCGGGATCAGCCCGCGACATCCCTCACAGCCGTCGCCAAATGTCGGGCAGATGGCGTCGCACCCGCCTCGGGTGATCGGTCCCAGGCAGGTCAGGCCGCGTTGGTAGACGCACACGTTCTCTTTGAGCTTACACTCGACGCACACCGGAGAATCCGGCAGGACCGGCTTGCGGCCCTGCAGCAGCGCAGTGACCACGGAGATGAACTCGTTGCGATCGATCGGGCAGCCGGGGATCACGGCGTCGACCGTCACCACGGCGCTGATCGGGCGGGCGGGGTAGGTCTCGTACCAGTCGGCCTTGTCGCCGTAGACGTAGCGGCGCACGCTCTGCAGATCCTGGCGGTTGCGGATGGAGTTGACTCCGCCCAGATGGGCGCAGGTGCCCAGCGCGACCAGCAGGCTCGCCTGGGCGCGGATCTGCTTGAGCATGGCCTCGTCGCTCTGGCGGGAGATCGAGCCTTCAACGAACGCCACCAGGTAGTCGTCGCCTTTCTCGCTCATGGCTTCACGGAAACGGACGATCTCGACGGCATCCAGCAGCTCGGGATGCGTCTGCAGCGAATCGACCACGGTCAGCTGGCAGCCCTCGCAGCTGGTGAACTCGAAGAATGCAACTTTGGGTCTGGCGCCCATCACAGCGCCTCCTCAAGGTGCTTGATCTCGGCGTAGCTGAACGCCGGTCCCGACTGGCAGGTGTACAGGTGGTTGATCTGGCAGTGGCCGCACTTGCCGACGCCGCACTTCATGCGGCGCTCCAGGCTCATCCAGATGTTGCCCTCACTCAAGCCTTTGCCGAGCATCTCCATCAGCACGAAGCGGTACATCGCCGGTGGGCCGACCGTGATCCCGACCGTGTTGCGGGGGTAGATCTCGATCTTGGGGAAGAGGGTCGTGATCACCCCGACGTTGCCCTTCCAGCTGTCGTCGCCGCGGTCGACGGTCACATGTACATCCACGTCGCCGCGCGTCTGCCATTGCTGAACCTCGTCCATGAACAGCAATTCCGACGGGTCGCGGGCGCCATACAGGATGATCACCCGTCCGAACTTGCCGCGTTCATCCAGCACCTGGTTGATCAGCGAGCGCAGCGGGGCCATGCCCAGTCCGCCGGGCGCGAACAGGATGTCCTTGCCGTGGAAGCGCTCGTAAGGGAACCCTCGGCCGAACGGCCCCCGGATGCCCAGGCTGTCCTTGGGACCCAGCTGGTGCAGCACCGAGGTCAGATCGCCGGCGCGGCGCACACACAGCTCGAAGGTGCCGTTGCTGCGGCTGGGCGAGGAGGAGATGCTGATCGGGGCTTCGCCCACGCCCAGCACGGAGACCTCAACGAACTGGCCGGGGCGGTGATTGAGCGAAACCCCCCGCGGCAGTTCGATGGTGAGCAACTTCTCGGTGTTGGCCATCGGCCGGGCGTCGACGATGCGCGCCGGGGTCGGCAGATAGATGGAAGGCGACTCGAGGGTCTGCTTGAGGGTGGTGCTCATGACTTCACCTCGGCCGGCGCGTTCTGAGGCTGGCGGTGGTACAGGGCGTTGAGCGTACCTACCATGGTGATGTCCACCAGGCAGGCCTGACCGCAACGGCCGCAGCCGACGCACCCGAGCAGGCCGAATGCGTCGGTCTGATACTTGCCTTTTCGGAAGAAGCGATGGCGCTGGCGCTCGGCGCGGCTGCTGCGGAAGTCGTGGCCGCCGGCAACGGTGGCGAACTTGTCCAGTTGGCACGAGTCCCAGGTCCGAACGCGCCGCCCGGCATCCAGCGTCAGATCGATCTCGTCGCTGACGTTGAAGCAGTAGCAGGTGGGACAGACATTCGTGCACATGGCGCAGGCCAGGCAGCGTTCTCCCAACTCATCCCACAGCTTGCTGTCATAGCTGACCGAGAGCAGGCTGGGAAGCTCGGTGACATCGAAATCGAGCCGCAACGGGAAACGCGGCCACTTCTCGCTCAGCACCCGATTCACCCGGTGGACGTCCTCATCCGTCGCCTCACGTGCGGGCTTGAAGCCCTCGAGCAGTCGGGCGCCGCGCTCGGTGTCGACGTCGACGGCGTATTCATCCCCCAGGTCTGTCAGGTGCAGGTCGAAACCGTCGGTCGCCGAGAGGGTTCCCATGCTCTTGCAGAAGGAGTGCTCCATGCAGGGCACCAGGCACTCGATGCTCACCAGAAGTGTGTTAGCGCGGTGGGCCTGATAGTGCTGATCGGTGTAGCCATTCTGGAAGACCCGGTCCAGCAGATGCATGGCGTGCAGATCGCAAGTGTGCACGCCGAGCACAACGGTGGGCCGGGCGTCCAGCCTGGGCGTGATCTCGCTGCTGCCCTTCTTGAAGCTGAACAGCTCCTCGACCTGTGGGAATAGGTACTTCTTCGGCGGGATCACCGTGGTCGCATAGCCGAGCTCGAGCTCGGAGCTGGAGCGAATCTCGCCAAACACGTGCTGACCGTGCAACGGCTTCGGCCCGACAACACGGTACCCGGCACACAGCTGGTCTACCCAGGCCGGCAGGGCCGCCTTCGGGATCACTCTAAGGCTCATAGCAGGCGCGGCTCCCTTCTTGGCGAACGAATTCTGTCGAGACGTTCGACGTCGCCTCAGTGTACGCTGTCGGATGCTTGCGCCAACATAACGACTTTCCTCCAATACAACCGAGACATGTCATGCCGGAACATGCCGGGTTTCGGCCAGCCTCACGCACCGGCGCTCGCTGTCGGGTTATGCCGGGCAAAGGGGCCCCGGTAGGGGCCCAGCCGGGTCCAGCCCTGGATCGTAGGGTGCGCCGCCTGGGGGTTGAGTCGGCTGGGCAATTCAAGCCTTGCGTAGGATCGGGCGTGGCAGCGGGCGGCCACCCGCAGCCGTCGGCCTGGCCGCTGGCTAGCGTCGGACCCTGGAGGTGAGCTTGCGGGAAAGCGCCTGCGCCCTGGGCAGGCTCTCGGTGGCCATGAACAGGATCATGCCGAATCCCAAGAGGGTGTTGGTCAGCAAGAAGAAGGTCAGCTCCTCCAGCGGGAGCGGGCCGAGCAGCAGCCATCCGAGCGATTGGTTGGCTGCGATCGACCAGGTGCCGGCACCCAGCGGGATGATGTCGGCCAGGGCGAGGTAGGCCGTGGGGAGCAGGATGGCGGCTGCGGCCAGACGCCAGCGCCGGAAGAGTGCGTCCAGGCCGAACGCCAGTTGCAGGGCGATCGGCGGCAGCGCCCAGACCAACTGTAGCGCGAGGTAACGCGTCGGTTGGATCGGCAGCACCAGGCTGAGTGCAGCCGCCAGCCAGAGGGCCAGCATGGTGGCCAGGACCAGCCACCGGTAGAGCCGAGGGACTGACTTGAGGGGCGGGTCACGATCGAGGCGGCGCGCCAGCCAGATCAACCACAGCCCGGTGACCAGGCTCTGCACGACGAAGAAGAGATACTCTTCGAGCGGAACCCAGCCAAGCGTGATGCCGGCCACCAGACCTGCCTGGTAGGTCCACACGCCGGTTGCCACCAGGTAGTTGTCCCAGGGCGTGGTGTAGATCACGGCGACAGCCACATGGGCGAGAAGACTCCAGCCGGGCGAGATGCCCTGCATGCTGGCTGGCAGAAGCCGATGGCGCACGTGATCCCAGGCATGCAGGCAGAGCAGGATCGCCAGCCAGGGCAGCAGCCCGGCTGCAAGGAAGCCGGCATACGTGATCAGGACAACCTCCGGCGCGGGTGAAGACGCATGCGCACTCCCGGCCTGGGTTCGAGTGTGGCGCCCATGTGGGGGTGCACATTCGTCTCGACCAGCTCCAGGTCGTAGGCCTGGATCAGCTGCGCCAGCACCAGGCTGCTCTCGGCCTTGCCGAAGGCGGCGCCGATGCAGTTGCGTGGACCGCCGCCGAATGGAAGATACGTGAAGGGAGTGCGGCTCTCGCTCCCCTTCGGAGTGAACCGCTCGGGCAGGTATCGGTGGGAGTCAGGCCAGACCTTCGGATCCCGGTGGGTGAGGTAGATCGACAGCATGACGCGGGTTCCGGCTGGGATGCGGAATCCACCGATCGCAACCTCGCCTCGTGCGAAACGGTTGGCCACGTGGATCGGCGGATACAGGCGCAGCGTTTCATCGAGCACGGCGTCGAGATAGGTCAGACGGGGCAGCGCATCGAGCGAGGCTGGTCCGCCAGCGAGGGCGGCGTCGCATTCTTGCCGGACGCGTTGCAGGGATGCTGGATGGCTGCCGAGCAGGAACAGTGCCCAGGCGAGCAGCGCCGTGCTGGTGTCGTGGCCGGCGATGAACATCGTCAACATCTGGTCGCGGATGGCGTCGTCGTCCAGGTCAGAGCGGGCGACCAGCGTGCTCAGCAGATCCTCGCCCGTGGCGCCGCTGGCGCGTCGGGCGGCGATCAGGCCATACAGGTAGTCGTCGACCGCCTGCAGGGCGCGGCGGTATCCCGGACGGGGCAGGCTGGGGGCGATCAGCCACAGGCCGGGGGAGATGTAGGTCAGCATGCGCAGGATCGACGGCAGCAGCCGGGGCAGGTCCGGCCCAATGTCGGCGCCGAACAGCGTGCCCACCAGGATGAGCAGCGCCACCTTGCGCATCTCGACCAGCATGTCGACCACCTGGCCCGGCCGCCAGTCCGCCGTCACGCGGTCGACCGACTCCCGGAACACGGCCTCGTATCCAGGGAACTTGCGCCGTTGCAGCGCCGGCTCGAGCAGCCCGCGCAGGTAGTCATGCTCGTGCTCGTCGGTGACCAGCACGCCCCTGCGCAGCAGGTGGGTGACGGGGTCCGCCTGGTTGCGCCACAGGTAGTCGTCGCGCTGGCTCACCAGAATCTGGCGGGCGGCCTCGGGTCCGGCGACCATCACGGCCTGAGAACCCGGCAGGGTGAGGCGGAAGACATCGCCGAGTTCGGCGTGCATCGCCTCCAATGCGCCGAGGATCGAGCCGCGCTGCCGCCAGGCTCGCAGCACGCGCAGCCCCGCCTGGCCGCTGGGCGTCGGTGGGTCCGGCAGTTGGCTGAGCATCGAGGGGGTTGTGGCCATCGTGGGCTGTGCGGGGTCTCCGATGTCCCCAGCGGGAGCGCTCGGCCAGGCCTTACGTCGAGGCGGGACCGATCTCGTCCAGGATGCGTTCGGTGACCAGGCGGGCGGATAGTAGCACAATCGGCACGCCGGTTCCGGGGTGGGTGCTGGCGCCGACGAAGTACAGGTTGCGGTAGCGAGCATGTCGGTTGCGAGGGCGCAGGTAGCCGACCTGCCAGAAGTTGTGGCTCAAGCCGAAGGCGGCGCCCTTCTCAAGGTTGAACTGCTGCTGCCAGGTGTGGGGGGTGTAGCTGATCTCGAACTTGAGGTGCTGCTCGAGATCGTTTACGCCGATCGATTGCAGCTGACGCAGCGCCGCCTGCCGGGCGCGGGCCTTGAGCGCTTCCCAATCCTGGTCGGCGGACGGATCCAGATGGCCGACGGGCACCAGCACCATCAGCGTGTCCTGACCGGCCGGCGCGGCCGACGGGTCGATGCGGGACGGGGCATGCACATAAACGCTGGGCTCGGCGGGCAGCGTGTGATCACGGAAGATCCGGTCGAAAGAGGCTCGATAGTCGCCTGCCAGGAACACATTGTGGGGACCGATTTGCGGATACGCCTTGTCCACGCCCCAGTAGAACATCAATGTCGAGCAGGTGTACTTCAACTTCCGCAGGCGGTGCGTCTCCCGCTTATCGTGCAGAAGCTCGCGATAGACGTACGGGAGGTCGGCGTTAGCGATGACCACGTCGGCCGTGTGACGCTCGCCGTTCGCCAGGCGGATGCCCGTGGCCCGGCGGCCGTCGACCTCGATGGCCGCAACCGGGGCATTGAAGTTGAAGCGAGCCCCATGCTGCTCGGCGAGCGCCTGCAGCGTCTCGGGCACACGGTACATACCCCCGGTGGGGAACCACACGCCATCGGCCAGCTCGGTGTACTGGAGCAGGGAGTAGGTGGCCGGGGCATCGAATGGGCTGAGCCCCAGGTACATGTTCTGGAAGGTGAAGGCTGCCTTGAGCCGCGGGTCGTCGAAGTAGTTGCCGATGTTCGAGTAGTGATGCTTGAGCGCCTTGAGCTTGAAGAGCAAGGGAAGGTTGGCCGGGCTGAAGTACTCGGCCAGGCTGCGGAAGTTACGCCCGACAAACCGCTCGAGCGAAAGGCGGTAGTGCAGTTGGCCCTCGGCCAGGTAGCGCAGAAAGCCGCCGAAGCTCCCCGGCTGGATCGCCTCGAGGCGCGGCTGCATCTCGAGGATGTCGGCCGTCAACTCGAGGCTGGTCCCGTCGCCAAGACGGATGCGGTAGGTCGGATCGATGCGCCGCAGGTCGAGCTGATCCGCCATCTGCGCTCCGAGGGCAGCGTAGGTCTCCTCAAAGACCTCCGGCATCAGGAACAGGGTGGGGCCAACGTCGAAGCGATGGCCGTCCCGAACCAGCTGATAGCAGCGGCCGCCGGATGCCGGATTGGCTTCGAACACCGTCACGGCGTAGCCCTGGCGAGCCAGCCGTCCCGCCGTGGCCAGGCCGCCGATGCCCGCGCCCACGATGATGGCCGATCGCTGTTTGCCCATTGCAGCCTCCGACGGATGCCTGAGCTTACCACTTCAGGTGAGCTTTCGTCAAGCCTTTGCCCATGTAAACCTTGACAAAGGAGAGCGAGTATGCGAACATTGTGGTCGACCAGGGGCGGCCGGCCGGGCAGCCCAGGATGCGAATTGGGCAATGACGCTGGCGCGGGACTGGGAGCAGCCGCTGCTGACGATGGCCCGGGAGGCGGTGCAGGATGAGCCAACCCCGGCTCAGCCGCTGCGGGCCGATGGAATCCTGCTGCGTCGAGCCTATGCCTACGCCGACGAGGTGACCGCGGCTCACTCGCGGTCGTTCAACATCGCCTCGCGCCTGCTGCCGCCGCCGAAGCGCACAGGCGTGCGTGCCCTGTATGCCTTCTGCCGCACCACCGATGATCTGGTCGACCGGCCCACTGCCGATCCCGCGCTGGCACTGGCCAGGTGGCGGGCGCGTGTTCCGGGCGATGGCACCACGCCGGAAGACCTGGTGGCCATTGCCTGGGCTGACACCACGCAGCGCTTCAGTATCCCGCCGGTTCTGGCACAGCAACTGATCGACGGCGTCAGCCAGGATCTTGAGCGCCGAAGGTATCCGGACTTCGAGACGCTTGCCCGCTACTGCTATGGCGTGGCCTCGACCGTCGGGCTGATGAGCATGCACATCATCGGTTACCAGAGCGAGGAGGCCATCCCCTATGCCGTCAAGCTGGGTGTGGCGCTGCAGTTGACCAACATCCTGCGCGACGTCGGCGAGGACTATCGCATCGGCCGGCTGTACCTGCCCGAGGATGAGCTGGAGGGGTTCGGGCTGGACGAGGCGTTCTTCGCCCGCCCGAAGGTGAACCATGAGTGGCGAGGGCTGATGCGCTATCAGATCGCCCGCGCCCGGCTGCTCTATGCCGAGGCATGGCCCGGCATCCGGTTGCTTTCGCCGGATGGCCGCTTCGCCATCCGGGCCGCCGCCGGGTTGTACCGCGGGATTCTGGACGAGATCGAGCGCAATGACTTCGACGTATTCACCCGGCGGGCCTACGTGCCGGCTGCTCGCCGAGCCAGGCAGCTGACCGGCCTATGGCTCTCCGCTCGACTCGGCGATCGAGGGGAGGCGAGCCTCACAGCGGTGGGGCGAGGCCGCCCGTAACGCCTGACGATGGCAGGGGTTGTATAATCTGAAAGCGAACGGCTGGCAGTCGGCCTCCCTGCACGGGATGGCCTTATCTTTCAGGAGGATGCAATGGCTTTTTCACTTCTCTGCGGGGCGGTAATCGCCCTGGCATTTGCGGCAGCAGTGTGCTTCGCCGGCTACCGTCTGTTCCTGTTTCTCCTGCCCATCTGGGGCTTTATCTTTGGGTTTGGCCTCGGGGCACAGGCGATCCAGGCCATCACCAACGGCAGCTTCCTCGGCGACGTGACCAGCTGGGTGGTCGGCTTGGTCGTGGCTGTTATCTTCGCAGTTCTGTCCTACTTGTTTTATTTCATCGCCATCGCGCTGTTCTCGTTCTCAGCAGGCTACGCCGCGGGCGTCGGCT
>Ga0105100_10000310_pt1 | contig 28525 bp, 31 predicted proteins | sample PPLLak12cMay2015_2_FD_87033 | JGI IMG/M metagenome (GOLD analysis project Ga0105100, IMG submission 87033) | Freshwater sediment microbial communities from Prairie Pothole Lake near Jamestown, North Dakota, USA - PPLs Lake P8 Core (1) Depth... | ecosystem: Environmental > Aquatic > Freshwater >... | reverse complement strand
CATTCTCAAAACGAAGGGTTTTGTCGATCTCAACGTCATACCGGTCGATAATTCCTTCCGCTATGACGGATTCAAGCCTCATAGGAGCTTCGGCATGAAACAAAGAGCGGGTGCAGCAACCCATTATGGCTGCGACCCCGTCAAACAACCTGCCGCATCCGGAAGAAAGGGGTGTGTTGATTTTCTTCTCAAGGGCGTCCGTTACGTTGGCCATCAGTTTCTTGTCAAGGTTATGCACAAAGGGAATATCAAGATCCAAAAGATCCCTGCCAAATGCCTTATAAAGCAAAGATAAACCTGTCCTCCAGGTTTCCCTGATCACTTTGTCCCCTCCGGGGAGCTGCATATAATCAAAGTGCAGATGCCTTTGAAAACTATCTATTCCGGCTACCATGAATTCGCCACCCCAGGTATGGCCATCAGTACCGTATCCGGTGCCGTCGAAACAGACACCGATGACGGGTTGATCAATTCCGTATTCTGCCATGCAGGCGGCTATATGCGCATGATGATGCTGCACGGTGATGAAGGCTGTTCCCTGATGCCGGGCATAACGGGTTGAAAGATAATCGGGATGCATATCTGCAGCCAGCAAAGAAGGGGTGAACCGGAAAATACTTTTAAACCTTTCAATGGTCTCCTCATAGAATTCCAGCGTCTCAGCATTTTTAAGATCGCCAATATGCTGACTCAGGATAGCCTGATACCCTTTCCCGATGCAAAAGCAATTGGATAATTCGGCGCCTGTGGCCAGGATCCCGTCAACATTCAACAATACTTTAACAGGAGAAGGGACGTACCCTCTCGACCGGCGTATGATCCGCTCTTTACCGGCTATTATCCGGGTGACAGAATCATCGGTTCGATTGAATATTTCACGGTTATACGTTAACTGGGCATCGGTTATAGAACCGAAGACAGTCAGCGCTTTATCATTTTCAATGACGATGGGCTCTTCGGCTAAATTGCCGCTGGTGAGCACCAGCGCGCTAGTACGAAGTTTCTCAAACAGCAAATGATGAAATGGCATATAGGGAAGAAAAGCACCCAATGTATCCAGTCCCATGCATACCCCAGTGGCCATCTCCCTTATGTTTCTGAGGAGGACGACAGGTTTTTTCCATGATGTCAGCAACGCTTCTTCTTCGTCTGACAATTCCGCATATTCCCTCACGGAAAGAAGGTCACGGAACATCACGGCGAAAGGTTTGCCTTCGCGTTTCTTGGCACTTCTCAATCGCGCCACGGCATCCTCGTTCCGGGCATCGCACATGAGGTGAAAGCCGCCCATTCCTTTTACTGCAATGACCCTTCCTTCATCGATGATCCGGGCAGTTATTGCGAGCAGGGCTGAAAAATCTTCTTCCTTCCGGTTGACAAAATGCAGGGTGTATTTTGGCCCGCAGTTATTGCAGGCTATTGGCTGGGCATGAAATCTCCTGTCTGCGATATCAGCATATTCCGATTCACACTGCTCACACATCGTGAAACCGCTCATGGTGGTTTTTATGCGGTCATAAGGGAAATCCCGTATAATGGTGAATCTCGGGCCACAATTGGTACAATTGATAAAAGGATAAAGGATCCGGTGAGGCTGGTGTTTCAGATCATTGAGGCAATCGGCACAGACAGCAATGTCGGGACTGATTTCTGAAGTTTCGTCCGAAAGATCCTGGCTTGCCAGTATCCTGAAATCCTGCAGGCTTTCAGGAAAATCATTGTCAAGGATGATCTCATCGATTTGAGACGCTGCCGGTGCCTGGTTCCTTAAGTCTTCAATGAAAGCAGGCATCCTGTCCGCCTGCCCTTCAATTTTTATCATAACAGCATCATTCCGGTTCAGGATCCACCCGTAAATGCCATGATGCTTTGCCAGACGATAAACAAAGGGTCTGAACCCGACACCCTGAACCAGTCCTTCAACCCTGATAAGAAATGCAACCCGATCATTCATGCATGATGGTTATATTGTACTTGCAATTTGAATAAAATCACTTAAATTTATCAATGACTAAAGTATGAATTTTACCGACACCATTGCAAAAGAAACTTCCACCACGCAGCGTCGAAAGACTCAGCAAATATCGCCGGCAGTTAAGTAATCTTGATTCGGGCAACAGGGAATTTATTTTCTCACATGATCTTGCCCAATTGTTAAACCTTACGCCGGAGCAGGTTCGTCGTGATCTTATGCTGATCGGGCTGACGGGCAACCGCCGTAAAGGATACAGTGTTAAAGCCCTGATTGAACTTATTGGAAAGACTATAGATAAAGAAGAGGGTCATAACGTTGCCATTATAGGCATAGGTAATCTGGGCAAAGCGGTAACGGCATTCATCCGTAAAGCCAGGACCAAACTCAACATTGTGGCCGCCTTTGATGTTGATGCCAGTAAAATAAACAGGGAAACCGCCGGCGTGACCTGTTATAATATCAGTCAGATCCCGTATATGGTTGAAAAACTCAACATAAGCATTGTCATCCTTACCGTTCCTTCCGATGTAGTAAAGGAAATCACCTCCTCACTGATCAACAGCGGTGTCAAGGGAATACTGAATTTTACGTCGGTGCACCTCGATGTCCCGCCAGGCGTATATCTTAAAGATTATGATATCATCACCTCACTGGAGGAAATCGGTTTTTTCATCAAGCATTAAAACAATATGAAAAGGGCATTAATGGCATTTATGGGCTGGATGTTTTATATCCTGGCCATTCATTCACAGCATCTGGCTGCGTTTCATGATAACATGGATAATTTCTATGTCTTTGACAAGGGAAAGATTCAACAACTGGAATATTTAAAGGTACAGGATTTCAGTATCGGAGGAACATGCATGTTATACAAAGACAGCCGGAATCATCTCAAAATGTATTATAACGGTGAAGTCACTGAATTATCGGTCAATAATATCAGTGAATATAAGGCAATGGATTACCTGGCCGTCTATTCCTATGCCGGCATTATCCATATTATTGAAAATGGCAAGGTGAGAACCATCAATACACATTCCCTCAATTATTACGCGGAGGACAGCCTGGTTGCCTTCTATGATGATGTTCAGAGCTTTCTGGCAGCTTATTATCGCGGGAAAATATACAGGCTTGAAGACGGACTGGTAGGTCAGCAGCCAACTTCATTCCGTTGCGGAGACAATATTATTTCCTATGTCTCTCCACGCTCAGGCGATCTGATGGTGTTTTACCAGGGACATACCTACAGCCTTGAATCCTTTGTGAGTGAAGGAACCTATAAGGCAGGCAAGGATATAGTGGCTTATATTAATGCAGCCGATCAAAAATTCAAGGTGTTTTACCGCGGAGAGACCTATGTCATTGAGGATTTTCCTCCGCTATCCTACAAGGTAGGTGACGGGATAGTAGCTTATGTTGACAATACGGACCGGTTCAAACTTTTTTATATGGGTGATGTTATGGACCTGTCGAGCGTAAGCCCGGGCTTTTATGATGTAGAAAACCGGATCGTGGTTTTTGAGGAACAGGGATATTTCAAGACCTGGTACAAAGACCGGTTATATGAACTGGAAAATTATATCCCGGTGAAGTGGGAGGCCCAATGGAATACGATTGTATATACCGACCAGAACAATCATATAAAGGTATTCCGTGACGGAGATAACAAGGTACTGACCTATGATATTGTTGAGGACGTTGCGTTATACAGGGATCTTATCGTAACCAACAGGGGGCTTAATATTCACAATGTTTATTACAACGGGAAGAAATACTAGGAATCAATAATGAGTGGAGCCCCGGTATGGCCCCTGAGGACCGGTACCGGGGACACTGAAGAATATTAAATCAGTTCATCTATAGGAATATAAGGCATATTAAACGCCTTAGCAACATTTTCGTAAGTACATTTTCCTTTATACAGGTTCACGCCCATCTTAACTGCCTTTGACCTGCGGCAGGCTTCCTCAGGTCCAAGCTCTGCGATCATCAGTCCATAGGGCAGGGTAGCACTGGTAAGGGCTTTGGTGGAAGTCAGGGCAACAGCCCCCGGCATATTAGCCACCCCGTAGTGAACAATGCCATCAATGACATAAACCGGATTATCGTGGGTTGTTGGTTTGATGGTTTCCACGCATCCGCCCTGGTCAACGGCAACGTCAACAATAACAGCACCCGGCTTCATGATTTTCAGCTGATGACGTTTGACCAATGTAGGGGCTTTGGCACCAGCCAATAATACAGCTCCAACGACCAGGTCGCATTCACGCAGTACCTTTTCAATGTTGGCGTCTGTGCTGTACAGGGCAGTGATCCTGGAACCGAAAATATCATCAAGGTAAGCGAGCCTGCGGGCATCAATATCGAGTATGATAACTTCTGCACCTATTCCGGTAGCTATCTTACAGGCATTGGTACCGACAACACCACCTCCTATTATACCAACTTTGCCGCGCTCAACACCGGGAACTCCTCCCAGCAAAACACCACGTCCGCCAAAAGTTTTTTCCAGGTATTTGGCACCTTCCTGTATTGACAGCCTGCCTGCGATTTCACTCATGGGTTGAAGGCAGGGAAGACGTCCTTCCTTCTCTTCGATGGTTTCATACGCTACACCTTTTATCCCGGCTTTGATAAGCGCTTCGGTCAACACCTTGTCAGCTGCCAGGTGAAGATAGGTAAACAGGATCTGATCCTTCCTGAATAAATCATATTCTTCAGGCAAGGGTTCCTTGACCTTTACAATCATTTCACAGGTATCGAAAATAACCTTCCGGTCATCGATAACCCTGGCACCTGCCTGAACATATTCCTCGTCCTGAAAACCGGCTGCGTTCCCCGCACCTTTTTGTATCATTACCTGGTGATTCCTTGAAACATAAGATCTTACATCCGAAGGGACCAGACCAACCCTGTACTCATGCTTTTTAATTTCTTTAAGGCATCCGATTCTCATAGTTCCTGTATTTTGAATTACCTTTTTTTCCGGGAATTCTGGGACAAAGGAATAGAAACCTCCGGTTTCCTACTATGATTTTGATCAGGATGAAAAGATGATAACAGCTATTTGAGCATTAAACTGTTTTATGTATAATAAAACAAGGTCTCCAGTTCATTTCTCAGGTTAACATAATTCACCATAACATCATCGGGAACCCTTAACCGGACAGGTGAGAAATTGAGTATGCATTTAATGCCGGCCGACACCAGCCTGTCACAAATCTCCTGTCCTGCTATATCAGGTACAGCAATAATGGCTGTCTTAACACTACTTTTGGTCACGATTTCATGGATCTTATCCGGATGATAAACCGGGATAGGAAATTTTCGCAGATACTTTGAAGGATCAAGGTCAAAACCGGCAACAATGGTGATTTTATTCTCTTTAAAACCCTGGTAGTTAATAAGTGCCTGGCCAATATTACCCATTCCTACCAGAACCACAAGCCTTTCACCGTCCTGTTTGAAAATATCGTTAATAGAACTGAGCAAATAATCAATATCATAACCCCCGCGCCTGGAACCTTTAATGCCAAAAAGCGAAAAATCTTTTCGAACCTGTTCGGGTGTAATACCAGCCTCTTCGCCCAGGGTATAGGAAAAAACCTTCCGGAATCCCAGCCGTTGGAATTTTATCAGGCATAAACGGTACTGTAAAAACCTTTTTAAAATTTTATGACTGATTGATGGTGTCAAAACCTGGAGGTGTCTTAATACAAAATTCTTTAGCTATTTATAACAAGTCAAAATAATCCGGAAAATAAAAATTAGTATTAAAAATAATTGACAAAAATATCAATTTATTATAAATTTAATTTTCTTTTTGTGAAAAAAAGAACAAAAAGAATGAAAAGTACTTTCCAGATTTCCATCCATGACTGGCATCTTTTTTTGCTGGAGTTATCCAGGGATAATGCTGTTTACGTACCAGTAAAAACATATAATGATATTGATTATAAGCTATATGATGAAGATCAAACAAATATTGTTTACAATATAGCAAGACCTGTAACACCATTAAAAACCTTTCTTCTTCCGGTTAAGGAAAACGTTGTTATTGAGAAAAACAAATACAATAAAAAAATTATTATTGGTATTCCTGCCTGTGATTTAAAAGCCCTTGAAATACTCGATGAGATATACCTTGATGAAACATTTGTTGATCATACCTATAAAGAAAACAGGGAAAGGTCAGTTCTCATCGGTACCGATTGCCATGAAATCTGTGAAAATTGTCATTGCACTTCTTATGGCATTGAACCTTACCCGGTGAATCATGCCGATGCATCACTTATCCTGATGGATGACGATATAATTATCAATATCCATACAACAAAGGGGGAAGAATTGCTTGGCAAAATTGCTCCGGCTTATCCTTTTAAAGAGCTACAGGCGGAGAATCTTGCATTAATTGAAGCTAAACGGGAAATAGTCAAAAGGAAGCTGGATGAAAATAACCGGTTATTGCCTGATTATACAACAACAGGAATCCTTATCAGGAATTCGTCGGATGAGAGTTGGTTAAAACATTCCAAAACCTGCGTTTCATGCGGGGCCTGTGCTACCATTTGTCCTACCTGCACCTGCTTTTTGCTGATCGACCGTCCTGATTTTGAAAAGGTCAGACAGGTGGATGCCTGTCAGTATCCTGGTTTTGAGAGAATTGCTGCCGGTGAAGATCCTTTGCATAAAAAATCTGTAAGGTTTCGGAACAGGTATTTATGCAAATATGTCTGGAAACCTGAAAGTTTTAATTCCCTAGCTTGCACAGGCTGCGGAAGATGCATTGACACCTGCATCGGCAACATCAGTAAGAATAAAATATTTATCGAAATGCATGCTTCTTCACACGGATAAATAAATGACAGTAACTCATAACATATATAAACCGATTAAAGCCAGGGTGGAAAGGGTTATAGATGAATCTCCGCTGATCAAGTCATTTGTGCTTATTCCCGAGCATGACTTCTCGTTTAGAACCGGAGAGTTCATTGAACTTACCATTAATGGATATGGTGAAGCCCCTTTTACACCTTCATCATCACCGCTGGAAAAGAAAAAAATTGAAGTGACTGTGATGAAAGCAGGTTATGTCACTGATAAAATTCATACACTTAAAGCTGGCGAAGTGGTGGGTATCAGGGGACCTTTCGGACGGGGATACCCTGTGGAGAAATTCTACGGAAAAGAAGTTGTGATCCTTGGTGGCGGATGTGGGTTTGCTCCCATAAGATCATTATTATACAATCTCATAGCAGAAAAGGATAAATTCGAAAAAGTCATATTATGTTACGGGTCAAAAACGCCTGAAGATTGTATATATAAGCCTTTTATCGATGAGTTGAGAAAAGTGGAGCGTTTTGAGGTTTACCGGAGTGTTGATAAGGCAGACGAAAACTGGAAAGAAAGGGAAGGCGTGGTAACGCTTTTACTCGACGACATTAATGTGAATATCAGCAATTCTGTGGCCATCGTTTGCGGACCGCCTGTTATGATGAAATATGGCACCCTGAAACTGCTGGAAATGGGATATCCTGAAACATCTATATACCTGTCCATGGAAAAAAACATGTCCTGCGGATTGGGAAAATGCGGACATTGCATGATGGGCAAATATTACGTTTGCAAAGACGGTCCGGTGTTTACCTATGATGAGATCAGGGATTTACCGGACATATGGCTATAACCTGATAATATGGGCAAGAAACTGCTTATCGATTTGATATCGTTGCGGGATTTGGAAAACCTGCCGGCTGATGCTGTTTTAAAACAGGACAAGTATAGTTCTTCCTTTAAGACCATCCGGGAGCTTGCCACATTTCAGTTTACCTGCCGGCATTGTGAGAATGCACCTTGCATTCAGGTTTGTCCGGCTAAGGCCCTCGACAAAGATGAAAACGGCCTGATAAGCCGGGCTGTTAATCTTTGTATCCGCTGCAAGTCTTGTATAACAGCGTGTCCTTTCGGAACCATGATGGACAATCTTTTCATTGTCAAGACCTCAGGTCAAAGGTTCTTTTCGCTTGCCAATGAAAATGACCTGGAAGATTTTGCCCGGTTTTTTCCGGATCAGGTAGTCAGTATTGTTGACAGGGACGAAAATCCGGAAGAGAACATTTACAGGCTCAGCGACATGATTCTTATCAAGGAAAAAATATGGCAGTAATATGATTAAAGACCTGTTATATTATCTGATTTTTCCCGGATTCATTTTTATGGCAGTGACGGGTGGATTGCTGGCCGGACTCGATCGTAAACTTACGGCCTGGCTGCAATTCCGGAAAGGCCCACCGCTGATACAGCCTTTTTATGATTTTTTGAAGCTACTGCTTGTCAAGGAAACCATACTGCCGGCCCGGGGTTCAATTGTCACCTTTCTGGCAGCCCCTGTCTTTGCCATCACCGGGGCAGCCCTTTCAGGAATAATGATTTTGCTGCCCGCTTTTAATTATACCTCGGGATTTAGCGGTGACATAATTGTAATCTTTTATTTGCTTGCTATCCCTTCATTTACTTATATCCTCGGAGCTCTGGCTGCAGGAAATCCCCTCGCTTCAGTGGGGGCTTCGCGTGAGATGAAACTGATCATAAGTTATGAGCTCACTTTCCTTCTGATCCTGGCAGCTGTTATAATGAAAGCCGGTATGACCATCAGGATTAACGATATTATTCAGGCGCAGGTAATACAGGGACCCTTCATCGGCAGTATTTCAGGGATTCTATTATTCATCGTTCTGATCTTTTGCATACAGGCAAAGCTGGGACTTGTCCCCTTCGATATGGCGGAAGCGGAAACTGAGATAAATCACGGGGCCTTTATTGAATATTCTGGCTCCGCCTATGCCATGATAAAGCTGGCCAAATATATGATGATATTCATCCTTCCGGCTTTCGCCTGCATAATACTCCTGGGAGGAATGCGTGTGGATGGTATTCATATTCTCTGGACCATACTGAAAATACTGGGTATTATTTTGCTGATAACCCTCATCCGGAATACCAATCCGCGCGTTCGCATTGATCAGGCCATGCGGTTTTTCTTTATCTGGATGAATCTGTTGGTTATCATTGCTATTGTATTGATTTTATTTGGTTTATAAAAACAGAAACTTTGGGCTTAAAAGACTATTGTTTTAAAAAATCTCTCTGGTTGTTCCACTTTGGCGGAGCCTCCTGCAATAATTGTGACATTGAGATCCTGGATTGCCTCACGCCACGGTTTGACCTGGAACGATTTGGAATGCAGCTTGTGGGGAGTATCCGTCATGCCGATGTATTACTGGTAAACGGATCCATCAACCGACGCGATAAAGCACGCCTGATTGAATTGTACCACCAGGCCCCCAAGCCAGTTCTGGTGGTGGCCATTGGAGCATGTGGCTGCACGGGGGGAATATTTGCCGAGGGAAATACATTTGCCGGACCCGTGGATAAGATCATTCCTGTCGATGTCTATATCCCAGGTTGTCCGCCAAAGCCTGAAGCTATTATTGCGGGGATAGTTAAATTATTGAACAAAAAATAGACCAGGATTTAAGGATTATAAGGATAACAGGATCAAAGAAAAACAGAATATCACAGGATTACGAGAGAAATATTGATGAAAATGACTTCTGAAATAGAAAATATTACTAAGCGGTTCGGTGAATATATTGATCAGGTTGCTGTCAGAAATGACCGGAGAGCAACTTTAACGATCCATAAGGAAAAGATCATTGAAATTGCAGATTATTTATTCCTGCAATCCGACTGGAGGTTTATCATTGCTTCAGCCATGGAAAGCAAACAAGGGATTGAGATCCTTTATCATTTCAGTAATGATCAATCGGGTTTGATTCTAAATGTAAAGGTTATACTGGATAAGGAAAAACCTGCAATAGAATCGCTCACCTGTCTTTTTGAAGCAGCCAGCTGGATTGAACGTGAAATGCATGAAATCCTGGGCATTGATTTTCTGCATCATCCGAATCTTGAAAAACTTATTTCGGAAGGGAATTGGGCTGAAGGGGTATACCCGTACCGGATTAGTAAAAGCAATATGGACGAGAAAAAAGAATAAAGTACAAAGAGAATATGAAGATTTGAAGACCTGCCTGACGGCAGGCAGGTTTGAAGGTCATCGGTGAAATATAAAACTAAATCATCAAATCAACCAATCGAAAGATACGATGAGCAGGATTATCCCCATAGGACCATACCACCCGCTCCAGGAAGAACCTGAGCTGTTTAAATTATATTGTGAAGGCGAGATTGTTAAGGACATTAAATGGGAAACCGGTTACAATCATCGCGGTATAGAGAAGCTCAGCGAATCCAGGACCTTTGATCAGGTATTTTTTCTTGTGGAGAGAATATGCGGCATTTGTTCCACTTCTCATCCATTTGCATTTGCCAATTGCATGGAAGAGATAGCCGGGATTGAAGTACCCGACAGGGCCAAATATATCCGTACCATCATCGCCGAGCTGGAAAGAATTCACAGCCATTTGCTGTGGGTAGGGCTGGCCGGCCATTTTCTGGGATATAATACCGTCTTCATGTGGGCATGGAAATACCGTGAACCGGTACTTGAACTGTTTGAAATGATCACCGGCAACAGGAATAGCTATGCTATGTTCAAGATAGGAGGCGTTCGCAGGGATATTGAGAATGGTAAGATCGCCAAAATCAAAGAAACACTTGACCTTGTCAAAAAGAAAACTGACCTGCTGGTTGGAGCAGTCATGGATGACCCTGTTATACATGCACGGACCAAAGGTGTCGGAGTCCTTACAAAAGAAGACATTGTAAACTACGGAGCGGTTGGCCCTGTTGCCAGAGCTTCAGGTGTTGCCATCGATGTGCGGCACGATGATCCCTATGCAGCTTATCCGTTGGTTAACTGGAAGGTAATAACGGCCCGCCAGGGAGATGTATTCGCCAAAGCGGAGGTCAGGCTGCTGGAGATGTATGAATCCATTTCCATTATTGATCAATGCCTTGCCGGATTGAAAAAAGAAAAGGAAGGCGAAACAGAAATTGTTGTAAAAGATATTCCTGAAGGCATAGGAACAGGGCATGCCGAGGCCCCGCGTGGTGAAGTGTTCCATTTTGTCAAAACGGATGGGTCAAATTACCCTGTCAGGCACAAGATAAGGGCTCCCAGCTATGTTAATATAGCAACTTTCAGGAAATCATGTGTGGGACAGACCATTTCAGATGCAACAATTTCGCTTGCCGCTGTGGATCCCTGTTATTGTTGCACAGAAAGAATGGCCTATGCATATGATTGTGCAACGGGTGAAAAAATATACAACGGTAATGAATTGATTGCGCAATCACAGTCGAAGACAGAAGCCATCCGAAAACAATTAAATAGTAAATTATGAATCTGGTAATCAATTATATATCAGTTATAATACTATTACCGCTTGTTGCCGGGATCGTACTTTTTATCGTACCCGAAAAATTCAGGTTACTAAAAGGTATTATTGCACTGCTTATTTCGTCCATCGTGCTGTTTTTTACCATTCAATTGTATTTCACACAATTTGATCCAGGTCAGATCAATCTTCTTGCACTTGATTTTTTGAATCGTTTGAACAAACCAGGTTTTTCTGCCGGATTGAGTGACTTCACCATGTTAAACCCGGACAACCTTGCCAGGCTTATTGTTCTGATGACAGGTCTTTTTACTTTTTTAATTCTTGTCTATTCCATTTTCTATATCACAAAAGACAGGACCCTGAAAAACTATTATCCCTTCGTTTTATTGACACTTGGAGTTTCAATTTGTACAGTATTGGCCGATAGTCTGATCCTGTTCATCTTTTGCTGGGGATTCCTTGGATTAACCCTGTATAAGCTGATTAAGGGTTATAATGAGGAGAGTGCAACAGCGGCCAAAAAGACTTTTATATTGATCGGAGCTTCGGATAGTATTATGATACTTGGAATTGGCATTATCTGGAAAATAACCGGTTCATTGAATATTTCTGAAATAAGCCTGGGCACAACCGATGCTATACGGATTGTGGCTTTCCTGGCCTTATTAACCGGAAGCTTTACCAAAGCAGGGGCTTTCCCATTTCATTCCTGGGTACCGGATTATACACAATGGGCACCTGCATCATCCTCAGCCTATCTTCCTGCCTCCCTGGATAAACTGCTGGGTATATATTTTCTTTCCCGGATATGCAACGATCTCTTTGTACTGAGCGATGGAATAAGGATTATTCTTCTGTCTGTTGGCGTTTTGACCATCATTATTGCCGTAATGATGGCGCTTATGCAGCATAACTTCAAACGTCTGTTGGGTTTTCATGCTGTATCGCAGGTCGGATATATGATTGTTGGTTTTGGGCTGGGATCATTAATAGGTATAGCCGCCGGACTGTTTCATATGATCAACAATGCGCTATACAAAAGTGGTTTGTTCTTAACTGCTGGTTGTATTGAATACAGAACCGGGAAAGAAGATATCAATGACCTGGGCGGACTTTCAAAAGCCATGCCTGTTACTTTCATCGCGGCTTTAATATTTGCATTGTCCATTTCCGGAATACCGCCGTTAAACGGTTTTGCCTCCAAATGGATGATATACCAGGGCATTATTGATTTCGGCAAGGATACCGGTGTTGCCAACGAGTTATGGATTATTTGGCTGGGCCTTGCAGTTTTAGGTTCGGCTTTAACCTTAGCCAGTTTTATCAAATACCTTGGTGGCATTTTCCTGGGCCGGAAAAAAGCTGAATTTGAAGGGATACATGAGGTCCCGGTTTTAATGTGGTTGCCTATGCTTTTCCTTGCCGTTATATGTATTATGGTTGGAGTATTTGCATCCAACTTCGTTGTTCCTAAGTTATTCATGCCTGTTACAGGAGACTTTGAATTCTCCGGGACATGGAATTCAACATTTGTGGCAATGCTTATTCTGGTTTCCATAATATTGGGAATTCTTCTTTATTGGATTGGGAACATAAAAAAATTCAGGACAGAGGATAGTTTTATCGGTGGAGAGAAAATACAGGATGTTGTAAGTTTCTCCACTCCGGAATTTTATAAGACGATCAGTGATTTTGGTTTTTTTTCCTGGATGTACCGTAAGGCTGAGGATAAATGGTTCGACCTGTATGATCTATTGAAGCGTTTAACGCTTTGGTTCAGCAATCTGTTAAGCAAAGCTCATACGGGTATTTTACCTGACTATTCGATATGGGTTTATGTTGGATTGATCATTATGTTATTAATTATGATATAAAATAATAACGGCCGCCATGGAACTTGCCATAACCATAATAATCGCCATAATGATACTGGGAGCAATCTATGCCATACATGCAAAAGATTTGCTTTCGGCCATTATTACCTGTGGCATTGTAGGATATGGCCTTGTAATTTGTTTCCTGTTATTAAAGGCTCCGGATCTGGCCATTGTTCAGATTGTGGTAGAAACAATAACATTAATAATTATGGTAGCAGTGGTACTCGACAGTTCCCGGGAAGAGCGGTATGCAAAACTGGATTCCAAGGGATATGTCAATGCTGCAATAGGTTTGATTGTTGTGCTGGTGCTGCTTTATTTTTTTAGGTCGGCTGCAATCTCTCTTGATGTCTTTGGAGAAAGTAACCTGCGTATGGCCAGTGCTTATATCAACGGAGCTGCTGAAAAAACAGGCAGTGCAAATCTGGTTACAGGTGTTGTGTTTGATTTCAGGGGATATGATACCCTGGGTGAAGCAACTGTTCTGGTTACTGCTGTTCTTGGTGTATTAACTATTCTCAGGATAAGAGGCAAAAAATAAATTGCTATGAAAGGGATGACGGTAATCGTTAAAAAAACAACCCAGCTCCTGGCCGGATTGATCTTTATGTATGGCATTTATATTATTGTGCACGGACATCTGACACCAGGAGGCGGATTTGCGGGCGGGGTCATTATTGCCGGTGCTTTTATCCTGGTTATCCTGGCCTTTGGCGGTGATTTTTTGAACTTGCAGAAGGAAGAGGTAGGGACTACCGTCAGAGAGAATATAGCAGTCCTCTTCGTTTTGATGTTGGCCGTTGCAGGGCTGTTTATAGGTTCCAAAGCATTCTTTAACAATTATCTGCCCAAAGGCACAGTAGGTGAACTGGTCAGCGCTGGTGTTTTACCACTGTACAATATTTTTGTCGGTATTGAAGTTGCATCATCAATCCTGGTCATATTTCTTGCTTTAGTAATCTTTAAGGAGGAAGATATAAAATGATCCCTTATGTAATGTGTTTCTTATTATTCCTGGTAGGGCTGTATGGATTAATAACCCAGCGAAACCTTATAAAAATAGCTATTTCTATGTCTATCATGGAGTTTAGCACTTTTCTGTTCTTCGCATTGATTGGTTATATTAAAGGAGGGGTTGCCCCCATCGTAAATCCTGCTGAGCCTGACAAGACATATGTTGATCCCTTGCCTCAGGCTATAGTATTGACGGCCATTGTTATCGGTCTGGCAACTACAGCTATGCTTATGGCTGTGATAATAAGGTTGTACAGAAAATATAAAACTTTCGACATCCGGGAAATAAATAATTTAAGAGGTTAAAAAATGAACCCGCTGATCCCATTTTTTGTCGTTGTCCCGCTTGCAGGAGCTTTCCTGATCATGATACTGGGAAAGTTTTACAAACCCTTTCCCGGGTTTTTCGCCTCCTTCGTCCTGCTTTTTCTTGCGATTATCAGTTTATATTCATTGATAACAACGGGTTCGGATTTGTCGGTCTATAAGGTAGGTGGCTGGGAGCCTGTAAATGTGATTCCCATTGGCATTTATATGGTGCTCGATGGTTTGTCTGCAACCTTGGTCTGTATCATAAGTATCATCGGTTTTCTATCTGCCTTTTATTCGATATCCTATATAAAAAGATATACCGGTGAGCGTTATTTCTATGCACTGTTCTGCCTGATGATTGCCGGCATGAATGGAGTAGTGCTCAGTGGTGATATATTCAATATATTCGTATTTCTTGAAATTTCCGTCATTTCCTCGTATGCACTGGTTGCCTTTGGTGTTGAGAAAAACGAACTGGAGGCAACTTTTAAATATCAGGTGCTGGGTGGATTAGCATCATTTTTTATTCTCTTTGCTATTGGTTTTATCTATTGGGGAACCAAAACTTTAAATTTGGCTGATATAAAAGAAGTATTTAAAGCCGGATATGATAACGCCTTTTATCTGTTTGTTCAAATCCTGCTTTTATGCGGGTTTGGGCTAAAAGCTGCCATAATTCCATTCCATGCATGGTTACCTGATGCCCACTCTTCGGCACCCTCTCCGATCTCATCCATGCTATCAGGTGTTTTAATTAAGGCTGTCGGCATTTATGTTATTATCCGGTTATTCTTCAACATGTTCGTTATTAGTGAAGAAATGGCCATCCTCATAACTGTTCTGGGTGCATTGTCCATGGTCTTTGGCGTTTTTCTGGCCATTGGACAATGGGATTTGAAACGATTGCTGGCTTATCACAGCATTAGCCAGATGGGATATGTTGTTCTATCAGTAGGCATAGGGATGATGCTGGTAGCCCAAAACAGAAATCCAGGGGTGGCCGCTTTGGCCATAGTCGGGGGAATTTATCATTTAATAAACCATGCCGTATTTAAAAGCTTGTTGTTTCTTAGTGCCGGGGCCATCGAATACAGACTGGGAACCCGGGATCTGAAAATGATGGGCGGATTGTCCAGGTCAATGCCGGTTACTTCCGTTGCTTCATTTATTGCTTCCATGTCTATTTCCGGGATTCCACCCTTTAATGGTTTTTTCAGTAAACTTATTATTATTATTGCTGCCATACAGGCGAAGTTCTACTTGCTTGCCCTGCTTGCTGTCATTGTAAGCATAATCACCCTGGCATCCTTCCTGAAATTTCAAAAGTATGCATTCTTTGGCAAGGCAGAAAACAGACAGGGTAATACAGTAAAGGAAGTACCGTTTCCCATGGTTTTCAGCATGGTGGTTTTAAGCATTTTATGCTTGGTATTGAGCCTTTTGGCATTCCCTGGCATCAGGGAAATTATGCTGAATCCCATCGCCGGGATACTGACTGAAGTCGGAAAATATTCATCAAACGTACTGAACTTCTGATATGCGAACCATAACCATATTTATATTGTCATTGCTGTTCTGGTTTCTGATAACCTTCAAGCTGACTTTACCGAATCTGATCGTTGGTTCCATGGCGGCACTCATAACAACCCTGATATTTGGCCGGTATTTCCTGCGAAATGTATATAAATTCCTGCAACCTCACCGGTATTTTTGGTTAATGATTTATTTTTTCATTTTTATCTGGGCATGCATAAAAGCCAACCTTGATGTAGCCTACCGCGTCCTGCATCCAGCCATGCCGATAAAACCCGGCATTGTGAAGGTTAAAACAGAGCTGAAATCGGAATTCGCCAGGACTATTCTGGCCAACTCAATTACTATGACACCGGGAACGATTTCTGTTGATATCATCGGTGATTATCTATATATCCATTGGATCTATGTTCGATCAGAAGATCCGGAGGTTTATACCCATATTATTTCAGGACAATTTGAAAAATTCATAAAAAAAATATTCGAATGACTACCTTGCTCAATATTTTGCTTTATACACAGATTGCTTTAAGCGGTGTCTGTTTATACAGGATAATCCGGGGGCCCTCAATTCCAGACAGAATGGTCGGTGTCGATATTTTTGGTATACTGGTTGTAGGCATTTGTGCCATTATTTCTATCCAAACCGAAAGATCATTTATCCTCGATATTGGAATCGCCTGGATAATCCTGAGCTTTATAGGGACATTAACCCTGGCAAAATATCTGAGTGGTAAGAAATTAAATGAATGATATGATAAGTTTAGTTTTTATTGTCATCGGGGTTCTCTTTAACCTGCTTGGCTGCATAGGGATAATCAGGCTTCCTGACGTATACAACAGACTTCAGGCAGCCACTAAATGTGTGACACTTGGAACCTGCAGTATTTTGGTTGGCGTTCTCTTCTATTTCGGACTCAGTGATGCCGGTATTAAAGCTGTTATTGCTATTCCTTTATTGTTCTTTGGATCAACGGTTGCAGCCCATGCATTGATCAGAGGAACTTACCATTTCGGAGTGAAGTTAAGTGATAAAACGGTAAAAGATGATTATAAAGATGCAGTAAAATGAGGTATCCCAAGATTAGAGAAGTTAAAGAGGCTTTGGTCTCTCTTTTTACACCTGCTTATACCACCAGGTTTCCCAAAGAACCTCATGTTCCCTTCGAACGATTCAGAGGGAAACCGGTTGTGGATGACGCCAATTGTGTCGGATGTGAAACCTGTGCCAATGTTTGTCCGCCGAAAGCCATTACATTTCAGGATGACAAGGAAAAGAGGGTAAGGATAATAGCAAGAAATTACGGATTATGCATATTCTGCGGACAATGTGAGGAACATTGCATAACCAAAAAGGGGGTCCAACTTAGCGATAAAATATTTGACCTTGCCGGATTTGACAAAAACAATTTTGTGGAATATCAGGAAAAAGAATTGCTGATATGTAAAAGCTGTGGTGCTGTGATTACCACCAAAGAGCATATTCATTTTATTTATGATAAACTGGGCCCCGCTGCCTATGCTACAATACTCAACTTAAACATCTTGAATGAGCGATTGCAACTAGCAGAAAATGAAGAGGTTTCAGTTGAAATCAAAGATGGCTTGAAAAGAAAAGACATGTTCAATATTATATGTCCGAATTGTCTGAGAAAAGTATTGGTTAAATACATGTAATCGCGTGCCAATTGATTTAATAAGTCTGATCGGTAATGACAAGCGTAAATTATTTGTCGGTATTGGCAACGTGCTGAAGCGTGATGATGGGATAGGGGTTTATATAGCCCGTCGCATTGTGGAAAGCGATACGATAAAAGTATTGATCGTGGAAGCCTCAATTGAAAACTATATTGGAAAGATAAACAGCCTGCCTCACGATGTCCTGATATTGATTGATGCTGTAAATTTCGGACAGAAACCGGGATATTACAGTGTGCTTGCACCGGAAGAGATATTGGATTATACGACCAACACACATAACATATCCATCCCGAAACTGCTCGGTTTTTTTAAGTCAAAGGTGCTGATCCTGGGCATTCAACCCAAATCGGTATCGCTGGGAGAAAAAATCTCGGATCCTATTAGAAAGCAAGCGGACCATATGCTGAAAATGATCAATGAATCCCGTTAACTTTTTTACTGATTTTCATCATTTTACGTTTAGTTTGCCATAACTTTACCTAAAATATAGAAAAGAAAAAGGAGGATTGGCCATGACAAAGAACCTTATTTCACTAAAAGTTAAGTGTCCACATTGTAATAAATCACTGATGGACTATACGCATTTTCTTAACGCCAAGCCCAGTATTAAGCTTCATATTGAAGTTAAGGGCATGAGTGGGGCAATTAACCTTTGTTCAAGCTATGGTTGTTATGAAAAGGCTAGCAATATTGAGCTTATCGATAATGAAATTGCCCGGTTATCCTGTCCGTTTTGCAAAAAGGAGCTGCCATCCCATGCAAAATGCTTGGCTTGCGATGCGCCTATTGTAGATTTTAACCTGGAAAAGGGAGGGAGAGTACATGTATGTTCACGTATAGGCTGCAAAAAGCACTATGTCTCCTTCGAAGACATTTATGATACGCTGACTCAGTTCTATAGTGAATATGATGACTATGGGGCCCATGATGCTGATTTCTGATAGGTTTTGAGCCTCAACAGTGCATATATTCCTGGCCCCAAGAAGGGCTACATTCTATATGTATATTATTCAATTATGGAAGCCCGTATGGCCACGACAGGTTTTTCAACCTCTTTAACCTTCATTAACAGGCTATTAACAGTTTTTTTACCTTCAGCGGAAGCAGGGTCAAAGTCTCCTTTAACATTCACCTCAAAGGTGTCAAAAACTACTTTAAGGGCTTTGAGTTTGACAAGATATTCCGCAATTACAGGATCGCTGTCGTAATTCTGCAACATATCCATGAGATTGGCCAGTGAGTATTTCTGGTCCGCCAGCCGTTCAATAACGTTAAAATCACGGGTGGATTTGGCTATGTCAATGGCAATATAGATGGCTTCCGTCCAGCCTCCCAGGATTATCTGTGCGGCCGCACTGTAGCGTTCATTTTCCTTCAGATAGGAATCCGCGGCCATATAAACCTCATTGGCGATAATTATAAGGGAATCTTTATCATTGATATTCCTGTCAAAACGCTTGGCTGTATTTTCAAAGTAATTTGTCGGAATGCCAAGTTCTTCCGCAAGTTTTTGCATGGCATTAAAGAACTTGCCGGCGGTTTCAACCTGCCCGAAAACTTTGGAATAACTCAGATCGACTGCAAAGACGCCAAGATTCAGTGCTTTTTTTGAGCTGATCGTATAATCCGTAATGTTGTCAGTTGAATTGAGCCGGGCTTCATTGAAAACAGCACCGGCAGCATCAAACAGGGTAGACATTTCAACAGACAGATACATATTGTAAAAGATCGGCAATCCTTCTCCCATGGTATCATATTGACTGATATAGGGCTTGATTTCTTTCAGATCGACGCTGTCAATCCCGGCCAGGCCGGAATCCCTTTTTGATGATTGCTTACAGGTGATGCCAAGCACAATGCAGAGCGCTGCGATGAAACCTATGAGATATGTCCTTTTCATGATGATCTGAATTAATATTCCAAACGATTTTGCTTTTCAGGGCTAAAGCTAGTTATTATTTTATTTTTTTACAACCACTCCCCCTTAATCTTCCCCGTTGTCTTTTTCATAAACTGCACCCGCTCAAAAGCAGCGCTGTTTTCTTCATTCTTTGAAATCAGGCCCCTGAAAGCTTTCAGATCGTCATATCCCTTGGAAGCCATCCATTTTTCAAGGTCCTTACGCAGTACTTCAAGATATGCAGCCCCGTTTTTATAGAGTGTCGAGCAAAGCTGAACAGCTGTTGCCCCGGCCAGGATATTCTTTACCACTCCGGCGTAGTCATGGATGCCGGTTGCCCCGATCAGTTCACATTTAACCTTGCTGGATAACAGGGCTATCCACCGCAAAGCAAGCGTGATCTCTACCGGTGAACTGTATATATTACTGGTGACAACGGTGAGTTTTTCAATATCGATATCAGGTCTGTAATAACGATTAAACATCACGATGCTGTTGATCTCGAGATTGCTTAATTTAAACAGTTCCCGGTATAGGTTGGTGAAGTAATACCCGACTTTTACCGCTATGGGCAGGTTGGTCTCCTTTCTTACCGCACGGACTATATCGAGGTATGTCTCCTCGATCTTATAACCAGTCAGTTTGAGGTCGGTGGGAGGAATGAATATATTCAGTTCAATGCCGTCAGCACCCGCATTTTTAATTTCAGCGGCAAACTTTGGCCACTCGAGGGGGCTGACGCAGTTGATACTGGCAACTACCGGTATTTTTAAAGCTTTTTTTGCTTTTTCGATCATCTTCAGGTATTCCAGGATGCCCTGTTCTTTGGAGAAATTCCCTACATATTCAAGGGCTTCGGGATACCAGAAATACATGTCATCATGCTTCAGCAATGTTTTTTTATCGGCGATGATCTGTTCTTCAAACAATGATTTCAGCACCACAGCTCCGGCACCATGATCGGCAAATTTTTTAACGGATTCAACCGAACCAGTCAATCCCGAGCTGGCCACGATAAACGGGTTATCAACCGGAAGTCCGAGAAATGTAGTTTTTATATTCATAGGAATGGTATATTAAGTTAGAATCAAGAATCAAGAATCAAGAATCAAGACAAAAGCTAAAAGAGCAAAGAACAAAGATAAAAAAAGTGACAAGTGACAAGAAGAAAGAAAACAGAGCAAAGAGCAAATAGCAAAGACAGAACTTTCCCGGGGTGATATTTATTTTTTATACTCCAGGATCTTCTTTTTCAGAAATCCGGCTGCTTCCTCCATATTTTTCCGGGCTTCCGGTGTCATATCTTTCATGAATTCCCATTCATATCCCCTGATATGCAACAGATAGGTTAGCGGCTTTTTATGATACACCTCATGGCAAAGGTTCAGAATGAAAGCCGGCGAAACCGAATGCATGGTGAAATCCACCTTTGCCGATGGCTTAAGCGGCGTATAGGCATATCCTTTTATATCTTCCTGCAAGGCATCGGCAAAGATCACCAGGTCGAAAGCTGATATCCGTGAAGCATCTTCAATGTTAAGCTGGTAATTTGAATCTGTCTGCAGGTGATTCATTTCCTTTTCACGTGCCCATTCCTCAATCTTTTCCGATAACAATACTCCCAGCCCGTCATCCTGCCTTCCCGGATTACCATATCCATATACCAGTATCTTCAGCGGTTCCTTCACATTGTTACTTTGTCTTACGGTCTATCAGATTGTTGTCGGCATCAAACAATGACAGTTCAAGCGGCATTCTCCCCAGCGCATGGGTTGCGCAACTCAGACACGGGTCATAAGCCCTGATGGCAACCTCCACGGCATTCATCATGCCCTCGGTAATTTCCTTTTTCCCGGTCATGACCTTGGTGGCCACCTGGTTTACAGCCTCATTCATGGGCTGATTGTTATTGGTAGTCGACACAATCAGGTTAGCCATTATAATCTGGTCGTTATCATCAATTTTATAATGATGGAAAAGCGTTCCGCGCGGTGCTTCCACCAGTCCGACCCCTTCGTCCCGTTTTGTACCCTTTCTCACCAGTTCGCCTTCCATAAGGTCGGGATCATTCAACAGCATTTTGATTTTTTCAGCCGAGTGCAGAATCTCAATTAACCTTGCCCAGTGGGAATGCATAGGTCTGAGGCTGGGTTTCCCGTTATTATAGGCTTTGAAGGCCTCAAACTCTTTCTGGGCGAGGGGAGTGTCAATAAAATCTGCTGTATTCATACGGGCCAGCGGACCGACCGTATACCAGCCATTCTTTTTCCCGATTTCTTTCAGGTAGGGAAATTTCATGTAGCTCCATGACCTGACTTCTTCATCGATATATTTATAGTACTCCTGGTAATCGACATCGTGCAGAATCTTTTTGCCCTGTGCATCAACAGCACGCAAAACCCCGTGATAAAGGTCCAGTGCCCCGTCTTTTCTTATCAGGCTCAGGTAACTTGAAGGGAATTCAATAAAGCTGTCAATAATTTCCTTGTTTTTCTTATGATAATCCTTGAAGAATTCAAGTGCATCCTGTGACCAGCTTATCATTTTATCAATGTTCATATAGTCATCACCTTTTAGCAGGTAATCCCGTTCTTCTTCACTCAGGTGTTTATTGATACCGCCAGGAATCGCTCCGGTGCCATGAATTTTCTTGCCGGCTGTTGCCAGTATCACTTCCTGTCCGTATTTTCTCATCATGATGGCTTGCACAGCCAGGTCTCTGTTAGCAGCAGCAATGCCAATGACATTGCGTTTCATGGGATCGGAATCAATCCCAAACAGCAGGTCGGGTGAGGCCAGGTGAAAGAAATGCAGGGTGTGTGACTGGAATATCTGCCCGTAATGCATCAACCTTCTCATTTTTTCACCGGTGGGTGTCAGATCATTGCCATCTCCGGCTCCTACGATAACATCAAGCGCTTTGGCCGCAGCAAGATGGTGACTCACCGGACAAATTCCGCAAAGGCGTTGCACAAGCACAGGCATTTCCCAATAAGGCCTGCCCTGCACAAATCTTTCAAATCCCCTGAATTCAACAATATGCAATCGTGTCTGTTCAATATTACCCTCATTGTTGAGATGGATCGTAACCTTACCGTGGCCTTCAACACGCGTTACCGGTTCAATCGTTATTTTTTGTCCCATAGTATACTTTGCTTTTCGTTTAATCAAATTTAACAACTTCGTATGGCAGCTTCATTTCATCACCATTGATCAGTGCCACAAGCGCATCCCAGATCAGGTCTGCCCGCGGAGGGCATCCCGGAAGGAAGTAGTCAATCTTCACCACTTCATGGCATGGAAATACTTTATCAAGTAATATAGGCAATTCCGGATCATTGGGGATGATGCGTTCTTCATTGGCGACCACGGTAAGGCTATTCAGATATGCTTCTTCAAGGCATTCGCGAATGGGAATTCCATTGCGCATGGCTGGCAGCCCTCCCATAATGGCGCATTCCCCGACTGAAACAAGGATCCTGCAATGTTCCCTGAAATCTCTCAGAACGTGCACGTTTTCACTGTTGCAACAGCCTCCTTCAATAAGTCCGATGTCGCACTTTTTGGTGAATTTCTTAATATCGTCGATGGGTGATTTATTGAATTCCACAAGGTCGAAAAGCTCAAGAATCCTGTCGTCAATATCCAAAATAGACATATGGCATCCAAAACATCCGGCCAGTGATGTCGTTGCTATAATTGGTTTGCTCATGGTTGAAATGAATTAAATTTTTGAAACCTGCATATTCTCTATATCGCTGCCGATCGGCTTCTTATCATATTTGCGTTCGCCGATGGGAATAACAAATCCTTTTTCTTTAACCAGTATGGATCCGACGGGACAAACATCCATGGCTTTCTGCGCCAGTTCATCGGTTAATTGTTTGCCCAATTTGGCATCAATCACCACCTCGACGCTGCTGCTTCGCCTGCGGTAGGCAAAAATGTTCCTGCCTTTTTCATCTTTAATAGACCTGATGCATCGTTTGCACTGGATACAGCGGTTCTGATCCTTGATGATCTTGGGATTAGAACCGTCTACCTTGCGTAAAGGGAACTGGTAAGGGAAACGGGGAACCATAACCTGAAAACGATAGGCTAAAGCCTGTAGCTCACACTGGCCGCTCTTTTCACAGGCAGGGCAGAAATGATTGCCTTCAACCATTAATAACTCAACAATTGATTTTCTCAATTCCCTGATATCTTCTACATCATTCTCAATGTTCATGCCTTCTGCCACAGGAGTTGTGCAGGCAGTCATCAGTTTCCCGTTCACCCGGATGGTGCAGATCCTGCATCCGCCCTTAGGTTTAACGCCGGTATAGTTGCAAAGTGTGGGAATATAAATGCCATTTTCTTTTGCGGCTTCAACGATGTATTGCCCCTTGGAGGCCATACATTCAGTTCCTTCTATGGTAAATCGGACAAATTGACTCATGGTTGATTATTTTTAAACATTAGGTACTCTGCCGGTAGCTTTTGCGGATTCCTTTATCACCGAGTTCAGATCAAATCCGCTGTCAAAGCTTTTATTCTTTTGTATCTTTTCTTCATACAGATGCGGAAAATTCTTCAGGCTGGAAAGGATAGGATTGGCTGCAGTCTGTCCAAGGCCACAACGGCTGGCCTTCAGGATCTTGCCCCATGCAACCATGTCATCGATATCCTGCCTTACACCACGTGCGTTTAATATTTTAAGCAGTTTGTTTCTCATCAGCGTAGGCACGATGCGGCAGGTGGAACAGCTTCCACAGGATTCTTCAATAAAAAAGTCCATAAAATTCAATACGATATCATTGAGGATATCCCTGTGTTTGCCAATGATAATCAGCGATCCTCCCGTAGCCAGATCCTCATAGCCCAATATGCGGGTGAATTCATTGGAAGCAATGATTGCACCCGAAGGACCGCCGACCTGAACCGCCTGCACATCATCAATATTGGTACCGACCATATCGAGGATGTCAAGAATCGAAAATCCCCATACTACCTCGTAGACGCCGGAATATTTGCAGTCACCTGAAATGCTCAGCAATTTAGTGCCTGTGGATTCGTTCGTGCCTAGTGATTTATACCATTCTCCTCCGTTAAGAATGATCTTAACAACGGAACACAAAGTCTCAACATTATTAACAACCGTGGGCATGTCATGGTATCCTTTCTCAACAGGGAATGGAGGCCTGTCCCTGGGCTCCCCTCGCTTTCCTTCGGCCGATTCAATAAGCGCCGATTCTTCACCACAAACGTATGCACCGGCACCAAACTGAATGCGGATGTCAAAATCAAAGCCCTTCTTGCCCAGGATATTTTTGCCCAGATAATGAGCATCTCTAGCCTGCTGCAGAATGCTTTCGAGATGCTGCTCAAGGTACTTATACTCAAAACGTACATATACAATACCTTCACTTGCTCCAACGGCATATCCAGCTATGACCATTCCTTCAAAAAGCAGGCGTGCACGCTGGGTGAGTATAACCCGGTCTTTGAACGTCCCAGGCTCACCTTCATCAGCATTGCAGAAAATGTATTTTTTTTCACCCACAGCGTTGCGGCAGAACTCCCATTTCAAACCCGTGGGAAAACCCGCCCCGCCTCGTCCGCGCATATTGGATTTTTTGACTTCATCAATAACCTCTTCAGGTTTCATTTTAATGATCTTCTCAATGACCTGCCCGGCTTTAAATGTACGTTCAAGAACAGGGCCGATCTTGCGGATATTGTTCGATACTACCGAACGGACCAGATCCGAACGGTTTTCGCCGTCTCCCCAGTCCTGAACGTTCATTTCGCTGATTTCTTTTCCTTCCTTAATATCACGGACAATTTCTTTGACACGAAAGGGTGTTAACCGGTTGAAAATACGATTGTTGATAATAGCCGCCGGCTCCTGGTCATTCATGCCGATACAGGATGTCTCAAACAATCCGGCCCGCCCGTCGGGCGTTACTTCACCAAATTTTATCCCGAGTTCCTTCTGAAAGGTTGCAGCTACCTCATCCCGCCCCATCATGTTGGCAACCGCACTGTTATTTAAATAAATGGAATATTTGCCTGTGGGTTTCGGGGAAAAGAAATGGTAGAATGACAGGGTCTGCTCTACATCAACCTCTGACATTCCATACTCTTCAGCGATCTGCGCGACAGCCTCCTTCGAGATATAACCATTTTGCTGCTGAATGTCGATAAGAACATCCATTAACCGGAATTTATCATTGCCATATTTTTCAATGGTCTTCTTAACCGCTGCTTTCATGTTGTATATGATTAGTTCTTAATGATTTATCCTGATCTTTTTTGCGGTACATTTGTGAATTGATTCACAACTAAAGTATAATAGAAAATTTATATAAACAAGAACTTTTGGAAATTTAGCCTGAATTTATGATCAGCTTTTACGGTTCGGCATCTGTATAATATTGACTGGCAATTTTATATCAAATGATGCAGGGATGCTATATTTCCCTTACACAAAGAACACGTAAACAGCGATCGATGATACAGCATGGAAGTTTATGAAAACGGAAAAACCCCGACAAGATTCACAGCATGATTATGATGCTAGAAATCACCATCCCGGGCGCCGTAATCATAATCATGGTAAAACCTGGTAAGGGTATCATAAATGTCTTCAAAGGAAACAAAATGCTTTTTACAACCAATCCGTGAGCATACATGAACTTTACCGCCTTTGTCAAGAGAAAAATCAACCACGGGAGCATTGCAGGTTTCACACAAATGCGCACCGAGCATGTCTTTCTTACAATGGGGGCAGGTAAACTTTGCTATTTCACCGTCGGGAAGCGGAATGCTACTTTGCCTGTCATAACAGTCAAAAGTTGAACACATGTTGATTGACCCCTGCTGGCCTCCAAATTCAACGCGCAGTTTGATGCTGGGTTTTGTATTTAAAAAAAGTGTATGGTCCATCAGTGATTTTTTACAATGGGGACAAATCACCTTCAAAGAGATAAGATTTTTTGCCATGGCATGTCCTCCTTATATAAAGGAATTTGTTGTGCAAGTTACGACAAATCGCTATATAAATTAAGTAGCTAAATTGAAGGTTAGTGATTGGTAGCTAGTTGTCAGTAATTATGGATTTACGATTTAAGATTTATGAAGTATGAAATAAGAATGACTTACAGATTGCAAACTGCATGATTTTCCCGAATATTGAATACTCTTATGTAACTAGATTTTTTCATGCGGCTTCAAGAAGGGCAATTTTCTTTTTTAACTGATTGATTTTCTTTTCTTTATATTTCTGTTGATAATCCAATAATGCCTGAGGATTGAATGCTGCTTTATTGGCAACCATCTTGTAATAAATGATTGCAAGTTTTCGGGCTGTTGCAACCACTGCCTTACCTGCACCTGCTTTCGCTTTAATTCTTCGATAATAGTCACCCAAGGGGCCTTTGTTTTGATATAAACTATTTGCAGCCATTCTAAATGCCTGGCCAGCATAATGCTTTTTCTTCATGATCCTGCTGCTGATAACTTTGCCTCCTGATTTTTTTGTGTTGGGCGCTAATCCTAGCCATGAAGTAAAATGATGTTCATTTTTCCATTTTGTCATATCTGAGCCTACTTCTGACATTATTGTCAAGGCACTTAATTCGCTTATCCCAAAAACCTGGGTGACATCTACCTCCAATAAAAATTCTAAATAAGCCTTTAAGTTATAAGGTACCTTATTTTTTTTGGAAGATTTTTTTATTGTGTTCGATATCTGGGGTATTACTCCATCATTTTTTGAAGCTATCTGTTCTATTAATTGCTGCTCGATTTCAAGATCGCATTCTTTTATCATTTCCTGATGGGCACAATACATTTTGTAGCATTGACGAAGTTCAAACAAATGTTCGGTTGTCCAATACCCCTCTAAAGATTTTATAATATCTTCTCTGCTTGCCTTTATGCGACGATCCCTTAAATCAGCAAGCTTTTCCGGATTGCGTTCCCCGGCAAGTATTGCTTCGATGATAAGCAACCCCGTTTTCCCATCTATATCGCTGATGATTGTATGCAACTTTATATTCATTAATTCTAAAGCCTTTTGCATACGATTGATATAATTTGTAGAGGTACGTACTAAGTTCTTACGGTGTCTTACAATACTCCTTAAGGTACGCATCATATTATCCGGTTGAAAACTGGCTCTTAATAATCCACAACTGTGTAGCTTTTGTATCCATTCTGCATCGCTTTCATCTTCTTTACGTCCAGTTACATTCTTCGCGTGTTTTGCGTTTACCAGGCATACTTCAAATCCATATTCCTGTAATAACAAAAATAAGGAAACCCAATATACTCCGGTGCTTTCCATTGCTACCGATGTAACACCTTTTGATTTCAAGCATTGCGCAATGGAATGCAAATCACTTGTATAGCATCCAAATGCTCTTATCTCCATCTTTTCAGCATCAATGGGATAGGCCACCATCATTTCTGTGTCTGATACATCAATACCTGCTACCATCGGATTGATAACAGTTAATTGTGAAATCTTTTTCACTTCTTCTTTCTTTGTCTTACTTTTACTCATAGTTTTAAATTTAAGCGTTTAAAATCGCCCCATGCCTGTTGGTCTTTGAGAGTGTGTTAATTCTCTTATACGGCATCCAACTGCCAATTGGGACTCTTAAAACCATACAGAACCAGACTGATTATGGATGTCAAAACATCATAGTAATGCCGGTCTTCGCTGCATGGGGCAACGCTTAAATTTAGCACTTGTTTTTATTTATTCTTCTTGGAGCAATAATACCCATTATTGACGGACTGATTACTATAAAAATCATTTTCTAATGCAAATCCATATTCTTTCATTAATATATTTGTTTGT
>Ga0105100_10000309_pt1 | contig 28529 bp, 21 predicted proteins | sample PPLLak12cMay2015_2_FD_87033 | JGI IMG/M metagenome (GOLD analysis project Ga0105100, IMG submission 87033) | Freshwater sediment microbial communities from Prairie Pothole Lake near Jamestown, North Dakota, USA - PPLs Lake P8 Core (1) Depth... | ecosystem: Environmental > Aquatic > Freshwater >... | reverse complement strand
CATCTTCCGGCCGAGCCACAGGATGCGGTCCACGTCGTAGCCGTGCTCGATTCCCAGCTCATCGATCTGGACCAGCAGGTCCTCGGTGCAGATCAGGCCGACGTAGCGGGGATCGTCATAGTAATACTCGCCGGTGCCCTTGATGGGACAGTCGTCGAGGAAGTTCGCAGGCTGGCCGCCAAGGCCGCCCAGGGTCGATTCAAAACGGCAGATGCCCGCCTGAAGGGCCGCCAGAATGGACGAGGAGGCAATGCGCTTCGTTTCGTGCAGGTGGCAGAGGTGCGCCTCGGGATTCGGCATGGCATCCAGGATCATGGAGAAGTAGCGGTACACATCAGCGGCGTTGGCCGAACCGTCGTGGTCCGCGTGCTCGATGTCGTGGGCCCCGATTTCGAGCCAGCGCCTGGTGAACTCGACGGCGTCCTCGAGCTTCGTGGCGCCGCTGATGGGGCTTCCCCAGATGGTGCTCACGGTGCCGCACATCTTGATGCCCACGTCGCGGGCCTTCTTGATGCACCGCTCGGCCTCCTTCCAGTAGTCGGGAAGCGTCGTACCCGAATTGGCGAAATGGTGCTCCTCATCGGTGGAGACCATCATGAGGATGCGGTCGGGTCCGTAACCCTTCTGCTTCATCGCGATGGCGCGGTCAACGGCCGTCTCACGGATGGTCACGCAGGTGAGCGTTACATCCCTGTCAATGTCGATGCCCTTCTTGGCGGCGCGCTTCCTGAACTCGTCGCTGCGCATGGCCTGCATGACCTCGTCGGCGTCGACGAACTGCGGCGTGGTCGCGATAGCCCCCAGGTTTGTCACTTCCAGCTCGCGACAGCCGGCCAGAATCAACTCCTGGCCGTAGAAGATCTTCGCTTTGGTGGAAACGAACTTCTCGAGGTGCTGAAAACCGTCTCGGATCGTGATATCGCCGATGGTGACCTTCCTCGGCATTTTCGGGAAGATTTTCCAGTAATCATATTCGGTCTTGTTGGCCATGGTACGATTCCTTTCTATATCCGGTGTTTCTGAGTTTTCATCAAAATACTGGCTTCCCTGAGCGTTTCCCTTTCCTACTTCCGATTTCTGATTTCCGCTCCCTAGAACCTCAGGTTGCCGAATGCCGGATCCCCGATGGGCTTCAGCAGGCTCACTTCAAAGGCCATGGCCAGCCAGTCGCGGATCTCGCGGAATTTGAGGACCCGATCGCTCAGCAGTCGCGCCGCGCAGTAGAACGGGTGAGCCTCACCGTCGTACTTATCCATCATCTGCTGGCGGAAGGCCTGCTTTTCGCCTTCGCTCATGGGATTCCCCTGTCCCGTCCGCTTGCGCTCCTCGATGCTGAGCAGCACTTCAGCCGCCGACCGACCACTCATGACCGAAGTCCGCGACCGCATGGTGTGAAAGAGGAAGTGGGGCCGATAAGCCCGCCCGCACATGCCGTAATTGGCAGCTCCGTTGTCGGGGCCGATGACCAGCTGGATCCGCGGGACCTGGGCGCACGAAACCGAGCGCACCATGTCGGCCCCGTATTTGCCGATGCCCATGTGCTCGGACTCAGAGCCCACCATGTATCCCGGGGAGCTCTGAACGAAGAGCAGGGGCACCTTCTCCTGAGAGCAGCGGATGATCCATTCCGTGGCCTTGCGGGCGGCCTCGGCGAAGATGATCCCCAGGGCGTTGGAGGCGATGATCCCGACGGGAATCCCCTTGATGCGCAGCTTGCCCGCTACGATGTTGTCCCCCCGGCCGGGAGCGTACTGACTCTTGTATTCGATGAAATGACTGTCGTCGGCGATGGCTTCCAGGAAGCTCCGGGTGTTGATGCCCTGATGGATCTTGGCCGGGAGCATCTCATAAATGGACTCGACCGGCACCCGCGGGGGCACCTCGGCGTAGCGGTGCGAATGCATCTTCTGGGGGCGCTCCAGGGACAGGATCTCGCGAACCTTGGCGACCGCCTCGTCCTGGTTGGGGCAGAAATGGTCGGCGCCGCCGGAGATCTGGGTGTGCACCCTTGCCCCGCCCAGGTCCTCCGCCGAAATCACCTCGCCCGTGGCAGCTTTCACCAGAGGTGGACCTCCCAGAAAGGAGTAGGACATCTTGTCGATCATGATGGACTGGCAGGCCATGAAGACAATGTATGCCCCGCCGGCCGTGTTGCCCCCCGTGCTGAGGGTGATCTGCTTCAGCCCCATGGCCGACATGCGGGCCATGTTGTAGAACATGGACCCGAAGTGCTGATCATCCGGAAACACATCGGCCTGCATGGGGAGGTACGCTCCGCCGGAGTCCGCGATGTAGACGCAGTTGAGGCCGCATCGTTCCGCGATGGCCTGCGCCCGCATGTGCTTCTTCAGGGTGATGGGGAAGTACGTCCCGGCTTTGACGCGGCTGTCGCTGGCCACGATCATGGTCCAATTTCCATGGATCCTGCCGATTCCCGTGATGATGCCCCCGCAGGGCACATCCTCCACTTCCGGGTAGAACATGCCGAATCCGGCCAGGCGACTCAGTTCGAAGAGCTCGGTGTCGGGATCGACGAGCTTGCGGATCAGCTCCCGCGCGGGCTGCTTTCCCTGCTTGGCCAGCCGGTTGACCGCCGCTTCCCCGCCGGGCCACATGGCGTCGTAAGCCTGTCCATCCAGCTTGAGCTCTTCGTTTTCCCAGAAAGCCCGATTCTCCATCCTCGCATCAGTCATGTCGCATCCCCTTGTAATCTACTTCCCCTTGTAAACGGGTTTTCTCTTCTCACGAAAAGCAGCCAGCCCCTCCAGTCGATCTTCGGTGGGGATCAGCGTCCAGTAGGCGTTGGACTCGATGGCCAGGCCAGTGCCGATGTCGGTTTCCAGGCCGTAGTTGATGGCATATTTGGCCTGTTGGATGGCTATGGGGCCCGTTTCGCAGATCATGGCCGCCATGGCCCGGCATTCGTCCAGCAGCGCCTCGGGCGGGCAGCTCTTGTTGGCCAGACCGATCTGGAGGGCCTCATCGGCATCCACCCGCCTGCCGGTGAAGATGAGCTCCTTGGCCTTGCCCCTCCCCACCAGCCGAGGCAGACGCTGCGTGCCGCCGGCGCCGGGGATGATGGCCAGCCGTGTTTCTGTGAGCCCCATCGAGGCGGCGGTGGAGACGATGCGCAGGTCGCACGCCAGCGCCAGCTCCGTCCCGCCGCCCAGGGCGATGCCGTTCACCCCGGCGATGACCGGTTTGTTCATGTTCTCGATGAACGTGAAGAGATTTCGAATGGTGTAGATGAACTCCCGAACCTGCTGCTCGTTGAGCGTCGCCCGCTCCTTGAGGTCGGCTCCGGCGCAGAAAGCTTTGCCGGCGCCCGTGATGATGACGACACGGACGTCCGTGTCGAAATGAATGGCTTCGACACGCTCCTTCAGCGCCCGCAGCATCCCGAAATTAAATGAGTTCATGACGTCGGGACGATTCAGGGTCAGGATGGCTACCTGATCTTGCCGTTCTTCCAAAACCAGCGGTGTTTCCATGCCCCCTCCTGCCTGCTATCGTTGGGCCTTCCTGGCGAATTCCTCCCGGGTCAATTCCCTGGCGATGATCATGCGGCGAACCTCGCTCGTTCCCGCTCCGATCTCGTAGAGCTTGGCGTCGCGCCAGAGCTTCTGGACCGGGAACTCCAGGCAGTAGCCATATCCACCATGGATCTGGATGCCCTGGTCGCAAACCCAGGTCGCAATCTCCCCGGCAAACAGAATGGCTGCGGCCGCCTGGCGGGTCAGCTCGGTTCCCTTTCCACCGCGCTTGGCGCCCTGGGCGACTGTGGCCGCCCGATACACCAGGAGGCGGGCAGCTTCGGTCCGGGCGTACATGTCCGCCAGCTTCTGCTGGATCATCTGGAAGGTGGCGATGGGCTTCCCGAACTGCTCACGCTCGACGGAGTACTTGATGGAATAGTCGAGGGCCTGCTGAGCCATGCCCACAGAGCCGGCCGCCAGCACGATGCGCTCGATGTCGAGGCCGCTGGTCATGACGTGGACGCCCAAGTTTTCCTGGCCCACGAGGTTCTCGGCCGGCACCTCGCAGTTGTCGAAGACCAGCTCCGCCGTCGGGGAGCCGCGCATGCCGACCTTCTTGAGCTTCCTCGACACGCTGAACCCGGGGAACTCCTTTTCCACGATGAAGGCGCTGATTCCCTTGGCCCCCAGGTCCGGCTCCGTCTTGGCGTAGACCAGCAGGGTGTCCGCCACGGGACCGTTGGTGATGAAGATCTTGGTGCCGTTCAAAATATATTTGTCGCCCTTTTTGACCGCCCGGGTTCGCAGGCTCATGGCGTCGGATCCGGCGTTGGGCTCGGTCAGGCCGAGGGCGCCGATCTTCTCGCCTCGAATGAGGGGGGGCAGGTATTTCTCCTTGAGGGCTTCGCTGGCGTTTTTATGGATATTGTTGGCGCACAGGTTGGAGTGGGCTGCGTAGCTCATGGCCAGCGCCGGGCAGATTCGGCTCATTTCTTCGATGGCCAGGGCCTGCATGAGAACGTCGCCTCCGAGCCCGCCGTACTTCTCGTCCATGGTGATGCCGAGAATGCCGATGTCCGCACATTTCTCGAAAAAGTCGGGAGGAAACCAGTCTTCTTCGTCGATCTTCTCCTGAAGGGGCCCCAGCTCCTGAACGGACCACTTGTACACCGTTTCTTTGATCATGCGTTGTTCTTCGGTCAATTCGAAATCCATGAAGATCCTCCCTCGTGATTTGCAGCATTGAGGTGCTGTGTGAAACGTGCAGTGCCGTCGCGGTCCCGTTCCCGACGGAACCCCCGTGTGCCCGGACATCGTCTGCTTGAGCTTCCGAAGAGGGCCCGGGCCTTTGCGGGAGCCATCAGGGGGGGAGATTCAGTGCCTAAAAGCTGCTTCAGCGCGTACCTCCCAAGTCCCAAGCAATTTTTGTTAATATCAAATTTATTGAATAAATCAAAAACTAAATTGGTGGATGGACAAGACCGTGACAGGATGCAGGGAAGCTCTTGATTCCCCGCTACCGTCGTCTCGAAATGGAGTACTCATTCTGAGGAGCGGTCAATCAGGGGCTCATGCCGTCGAAATCAGGGACCGAATGCGATGTGTTAAACAATTTGAAACATTGATTGGTTTCCTCTAACATCACTCCCGTTGAATCGACCCGTGCACTCAGCTTCCGGCATTGAACAGGGACAGTGGCAAGCGGATTCTCACGCGAGGAGCGGAATCATGATCCAGAAGTATTGGCCCGATGACTATGTGCAGAAGCGGCGATCGGCCAAGGAAGCCATCGGCCGCATCCATCCCGGCCAGCGAGTCTTCATCGGAACCTCTTGCGGCGAGCCCCAGCACCTGGTCCAGGAACTGGCTGCTCAGTCCGGGAATTTCACCGATATCGAAGTGGTTCGGCTCCTGAGCCTCGAGACGGCTCCCCTGACGCTCATGGCGTCCGAGAAGTCGAGCAATGCCTTCACCATCCGATCGTTTTACTCGGGATCGGGCATTCCCCGGGCGCTTTCCAGGAATCGCCGTTTTTTCACCCCCATTAACCTCTCCGCCATCCCCCGCCTGTTCATGAGCCGTCAGATCCCCGTCCATGTGGCTCTGATTCAGGTCTCGCCCCCCGACGATTTTGGCTGGATGAGCCTCGGGATATCGGTGGACGTGACGCTTTCGGCGGCCCTCTCGGCGGACCTGGTGATCGCTCAGGTGAATCCCAGGATGCCTCGTGTGTTGGGAAGATCCTTCATCCATGTGGACGACGTGGATGTGGTGGTGGAGCACGAAGAGGATCTCCTGACGGTGGGGGAGGTGGTGGAGCTCGAGGCGGGCAAGATGATCGGCAGATATGTGGCCAAGCTCATCGAGGACGGCTCGACCTTCCAGCTGGGGCTGGGGGCGACACCTCAGGCGACCTTGCTGGCCATGGAGGACAAAAACGACCTGGGAGTCCACACGGAATTCCTCACTGACGGCCTGCTGGGTCTCATTTCAAGGGGGGTGATCACCAACCGCAGGAAAGGGGTGAACGAGGGCAAGCTCGTGGCCAGCAGTGCCATCGGGACCACGAACCTTTACGAATACCTGCATGACAATCCGGCCATCGAGTTCCATCCGTCGGACTACGTGAACAACCCGGTGGTCATCGCATCCCATCACAAAATGGTGTCGCTCAATGTGGCAACGGTCATGGATCTCACCGGGCAGGTGGCAGTGGACGCCATGCCGCACAATCATTTCTCCGGCGTGACGGGGGTTCTGGATTTCGTGAGGGGCGCCGCCCTGTCCCCCGGCGGGAAATCGGTGCTGATGATTGTCTCGACGGCGCGGGAGGGCACCGTGAGCCGCATCGTGCCCACCCTCGAGGACAAGGCGGTTGTGGTTCCCCGGAGCGATGTTTATTACGTGGTGAGCGAGTACGGCGTGGTGAACCTTTTCGGCAAGAGCCTGCAGGAGCGCGCCATGGCCATGATCAGCCTGGCTCACCCCGATTTCCGCGACGAACTGTTCTTCCGCGCCAAGGAATTGGGGCTCATCGGCAAGGACAGAACCCTGAAGGAGTCCATTCAGGCCGTCTATCCGTTGAAATACGAGGAGTCGGTCAAGATCGACGACCAGACGATCACCATCCGGCCCGCCAAGCCCGTGGATGAGCGCAGATTGCAGGAGCATTTCTACAACCTCGATAAGAACGACATCCTGTCGCGCTTCTTCCACAAAAAGGCGAGCTTCATCCGGGACGACGTGGCGTCCATGTTCCAGATCGATTACACGAAAGAGATGACCATCGTGGCCATGATCGGTGAGCTGGGGTTTGGAAAGATCATTGCAGTGGGCGGCTACGTGCTGGACGCGCGCAGGAATCTGGCCGAGGTGGCGTTCTCGGTAACCAAGGAATGGAAACGGAAAGGGTTGTCCAGACTCATCCTCCACAAACTGGCCGAAGTGGCCAAAGATAATGGCATCGAAGGCCTGGTGGCTTACACATCCCTCCACAACAAGCCCATGATCAGTCTTTTCAAGACGTTGCCCTACAAGGTGAAGCTCACGGCCGAGGATGACATGGCGGACCTGGTTTGCCGGTTCGACGATCCGTTGTGAGAGTCCGGCGAGAGATCGTGCCACAATCGCCTTGACTTGAACGGTAAAAAGTGATTTTAGAAAAAAGTTTACGGATTTCGCTGAGCTTTGCTGCGAGAGTGGCGGAACTGGCAGACGCACTGGACTTAGGATCCAGCGGGCAACCGTGGGGGTTCAACTCCCCCCTCTCGCACCAGCGGTCGGCTCCCATTGCGACGGCCTCATGGTTTTGCTTTTCCCCATGTTGAAAGGAAGGTCTGAAGAAGTGGAATTGAACGTCTCCGTAGAAGATTTGAGCCCGAGCCAGAAAAGGCTCCACATTGAGATCCCTGCCAAGAAGGTGCAGCAGGCCATCGACAAGCGCTATCGGGATCTCTCCAGTCAGGTGCGCATCAAAGGCTTCAGGCCTGGCAAGGTCCCCCGCAATATCCTCAAATCCTATTACGGCAAATCGATCGAGCAGGAGGTCACATCCCAATTCATCGAGGAGTCCTTCCCACAGGCTCTGCGAGAATGGGATATCAAGCCGCTTGTCGAAGCCGAGGTGGATGAAAGCAAATTCGATGAGAACGGGGCGCTGGTGTACGCCGCCATCGTGGAAGTCTGCCCGCCTTTTGATCTCGCCGACTACAAGGGGCTCCCCATCCACCGCAAGGAGGCCGCAGTCACCGATGAAATGCTGCAGACTGAGCTCGAAAGGCTCCGAGAGGAGCATGCCGAGCTGAAGACCATCGAGCTGGAGCGAGGAGCTCGCTATGGCGATATCGCGGTCATCCAATACCGATGGTGGCCTGAAGGGGCGGACACGGAAAAAATCGAGCCCAGCGAGCAGATGGTGGAAGTGGGAAAGAACAAAATCCATCCGGACTTTGACGAGCATCTGGTCGGGCACTTTTCGGGAGACAGTCTGACTTTTGTCCTCGATCAGCCCGAAGCGGAAGGCGTCAACCCGGCCTCCCCTCAACGGATCCACTACGAGATCACGATTCGAGAGGTGAAGGAAAAGACCATTCCGGACCTGAACGACGAGTTTGCTCAAACCGTGGGAGATTTCGAGACGCTGGATGCGCTCAGGAGCGAGATATCCCGGCAGCTGCAGCGGCGGATGGATGATCAGGGCTCGGGCGAAGTGCGCCGGCAGATTGCCGATCAACTTCTGGAGAGAATGCGGTTCGAGATCCCGCCCAAGGTCATCGAGAAGGAAGTGGAGCAGCAGCTCCGCACCTTCCAGTACCAGTTCCAGAGCCAGGGGCTCAAGATTGATCCCAGCGCCCTCGACACCCCTGAGATTCGGGCGGAGTATCGCCCCCAGGCCGAAAAGAATGTGCGTCTCGGCCTGATCCTGAACCGCATTGCGGAGCAGGAAGGTTTGACGCTCACGGACGAGGAAGTGGATGAGGTGTACCAGGGGATGGCGCGCATGGCCCGCATGCCCCTGGATGAAGTCAAGCGGGACTATGCCGACAGTCCGTTGATTGAACAGGCCAAAGAATCCAAGATCAAGGACAAGGTGCTCAGTCTCATCGAAGAACATTCAGTCGTATCCGATTCACCTCCCGAAGCCGATGCAATCGCTGAGGCCGCGGTATCAACAGAAAAGGAGTAGACGGATGTCGCTCATTCCTATCGTCATTGAGCAGAGCAGCCGCGGAGAGCGGGCTTTCGACATTTATTCACGGCTGTTGAGAGATCGGATCATCTTTTTGGGAACGGCTGTGACGGATGACGTAGCCAATGTGATCATCGCGCAGATGCTGTTCCTGGAGTCCGAGGATCCGGACAAGGATATTTACTTTTATATTAATTCCCCCGGTGGTTTGGTGACTGCAGGGCTGGCCATTTACGACACGATGCAGTACATCAAGCCCGATGTTTCGACCCTCTGCATGGGCCAGGCGGCCAGTATGGCTGCGGTGCTGCTCGCTGCCGGAGTGAAGGGGAAGCGGTACGCTCTGCCCCACGTCCGCATCATGCTGCATCAGCCCATGGGTGGATTCCAGGGGCAGGCCACGGATGTGGACATCCAGGCACGGGAGATCCTCCGGCTGCGGGAGGAGCTGAATGGGATTCTCATTGATCACACCGGGAAAACTTACGAACAGATCCAGCGAGACACCGACCGCGATTTCTTCATGTCCGGAGAGCAGGCCAAGGAATATGGTTTGGTGGATGAAGTGATCGCCAGACGGCTCGTGGCGCCTCAGGGCCAGAAGCTGACGGTCACCTAGCTCGTTCGCCACGGGAAGGGGGGGCGGCCGGAGCCGGTTCGGGGCTTGCGGATTTCGCCGCTCCTTCCCCAGCCAGACCTATGCCCCTGCATGCCTCGATTCCCTGTAACACCTTTCTTCCCCCTCTTGGCTGAGTCTTTGTGGAATCCTCTGCGAATCGTAAGCACTTGCCTTTTCCGTTCTGAAGTGTTCCCATGGCTTTCACGCTTGCTGATCGGCCTCCCGGGCGGTCGGAATGCTGCCTCGATCCATGCCTGGTTTCCGTGGGGGCTTTTGGCCATGGGACGGTGGGCGTGTGTTGCAGAAATCGGACTCGCGCTGGCATGAGATGTGCTTTTTGCTGGAGGTGGATCTCAAGCCTACAGGCGTCTGCGATTTCGTCCGATTAACGGAATCATGGTCTCGCGCACGGCCGCCGGGCAAGCTGTCTGGAGTACCGGGCGGCGGGACTTCAGGAGTCAATTTGAAGTAGCTAATTAGGAGCCCCGTGTTTATAATAAAATCGCTTGAATCTTTTGTTTGCGTTATGGACTGCTGCAGCAAGATCCCGCGTCGAGGGTGCTGTCTGGATAGATGAGGAGGGTTCGAATGGCGAGGAAGCGAGACGATCGGAGCGGGGAGCTCAGATGTTCCTTTTGCGGGAAGGGCCAGGACGAAGTCAAGAAGCTCATAGCTGGCCCAACGGTGTACATCTGTGATGAGTGTGTCGAGCTTTGCAACGACATCATCGCCGAGGAGTATGAAAGGGAGGAGGCGGCACGAGCCACGTCGATACCCAAGCCAGTGGAGATCAAAACCATCCTCGATCAGTACGTGATCGGTCAGGAGCGCGCCAAGAAGGTGCTTTCGGTGGCGGTCCACAACCATTACAAGCGCATCGAGCTGAAGCTGGACAAGAACGACGTTGAGCTCCAGAAGAGCAACATCCTCATGATCGGACCGACGGGTTCGGGCAAAACGCTGCTCGCGCAGACGCTTGCCAGAATCCTCAATGTTCCTTTCACGATAGCGGATGCGACCACTCTGACCGAAGCGGGGTATGTGGGTGAAGATGTCGAGAATATTCTGGTGAGCCTCATTCAGGCCGCTGACTACGACATCGAGAAGGCGTCGCGGGGAATCGTCTACATCGATGAAATCGATAAGATCGCCAAGAAATCGGACAGCCCGTCCATCACGCGGGATGTGTCGGGTGAAGGCGTCCAGCAGGCGCTTCTGAAGATTCTCGAGGGCACGGTGGCCAATGTCCCCCCCAAGGGAGGGCGGAAACACCCGCAGCAGGAATTCATCAAAATCGACACGACGAACATCCTGTTCATATGCGGAGGTGCTTTCAACTACCTCGAGACCATCATCCAGTCGCGGGTGGGAGTCAAAGGTCTGGGGTTCGGTGCGGAGATTCGCAGCAAACATGACAGGAACGTCGGGGAGATCCTCGGTAAGGTTCAGCCCGAAGATCTCATCAGGTTCGGCATGATTCCGGAGTTCGTGGGGCGACTTCCCGTGCTGGCGACCCTGAGCGAGCTCACAGAAGACGAACTGGTGAGCATTCTCACGGAGCCCAAAAACGCTCTCGTCAAGCAGTACAAGAAGCTTTTCGAGCTCGAGGATGTGAGGCTGCGGTTCACAGAGGGAAGTCTGCGCGGCATATCCAAGGAAGCGTTGAGGAGAAAGTCGGGGGCGAGAGGATTGCGCTCCATCATGGAGAACATCATGCTCGACATCATGTATGATCTCCCCTCGCATCCCGAGATACAGGAATGCATCATCAATGAGGATGTCATTCTGAAACAGGCGGTGCCATTGATTCTTTACAGAAACCAGAGCCAGGAGTCGGCGTAGACGATCAGGTTGTTTCGGGCGGGTCGAGCCATGCGGCTGGCCTGCCGGGGCGGCCTGCAGAAACAGGGACCTTTGAGTCGCCGCAACAATCCTGAAGTCCGATGGTTGTGAGTGCCTTCCAGCGAGAGTGTAAGGGTGAGTGAATCATGTTCAAACTGACACGCAATAAGGACGACCAGCAAAACGTCGCTGGGTCTCTTGTGATGCCACTTTTGCCTTTGAGGGATATCGTCGTCTTCCCGTCCATGGTTGTGCCGCTGTTTGTGGGGCGCGACAAATCGGTGAATGCCCTGGAGAAGGCCACCGGTGCCGACAAGAGGATCTTTCTGGCCGCCCAGACCAACGCCAAGACCGACACGCCCAGCGAAGCGGACATCTACCGGGTGGGTACGGTCGCCAACATCCTTCAGATTCTCAGACTGCCTGATGGAACGGTGAAGGTTCTGGTGGAAGGCGATCACCGCTGCAAGATCCAGCATTTCATTCCGAATCCGGACCATTTCATGGTGCAGCTTGAAGTCCTCGAGGAGTCGGTGGACGAAAACACGACCATCGAGGCGCTCAGGCGCAGCATTCACACGGTGTTCGAAGCCTATTCCAAGCACAACAAGAAGATCACCCAGGAAGTTCTGGAGTCGGTATCGGTTATCCAGAATCCATCGAAGCTGGCGGATACCGTAGCCTCGTACATGCCGTTCAGCATCGAGGTGAAGCAGAAGCTGTTGGAGATGACCAATGTCTCTCAGCGCCTCGAGAAGCTTTTCGGGCATATCCGTGCTGAGATCGATATCACTCAGACCGAAGAGCGCATCAAGGGTCGCGTCAAAAAGCAGATGGAGAAGACTCAGCGTGAGTACTATCTCAACGAGCAGATGCGCGCGATCCAAAAGGAAATGGGCGAGAAGGACGACTTCAAGACTGAGCTCGAGGAGCTCGAGAAGCGCATCAAGCGGAAGAAGCTCTCCCAGGAGGCTGCCACAAAAGTGCGCGCCGAGTTCAAGAAGCTCAAGTTCATGTCGCCCATGAGTGCCGAGGCGACGGTTGTTCGGAACTACATCGACTGGATCCTGTCGCTTCCCTGGTTTGACAAGACCAAAGACAAGCTCAACATCGATGAGGCCGCCCGTATCCTGGATGAAGACCATTACGCCCTGGAAAAGCCCAAGGAGCGAATTCTGGAATACCTGGCGGTGCAGGCGCTGGTCAAGAAGATCAAGGGGCCCATCCTGTGCTTCGTCGGGCCTCCGGGTGTGGGGAAAACCTCCCTGGCCAAATCCATTGCCCGGTCCATGAACCGCAATTTCATCAGGCTGTCTCTGGGTGGGGTTCGAGATGAAGCCGAGATCCGCGGCCACCGCCGAACCTACATCGGTGCTCTGCCGGGAAAGATCATTCAGAGCCTCAAGAAGGCCAAGAGCAACAACCCGGTCTTCTGCCTGGACGAAATCGACAAGCTGAGCATGGACTTCCGGGGGGATCCTTCCTCTGCCCTGCTTGAGGTGCTCGATCCCGAACAGAACAGCGGATTCAACGACCACTATCTTGACCTGGATTACGATCTCTCGGAAGTCTTCTTCATCACCACGGCCAACAATCTCCATGCCATTCCACCGCCCTTGAGAGACCGCATGGAGGTCATCCAGATCGCCGGCTATACGGAGTATGACAAGGTGTGCATTGCCAGGGACTTCCTGGTCACCAAGCAGTGCAAAGCCAATGGTCTGAGCGTTGACAATGTGGTCTTTCCGGACGAGATTCTGCTGTTCATCATCCGCCACTACACCAAGGAGGCGGGTGTGAGAAATCTTGAGCGTGAGATCGCGTCGGTTTGCCGGAAGGTGGCCAAGGAAGTCGTTCGCAAAGGTAGGGAAACCAGGATCGAACTGACCGAGGAGCTCATCCAGGAGTACCTGGGCATCACCAAGTTCCGATATGGTCGGGTGGAAGAGAAGGATGAGATCGGTCTGGCCATGGGGCTGGCATGGACCGAGTTCGGTGGAGATATCCTGGGGATTGAGACGGTGACCATGCCCGGCAAGGGCAAGATCATCATCACGGGGAAATTGGGCGAGGTGATGCAGGAGTCGGCTCAGGCGGCGTTGAGTTACGTGAGATCACGGTCGAAGCAGCTACGCATCGATGCCGATTTTTACCAGAATCTGGATATACACGTACACGTTCCCGAGGGTGCGATCCCCAAAGACGGTCCGTCGGCCGGCATCACGATGGCCACTTCCATCGTATCGGCTCTGACGAAGATTCCCGTCCTGAGCGATGTGGACATGACCGGAGAGATCAACCTCCGAGGAAGAGTGCTGCCCATCGGCGGGCTCAAAGAAAAGATACTGGCCGCCCACCGGGCTCTCATCAAGACCGTGCTGGTGCCCCAAGACAATGCCAAGGATCTCAAGGAGATTCCCGCCAAGATCCTGCAGGAGGTGGACATCGAGCTCGTGGAGCACATGGACGAAGTGCTTCGGAGGGCGCTGGCCCTTCAAAACGAGTCCGATCTGTTCAAGGGTGCCGAAGAAGAGAAAAAGCCCGTCCTGTTCGAATCGGAAAAGCCCCTGGGGGAAGAGATTCGAGCTCACTGAGCTGGCGGGCAGAATTGAACGATATGCCAAGCACGCCCTGTCCGGAACGCACCTCATGGTAATAATGAATGAGGATCTCGGACAGGGTTTTTTTGTGGGGGACTCTCGATGGGGGGTCAGCTGTCGCGGTTCCGCTGATGACCGCGCAGCCCGAGGCAATAGTAGAGGGCATCGCCGTGCGGATGGGTTTCCATACGACGGGATTCCAGGAGACTCTGAACAGCCAGCTCCATCTGAGGCACGGCAACCGAGAGCGAGTGAGCCATCTCGAGCAGGGTGCAGGGCCGTCTTCCCACCAGTTCGAGGATGCGCTGCTCCAGGTGCTCTTCGGGCCGGGCAACGCCGCTTCCCCGGAAAGCTCCGATGATGCGCGTCTGCGAGAGAGGGAAGTAGGACCGCGCCTCCTCCATGGCCTCTTGGGAAAGTCCGGCGACACCCGGAAAGGCAGGTGGGCGGGCAACCGTATTGAGCTCAACCGAATCGGGGTTGAGCGCTTCAATAACCCGTGCCATTTTCCTCAGCTCAGCCGGCTGGTCGTTGACCTGGGCCACCAGCAGGACCTCGAGGTTGAATCGCCCCCGGTACTCCTTTCTGAAGGCTCGCAGACCCTCCAGTACAGTATCGATGGTCAGATCTTTGTGCGGACGGTTGACTTTCCGGAAGACAGAGGGCGACACCGCGTCGAGGGAAGGAATGACAAGATCCGCCCATTTCAGGTCCTTTCGAACGGATGGGTCCCAAAGCAGGGATCCATTGGTCAGCACGGCGAGAGGCAGATCGGGGTGGCTCTTTTTGATCATCTCGAGCAATTCCCCAAGGGCCGCATAGAGCGTGGGTTCACCGGCGCTCGAGAGGGTCAGGATTTCTGTGTCGCCGGGAGGATGCTCCGCGAAATGGATATGAAGGTCCCGGATGACGCGCTCCGGCGGGACGAAAACCTGCCGTTCCAGCGTCAGGCAGGTTGTCCGGCCTGACTCGCAATACAGGCAATCATAGCTGCAGGTCTTGGGTGGAATGACATCGATACCGAGGGACCGCCCCAGTCGCCGGGAAGGAACCGGTCCGAAGATGGTGCTTACCGGAGCGTTCATGATCGTGTTCGTGGAATGTGATCTCTCGATATGAGCTATGCCCCTCGGGGGTCACTTCTGTAGTGGGATTTGGCAGCCAGGACGTGGTTCATCTTGTTCAGATAGACTTCACATTCCGAACAGACCTGATTGTTTTCCTTGCAGGCCCTGGGAATGAGATCCCAGCAGGGCACCGGGAATTTGAGGATGGCGGGGCATTCCTTGCGGGCATCTTCACCGCAGCCCCTGATTTCCCAGCACGGAGCGATCGTCAGCAGTTTCTTGATGCCGGCGATGTTCAGCCCTTCATCCGAGAGGAGCTTACGGAGGCATTTCAGCCACTGGAGATCGTTGTTGGAATAGTAGCGCTTTCCTCCGCGTCGAGCCGGCTTGATGAGGCCTTCCTGCTCATAGATCCTCAACGTTCTTGGATGAATGTCCAAGAGCTCAGCGACGATGCCGATGGGGTAAAGAGCTTTCTGAGTTTCAACTTCCATGGCTGCACACCTCCTGTAGCACAGTCTTACAAAGTCAATTAACTGGGGCGGATTATAAAACTTTAACTCAACGTTGTCCAATGTTTTCCCTGGCCTGCTCCTGAAGAGCATAACCCTTTTTCTCCTTGTCTCCCCATCGTGAATCCATTTACTATGCGTCGAAGGGCTGAACCGTTAACCGAGTCATAATGCACAAGCAGGCTGGCCGTGCGCCATGCGGGAGAAAACCTGATGCGCAGTGATGCGATGAAGAGCGGAGTGGAAAAAGCGCCCCATCGGTCGCTCCTGAAGGCCATGGGATACACCCAGGCCGAACTGGATCGACCCCTGATCGGTGTGGCGAATTCTGTCAACGAAATCATCCCCGGACACATTCACCTGGACAAGATTGCCGAGGCCGTCAAGGCGGGCATTCGTCATGCCGGAGGAACCCCCATGGAATTCAGCACCATCGGGGTGTGCGACGGGATAGCCATGAACCATGCCGGAATGCGTTATTCACTGGCCAGCCGGGAGCTCATCGCCGATTCGGTGGAGGTGATGGCGACAGCTCACCCCTTTGACGGAATGGTGCTCATTCCCAATTGCGACAAGATCATCCCCGGGATGCTCATGGCCGCCCTGCGGGTGAACATACCCTCCATCGTCATCAGCGGCGGGCCGATGCTGGCCGGAAAGGTTGGCAGCAAGCCGGTGGATCTCATTTCCGTTTTCGAGGGAGTCGGTGCCCTCAAGGCGGGGCAGATCACCGAAGAGCAGCTCACCGAACTGGAAGATTCGGCATGCCCGGGGTGCGGTTCGTGCGCGGGGATGTTCACGGCCAACTCCATGAACTGCCTGACCGAAGCACTGGGGATGGGGTTGCCCGGCAACGGTACCATCCCGGCGGTGAGTGCGGCCAGGATTCGGCTGGCCAAGATGGCCGGAATGCGCATCCTGGATTTGGTCAGACAAAATCTATGCCCCAGGGACATCGCGACCCTCCAGGCCTTTGAGAATGCCATGGCGGTGGACATGGCGCTGGGGTGTTCGACCAACACGGTGCTCCACGTTCCCGCCATTGCTCATGAAGCCGGTATCGACCTGAGCCTGGAGCTGTTCAATGCCGTTTCCTCCCGCACGCCTCATTTGTGCAGTCTGAGGCCTGCGGGTCCCCATTTCCTCGAAGATCTCAATTCGGCGGGCGGTGTTCAAGCCGTCATGAAGGTGCTCTCGGAGCGAAACCTCATTCATCTCGATGCCCTGACGGTGACGGGCAGGAGCGTTGGGGAGAACCTGGAACCCTTCCAGGTGACCGACCCCGAGGTGATCCGACCATTGAGCCGCCCGTACCATGAGGAAGGGGGCATCGGCGTGCTATACGGAAACCTCGCACCCGAGGGTGCTGTGGTGAAGCAGTCGGCTGTGGCTCCGGAGATGCTGCAGCGACAGGGGCGTGCACGGATTTTTGAAAGTGAATCTTCGGCTGCCGACGCGATCCTCGGTGGGAAGATCCAGGCAGGGGATGTGGTGGTGATCCGGTACGAGGGGCCCAAGGGCGGTCCGGGCATGCAGGAAATGCTCACCCCCACGGCTGCCATCATGGGGATGGGTCTCGGCAAGGATGTGGCCCTCATCACGGACGGGCGGTTCAGCGGCGGCACGCAGGGGGCGGCCATCGGGCACATCTCGCCCGAAGCGGCCGTCGGCGGTCCCATTGCCTTGATCGAGGAAGGGGACCCCATCCTGATCGACATTCCCTCAAAGAAGATCGAGCTCCTGGTCGATTCGGTCGTTCTGGACGAGCGACGCAGCAAATGGAGTCGCCCGAAGCCGAGAGTCAGCACCGGGTACCTGGCAAGGTATGCTCACCTGGTCACATCGGGAGCCCGGGGAGCGGTGCTTGAAATCGGCAGCGACAATTCATAGATTTTAGATGGTTGACCGGTGCGGGGTCCTGCTTCTGCACCCTGCAGAGCCCCCGCCGGATGTCTCCCGCTGGTCCCTCATGGTTTTTTCGGGCCACCCGGAACGATGAAGAAGTCGGTCGCCAGGGGGGGCCATAAGTTGAGACTTGAGACCCGAATCCCGAAACTTTCAAGAGCTAAGAGAGGAATCAGCCTCTGTGGGGTACGTCTTTCGCCTTGAAGATGCTCATCGATACCAGGATTGGTTCTCGACCGAACCCGGCAAATCTGCTGCAGCCATCGAGAAGGAAGTCCTCCTCCGGGTGTGGTCTCCGGTCTTGCCGCAGAGCGTCCTCGAGGTCGGGTGCGGCACGGGGCTCTTCCTGGAGTGGTTCGCCGGTTTCGGCCACCAGGTCACCGGTCTCGAACCTTCGACCTCCATGCTGGACATCGCCCGAACCCGCCTCCCACCTCGGATCACCCTGGATCGGGGCTTCGCGGAGGATCTTCCTTATGAAGACAATGCGTTTGACACGGTGGCTCTCATCACCACCCTCGAGTTCGTGGACCATCCCCGGCGGGCTCTCAAGGAGGCTTGTCGCGTGGCGAGGCGCCACGTGCTTCTGGGCGTTCTGAACAAATACTCTATCATATCCGCTCAGCGTTTCATCGAGAGTCTCTGGCGTCCTTCCGTTTATCGACGTGCCAAGTTCTTCGGGGTTCACGAGCTGCAGCATCTGGTGAAAGAGGTGCTTTCGGGGCATCCTCCCACGCGTTGGCGCACCTGCCTTTGCTTTCCCCTGATGGTTCTGCGCTATCTTGGTTTTATTGAGCGATCCCGCTTCCTGCATTGTCAGCCCTTCGGTCACTTTATCGCCATGCGCATCGACATGTATTACACGATGAGGACCTTGCAGGACCCGATTCTGCACGAACTTCCATCCTCCGTCAGCAGACCCGGCTATCCCGCCTCCTGCAGGCTTTCCGCGCCTCCGCCGCAGGCTCATCCGGGCGAGGGGCATCCCCACGGGGTGGCATGAGCAGCGGCGGTGGCCACTGCCGATGACCATGGACGCACTTCCGATCTCCGATTTTGTCCGTGACTTTGGGGTCATGGGCGTTGCAACCCCCATCAAGGATTGGAGGTCCGCATGAAGGAAGCCAGGTTTTACAGAAAACTGGATGCGGATGTGGTGGACTGTTTCCTTTGCGCCCAGCGGTGCAGGATCAAACCGGGAAAACGGGGCAAGTGTGCAGTCCGGCAGAACGAGGAGGGAACGCTCTTCAGCCTTGTCTATGAACAGGTCATCGCTCAGCACGTCGACCCCATCGAGAAGAAGCCGCTCTTTCATTTCCACCCCGGCTCCCGGAGCTATTCCATTGCCACTGCGGGATGCAATTTCAGGTGCCTGTTCTGTCAAAATGCCGATATTTCCCAACTTCCGCGGGAGCACCATGCGATCCCGGGAAGGCGCGTCCCTGTGGAGGACGTGGTTCGGGAAGCGAAGGAGAGTGGATGTGCGACCATTTCCTACACCTACACCGAACCGACGATATTCATGGAATACGCCCTGGATATAGCTGAGAAAGCTCATCGGGAGGGTATCGGCAGCGTCTTCGTCAGCAACGGCTACATGACCGCCGAAGCCCTGGAGATTCTCGCCCCCCAGCTGGATGCGGCCAACGTCGATTTGAAGGCTTTCAGCGATGAGTTCTACTCCGAACAGTGCGGAGCCCATCTTCAACCGGTGCTGGACACCCTTCAGCGCATGAAGCATTACGGGATCTGGGTGGAAGTGACCACCCTCCTCATTCCAGGGCTCAACGACGACCCGGGGGAGCTCAGAAAGCTGGCTCAGTTTCTGGTGGATCTCGGCCCCGAGACCCCATGGCATGTGAGCCGGTTCCACCCGACCTATCGGTTGCTGGATCGTCGCCCGACACCGGTGGAGACCCTTCGGATGGCTCGCAGGATCGGACTGGATGCGGGACTGCGCTACGTCTACACAGGCAATATCCCGGGTGACGAGGGGGAGCGCACCTTCTGCCATGCCTGCGGCGAGCTGCTCATCGAGCGCTACGGTTTTTCGACCCGGATTCGAGGAGTCAAAGGCGGGGCCTGCACTCAATGCGGGGCCCCCATGGCAGGAGTCCGCATTCCTTGAACCATTCCCGCCGGGCGCTGCTCCCGACCCTTTACGACCGCCTGTTTCAGACGCTGGGACCTCAGACCTGGTGGCCTGCGGACACTCCCTTCGAGGTGGTGGTGGGAGCCATTCTGACTCAGAACACCGCGTGGAGGAACGTCAGGATTTCCATCTCGCTCCTCAGGGAAAACGGGCTCCTGAGCCAGGGTGCACTCAGAGCGATACCCGAGGGCGAACTGGCCCTTCTCATCCGCTCCTCGGGATATTTCAATCAAAAGGCCAGGCGGTTGAAAGCCTTCTTCGGCCATCTCGACAGGCACTGGCAGGGCGATCTGAACCGCTTTCTTTCGCAGGACATGGACCGCTTGCGGATCGAGCTGCTGGGGATGCACGGAATCGGTCCCGAGACGGCGGACAGCATCATCCTTTACGCGGCCGAAAAGCCCTCTTTCGTCGTCGACGCCTACACCCTTCGCATCTTTTCGAGGCATGGCTGGGTTCCCGGGAAGACGCGCTACGAGGCGCTTCGCCGATTCTTCATGGAGGCGCTGCCGGCTGACGTTCCCCTCTTCAAGGAGTATCATGGGCTCCTGGTGCGGCTGGGTCATCTCCACTGCCGAAAGAAGCCCCATTGCAGCGGCTGCCCCCTCGAACCCTGGCCCGTCGCCCCGAATGTGTAAAGTGAGGTGGACTTCGCGAAATGCTTGAATGGATCGTTTTCCTGTGCGGCGCGGCGGTGATGGTGCTGGAAATGGTGGGGGCGCGAATCGTGGCGCCCTATTTCGGCTCCTCCATAGTGGTGTGGACGGCGCTCATCGGGACTATACTGGCGAGCCTCAGCCTGGGATACTGGTGGGGGGGGCGCATCGCGGACCGTAATCCCAGTCTGACCACACTGGGGCGGATCATCCTTTTCTCGGGGCTTTGCACCGGCCTCGTCGCGGTGGCCAAATCCATGATTCTGGACTTCTGGGGATTGGATTCCACACCCATCTATGTCGCTGCGACGGTGATCAACCTGGTCCTCTTCGCTCCGGCCTCCATCCTGCTCGGGATGATCTCAACCTATGCGGTGCGGCTCAAAATCGTGGCCGTGGATCAGGCCGGGAGCACGGCATGCCGTCTCTACGCCCTGTCCACCATGGGGAGCATCGTCGGGACTTTCTTTGCCGGTTTCTTCCTGATCGCCGTCATGGGGAGCACGGGGATCCTCATTCTGGTTTCGGTGGGGTTGATTCTGCTCTCCCTGTGCGCATCCCTGGCCGACCGAAACAGGAAAATCGCAGCTCTGCTCCTCATTGTGCTCCTCGGTGCTGGTCTGGAATTCTACGCCGGCTATCTGGGAGCTGAAGGCTTTCACGACTTCGATACGCGCTATTCGCGGGTCTTCGTCTACGGGAGCAAGGAGCCGGAGACTGGTCGGTCCATGCAGGCCATGGCCACAACCCCCCGCTACACCCAGTCGGCTATGTACCTGGATGAACCGGATGCCCTGGCCCTGAAATACACCCGCTTCTTCAAGGTGGCCTGGTCCTTCAGACCGTCGGCCCGGCGGTGCCTGGTGCTCGGCGGCGGCGGATACTCGTTTCCCAAGTATGCCCTTGCCAGGTATCCGGACCTGCGCGTGGACGTCGTGGAGCTGGATCCGGGCGTCACCGACCTGGCCCGGCGTTTCTTCGCTCTGGAGGATCACCCGCGAATGATGATCCATCACGAGGATGCCCGCACCTACATCAACCGCTCCAGGGAAACCTTCGACATCATACTGGGAGATGTCTTCAACTCCCAGTATTCGGTTCCCTTTCACCTCACCACCGTCGAAACGGTGAGAAAGCTTCACGGCATACTGGCCGAAGACGGTCTGGTGATCATGAACACCATCGCGGCCATCGAGGGTCCCAAGGGTCGATTCCTGAGGGCCGAGCACCTGACTTATGCTTCGGTTTTCCCCCACGTCCATCTGTATCCGCTTCAGCATCCCGGCGATGGAACGGCGGTCCAGAACGTGATGATCGTCGCCTCGAAGGCCCCCCTGCCCGTCGATGCCGCCTCTGAGGACCCCGATGTTCGCCGGCTCCTCAACCAGCGCTGGTCCCGCCCTGTCGCCGAGGATGTTTCGATCCTGACGGACGATTTTGCTCCCGTCGAAAATTACATGTCGGCGAACTGGTAGGTCCACCCGGAGGGCAGTCGCAGAGTGTCCCGTCTGAGCTGTTGTCCAGAGGCCGGACCGCACCATCGCAGCCGAGAGGGGAAAGACGCCAGGAGGATGCATCAGCCTGGTTGCGCTCCTCGTATTTTTGGTGTACGTCTGAAGTGTGAGGACGGTTTGATGCATTTTGATAAAAAGCTATAGAATACGAAGGGTTGCATGTCTTGACGGTTTCTTCGTTCACTGAGCGTTGTTGCACGAGCACACAGTGAGGCACAGCTTGGCCTGAACACGGGTAGAGGATTCGGATACGGCTGATGAAGTTGGGCGATTTCAAGTGGTTCAGGCGCAAGCGAGATGATGAGGCAGCGGAGTCCCGTCGCCTCATCCTGGAAGAGACCCAGAGCCTCAAGAAGCTTCTCAGGAAGCAGTCCATACTGATCGAAGAAGTGCGCCGGGAGCAGGAAGCGGCTGCCGCCAAAGAGCGGACGAACGTGGAGCCGCTCCTGGATCTTTGCGACTCGGTCTTCCACCTCCAACGGGCGTTTCGAAGCCCCGGGCTCATGTCCCGCCAGCACGCCCAGGTCGTGAGCATGGTCAGCAAGAGACTGGACCTCTTTGCCAGCTACGCTGGCGTCGAGATGATCCTCGAAGAAGGCGTGCCCTTCGATCCCAGGATACACGAAGCGGTGTCCAATCGAAGCCCCGACTCTCCGGCGCTGGAGATTTTCGAGGTGATTCAACCTGGATATCTCCGGGACGGCAAGGTCCTGAGACCTGCCAAGGTCGTCGTCGGGGCCGCAACCGACCCCAACCCATCTCCCAAAGGAAGCATAGCACCATGAAATCCCTGGTTTGTGGCATCGATCTCGGAACGACCAATTCAGTCATCGCGTTTCTCAAAGACGGATATCCCCGGGCCATTCCCGTGGAGGAAGGATCAGCGATCCTGCCCTCGGTCGTGAGCTTCGACCCGGGAAACGGCAGCCACTGGGTGGGCCAGCGGGCCAGGAATCGGCGAGCGGCGTTTCCCGAGGATACCGTTGCCTCCGTCAAGCGTCTCATGGGCAAGGAGACCCTGGCGACCGCGGGTCAGAAGAGCTTCCGTCCGGAGGAGATCTCCTCCTACATCCTGAAGCATCTCGCCGACCGGGCGTCAGAGTATCTGGGAGAGCCCATCGAGAAAGTGGTCATCACGGTGCCCGCCTACTTCGACGACGCCCAGCGGAGAGCCACCATCCAGGCCGGCGAGCTTGCGGGGCTCGACGTGGTTCGCATCGTGAACGAACCGACCGCAGCGGCGCTGGTGTATGATCATGTTCGTGCCGAAACGGAGGTGGAATCCCCTTATGTCCTGGTTTACGACCTGGGCGGCGGCACTTTCGACGTGTCGGTCATCGAGATCAAGGGGGAAATCAAGGAGGTGCTGGCATCGAGCGGCGACACGGCCCTGGGGGGCGATGATTTCGACGAGCGGCTGAAGGATTACCTCCTGGAAGAATTGAGACGCCAGGCCGGCCGCGAGGATCTGAGCGAAGAGGTGAGCCTGAAGGTGAGGCTGCTAGATATTGCCGAGAAGGCCAAGATCGCCCTTTCGGACCGACCCTACGTCGAAATCCATGAGGTCGCCGTGGCCATATTGGACGGCAAGCCTTTGAACCTCGATCTCGAATTGAGCCGGGAGCAGTTCGAGGCACTCACGGCGGATATGGTCGAGAGGACCATGGGCATCGTGGAAGAGGTCCTCCGGGAGGCCCATCTCGATGCCGCGGAAATCGGAAAGCTCATCCTGGTGGGGGGTGCCACGCGGATGCCGGCCGTTCACGAGGCCCTCTCGGAGCTCTTCGATCAGACCGTGGCCCATTCCGTCGATCCGGACCTCTGTGTGGCATTGGGGGCCGCCATTCAGGGAGGGCTCATCACCGGGGATTCGGTGGGCCAGATTCTGCTGGACGTGACGGCTCATTCCCTCGGGATCAAGACCGTCGATGAACGGAATCCCGAAACCGGTGATGCGGACCACTTCTCCACCATCATCCGCAGAAACACAAGGATCCCCGTCAGTCGGGCCGAGGTTTACCGGACCCTGGCTGACAACCAGCGGGGGGTCCAGGTGGAGGTGTTCCAGGGGGAAAGCCCGTGGTGCTCCGAAAACGCCCCCGTGGGCGACTTCTTCTTTCCCCTCGAGCCGGCGCCCGCCCACTGTCCCGTGGTCGTGGAGTTCGCCTACGACCGTGAAGGGCTGGTTCGGGTCTGCATCGACCAGAAAGGATGCGCGAACCGCAAGGAAGTGACCCTGGACACCCGGCAGAGAAAGGTCGCTCAGGAGGCTGACGAGCCCGGGGCGGTCGAGACTCCCGTCAATTACATGTCGGAAAAGGCCCGGCGACTGGCCGGGGACCCGAGGCTCTCCGAATCCGTGAGGCGGGAGATTCAGCGTGTAGCCGCGAGCTACGAGGAGGCGATTCGCACCGGCGAGGGTGAAGACCGGATGGACGAACTGGAAGATGTGTTGCTCGAGGTCATGGAACAGGCCGAAGAGGAGCTGGAATCCGGTGAGTAAGAAGAAGCGCATCCGAAGGGACATCGAAAAATACATCCGGATGGGCCGATATTGGGAACTGCTGCGGCTTCTGAAAGACGAGGGGCTGACGGCCGAACATGCCAGGGAGGAGAAGGAAGCCTGGAAGGCCGTCATCAAGCAGGCTCTCAGGAGTGAGCAGGCCTTCGAGCAGTTTCTGAATGAGGTGGATGCCTTTGAGAGGCCGCCGGCCGACCCCGACTTCCGCCTGATGATGCTCCTGAAAGACTTCATCGAAGAGCGGTGCTCGGCTGACGCCATCCTGCAGCTCAAGGGGTTGACTGCGGACGCCGAGAGGATCAGGTCGAAGGTGGCCGCACTCACCTCGAAAGCTACCGATTTCTCCAGGCTGAGGGCCCTGCTCGACAAGTTCCTGAAGGAGCCCGGGAAGATCACCCGACGATTCTTCGAAGACGTGGCGCTGCTGCTTCCGACCCCGGCACTCCAGTCAGCCGCCAGCCGGTTGGGTGAGTGGATTCCAGCGGCGCGGCGCTTCAATCACAAGGCGGCTGTCGCCCGTGGCTGGGCGGGGGTTGACTTCGTGAGTCTGGAGAGGCTGGATTCGAGGGTTTCGCAGATTTCAGCTGGCCTGCCTCCCGCGCTTCGGGAAGTTCTCCTTTTCCCCTTCAGCCACAACCTCGCCGTCATGTGCCGGCGGCTGGCGCCCACGGCCGCGCGCCACAATGCCACCAGGCTGGTTCGATCGATCCCGTCGCTCCTCCGCACGCTGGCCGGAGAGAAGATCGGCGAGATCGAGCGGGAGCTCCTGATTCAAGAGGGCGATTGGGTTGAGGACGAGGATGGGCAAGGAGGCTCCCTGGAGCAGAGAATGCCCGGGATGAGTCTCGAGGACAAGGTCGCGCTCTTGGGCGGGTTGAGGGCCAGAGCACAAGACACGGCACCCGAAGGCCCTGATTTCGGGGAAACGGATTTCCACGACGAGGAAGACGAGGATGAGGATGATTTTGACGACCTCTTCGATGAAAACGGCTCTCGATCCCGTGACCTCGCCCGGAGTCTCCTGACGGCTCACCGGAGCATCCTCGGTGACATCTCGCTGCGAGCCCCGAAGCTGTCTTCCCGTGAGAAAAAGGACCTGGTCCGTGTGATGGAGCCCTTGCTGTTTCAGGATCTGGACTATATTCTCGATCACGTGCGGCATTTCGAGGACGTCGTGCCGTTCCTGGAACGTGTCCTGGAGAGCGGGTGCGCGGGGACTCGCATGGGGCTTCTGATCCTGCTGGTCAGCACGCCCTTCCGCAAGACCGAGCTGCGCAGGGAGGCCGAGAAACATCTCGATCGATCCCCCCCACCCACCATCGAGGACATGCAATGGCTCGCCAGGCAGTGGAGCGAGTTCTTCTATCCCAAGGCCCGCGCTCTGAGACCCCTTTTCCTCCGTTATCGAGGCGATGAGATCCTTCTGAGCCCTTTTGCGGTTCAGCTGTGGAGTCAGGTCGAGCAGGACATCCTCGAGTCCATGATCAAGCCACTGCTCACGTTCTCTCTTTTGTCTATTGCGGGGCTCGAATCCCCAAAACCCGAGGATCCCGGAATCCTTCGTCGGGAGTTGGAAGATTTCTCCGAGTTCAAGGTGTTGAATCCTGTGCACCATTTCCTCCGCTGTTACGCGAAGGATCGTCTGGACCTTGATGGGAACCTTTGTTGGCTCAATGCCATGCGGGCCATGCGCCCGGAGGAGGTCTGGGGGTTGGCGCTGAAGGATCTCAAGAAATACGAGAAGATCTATTCGCACACCCGATCCATGCTGCAGCTCAGAGAGCTCAACACCATCATTTCCGAGAAGGTCCAGGCGGTCCTGCTGTTCATGAAAGAGCATCTGGATGAGGTCTCGACGCTCCCCATGGTCGAGCTTGAAGCCCTCCTGGATGGGCTGCTCAAGTATCCTGGAATACTCCGGGACCATAACAACCTGCTGGTCCATATGAACAACCAGCTCCACGAGCGTCTCAGAGCCGGTGAGGATAGCGTGCGCCCCCTTCTGGACAGAGTGAAGAAGACCTTGCTGGATTTGGCCAAATCCGAAAAGAAAACAGCCAGGCCGCGAAAGAGAAAGTTATGACCCGAGAAGAAGCGCTGCAGAATTTGAATCTTCCCCCCGATGCCGATTCCGAGGCCATTGAGAAGGCCTACCAGCGCCTGGTCCGGAGGTACCCGCCCGAATTCCATCCGGACAGGTTTCGGATCATCGACGACAGCTATCGGCAGCTGACCTCGCTTCCGGACATGATCCAGAAGCTGTTGTCGCCCTCCATCGAGCCATCCGGCACGGACCCAACGCTCCTCGTCTTCAATCCTTCCGTGCCCGAGTCTCGAATCGATGAATCCCTCGCCGAGCTCCGAAAGATCGCCCTGACCAAAGGCCTCTGGGGAAAGTGAGGAAGGCTCAACGCGGAATCCAGGTGGTCTTGTCACCTGACCAGGACCTCGTGATGATGCCCTCACGACGATGCCCACACTCGGATCGATCGGCGCCCCGTGAGAGCTGCTCGCAGGAATCCGAAGTCCTGCCGTGAGCCAATGAGAGGCTTAAACCACTCTGGGCTTCATGTGAAGACCTTTCACCGCAAAGGCGCGAAGAACGCCAGGGAAACCCAGGAAAGCCTTTGCCGCCGTGAGAAGCCGAAGGCTTTCCTCACACCCGTTCCTCGATGATGATCTTGTGATCCACCAGGGACATGCGTCGAATGTCCCCCCTCACGGTTTTCTGCTCGCCGAAGATGCTCGTCACCCGGATCTCTTCGCCCGAATTCTCCAGCACATCCACCGATTCCAGGAACAACACCTCCTCGCCGCCTTTCAACAGGTAAGCATTGGCCTCACACATCTCTCATCTCTCCGATCTTGAGCCGTCTGTTGTGTCCACTCTCCCGCGAGCTCCCATGTTCACCGCTGCCGCCTGACCTCACAAAGGCTAAGCTGCAGCTCGCTCAAGCGTAATACAAACGCGGTGCTCGTTCAATCCCCAAGGTGCCTGATTCACGGGAACGAGGACGGGCCCTGGAAATCGACGTTGCACCCTTTGGTTTTTCAACTATGATGGGAGAAGGGATCCGGTGGGGCCGGTGTATCGGATGTGACCATTCCGGTTGGCCTGTCCTGCATGCAGTGGAGTCAGATTCAAGGGAAAGGACCGGCACCATGCAGTTCATCGATCTTGCGGCGCAGCAGCGGAGAATCCGGAGCGATATTGAGGATCGAATCAGGAGTGTTCTGGATCACGGCCAGTATGTGATGGGACCGGAGGTTCGGGAGCTGGAGGAGCGTCTGGCGGACTATGTCGGCGTTCGGCATGCACTCTCCTGCGCTTCGGGCACCGACGCCCTCCTCCTGGCCTTGATGGCTCGGGGTGTGGGGCCGGGGGATGCCATCTTCACCACCCCGTTCACCTTCATGGCCACGGCAGAGGTGATCGCACTCCTCGGCGCCGTCCCGGTCTTTGTGGACATCGAGCCCGGGACCTTCAACCTGGACCCGACCCGCCTGGATCGCGCCGTAACGGCACTGCGCTCGAGGGATGGTTCCATCTCGCCCCTACCGGCTCCTGCCCTCGCATCAACGCTGCGCCAGCGAGGCATCATCGCAGTGGACCTTTTCGGGGTGCCCGCGGAATATGACGCCATCCAGGCTGTTGCGGACCAGCATGGGTTGTTCGTCATCCAAGACGGGGCCCAGTCCTTTGGCGCCGAACGGTACGGACAAAAATCCTGCTCCATGGCGTCCGTCGGCTGCACGTCCTTCTTCCCGGCCAAACCGCTGGGCGCCTACGGGGACGGCGGTATGTGCTTCACCGACGACACCGAACTGGACCTCTGCATGCAATCCCTCCGCATCCACGGGCAGGGTCACGACAAGTACGACAACGTGCGCATCGGGATCAACGGACGGCTCGACACGATGCAGGCGGCCATTCTGCTGGCCAAGTTCGAGGTTTTTCCTGAAGAGATCGAACTGCGGCGGGAGGTGGCGGGACGCTACGCGGCATTGATCCAGAGGCTTGGCGCAGCTGTTGAACCGCCGCGTATTCCCGACGGCGTCATTTCGGCGTGGGCCCAGTACTCCGTTCTGGCCCGGGATGAAAGCCACCGGGCGGAGCTCCTGCGCCGCCTCAAGAGCGCCACCATCCCTGCGGCCATCTACTATCCCAGGCCGCTTCACCTGCAGACCGCCTTCAAGGATCTCGGGTATGCCCCGGGCGCCTTTCCCGTGAGCGAGCTCTGCGCCCAACGCATCTTCAGCCTCCCCATGCATCCCTATCTGGCGGAATCCGACCAGAAAAAGATCATCGCAGCCCTGGTTGAGGATTGAGACGGGAGCCCTGCGCTGGCCTCTCAGTACAGGCACACACATTAAGGTGTTCATTGTGCATGCACGTCATTCCCGCGAACGCGGGAATCCAGAGCTTTTTTCTGGAACGCTGGATCCCCGCGTTCGCGGGGATGACGAACGGGGCTTT
>Ga0105100_10000308_pt1 | contig 28624 bp, 31 predicted proteins | sample PPLLak12cMay2015_2_FD_87033 | JGI IMG/M metagenome (GOLD analysis project Ga0105100, IMG submission 87033) | Freshwater sediment microbial communities from Prairie Pothole Lake near Jamestown, North Dakota, USA - PPLs Lake P8 Core (1) Depth... | ecosystem: Environmental > Aquatic > Freshwater >... | reverse complement strand
GGCCCGGGCCTTCGTGGCCCGGAAGCGAGCCGAGGGCATGAGCACCAGGGAGGCGCTACGGTGCCTCAAGCGACAGCTCGCGAGGAGGGTCTTCACCACCATGCGGACATCGGTAACGATCGTCGCCGAAGCGGCGGCTTGACATAGGAGCAACCATGGACGTCGCCTACCAGGGCGAACCCGGCGCGTACAGCGAAACGGCTGTAGGCGCCGCGTTCCCCGACGCGCAGGCGATGCCGTGCGACACCGTCCGGCTGGTGTTCTCGCGGGTGACGAGCGGCGAGGCCGACTTCGGGGTCGTTCCGGTCGAGAACTCGCAGGCCGGCTCGGTGAACGAGACCTACGACCTGCTGCTGAACAGCAACCTGGTGAAGATCCGGGGCGAGGTCGTGGTCCGCGTGGACCACGCGCTGCTCGCCCCGCCCGGGGCTCGGCTGGAAGGCATCGCGCGCGCGTATTCCCACTGGCAGGCGCTCGCGCAGAGCGAGGACTTCCTCGCCGTGCACCACATCTCGCCGGTCCCGGTCCACGACACCGCGGGAGCGGCTCGGATGGTCGCTGAGGCCGGACGGCTCGACGAGGCCGCGATCGCCAGCGTCGAGGCGGCGGGGCGGCTCGGGCTCACGGTGCTCGCGGAGCGGATCCAGACGTACCCGGACAACTTCACGAAGTTCGCGGTGGTCGGCACCCGTGACGCCGGCCTCGGGGCGGCGGACAAATGCTCGTTCGTCATGGCGGTCGCGGACCGGCCCGGCTCGCTGCTGTCCTCGCTCCAGCCGTTCGCCGAGCGCGGCATCAACCTGGTCAAGCTCGAGTCGCGGCCGCGGCGCGGCGCGCCCTTCGAGTACGTCTTCTACGTGGACATCGAGCGGTCGGAGGAGGACCCGGACGTTCGGGCCGCGTTCGAGGCGGCGCGCCTCCACACGTCGATGCTCAAGGTGCTCGGCTCGTACCCAGGATCGAAAGGCCCCGTGTAGCCGGGATGGGCCGTCGGGGACGTCACGCCACGCGGGCGCGGGTCCCGTTCGGCGTCATCGTCGTCCTCCTCACGCTCGCGGTCGCCGCGGTCGTGGGCTGGTCGCTCCTCGAGCGCGACGACGGCGACGTCACGGCGGCCGGAACGCCCTCGGCGTCGCCCTCGCCGGCCGCGAGCGTCTCGCCCTCGCCGAGCCCGTCGGCGGACCCGAGCCCCACGCCGACGCCCACGCCGGGGCCCATCAACACCACGTTCGAGGGCGTCACGACGTTCCGGGGCAACGCGACGAGGACCTACTACGGCGAGGGGCCGATCCCCCGGCAGAAGCCGGAGATCCTGTGGCGCTACCCCCGGTCAGGGAGCCTGTGCAGCACCTCGTCCGTCGCGAACGAGACGAAGGAGTGGTGTGGGACCGGCTGGACGGGGCAGCCGAACGTGCTCGTCGACCGGAAGGGGCGGATCGAGGTCCGCGTGAACGCCTACGACGGCGCCTACCACTTCCTCGACGGCGAGACCGGCGAGCCCGTGCGTCCGAGCCTGCAGACGGGGGACCTCGCGAAGGGCTCCGCGACGAGCGACCCGGACGGGTACCCGCTGTACTACGCGGGCTCGCGCGACAACTACCTGCGCGTGATCGCGCTCGACCGGCGCGAGCCCGAGGTCCTGTGGCAGGTCGACGCGCAGACGAGCGTGCCGAACCCCGTGTGGAACAGCGACTGGGACGGCGCGCCGCTCGTGATCGACGACCACCTGCTCGAGGGCGGCGAGAACTCCTGGTTCTACGTGATCCGGCTGAACCGCGACTATGACCGGGATGGCCTGGTGACCGTCGACCCCGAGATCGTGTTCACGGCGCCGGGCTTCGACCAGGAGCTGATGGCGGTCCTGCCGGACAGCGATGTCTCGATCGAGAACTCGGTCGCGTTCTCCGACGGGGTCGCGTACTTCGCGAACTCGGGCGGGCTCGTCCAAGGATGGGACATCTCTCGGATCCTCCGCGGCCGCGGCGAGAGGGCAACGCGCGTCTTCCGCTTCTGGACCGGCGACGACACCGACGCGTCGATCGTGATCGACGAGGAGGGGTTCCTGTACGTTGCGAGCGAGCTGCAGCGCTTCAACACCCGAGCCGCCGAGGTCGGCCAGCTCGTGAAGCTCGATCCCTCGAAGCCGAAGGACCCGCTCGTGTGGTCGTTCCCGATCGAGGAGCGCGGCGGCGATGGTCTCGGCGGCGCGTGGGCGACGCCGGCGCTCTACGGGGACATGCTGTACATCGCGACGAACTTCGGCGACCTGATCGGGATCGATCGGATGACCGGGAAGGAGCATTGGCGGATCCACCTCGCCGGCCCCACATGGTCATCGCCGGTGCCGATCGACGGCGTGTTACTCCAAGGCGATTGCGGCGGAGCGCTCCACGCGTTCGACATCTCGAAGAGTCCGCGGCGAGAGCCCCGTGAGCTCTGGGCGCTGAGCCTGGGCAGCTGCATCGAGTCCACGCCCTCCGTGCTGGACGGGACGATCTGGGTCGGCACGCGCGGCGGCGGTGTCTACGCGGTGGGTCGACCGTCGGGCTGAGATCCTCGGCCCGGAGGCCCGGCCCGGAGGCGCCGGCCCGGTCAGCCCGAGACGAGGCGGAAGAACTCGACTGCCTGCTCGAACTCGGGGAGCGCCTGTAGTTGGACCGTCCGCCACATGACGAGAGCGATGCCCACGGCCACGAGCCCGACGAAGCCGAGCGTCGTGACGAGCGTCCGTTGCTGCCGTGTGCCCCATCCCTCGGCCACGAGTCCGGCCGCGAGGCCGGTGACGAACCCGCCGAGGTGTGCGCGCCAGTCGATCGAGCTGATCGAGAAGGCGAAGATCGCGTTGATCAGCAGGAGCATCGTCGCCCACCGCAGGTTCGCCGAGGCGAGCGCGAGGTGCCGTCGCCGGTAGTTGTAGGCCACGAAGGCGCCGAAGACGCCGAAGATCGCGCCGGACGCGCCGACACCGATGAGCGTCTCGGGCCCGAACGCGTAGGACGTGGCGCTCGCCACGAACCCCGTGATCACATAGATCAACACGAATCGAGGGGTCCCGAAGTCGCGTTCCACCATCGCGCCGAAGATCCAGAGCGCCCACGCGTTGAACAGGATGTGGAACAGGTTGAAGTGCAGGAACATCGCGGTGAACAGCCGCCAGAAGTCGCCGTCTGCGACGAGGAAGGGCTGGAGCGCGCCGAGGCGGAGCAGTTCCTGGCTCCTGCCGCCGCTGCCGAGCGACGCCGCCCCACCGGCCGCGATCTCGAGGACGAACACGCCGACGATCGCAACGAGCAGGACCTTCGTTGCGGTGATGCTCCGCACCGCGATGCGCCGCCCCGGTCCCTGCCGGAACTCGCGGCGGGCCTCCTGGACGCACTCGGGGCACTGGTGACCGACCGGTGCGGGGATCATGCACTCGGGGCAGATCGGGCGGCCGCACCGCGTGCAGTGCACCCGGGTCGCGACCGTCGGGTGCCGGTAGCAGTACTCGACGGAGGATGCGGGCGGCGGGGGGATCTGCCGATCCCCGGGAAGATCCATGGCGCTCATCCTACGGGCTGGCCCCGTTACGACGGTCCGGCTCCGTCAGCCGCGCGAGGGCAGCGCCTCGAGCGCGGCCGCGACCTCGTCCTCGCTCCACAGCGAGCTCCAGCGGTCGAGGATGACGCCGTCGGCGCCGATCAGGTACAGCCACGGCTCGGTCAGCTCGCCCGAGGGGAGTTGGAGCCAGTCGGTCGCGGCCTCGTTCAACGCCTGCTCCTCGTAGTCCTCCCAGACCTCGATGTGGATGAACGCCGCGCGGTCCTCGTAGCGCCCGGCCAGGTCCTGCACCATGTCGGTCACGGGCCCGCAGAACTGGCTCACGCAGTAGACCGGAGTGGCGAAGACGACGAGCGCGGGGCGTCCCTCCTCGAGCGCCCGGGCGATCGTCCACCCGTGGAGCTCGGGATCCGGGACCTTGCCGTCGATCACGGCGCGCGAGTCGATCGCCGCGGGCTCGGCGCCCCTCGTGTCGAGCGTGAGGTTCTCGGTCGGCAGGGCCGGGTCGCCCGGGGCCGGGAGCGCCGGCTCCTCGGCGACCGTGAGCGTCGCGAGCGCGGTCTGGGGGCCGACCCCTTCGACGTCGGCCGTGACCGTCACCTGCCAGAAGCCGGCGCGATCGAACGTCACGTCGCTCGCCTCGTAGACGCCGCGCGCCTCGGACGGCAGGGTGATCGCCGGGGTGTCACCGCCGCCCTCGGTCCCGTACGTGGGGACGAACGTTGCCGTCGCCGTCGGACCGGGCTCGGGGTCGAGGGGCTCGGCCGCGGTGCCGATGTACGAGAACGCGAAGTCGACCGATCCGTAGCTCACGAGCTCGTTCTCGTTCGTCACGAGCCCGACCGACACGCGCTGCGGGACGCCGGCCGACAGGTCGACGCTCGCGACCACGGCGACCACCTGCGCCCGGGGCGGCGGCGACGCGCTCGGGCTCGCGGCATCACCACCGTCCGACGAGCACGCCGCGGCCACGACGCCGAGCGCGAGCACCGCCGCGAACGTGCGTGCGACCGCGAAGGCGCGCACCGACAGCCCCTTCATCCGGCCATCGTCGTCGAAGTCGCTCACGACGACCCCTCGGTGCAGTCGGGCGCGACGAGCCCGACCCCCTCGAGAGCGTCCCCCATCGCGGACAGGAGCGCCGCCACGTGGTCGCTCACGGTCGACGGGTCCGGCGCCTCCTCGGCGAAGTCGGCCTCGACCGTGGACTTCGCCTGGAGCAGCGCCGCGGCCACCTCCCGATCCTCCGCCTCGACCTCGTCCGCCAGCTGGTGGAGCGTCTCGTGCACCTCGTCGTGGAACGTCGCCTCGGCGGTCGCCAGGTCCTGCGCCGAGGCGGCCGTGCCGACCGAGCACAGCGCGAGGTAGGCCCGGATCTCGGGCCCGTCGGCGTTCGGGGCGGGTGAGCCCGGGTCGGCCTCGACCGACCCGGAGTCGGCGCACGAGGCGGCGAGGAGCGCGAGGACGGCCATCGTGAGGACCAGGACGCGCGGGCGCATGGCCCACATCTTCCCCGCTCCGCCGAGATGCGTCAGCCCGTGATCGCGCCCTCGAGGCGCAGGAGCCACGCCTTGCGCCACTCCTCGCCCCCGTACTGGCCGATGCCGCCGCTGGCCGGCACGACGCGGTGGCAGGGCACGACGATCGGCACGGGGTTCTCGTGGAGCGCGTTGCCGGCCGCCCGCGCCGCTCGAGGGCTGCCCGCCTGCCGCGCCACCACGCCGTACGTCGAGACGGAGCCGAACGGGATCCGTGCAGTGGCCTCGAGCACGCGCCGGAAGAACCCCTGCGGGACGAACGCCCAGTCGATCGGCACGGAGAAGTCCCGCAGGCGCCCCTCGAAGTACGCGTCGAGCTGCCGACGGGCCCGCTCGGTGCCCTTCGGGTCCTCGAGCACGCGGGGGGACACGGCGTCGGCGACCTCCTCGAACACGTGGTCCAGGCGCTCGTCCGGGTAGGCGACCCGCACGAGCCCCGTCCTCGTGACGAACACGCTCACCCGGCCGAGCGGCGAGTCCACCGCCCCCACGGCGACATCGACGAGACCGCGTCGGCGGGCGCCCGCCGCGAGCCGCTCGGCGGCCTCGCGGGACGCGGCCTCGACATCGGCGGTGCGGAGCCGTCGCAGCACGTCCTCACTCATCCCGCATCCTTCCCGGCGAGCGCGAAGGCCCGCAGCTTCTTCCGTCCCTCCGAGGCGTTCGCTCTCGCGGCCTCCTTGGAGCATCCGATGGCCCTCGCCACCTCCGCGTAGGGCAGGTCGAGCACGTAACGGTGGACCACCGCCGCCCGCTGCATCGGGGGCAGCTCGCCCACCGCGCGCCACAGGCCGGGGTCCCCGTCCGGGCGCTCCGGCGTGGCGGGCTCGGGCAGCCGCTCGACGGGCACCGGCCGGCGGGCGCGGGCCCGCCAGTGGTCGAGCGCCTTGCGCGTCGCGATCGTCAGGACCCACCCACGCAGGTTCTCGGCGTTGCGCAGGTCGGGGTACGCGCGCAGCGCCGACAGGAACGTCTCCTGGAAGCAGTCGTCGGCGTCGTGCGGCCCGACGGCCGCGAGCAGGAACCGGTAGACGTCGGCTCGGTGCTCCTCGAGGAAGCTCGGGAACGGCGGGATCCCACCCACGCCGGATGAACGCGCCGGCCGCTCGGGACGTGAGACGCGCCCGCCTACACGATCGGCCACGGGTATGGCCTTCCGGGTCCGGGTTCGGGGAACCGCCCTCCCTCGAGCAGGTCGGCCAGCCGTCGCTCGGACGCCCGGATCTCGACCGGCCGCAGCAGGTCCTCCAGGCGGTCGCGGAGGGGGCCGCGCTCGAGCGAGGCCCCGAGCGCCGCGAGGTCCGAGCGCATCTCCTCGGGGATCGGCTCGCCGACGAAGTCCCAGATCACGGTCCGGAGCTTCGGCTCGTCGTGGAAGCAGACCCCGTGGTCGATCACGAACAGCCGGCCCTCGGTCGAGAGCAGGCAGTGCCCCGACTTGCGGTCGGCGTTGTTCGCGACGACGTCGAACAGCGCGATCCGACGGAAGTCGTCCGGGCGCTCCTCGCGCATCGTCAGGTAGTGGCGTGCGGGGTCGAACTCGACGAACAGCTGCACCGAGCCCTCGCCGTGCGGCCCGTCGCGCAGGACCGTCGGCGGCACCAGCGGCCAGCCGAGGGCGTCGGCGAGGACGTGGGCGGCGACCTCTCGCTGGCACAGGGTCCCCTCGGGGAAATCCCAGAGCGGCGCCTCGCCGACCCGAGGCTTGTAGACGGCGAGCACCGGGTCCGAACCGCCGCGCACGCGCGCGAGGAACGTGTAGTTCGACGAGCGGGGGAGCAGGCCGAGCAGCTCGAGGTCGCCCTCGCGCAGGAGGCGCAGGACCCCGTCGTCCTCTCCCGTCACGCCGCCCCCGGCCTCCCGTGGCCGTTCATCGCGGGACACGTGTGGCCCTGGGGGTCGATCGGATTGTCGCAGAACGGGCAGCGGGGCCGCCCCTGCGCCGCGACCGCCGCGCCATGGCGCGAGAGCGCGAGCATCTGCTCTCGGGTCGCCCACAGCCGGATCGTCTCCGGCTCGGGTCCCTCGAGACGGGCGATCTCCTCCTCGAGCGCGTCGTCCTCCTCCTCCTCATCCTCCTCGGAACCAGGCACGAGCTCCTCGAGCTCGAGCATGAGCAGGTCGCGCTCCTCGGCGTAGCCGATCGAGAGCTTGCCGACGCGCCACCGCGGCTCGAGCGGCTCCTCGAGCGCCATCTCCTGCTCGCCGGGTCCCTCACCGGTCTCCTTGCCGACGCGCTCCAGGATGTCGAGGATCGAGGCCGCGAGAAGCTCGACCTGCTGCTTCTCGACGACGAGCGAGACGGTGCCCTCCGCCGAGCGCGCCTGGAGATAGAACGTGCGCTGTCCGGGCTCACCGACGGCGCCGGCGGTGATGCGGTCGACAGGGCCGAGCTCCACCGGGCTCATCCTGCCACCTTCCTCCTCGCCGGCCGCCGGTCGGGCGCGGGTGCGAGCGAGCCGAGGTCGCCGGTGTCGTTCACCTTGAGGATCCGTGCGCGTCCGTCGTCGAGCGTGACGGCCGAGACCGACCCCGGGTCCACGACCAGGCGCTGATACAGGTCCAGGTGCAGCCCGGCGAGGTCCGCGAGGACGAGCCGGATCACATCGGCGTGCGTCACGACGACGACCGTGCCGCGAGGGTGCTCGGCGGCGATCGCCCGGACGGCGTCGACCGCCCGGGTCTGCACGCCGCGGAGGCTCTCGCCACCGGGGAACCGGAAGCTCGAGGGGGCGTGCTGGACCGAGCGCCACACCTTGGTCCGCGCGAGCTGTCGGATCGACCTGCCGGTCCACTCGCCGAAGTCCGGCTCGATCAGGTCGCGGCGGACGCGGACGGTGAGCCCGCGGGCGCGGACGAGCGGCGCCGCCGTCTCGCGGCAGCGCTCGAGCGGGCTCGAGTAGAGCGCGCGCACCGGGACGCGCTCGAGCCGCTCGACGAGGGCGCGCGCCTGCTCGCGCCCCCGGTCGTTGAGGTGCACGCCGCGGGTCTGTCCGGTGAGGACCTTGCCGGCGACGTCGGTGATGCCGTGGCGCACGAGCAGCAGGAGGGTCACGGCGGCTAGCCTACGCCGCCCCTCGGCGTGCGACGACGCTCGCTCAGGGCGGGGCGGGCAGGCGGACCTCGAAGGTCGATCCCGAGCCCAGCTCGCTTCTCACGCCGACCCTGCCGCCATGGTTCTCGACGACGTGGCGAACGATCGACAGGCCGAGCCCCGTGCCCCCGGTCTCTCGGGAGCGCGCCCGGTCCACCCGGTAGAAGCGTTCGAAGATGCGACCGAGGTCGCGCGTGGGGATGCCGATGCCGGTGTCGGCCACCGTGAGGACGACCTCGCCGTCGGCCGTCGTCACCCGGACGTCGACGCTGCCGCCGGGGCGTGTGTAGCGGATCGCGTTGTCGACGAGGTTCCGCGCCATGAGCGCGAGCTCGCGCGCCGAGCCGCGGACCCGCGGCACCGCCTCGGTCCGGACGTCGAGCGCCACGCCCGCCTCCGCCGCGGCCGCCTCGAACCGCTCGGCCTCGTCCCGCACGACGACGTCGAGGGCCACGAGCTCGTCGAGCGCGCTCCCCGTCTCGAGCCGGGACAGGTCGAGGAGGTCCGAGACGATCCGCGACAGGCGGAGCGCCTCCCGCTCGAGCTGTGCCGCGAACCGCGGGACGACGGTCGGGTCGTCCAGCGCGGCGGTCCCGATCGTCTCGGCCGCGGCCTGGATCGACGCGGCCGGCGTCTTGAGCTCGTGCGAGGCGTTCGCGACGAAGTCTCGGCGCACACTGTCGAGCCGCCTGGCCTCGGTCACGTCGCGGACCACCAGGAGGACGGCGCCGTCGCCGTCCACCGGGATCGCGTCGCCGCGGAGCCACCGGCTCGGGGCACCCGTCTCGACCTCGGCCGCTCGAGGGGACCGGTCCGTCGTCGCGGCCCGAACGGCGTCGCGTAGGTCGGTCGGGAACAGGGACTCGAGGGAGGTCGGCGCGACGCCGACGAGCTCCTCCACCGCCGGGTTCGCGAAGGCCACCCGGCCACCCGGTTCGACGAGCAGGACGCCCTCGCGCATCGAGGACAGGATCAGCTCCATCGACCGGCGCCCGTCCTCGGCGCCGCGGAGGCGGTCCCGGAGCTCCACGGCCTGTTGCTCGGCGGCGTCCGTCCTCGCGCGGGCGGCCCGGCGCTCTCGTGCGAGGAACGCGACCCCGAGACCCAGGATCACGAGGCCGAGCGCGAGAGCAACGACGAGGATCTCCATCCGGGGCAAGTCTAGAGGTGCGTTCCGGTCGCTCATCCCCCCCGGTGCCGGATCCGTCACTGGGCGTTCACGCGTCGAGGGCTGTTCACGTTCCGTTCATGAACGAGCCCCCGCGCGGTCAAGGGCCGTCCCTAGCATCGGTTCCGCGAACGACCGATGCGGGCGTTCGACGCACCTCGACCAAGGAGGGGACATGGGCAAGCGCACGAAGGGGCTCGCGGTCGCCGCGGCCGTCTTGTCGCTCTCGCTCCTCGCCGCCGCGTGCGGCGGCGACGACGGGGGGACGGATGGCGGAACGAACGCCGGCGGGAGCGACCTCTCCGGGACGATCGTGGTGTCGGGCTCCTCGACCGTGCTCCCGATCTCGAGCCTCGTCGCCGAGCTCTTCAACGAGGAGGTCGCACCGAACGTGGCGATCAGTGTCGACGGTCCGGGAACCGGCGACGGCTTCGAGCTCTTCTGCGCCGGCGAGACCGACGTCAGCGACGCGTCACGCCCGATCGAGCAGGAGGAGATCGACGCCTGCGCCGAGAGCGGCGTCGAGTACGTCGAGCTCGAGGTTGCCATCGACGGTATCGCCGTCCTGACGAACCCGGCGAACGACGCCGTGACCTGTCTGAACCAGCCGGACCTGTATGCGCTGTTCGGGCCGGAGTCGGAAGGCTTCGCGAGCTGGTCCGACGCGAACGAACTCGCCGCCCAGGTGGGCGGCACGGGCAACTTCCCGGACGCCCCCCTCGAGATCACCGCGCCGGGCGAGGAGTCGGGGACGTACGACTCGTTCATCGAGATCAACGGCTTCGAGGATCTCGCGCTCGAGCGCGGCATCGCCGAGGACCAGGCGGCGGCGCTACAGAAGGACTATCAAGCCTCGCCGGACGACAACGTGATCATCGCCGCGATGGAAGGCGCGGACGCGCCGCTCGGGTTCGTCGGCTTCGCCTACGCCGAGGAGGCCGGCGACGCCATCAAGGAGATCGAGATCGACGGCGGCTCCGGATGCGTGGCACCGACCACGGAGACGATCGCCGACGGCTCGTACCCGATCTCCCGCTCGCTGTACATCTATGTGAACACCGCGAAGGCGGCCGAGAATCCGGCGCTGACCGGCTTCGTCGACTACTACCTCAGCGACGCGGGACTCGTGGACGTCGTCAACGAGGTCGGTTACGTGGGCCTGCCCGCCGAGCGCATCGAGGCCACCAGGTCCGCGTGGGCCTCCGCCTGATCCTCGCTGCCCCGTGGGAGGGGGCCGGCATCGCCGGCCCCCTCCTCCCCTCTGGCGGTCCGACGCTAGTCTCCTCGCCGAGATGAAGATGGACCCGACCGCCGTGACCCTCGACCTCATGCGGGGGAGCGCCTCGCGCCGGCGCAAGGAGCGCGTCGTGCAGGTGCTGTTCGGCGGCGCCGCGCTGCTCGGGCTCGTGATCAGCCTCGCCATCGTCTTGGCGCTGATCGAGGGCGCGGTCAGCTGGCTGCTCTCGATCGACCTCGGGTGGCTGTGGTCGGATGGGTGGTACCCGCGGCGCAACGACTTCGACGTGGCGACGATCTTCCTCGGGACGATGATCATCGCCGTCATCGCGATGCTCGTGGCGACGCCGCTCGGCCTGGGCGCCGCCGCCTACCTGTCCGAGTACGCGAAGCCGCGCGTCCGCAGGACGCTGAAGCCGGTCATCGAGACCCTGGCGAGCATCCCGAGCGTGGTGCTCGGGTACTTCGCCCTCCAGTGGATCACGCCGAATCTCGTCGAGCGCTTCTTCCCGAGCGCGGGGACGGCCAACCTGCTCGCGGCCGGGCTCGGCGTGGGGATCCTCACGATCCCGCTCGTCGCCTCGATCGCCGAGGATGCCATGCATTCGGTCCCGAGCTCCCTGCGAGAGGCCGCGTACGGCATCGGGGCCCGGCGCAGGACCGTGACGGCCCGCGTCGTCTTCCCGGCTGCCGTCTCGGGGATCATCGCGTCGTTGATCCTCGGCTTCTCCCGCGCGGTCGGCGAGACCATGGTGGTCGCGCTCGCAGCCGGCGCGACCGGCGGGGCGCAGCGGACGATCAACCCGCTGGACCCGGGGCAGACCATGACCGGCGCGATCTCGTCGCTGGCGATCGGCTCCGATCAGGTCCGGGGGTCCGGGTTCGCCTTCGACAGCCTGTTCTTCGTGGGATTGCTCCTCTTCGCGATCACGCTGCTCCTCAACATCGCGAGCGAACGCTTCGTCCGGCGGGTTCGGAGGCGCTACTGATGGCCGTCGTCACGCCGGCCGACGTCCGGGGACCGATCGACCTTGCGCTGCGCGGCAGGCACCGGGATGTCCTGGGGCTGCTGTTCCGGATCGGACTCCTGGGCATGCTCGTGCTGTCCCTGGCGACCCTCGTCGTCCTCATCGCCACCACGCTCACGGAGGCCTGGCCGGTCCTGTCCGACCGCGGGATGGACTTCGTCACCAGCGATGGGTCGATCCTCGCGAGCCGCACCGGTGTTCGGCAGGGCCTCGTGGGGTCGCTCGTCCTGGTCGGCTGCGTCGCCGTGATCGCCCTCCCGATCGGCATCGCCGCGGCGGTGTACCTGCAGGAGTACGCGCGCGACACCCGGCTCAACCGAATCCTCGTCGCGAACATCCGGAACCTCGCAGGGGTTCCCTCGGTGGTCTACGGCATCCTGGGTCTGGTCGTGTTCGTCCAGGCGCTCCGCGGCGTCACCGGACCCAACACGTACGGCAGGAGCTACGTGTCCGGCGGGCTCACGCTGGCGGTGCTCGTGATGCCCATCGTGATCCTCATCACGATGGAGGCGCTCCGCGCCGTGCCGACCGGGATCCGCGAGGGCGCCTACGGCGTTGGCGCCACCCGATGGGAGGTCGTCCGCAGTCACGTCCTGCCCTACGCGGCGCCGGGGATCTTCACCGGGGCGATCCTCGCGCTGGCGCGCGCCTTCGGCGAGACCGCCCCGCTGCTGTTGGTCGGCGCCGTGACCGGCTACCTCAACACCCCATCCGGTCGGGACCCGATCGAGATCCTCCAGGGCCAGTACACGGCTCTGCCCACCCAGGTCTTCGCGTGGGCGAAGCTCCCCGGCGAGGATTGGCAGGCGAACACGGCGGCTGCCATCATCGTGCTGCTCGTGGCCATCCTCGTCGTGAACTTCGTCGCCATCCTGCTGAGGAGCCGCTATGAGCGAACGTGGTGATGCGATGGAGGCGAGGGAGGCCGTGACGGGCACGGTCAACGAACACGACGAACGGCGAGCGGAGGTGTCGTTGACGATCGGGCCACACGAGGTCGCGACCGAGGCGCTCGAGGCAGTGTTCGACGTCCGTGACGTGAGCGTCTACTACGGAGACTTCCGCGCGGTCCGCGACATCACGCTCCCGGTCTACAAGAACCAGATCACGGCCCTGATCGGCCCGTCGGGATGCGGCAAGACGACGTTCCTGCGGTGCTTCAACCGGATGAACGACCTGATCGAGGACGCCCGCGTCGAGGGCACGATCCGCTACCATGACGTCGACCTGTACCACCCGCAGGTGGACCCGGTCGAGGTCCGCCGGCGCATCGGCATGGTCTTCCAGAAGCCGAACCCGTTCCCCAAGTCGATCTACGACAACATCGCGTTCGGCCCGAAGATCGCCGGGTTCAAGGGGAACATGGACGACCTGGTCGAGGAGGCGCTCATCCGGGCCGCGCTCTGGGACGAGGTCAAGGACAAGCTCAAGGAGTCGGGGCTCGCGCTCTCGGGTGGACAGCAGCAGCGCCTGTGCATCGCGCGAGCGATCGCCACACGCCCCGACGTGATCCTGATGGACGAGCCCTGCTCCGCGCTCGACCCGATCGCCACCCAGCGGATCGAGGACCTCATGCGGGAGCTCGTGTCCGACTACTCGATCGTGATCGTCACGCACAACATGCAGCAGGCGGCCCGCGTCTCGGACCGCACGGCGTTCTTCACCGTCGAGGTGCAGGAGGAGACCGGCCACCGGACCGGCACGATCGTCGAGTACGACCTGACCGAGACGATCTTCACGAACCCATCGGATCCGCGGACCGAGGCCTACGTGACCGGGAGGTTCGGCTGATGCCGCGGGCGCTGTTCCACGAGGAGTTGGAGGCGCTCGAGCTGCAGCTGCTCACGATGGGGGAGCTGGCGGCCGTGGCCGTGCGCAACGCCGTCGACGCGCTCCTGGAGCACGACGACGAGCGGGCATTGGCGGTGATCGCAGGGGACGACGAGGTCGACGAGCTGTTCTTGTCGATCGACCAGGGCGTGTTCGCGCTGCTCGCGCTTCAGGCGCCGGTCGCCTCGGACCTGCGGCTGATGTCCGTGATCATGCATTCGAGCGGACACCTGGAGCGCATCGCCGACCAGGCCGTGAACATCGCGAAGCTCTTCGAGGTCACGCGGGAGCTCCCGACGAGCCAGGCGATCCTCCAGATGCTCGGCGAGATGGGCGACGTGTCCGTCGCGATGGTCCGCTCCGCGATGGACGCCTTCCGCCGCCGCGACAGGGCGGCGTGCGAGCGCCTGCCCGAGATGGACGACCCGGTCGACCGGCTGAACCGGCACATGCACCTGGAGGTGGCGAAGCTCGCCGACGACGCTCGAGCACTCGATTGGGGCATGCACATGAACATGGTCGCCCGTGCCCTCGAACGGGTCGGCGACAATGCGGTGGACATCGGGGAGCAGGTCGAGTTCCTCCTCACCGGCGAATACCGCGAGTTCACCGACGCGTCCGAGACGGGCGTCATCCTCGATGAGGACTGACGGGGCGGCGCGGATCCTCGTCGTCGAGGACGAGGAGGCGCTCGCGGACTCCGTCCGGTACAACCTGGAGCGCGAGGGCTACGCCGTGAGCGTGGCCGCCGACGGGCGTACCGCGCTCGAGCGTTTCCGCTCCGAGTCCCCGGCGCTCGTGATCCTGGACCTCATGCTCCCGGAGCTCTCGGGTCTGGACGTCTGCCGGATGATCCGTGCCGAGTCCGACGTGCCCATCATCATGGTCACGGCCAAAGACTCCGAGGCCGACAAGGTTACGGGGCTCGAGCTCGGCGCGGACGACTACGTCACGAAGCCCTTCAGCGTCCGCGAGCTCGTCTCGCGCGTTCGGGCGAACCTGCGCCGGAGCCACCCACGGGCGGTCCCACCCGCCGAGGAGGTGCTCGCGGTGGGGCCCGTTCGGATGGACGTGGCCCGGCACGAGGTGAGCGTGCGGGGCCGGGCGGTCCCGATGCCCCCGAAGGAGTTCGAGCTGCTCGAGGTCCTCCTGCGCAGGCGCGGCCGCCTCCTGACCCGCGAGTTCCTGATCGACGAGGTCTGGGGATCCGACTACTTCGGGGACACGCGGACGCTGGACGTCCACGTGAAACGCCTGCGGCGCAAGGTGGAAGAGGACCCCCATCGGCCCGTTCACCTGGTCACCGTCCGAGGCCTCGGCTACAAGTTCGTCGATTGACCGGTCGGCCCCCGCCGCGCTTGTCGTAACCGGTCTTCCGATGCAAGACTCCAGCGGGGCAACGAGAAGGGGGCGAAGGTGCCGCGCTGGCGACTGCGGCTGGTGCCGCGTGACGAGAGCTTCTTCGAGTTGTTCGTCCGGCAGTCCGCCAACATCGAGGTGGCCGCCGACGCCCTTCTCGACCTGATCTCCGATTACCGGGACGTCGCGTCGAAGGCGGGCCGGCTCAGGCACCTCGAGCACGAGGGCGACGAGATCACGCACGAGGTGATGCGCCGCCTCAACACCGTGTTCGTCACGCCGCTCGACCAGGAGGACATCCACAGGATCACGACGACGCTCGACGACGTGCTCGACCACATGGAGGCGGCGGCCGACCTGTTCGTCCTCCACAAGATCGAGGCGCCGCTCCCGGAGATGAAGGCGCAGGCCGACGTGCTCGTCCAGGCGACCCGCGTCGTCCGGCAGGCGTTCGAGACCCTCCCGAACTACAAGCAGCTCCAGCCCTTGTGGATCGAGGTGAACCGGCTGGAGAACGACGGCGACCGGGTCTATCGGCGCGCCGTGGCCGACATCTTCGGCGGCGATCACCGGGCGCTCGACGTCCTGAAATGGAAGGACATCATCGACGAGCTGGAGGCGGCCATCGACCGGCTGGAGGACGCGTCGGACGTTCTCGAGGCGATCGCGCTGAAGCACGCCTGATGCCGCTCTGGCTCGTGCTGATACTCGCGTACCTCTTCGAGTTCGCGAACGGGTGGACGGACGCCCCAAACTCGATCGCGACCGTCGTCTCCACGCGCGTCCTGCGCCCGTTCCACGCGGTGCTCATGGCAGGTGTGCTCAATCTGATCGGTGCGCTCACCGGCACGGCGGTCGCGAAGACGATCGCCGAGGGGATCGTGGATCCCGGATACGTGACCCTGACGACGATCGGGGCCGCCGTGCTCGCGGCGACTATCTGGGCCCTCGGCGCTCAGTACTACGGGCTACCGTCCAGCGAGTCCCACGCGATCATCGCGGCGCTCCTGGGTGCGGGGTTCGCGGCTGGAGGGCTCGATGCGCTCGAGAGCTCGGGCACGGCGAAGGCGCTGATCGGCCTTGTCACCTCGCCCGTGGGGGGGTTCCTCATCGGTCTGATCCTGATGGTGCTGATCTACCGCCTGTTCGTGAGGGTGCGTCGCTCGACCGTGAGCCGGTTCTTCGGCCGGGCGCAGGTCGGCTCGGCCGCGTTCATGGCCTTCAGTCACGGCACGAACGACGCGCAGAAGACGATGGGCATCATCGCGCTCGCGATCTACCTGGACCAGAGCAGCTCCGGCGGCGCGCCGCCGGAGCTGACGATCGACCTGTGGATCATCCTCAGCTGCAGCTTGGTGATCGGCGTCGGGACGATGGTCGGCGGCTGGCGGGTCGTCCGCACGCTCGGCCTCAGGATGACGAAGCTCGAACCCGTCCAGGGCTTCGCGGCCGAGACTGGCGCGGCTCTCGTCATCACGAGCGCCGCCAGGCTGGGGATCCCCGTGTCGACGACGCACGCGATCGGCTCGTCGATCATGGGGGTCGGGGCCACGAAGCGGTTCTCTGCGGTCCGCTGGGGGGTCGCGGGGCAAGTGGTCATGGCGTGGATCCTCACGTGGCCGTCGTGCATGCTGCTCGGCTACGTGCTCGATAAGGCGCTCTCGACCGTCTTCTGACCGATGCGGGAGTAGCCGAGCGGCCCTTGTTGCGGGAGGTGCGCGCCGATACCATCGGTTGCCTTCCCGATGAACGCCGCCATCCTTCCCGCCGCCCCCGAGTCCCGCTTCATCAACCGCGAGCTGTCGTGGCTCGAGTTCGACGGGCGGGTGCTCGCGCTCGCCGAGGACCCGGACCTCCCGTTGCTCGAGCGCGTGAAGTTCCTCGCGATCTTCTCGAGGAACCTCGATGAGTTCTTCCAGGTGCGGGTCTCGGGTCTGCGCGAGCAGGTCGCGGCCGGGGTCGTGACCTCGAAGACGCCCGACGGCCTGAGTCCGTCCGAGCAGCTCCGCGAGATCCGCCGACGCTGCGCCGAGCTGCTCGACCGCGCGGACTCGGCGGTCGAGGAGCTGCTGCCGCTGCTCGACAAGGCCGGGATCCGGATCGTGGGGCTCGAGGACGTCGACGACGAGGACGCGGGATTCCTGCGCGAGACGTTCCACCAGCACGTCTTCCCCGTCCTCACGCCGCTGTCGGTCGACCCCGCGCATCCCTTCCCGTACATCTCGAACCTGTCCCTGAACCTGGCCGCGATCGTCCGCGACCCACGGACCGGGCTGAACCGGTTCGCGCGGGTGAAGGTCCCGCCGCTGCTGCCGCGCTTCACCGCCCTGCCCGACGGCGAGCGCCTCGTCCCGGTCGAGCAGGTCATCGCCGCGCACCTTGACACACTGTTCCCGGGCATGGAGATCGTGTCCCGCCACGCGTTTCGCGTCACGCGCGACGCCGACGTCGAGGTCGAGGAGGACGAGGCCGAGGACCTCCTCGCCGCGATCGAGAGCGTCCTGTGGCGGCGCCGCCGAGCCGCGAGCCCCGTGCGCCTGGAGGTCGACCGCTCGATGACGCCCGAGATGCTCGACCTCCTCGTCCGCGAGCTCGACCTGGAGGAGGCGGACGTGTACGTGTCACGCGGCCTCCTGGACCTCGGGGGGCTGATGGCGTTGTCCGCGATGGACCGACCCGATCTCAAGGAGGAGCCGTGGACGCCGGTCACGCAGCCGCGGCTCACGGTGGAGGAGGGGGAGCCGGACCTGTTCGCGGTGCTCGGCGCGGGGGACGTGCTCGTCCACCACCCGTACGACTCGTTCGCGACCTCGGTCGAGGCCTTCCTCGAGCAGGCGGCGCTCGACCCGGACGTCCTCGCGATCAAGCAGACGCTGTACCGGACCTCGGCGCAGGAGAGCCCGATCATCTCGGCGCTCGTCCGCGCGGCCGAGGTCGGCAAGCAGGTCGTCGCGCTCGTCGAGCTCAAGGCGCGGTTCGACGAGCAGGCGAACATCACGTACGCGCGAGCGCTCGAGGAGGCGGGGGTCCACGTCGCCTACGGCGTCGTCGGGCTGAAGACCCACGCCAAGATCTCGCTCGTCGTCCGGCGCGAGAAGGACGGCGTCCGCCGATACGCGCACGTCGGGACCGGCAACTACAACCCGACGACGGCCAAGCTGTACGAGGACCTCGGCCTGCTGACGGCCGACCCGGAGATCGGCGCGGACGTCGCGGACCTGTTCAACCTGCTCACCGGGTACAGCCGCCAGCGCGAGTACCGGCACCTGCTCGTCGCGCCGCACGATCTTCGGCCCAAGCTCCTGAAGCTCATCCGTCGCGAGTCCCGCCCCCACGGCAAGATCGTCATGAAGATGAACAGCCTGGCCGACGCCGAGATGATCGACGCGCTGTACTCGGCATCGCAAGCCGGAGCCGACGTCGACCTGATCGTCCGGGGGATCTGCTGCTTGCGCCCGGGTGTCCCGGAGCTCTCGGAGCGGATCCGCGTGCGCTCGCTCGTCGGGCGCTACCTGGAGCACTCGCGCGTCTTCCGGTTCGGGCGCCGGCGCACCGGCTACGACCACTACTTCGGCTCGGCGGACCTGATGCCCAGGAACCTCGACCGGCGCGTCGAGGCCATCGTGCCGGTGCTCGACCCGGCGCTGAAGCGCCGTCTCGACCGCATGCTGAAGGCTGCGCTCGAGGACGACGTGCTCGCCTGGCGGCTCCGGCCCGACGGCACCTGGTCGAAGGTCCGGCAGCGCAAGGGGATGAGCTCGCAGGCCCTTCTGCAGGAGGACACGCTCGAGCGCGCGAGCGTCGGCCGATGACCCTCGAACGCGAGACGAAGCTCCGGGCGCCGGCGACGTTCGCGCTCCCCGCGCTCTCCGACGTGCCGGGCCTCGTGCCGACGCCGGCCGAGCCGCGGCGCTACGCGACCGTGTACCTGGACACCGACGACCTGCGCCTCGCGCGGTGGGGGTGCAGCCTGCGGCATCGCGAGGGCGAGGGCTGGACGCTGAAGCTCCCGCGGACATCGGTCGGCGCGACCGTGGTCCGCGACGAGATCGCCTTCCCCGGCGGGCCTCGGCGTGCCCCGGCCGAGGCGCTCGACCTCGTCGCCGCGTACGTGCGCGGCGCGGCGCTCCATCCGGTCGTGCGGCTCCGGACGCTCCGCCGGCGGATCGAGCTCGCGGACGAGCACGGAGCGCCGGTCGGCGAGGTCGTGGACGACGAGGTCTCGGCGATGGACGGCCCGCGCGTCGCGGCTCGGTTCCGCGAGGTCGAGGTCGAGGCCCGGACCGAGACCCCCGACCCGCGCCTGGACGAGGTGGTCGCCCTCCTGATCCGCGCCGGCGCGAGCCCGACCGACGGCACGCCGAAGTACCAGCAGGCGCTCGGCGCCCGCGCGTCCGCGGCGCCCGACGTCGTCGTGCCCGAGCTCGGCCCGGACGCGTCGGTCGGTGAGGTCGTCCGCGGCGCGATCGCGGCGTCGGTGGTTCGGCTCCTGAGGCACGACCCGGGCGTCCGGCTCGGCCACGATCTCGAGGACGTCCACCAGGCGCGGGTCGCCACGCGGCGGCTGCGCTCGGACCTTCGGGCGTTCCGTGAGGTGCTGGACCCCGAGTGGGACGCGGCGCTCCGAGAGGAGCTCGGATGGCTCGGCGCCGAGCTCGGGAGCGTGCGCGACCTCGACGTGCAGCTCGAGCGGCTCGCCGGTCTCGTCGCGACGCTCCCCGAGCAGGATCGCGCCGTGGGGGAGCGCCTGGTCGCGGAGCGGCGGCGCCGCCGGGAGGAGGCGCGCGCCCACCTGCTGGAGTCGATGCGCTCGGAGCGGTACCTCGCGCTGCTCGATCGGCTCGTCGCCGACGCGCGCGAGCCCGCGGTGCTGCCGGACGCCGCGCCGGCGCCGGCGGCGATGGCTCTTGCGACGGTGATGGAGCGCCCGTGGAAGCACCTCAAGACGGCGATGGATGGGCTCGGCCTGGACGCGCCGGACGTGGACCTCCACCTGGCGCGGATCAGGACGAAGCGGGTCCGGTACGCGGCCGAGGCGGTCGCGCCGGTGTTCGGCAAGCGCGCTCGCGAGCTCGCCCGCGAGGCCGCGGCGCTCCAGGAGGTCCTCGGTGAGCACCAGGACGCGGTGATCGCGCAGGCGTGGCTCCGCGACGCCGCGGCCGGCGGGGCCCGGCGCGCCTTCGCCGCGGGCGAGCTCGCGATGCTCGAGTGTTTCGCCGCCGCGTCGGCCCGGGAGCGCTGGCCGAGCGTGTGGAAGCGGCTCGCACGCAAGCGCCTGCGGTTCTGGCCGTGACCGCGCTCGGGTCGGAGGGGGCGATCGTCCGGGCGGCGGGGGGCATCGTCGTGCGCCGGGAGCCGGACGGCGGCAGGAGGATCGCGGTCGTGCACCGGCCGCGGTACCACGACTGGACGTTCCCGAAGGGCAAGCTCCAGCCGGGCGAGAGCGACGAGCAGACCGCGCTCCGCGAGGTCGAGGAGGAGACGGGGCTCCGGTGCGAGCTCGGTCGCGATCTCGGGACGGTGGCGTACCGCGACAGCCAGGGACGGCCGAAGGTCGTGCGGTACTGGGTCATGTCCCCGGACGAGGGCGTGTTCGTGCCCGGCGACGAGGTGGACGAGCTGCGCTGGCTCGCGCCCGAGGAGGTCTCGGCGACCCTCTCGTACGGGCACGATCGGGGGCTGCTCGAGACGTACATGCGGCTGTCGGGCGAGGCGATCGCGTACCTCGTGCGGCACGGGAAGTGCGGATCGCGGTCGCAGTGGACCGAGGACGACCGTCTCCGACCTCTCTCGAAGGCCGGGCGACGCCAGGCCGAGGCGCTCGTGAAGGCGTTCCGAGGGCTCGACGTGGCGCGGGCGATCTCGAGTCCCTACGTCCGGTGCGTGCAGACGATCAGGCCGCTCGCGCTCGACCGCGGGCTCCCGGTGGAGACCACCGAGGCCCTGGCCGAAGGGGCGCCGCCCGAACACGCGCTCGCGCTCCTCGATGAGACGGTGCACACGCCGGCCGTGCTCTGCACGCACGGCGACGTGGTACCCGCCGTCGTGCTCCACCTGGCCGAGCGCGGCGCCCAGCTCGACGGCGAGCGCGACTGGAAGAAGGGCTCGGTCTGGGCGCTCGAGCGGCGCGACGGGCGCGTCGTCCGGGCTCGCTACCTGCCGCCGCCACTCGTCGAGCGCCGGACCTGAGCGCTCGTGACGCCCGGCCGGTCGAGCGGCGCGATCCAGCTCGCGACCTGGGAGACGCGTGTGAAGCCGAGCCGCGCGTAGAGCGCCTCAGCAACGCCGCGGGGGTCGGTGAGCAGGTACGTGCGCTCGGCGCCGACCGCCGAGGCCTCGGCGAGCAGCCTGCGTGTGAGCGCGGTCGCGTGGCCGCGGCGCCGGGCCTCCGGGAGCGTGACGACGTGGTCGACGAACCCGACGCCGTCGAGGACCAGGAGCGCGGCGAACGCCTCCGGCCGGCCGCTCGGTCCCCGGATCACGAACCACCGGCGCCCCGACGGGACGAGCACCTCGCGCTCGATCGCCGACAGCTGGTCGAGCACCCGCTCGTCGTGGACGTCGAACAGCCGGATGGATCCGCGGTGGGCGTGCCAGAACGCCTCGTCGGGTCGGCGCACCTCCTCGACCGGGTCCTCGTCGCCGGTGGCTCCCGCGCGACCCTCGTGGACCATCACGAGATCCCACACGAGCCGCTCGCCCCGCGTGCTGGCCTCCACGAGCAGGTCGGTCTGCGCCTCCGGGAAGAACACGACGACGTGCTCGCGCCGGCAGCCGACCGGCGCGATGGCGGGCAGCAGCGCGGCCTCGACCTCCTCGAGCGACACGGGGCGCGTGGCCTCGACGCGCGCGTAGTTCGCCTCCTGCACGTCGGGGTACCGGGCGTCGGTCACGACGGCGCCCCACGACGTGCGCGCCTCGGCGGCGAACAGGCCGTCGAGCGCTCGCCACAGACGCAGGAGCGGTTCGAGATCGGGCACCGGCGGAGTCTACCGACGGCGTGCGGGCGGTAGGCTCACAGGGTCGTGATGACGCTCCGCGTGTACCGGGACGGCGCGCTCGTCGAGGAGGAGCCCTTCGACGCGGCCTCGGCGGCGCACGCGCTCGACCTCGCGACGCGCGTGTGGGTCGACGCTGAGAACCCGACGACGCAGGAGCTTGGCGCGCTCCAGTCGACGTTCGGTCTGCACGAGCTGTCGATCGAGGACAGCCGCAACCTGGGGCAGCGTGCCAAGCTGGAGCGGTTCCGCGACCACGACTTCATCGTCGTCCACGGGGTTGGTCTCGACGAGACGGACGAGCTGGTCGATCGCGAGCTGCACCTGTACGTCGGACGGGCGTTCGTCCTCACGATCCGGCGCGGACCGGCGTTCGACTTCCAGCACACGCACGAGCGGATCGGGCGCGGCGACGTGCTGGGGCAGGAGGGGATCGGGCATCTCCTGTACCTGATCCTCGACGAGATCGTCGACGGGTACCTCGACGTCGTCGAGCGCCTGGAGGCGAGCACGGACCAGATCCAGGACCGTGTGGACAGGGAGGACGGCTCGGACGACTCGCACCCCGAGCGACCGCTCGCCCGGGACATCTTCCACCTGCGGCGGGCCGTCACGACGTTCCGCCGCCTCATCGTCCCGATGCGCGAGGTCGTGGACCAGCTCCAGGAATCGCCGCTCGTGACGACGGCGCTCCAGCCGTACTACCGCGACGTGGAGGACCACGTGATCCGAGCGCTCGAGCTGCTCGACAACGTCCGAGACATCCTGACCTCGGCCCGCGAGGTCCAGCTCGCCCTCGAGTCGAAGCGCCTGAACGTCGTGATGAAGAAGGTCACGTCCTGGGCGGCGATCATCCTCCTGCCCACCCTCATCGCGGGGATCTACGGCATGAACTTCCGGCACATGCCCGAGTTGGGATGGGAGCTCGGGTACCCGGGCGCGCTCGGCTCCATGGCGATCGCTGCGGGCGTCCTGTACTGGGTCTTCAAGCGCAAGGACTGGCTCTAGCGTGTGCCGGGCGCTGAAGGTGCTCTGCGTGGCCGAGGACGCCGAGTCGCTCGCGGCGCTGAAGCGTGCGACGGTCTCGGCCGACTGGGAGCTGGCGCCGGGCGCCACCACGCCCGAGGAGGCGCTCGCGCAGCTGGAGACCGAGCACCCCCACATGCTCGTCGCGTTCGGTGACCTCGGCGCGTTCGTCGCCGCGGCCAGGCGCGCGCACCCGACCCTACGGATCGTCACGGACCGAGACCTGCCCGGAGCGACCGTGGTCGCGACCTCGCTCGACGAGGTCCGGAGAGCGCTCCACGCGCTGCCCCGTCCGGGCGGTCCGGTGCTCTAGGATCCCGCGCGAACGGTCAGGCGCACCCCCAGATGCCCCATCCGTTGGCGGACTTCGCCATCCGGACAGAGACGATGATGTTCGCACGACCGTTGTAGACCGACCGGTCGGGGAAGCCCCAGCGATCGGCGCGGTCAGGCCAATACCGGATCGCGTGCTGGTAGACGCCGGCGTACCCTCCCGGGTTGTAGGCGCTGGTCCGGAACCCGGACTCGCACCGGGCGACGTCGAGCGCCTTGTCGGCCCCGCCGGGGCTGCCCCAATGGCGTGCGGCGCAGCGGATGAGCCGCTTGACCTCGAGCCTGGAACCCCTCCAGTCGAAGTCGCAGACGCGCTTGGGGATCGTGCGGTCCGCGGCGTGTGCCGCGGGGGGGAGGAGCGAAAGGAGCGCGGGCAACGCGATCGCCGCGGCGAGCGCGCAGCGGCGCAGCTTCATGGATCGGTGCATGGATGTGTTCACCCCCGCGGTGAGCGCTGGCTGGCGGCCAGGCCCGCGCGACCGGCGCGGATCCCCGGTCGTCCCGCGGTAGGTCGCGGGTGGCAGATCACCTCCTCGTGTCGGGCTCCGATACGACCTCGACGCACCCGTCCGTGCGGCCCCAGCTCTCCGTCCCGACCACGTGTCGTCCGTCCCTGGGCGTGGAGGAGGACACGTGATGCGGAAGGGGAGGATCGGACCGAACGTCCGTTTGCGTCCGACGGACCCTACCAACGGCCTCCGACATCCAAACATCGATGATGTGACCCGCGGTCATGTTCGGTGACGCGTACCATGGCGTTCATGCCGAGCACGGTCCTTCTCGCGGCGCCACGGGGCTACTGCGCCGGCGTCGACCGAGCCGTCGAGGCGGTCGAGCAGGCGCTGGCCAAGCACGGGCCGCCCGTGTACGTGCGCAAGCAGATCGTCCACAACCTGCACGTCGTCCGGGACCTGGAGTCGAAGGGGGCCGTCTTCGTCGAGGAGGAGACCGAGGTCCCCGAGGGGGCCGTCGTGGTGCTCTCGGCGCACGGCGTGGCGCCGGACGTCTACGCGAACGCGACAGCCCGCGCTCTGACCGTGCTCGACGCCACCTGCCCCCTCGTGACGAAGGTGCACCTCGAGGCGCGCAGGTTCGCCACCGAGGGCAGCACGATCGTGCTCATCGGGCACGCCGGTCACGAGGAGGTGGTCGGCACCACCGGCCAGGCGCCCGAGCGGACGATCCTGGTGCAGGACGTGGAGGAGGCCCGCACGGTCCGGATCCCGGACCCGGCCAACCTCTCGTACCTCACGCAGACGACGCTCTCGGTCGACGAGACGAACGAGATCATCGGGGTGCTCCGCGAGCGCTTCCCGACGATCCAGGGCCCGCCCCGCGAGGACATCTGCTACGCGACGCAGAACCGGCAGGATGCGGTGAAGGAGGTGGCGAGCCGCTCGGACCTCGTCCTCGTGATCGGCTCGGTCAACTCCTCGAACTCGAACCGCCTCGCCGAGGTCGCCCGCGAGCTCGGCACGCCCGCGTACCTCGTCGACGACGAGAGCGAGGTCGACCCCGCGTGGCTCGAGGACGCCCAGGTGATCGGCCTCACGAGCGGCGCCTCGGCGCCAGAGTGGCTCGTCGGCCGCATGCTCGCGTTCCTCGCCGAGCACGGCGCCACCGAGGTCGAGGAGGTCACGCTGGCCGAGGAGCGCCTGCGCTTCTCGAACGTCCGCCTGTAGCCCGGCTCAGCTCCAGGCCGAGAACTGATCGCGGTCCTCGTCCTCCGGCTCGAGGTGCGGGAGCGAGACGAGCGTCTTCGTCGCGAGCGCCCCGGGCAGCGCCAGGATGCGGTCCACGATCACGCGGGCGGCCTGCTCCCACGGGTATGGGATCTCGGCGATCACGTCCCACTCGCCCGCGACCATGGCGACCGCGGACACGTCCTCGAGGCCGGCGATCGCCTCGACGAGGCCCGTCGCCGCGCCCGGCTGGGCCCGGACGTGGACGAAGCACGCGTCGGCCTGCTGCTGCATCGGCACCGGGGTCCGCAGGCCCCCGCCCGCGAAGCCGAGCACGTCCCCAGGCACCACCGGGGCGGTCGCCGTGCGCTCGACGCCCTCGATGCGGTGGATCCGTCGCACGACGGTCTCGGCGATCGACAGCAGGTCGGGCCCGTGCGTCGCGGCCATGATGTCCCAGTCGCCGAGGACCGTCATCGCGGCCCGCACGCCGTGGGTCGCCCGGAGACTGACGAGGACGTCCTCGACGCGACCCGGGCGAACCTGCAGGTAGACGAAGGCGTCCACGGCGGCAGGCTAGGGCCGCCGGCGGGGGGGTGCAAGGACCCGGTTCATTCCGCGGGGACGGGCTGCTGCGCGAGGCAGAGCGCCGCGAGCTCCTGCTCGCCCTCCTCGGGCCCGACCGCGATGAGCCGATCGCCGGCGCGGAGCACGAAGCCGGCGCGCGGCCGGTAGATCCATCGGGCGCCGCGCTGGATCGCGAGGACGAACATCCCCGTCTCGGTCTCGACGCGGAGGTCGCGCAGGCTGTGGCCGTCGCCGGGGGTGCCCTCGTCGACCACCATCTCGGTGCTGGTCTCCTCGGTCTCCTCGAGAGCCATCTGCACGACCGGGTGGAGCGGCTCGCCGCGCTCGACGTACCACGTCATGTCGCGGGCGGCGTCGCAGATCGACTCGCTCGCGCTCGCGAGCCGGATCAGCCCTCGGAGCTCGTCCACGTTGCGGGCCTCGGGCGCCGCGCGCAGCACCCAGGACTCGAGCTCGTCCTGCAGGATGTCGGCGCGACCCTCGAGCGCGCCGACCTCGGCCGCGAGCGAGCGGTTGTTGAACAGGAGCGACGAGTAGGCCAGGCCGACGGCGGCCTCGGCGAGGTCCTTCAGCTCGACGAGGATGTCCACGGCGCGGTCGAGCTCGGACAGGGGCGGGGCGTCGCCCTCCATGACCTCGGGCAGCTCGGGGGCGCCGGCCAACCCGCGCACGAGGTTCACGCCCTCCTCGGGGCCGCGGACCAGGAGCACGTCGCCCTCGGACACGACGTCGTCGGGGCCGGGGTCGAATCGCCAGTCGATGCCGCTGCGGATCGCCATCACCCACATGCCGGTCTCTGTCGGCAGCGACAGGTCGCGCAGTGTCCGGCCGATCATCTGTGAGTCGGTCCGGACCTTGACCCGCGCGGTCATCTCGTCAGCGTGCCGCAGGTCCGGGCGGAGCTGGTCGGGGATCCCCAGGCGGGCCGCGACGACACGTGCGATGTCGGAGGCGGCGTCGCCGATCTGCTCGATCGCGTCGGCGATCCACAGGACGCCCGCCATGCCCTCGGCGTCCTCGGGGCTCCGGGCGGCGAGCATCGCGACCATCCGCAGGCGCCGGAGCGCCTCGCGCTGGCGCTCCTCCAGGCGCTCGACCTCGCGCGCGAGCTTGTCCTCGTTGAAGAAGACGGCCGCGTAGGCCAGGTCCACCATGAGCTCCGAGGCATCCTTCGCCTCCACGAGCAGCTCCTTGACGGTCTTCGGTTCTTCATCCATGGAAGGCCACCCCTGATAGTGACATAGCGCCCACGAAGGCGACGACGCCGACGAGGTCCATGACGCCGGTGTTCAGCGGGACGCTGTGGTTGTCCGGGTCCAGACCGAACCGCGTGGTCCCCACGGCGAGGTAGTACCCGAGCACGAGGATCACCGGCAGCAGGAACAGGCCGGCGAGCGCGGTGCCCCAGATCGTGACGAACGCCCCGGGGGTCGCGTGGTTCGTGAGCTCGGCGAGGCCGAACCCGACGGCGCCGATGAACGTGAAGATCGAGATCCCGAACACGAGCACGAGCGAGACGTCGACGACGGCGGGCGGCTCGGGCAGCCCTCGAGGGGTGATGACGCCGAGGCGCAGCTTCGACGACAGCCTCGAGGACAGGATCCCGCCGAGCGCGCCCGCCTGCGAGATGAGCGGCGGGATCAGGATCAGCAGGCCGGGGAGCTCGAAGAAGCGGTCGCGCTGCGACTCGAGCAGCGTCCCGGCCAGGACGTCGAGCACGGGTACGAGCACGAGCACCGCGAGCATCTCGAGCACCGTGCGACGGATCGCCGGCTCCTCGCGGAGGCCCGCGACGACGCCGACGACGGCGCCGAGCACGCACACCACGGCCAGCACGTCGCTCACGACCTCGGACCGCACGAGGAACGTGGCGAGGAACAGCGCGGGGAGCGTCACCATGTCACCGACCGCCGTGATGACGGGCGTTCCCACGGCGTCGAGGTCGTAGCCCCGGCGGAACGAGATCACCGCCAGGGCGATCGCGGCCACGAGGACGAGCAGCGACCCCAGCGTGCCGCCCACGACCGAGATCGTGATCAGGTCCGGCAGCGGGATCGACGGCTCGCCGAACACGAGCGCCGACAGGCGGGCCAGCAGGGCGACGTACAGCGACGACGCGAGCGTGAGCACGAGCCCGACGATCGCGTTCTGCCGCAGCGCGCCGCCCCGGCGCCACGAGACGTCGAACAGACCGGCGGCGATGCTCGTCCCGAGCCGCGCGCCGGTCGCCCCCGAGATCACGCCCCGCATCCCCACCGCCGCGGGGATCAGGATGAACAGGCCGGGCAGCTCCTCGAGCGTGCCGGTTATCGCGCCGAGCGTGAGGCCCGCCACGAACGACGCGAGCGTCGACAGGACGAGCGCGACCATCCCCTGGCGGAGCGTCCGGCGCTCGGCGCGCCAGTAGGCCCACACGTTCCGGGCGCGGCGGGGGATGACCGCCATCTCACCGCACCCCCACGAAGGGGGGACCCGGGACGCGACGCGTCGGGGTCCGATCGGAGCGGTCGGTACCGCGCGTGAGCGTCAGGCCGGCGAGGAGGCCGGCGGCGGTGCCGAGGGCAGGCGCGACCGGGCCCGGACCGAGCGCGACCGGGCCCTGGCCCAGCGTGCGGCGCTCGGCGCGCCAATGGGCCCATAGGGCGCGAGCGGGGCGAAGGAAGGCCATAACGGTTCGCTCATCGGTCACTCACCTGGTCGGATGCGGTTCAATGAGGCCGCGCAGGCCCCGGGAAGTATGCGTCCGCGGCGGGTTGGAGGACAACCCGTCCCGCGCGTGCGTCAGGCCGGCTCGAGCGCGTTCTCTTCGACCCAGTCGCGGGTGAGGAACAGCCAGAACGCGAGCCCCGCGTACGGGCCGTAGCGGCGGAACCGGCGCTCGATGGTGGCGTCCTTCACGGCCTTGCGGCCGACCTTCTTCGCGTACGTCGGCCGCGTCCACGAGTCGAGGATCAGGCGGTGGTACCGGCCGACGGTCATCATGATGTGCGCGGCGGCGTACGGCCCGACGCCCGGGAGCGCGAGCAGCTGCCGCTCCATCTCGTCGTCGGGCAGCTCGTGCGGGTCCGCGCGCGAGAACCGCTCGAGATCGAGCTGTCCCTCTGCGACCGAGCGGGCGAGCGCGATGAGGTACGCCCCGCGGTACCCGGCGCGGGCGACGTCGCGGTAGAACCCCTCGCCGGCCTCGGCCATCCGCTCGGGCGT
>Ga0105100_10000307_pt1 | contig 28629 bp, 19 predicted proteins | sample PPLLak12cMay2015_2_FD_87033 | JGI IMG/M metagenome (GOLD analysis project Ga0105100, IMG submission 87033) | Freshwater sediment microbial communities from Prairie Pothole Lake near Jamestown, North Dakota, USA - PPLs Lake P8 Core (1) Depth... | ecosystem: Environmental > Aquatic > Freshwater >... | reverse complement strand
TGGCAGCCCGCCAGCAGGACAACCGCAAACCAGGCAAAAATTGAAATGTAAATATTTTTTGGCTGATACATCTTAGAACTCCTTGGTTGGTACAGCACCGTCAAAAAAAAGTTCTCTGAACCTGGAAACCGGATCATGAGGAAATTTGCGCATCAGCGCCTGTGTCAGATGACGGGACAGAACTCTCATGCTGGATTACGCAGAGCAAAAGCCCCTGACGCAAGCCGATTGTGGCTAGCGCTTCGAGCAGAACATTGCTGACTCCCCGCGTGGACCCTAAGTGTAAACCTTCATCCGTCAGAGGGTATTCCAACCCGTGGGTGGTAATCCCAAGCGCGGCTGCGCTCAGGGGAATGAGCGAGACCGTATCACCCGGCTGGCCTTGCAGCTCCAGGCGCTCGCCGCCGTGCAGTAAACGCAGCTCCTGGTAGCCATCGACCAGGCGCACATCCATACCGCGCAGATCGTCTGCGGCTGGCAACAATAGACTGGCAATCGTCTGGTCCCAGCGCGAGCCGACAGCCCCAAATACCAGCACCTCGGCGGCGCCGCGTTCCTGCGCCAGGCGCAGGGCTAATTCCAGATCGGTGTAATCTTTGCGGGGATCGTAACGCTGGATTTCAACCCCGGCAGTTTCAAGAGCGGCCAATGTCGGCGCGGTTATTGAATCCAGGTCACCAACCAGGATATGAGGCCACAGGTCAAGCGCCCGGAAGTGCTCTGCACCACCATCGGCAGCAATCAGCAGATCCGCTTGGGAAATCATATTTTTAGCATGTTCCGGCTCGTTCAGCCAGCCGCTGGCTATGATCACAGCTCGCAAATAAAAACCCTCCAGTGGGCGGAGGAGGGTTGAGAACAAAACTTGTGCGATTCCTCCGCCGGCATTATCCGGATCAGGTTCGCGGGTCGAGGGCTGGCGGCCCTCCTCTCAGCCTGGCATCACCAGGCTCCCCGTGCAATGTCAATTATTAGAAAGATTGTATCCTGTGGATCAGTGAATGTCAAGCGCCCAGCGCTTCAGCGAGTCAGCGCACCCTGCGCTTCCACTCATCACGGAGCTGCAATTGGCGCGGGCTAGCGCCGGAAGCAAGCGCCAGAAAATCAACCAGCAGACGCTGGAACTTACTGGGTTCGTCCAGCATGGGGAAATGTCCCGAACCCTCAAAAGTCATATGATGGATAGATTCCGGCAGAGTGCCAACTCTTTCAGGCGAGAAAGCCTGCACAGCCAGGTCATTTTGCCCCCAAATCATCAGGCAGGGTGTCGTGATTTGCGCCATCAGGCGCTTCAGATCAAATGCTTGAAGATCATCCAGGGAGCGCCGGATCGCAGATTGGTCCGTTTTTGGCGCCTCGAGACGCGCCGCGTCGCCATCCAGGCTGCGCCCCAAAAGCCAATCCGCCAGGTCCTGGGGCAGCGAGGTGTACAGGCGCGGGCTCAGCGCGCTCTGTCCCTCCGGCAAGCCCACCGCCATCAGGCGGTCCACCTGGCGAGGCAGGCGCGCAGCCAGCATTAAGCCCACCAATGCGCCCAGACCATGCCCTACCAGGGCGATCTTATCCATCCCCATCTCCTGCAAGAAAGCCTGCACCAGATTTGCCTGCTGCTCCAGTCCATATCCAGCCGGATTTTTACTGGTAGCGCCGAAGCCCCACAGGTCCAACGCATAAGTGCGGTAAAGCCCCGAGACCGATTGCATGGTCGGCACCCAGTAGCGCCAGGAGCCTACCCAGCCATGCAAAAAGACCAGCGGGCGGCCGCGACCCAGGACTTCGTAATGGACAATCTCATCTTGTAGGATTACTGCGCTCATGCGTGTACGCTGCTCATGTTACGTGCGATGATTTCCCAGAATGGCTTTGACCCGCGTCAGCAGGTCATCAGGTGAGAAGGGTTTGACGATGTATTCCACAGCCCCGAGCTGCAAGCCGGCGTTAACTTCAGCCTCCTGACCCTTCGCAGAAAGAAAGACGATGGGAATATCCTGGGTACCCGGCTGCTCTTTGATCTGGCGGCAGGCTTCATAACCTGTCATGCGCGGCATGCGCACATCCAGCAAGATCAGATCCGGCGCTTCTTCAAGTACTGCCCGTACAGCTTCCTCGCCATTACTGGTCGTAAGGACTTCATACCCCGCAAAACGCAAAGCAAATGCTACCAGGTCACGAATATCACGCTCGTCGTCAGCGATCAGGATTTTTGCCATAATGAGCTACCTTCATTAACTGTATTTTCTTGCCCGTTATACAATGGCAGCGTAAAGGAAAAGGTGCTGCCCTGGCCAGGGATACCCTGGCTTTCCAACCAGATGCGCCCTCCTTGCATGTGCACCAGGCTCTGCACGATGGATAGACCCAGCCCCGTGCCAGACACGCCCAAAATCAGGGGGTTTTCTCCACGATAAAATCGTTCAAAAATGCGCTCATGTTCTTCAGGTGGGATACCCAGCCCGCTGTCTCTCACATCTACCTGTATTTCATCGCCTTGAGCACAGGCGTGTACTTCAATGCTCCCACCCTGGGTATTGTACTGGTAGGCGTTGTCCAATAAATTTTCGAGCACCTGGCGCACGCGTTCTATATCCCCCCAGGCACGAGGTAGATTTAATGGGATATCCTTTTTCAGGTGGATGGATTTGCCATCTTCGGCGGCGCGCTGCTCGACGATTAATAGCGCTTCACTGACCAGCTCATCCATATCTAACGGCTGGGGTAACAACTCAACCCGACCGGATTCTATCTTAGAGATATCCAGCAGATCGTTAACCAGAATGGTCAGGCGGTCGGCATTTTCACGCACGACCTCCAAGAAATGAGTTTGTTGATCGCTCAAGCTGCCGGCTGCCCCCATCAGCATGATCTCTACATATCCCTTAATGGAGGTCATCGGCGTGCGTAATTCATGGCTAACGGTGGCGACGAACTCGGATTTCAAGCGGTCTACTTCAACCTGCTGAGTAATATCCTGAAATATGGATACAGTACCCAAGAAATCATTGCGCAGGCTTACCGGCGCCAGGCGGACTTCCACTACATGCCCGTTTTCAAGCTCAAGCTGCTCAGAGTAGGTTTCGCCAGATTGTGAAACAGCCGGGGTGTGCGACCAGCTTTGAATGGTGCTAAACCAATCCCGAGCGGCCAACCCAAACAAACCCGAGAAATGCTCCAGGGATTTCCCCAGCACCTGTGCGCGCGGCAGGCCCAGAATTTTTTCGGCTGAGGCATTGAATAAAGTAATTTTCATCTGGCTGTCAGTTACCAGGACACCATCGGCAACCGCCTCCAAAATCGCGCGCGAGCGGCTGGTCTCAATTTGCTGGCTGCGCAACATGCCCCCCAGATCCTCAGCTTGATCGCGGATCAGACTGTAAAGCTCGGCATTATTGAGTGCTACGGCGATCTGGTTCGCAGCAGCCTGCACCAGCTCCACGTGACCGGCGGTGAAATGCCGCGCCTCTTGACTGAATAATTGCAGCACGCCCAGGATCTCTGCTCCAACCATCAAGGGGACTGCCAGGACGCTGCGCAAAGCACCTGCAGCCACAGGTTCAGTATCTGGCAGGAGATCATCCATACGCTGGAAAGCGCGGCGTTTTAATACTTGCTGCGCCAATTCCTGTTCTTGAGCAGGTTGGGCTGCAACGGAGCTGGCGCTACCCTGACTTGCCAGCAGCTTTAGTTCTGCCTGGCCTGGCTGAGACAGCAGGATGTTCACTTTTTGAGCGCCGATAAACTCGTTTAGCACGTTTAGAGTGCGCTGCAATACCTGGTCGATATCCAGGCTGGCAGATAATTCCGTGATAATGCGCAGGAGCGTCTCGGTGCGCTGGTGTTCGGCTGCCAGTTCAGTAGTGCGTAAGGCCACGCGTTGTTCCAGGTCCTCGGTCAGGCTGCGTGTCTCGGCAAGCAGGCGAATATTTTCCAGGGTCAGGGCAGCCTGCTGCACCAAGGTGTTTATCAAAGCCTGGTCATCAGCGCTAAATGCCTGAGGAAGCTCGTAATGGTCCAGCACGAGGATCCCCAAGGGCTCGGACTGTGGGCTGGCGGAGATGGGGATCGCCAGGCTGGAAATGGGGGGCTTGCCGCCAGTGGCATCTCGGTAGCGCAGCAAGTTATCTGGTTGGAATGAGTAGTGCTGTGCGAAATCCACCTCTGCCAAACGAACTGCCTGGCGACTGTCAAAGACCTGCCCCAGCAACCCTTCACCAGAGAAAATGCGCATTTTCCGCAAGGATTGTGCATCTACGAAGCCCCGCATAACCTGGGGAACCAGATAAGCTTGCCTAGAATCCCAGGCTGCCACCCATCCCGCCTGAGCCTGCGGGGCTACAGCAAAAGCGCTCTCAAGCAGCATCTCCAGCACGCCTTCTGACTCCAGACCAACCAGGCGGCGGCTGAAATCCAGGAGCATACCGAATTCGCGCAAGCGTTGGTTGATTTCCTGGTGCTCATCAATCTGGTGGAAAAATACACCCAATTGTTGCCCCAGGCGGAAAAACAATTCATAATCCTCCGGCAAGAATTCCGGGTGCGGTTGCGGGCTGATAGCGAGAATCCCTGCCAGAGGCTGATCCTCATAAAGAACCGGCAGACAAATAAAGGACTGGGCTTCCAGGGCATTTAGCAAAGGTGTATTTTGCCATTCAACAGTTTTCACCACATCCGGCACAAGCAGGACCTGCCTGGACAGCACAGTCTCTAATAGCGGGTTGCGTTGCCCAAGCAGTGCTGCCGGATTGACGTCTGCAGGAAATTCGCCTAACGCACCAATCAATTGCAATCCACCAGCCTGGTATTCAGCCATGAGCACGGCCGTGAAACACAAGCGTGATAGTAATTCCTGTCCAGCCGCTTCCAGAGCGGCGCGTTTGGTGATCTGGCAGCTGGCAGCTTGCATGGCAGCCAAACCTGCCTGCATGTGCACACCCTGGTGGTTAAGCTGCTGCATCACCAGTGTTTGCTCCACATCCTTTTGGAGCAGCATGGGTAACTGGCGATCAGCTTCCTGGGCGGCATCCTGCACCTGGCCGGCTCGCCGTTCTGCAGCCTCCAGGCGGCTCGCCATGCTATCCAACTTCTGGCGGGTTTCAATCGCCAGCGCAGCCTGGCTGGCAAAGATCTCCAGAGCATCAATGGCGGTCCTGTCCGGGCGAAGATGATCGCGTGGGGCGTCAACGCTGACCAAACCCAACAACTGGCGCTGGTCCGCGCCGAAGAGCGGCACCAGCAACGTGTCGTCAGGGTGCCATTGATTTTCGACCGGGGAGGTGGGTACAGAAGTCAGGTAAGTAACGGAATGCACCTCAACTGGCAAGACTGGCATCTGCTCGTAAGGGATGAAATAAGCACTGCCCAGGCGAAATTCTGGCTTCAGCAAATCTTGTATCGCCTCCCAGGATTGCTGGCGGGCGCGTAGCTCGGACAGCATATCCAGAGGAATGCCCGCCCCGCTCATACGTTGCAACTTCCCAGAGCCGGGATCCATTACACTGATCAAGACCATATCGAAAGGCGTGGCAGCTTGAATGGCGTAAGCAATCGCCTCAAGCGTATCCACCAATGATTCTCCAGTCCGCAACTCGCGCGAAGTCTCAAGCAGGCGTGCAAAAGCTTCCACACGCCGGTTAAGCAGCTCTGAGCGGCGAAACAGTTCTTCGTAGCGATGAGCATTTCCCAGGGCAATCGCTGCCTGGATCGCCAATGCTTCACTGATCTGGCGCGCAGAGCTATCAAAGGCATGCGTTGCATACGCGTGTAACCAGATCAACCCTGCAACCTGCCCCTGATAGGCGATCGGCACCAACAGCGACGAACGTACCCCGGCATGCGGTGGCGCCAGATGTTTATAGGTGGTCAATTCAAGGGGAAGATTTGGCCCTTCCGGCTGATCGTAGTCCTCCACCAGCAGCGATTCGTTATGGTGCAAGACCCATTTTTCCTGCTCACCCCACTCAGCCGCAGGACGATCGCCCAGATGAAGCAAGAGGCGCGGTTCAGCTTGCTGTTCTTCCGATGCCAACTCAAAGAGCAAGATCGTACCGCAATCCGCGCTGGTTGTGCGCAATGCTTCATCGTATACGCGCTGCAACAGATAGGACAAATCCAGCGTGCTATTCAGCTCACGGCTGATACGCGTCAGAGCAGTTAGCTGGTCCACACGCTGGCGCAAATTCTGGTCGGTCTGGGAGTAGAGAGTTGTCTGCTCAATTGCGGCTGCTAATTGACCGGCAGCGGTAAGCACGGAGCGCTCATCACTGTGGTCATAGAAATCCGTCTGGCGGCTGGCAATGATCAGCTCCCCGATTCCGCGCTCGCGCGTGATGAGCGGAACAACAATCGCTGAATGCAGGTCTAAATCATTCACCAATACTGTATAGAATGGGTGCAATGACTCCTGTGCGAGATCTCCCGAGAGCAAGGAGCGGCGTGAACTGGTCACCGTTTGGGGCGACTCAGAGTTTTCTGCGGCTAGCTGACTCAGTTGAGGCAGTTGGTCCTGCCCGATTCCATACAGCGAAGCCCAATGCGGGCGCAGCTCGCCACGTTCTGCATCGAACAAGAGAATGACACCCACATCCGCCTGTAATAAGCGCGCCAAATCCAGCAACGAATATTTAAGCATCTCATCCAGGGTGGCAGCGGAACCCGTGAGGCTGGCGATGCGGCGTAGGGTCTCAGCGCGCTGGGCGCGGCGCCGCGATTCATGCACCAGGAAAGCGTTGTCGATAATGGGTGAAACCTGGACAGTAATTTGCACCAGGCGACGGATATCGGCATCGTCAAAAGCTGCTTTCGAACGCGGATTGGCAACTTGCAGATAGCCAACCACCCGCCCAGCAGAAGTCAGCGGAGCCAGGATCGTCTGCCGGATGCCGGCTGCCTGGGCGACAGACTGTAACCCTAATGCCTCCAGGCGCGGGTCCTGGGATGGTTGTTCAGAATGGATGAACTCAGCGCTAAATAATAGCCTTTCGGCATCGCTACCCGGCAGGATGGAGGTCTTTCGCCAATCCACAACATTTGGTGGCAGGCCAATGAACGGATTTTGCCCATAGAAAAGGCGGCGTGTTTCATCGTATAGCAGAAAGCCCAGGATTTCGACATCCATCAGGCTATAAATCGCTGCAGTCAGGCGGCTAAACAGAGTTTCAGGATCACTCCCGTCTTGCAGCGCCTGGGCCAAATCCGTCAAGCCGGTGAGATCAGCAGCTTTACTGTGTTCAGCTTCATAGACATGCGCATTTTTTATGGCTTGGGCAGCTAACCCGGAAAGCAAACTCAGCAATTCAAGGTGCCCGCTCTGAAAGCTATTGGCCTGCAAGGCAATAAATTCCAGAGTACCTACCAGTTTTTGCCCGCTAAGCAGGGGAACACCTAGAAAAGACCGAAAATTTATCCGTTCACCCACAGGAACCGTGGGGATCTCCTGGTTGGCCTGGAGATCAGATATCAGCAGCGGTTGGCGATACATAACCAGCCGGTTAGAAAAACCGTTGACCATCTGGTTGGAAAAAGGGGCTTTTTCCAGGCGCCGGTCTACGCCAGGCATGCCCAGCAAGCGATAAGGGATCAAACGTTGCGCCTTCTCATCCCACAGGCTCAGCTCAGCAATGTCCGTTGGAATAAGCTGCTCAACAGCCTCCAGAATGGCAAACAGGGTCGACTGCAGCTCCAGGTTGGCATTGATCTTACGGGCGAACTCAGCCAGTAAATGTCGTTGATCCGTAGCCGATTCAACTCCATCCAGCAATAGCTCATGAGCCTGGCGCAGGCTAACCAGCACCGATTGCCCGCCATCCTGCGGGATCGGATAGGATACGCCCAGTAGTAGATGTCCATCCAGGGTGAACTGCGCCTGCCCAGCAGTGGCACACAATCCCAGGAATACTTGCGCGGGGTAGGCACGCTGCGCCAGATGTTCCAGTTTTGGAAGCTCATCCCAGGCCTGGAACCACTGCCGGGTAGTATCGTTCAGGGATAGGATCTTTCCTCCAGATCCGACTATGAATACTGCCTCATTCGAACCAACCGCGCTTCCGGCGGCTTGCAAGCTGGAATCCACGCTCATTCGCTCCGGTTGTGCAACCGTCTGCTTTGAATGAGGCTGGCGGTGCGCAATCCAAAGCAGCCCCGCCACCAACGCCAGAATAATGACGCCGAGGGCGAGCAACCAGATGCCTAAGGTGAATATGCTTGATTCCAACATGATTATTTATCTAACAAAGCTCACAGAATAGAACTACTCCGCCAGGGTTTGTTCATCCCAATTCGGTACCTTTCATGGATATCCGCTCAGCGATCTAACCGGCGTGCCTCGGCTGCTATTTCGGTAATCTCACGAATGTCAGCAAATTCGTGCTGGGAAGCGCTTACCACACCCATGGATAAGGTCATCAATGGGTGCTGGCGAACGACACCATCGCTAGCGGTGGTTGTCAGATACTTGTTTTCTCGGTCAATAAAGTTATAGTGCGCCTGGATTTCTTCTGGGAAACGCGCTTTCAAACGCGCCAGAATGGGTTGGACGGCTGTCTCGGTGGTGATGATGACAAAATTATCATCGCCGGGGTGCCCGAGAAAATCATTTGGAGTGCCCAGCTCGTCTAATACTTCATTTAACATCATTGCCATAAAACGCAGCACAGCATCCCCTGCCAGAAATCCATAGACCTCTTTGAAGGGCTCGTAATCATTGACACGGATGTCTATCAATGCCCAATTAGACTGGCGAATAATCCGGCGCAGTTGTTCTTCAATCAATCGCCCAGCGGGCAAGCCCGAGCGCGGGTCAGTCAGGCTCTGCTGTTCGGCGCGCTGGATCGCACGTTGGACACGCAGCTTTAATTCCTCGATATCAAACGGCTTGGTGACATAATCATCCGCGCCCAGCTCCAGGCCTTGCAGCTTATCGCTGCGTTCGTCTTTCTGGGTCAGAAAGATGATCGGCACGTGGCTGGTGCGGGTATGCGTACGCAAATTGCGGCAGACTTCGAAGCCATCAATATCTGGGAGCATAATGTCCAGGACAATCAGATTGGGCAGGTTCTGGCGCGTCTTTTCCAGGGCTAAACCGCCGCGGTGCGCAACATCTACCTCGTAATTTTGCCCGCTGAAGTAAATGCGCAGCATATTGGCAATATCTACATCATCTTCGACAACTAAGAGCCGGGCTTTTCCCATCACAGCCTCCCATTGAACAGGCTTCCCGTAAAACATAGCGAACGTGGATTCGGGATAAGAATTTTGTCACTCGTCAGGTTTTACCATCGTCGCCAGGTGGGGAGACAGGCTTCAAGCATGCCTATCCCTCGCTGGAAGACGCGCAGCTTTATTATGCCTTAGCACAAGGCAATGCACCCTTACACTTTGTTCAGGTTTGGAACCTTAATAGTGGGAAAGGATGAACTGGCTGCTTATTTCACGTTCTACCAGGTTGCTGTACTGGTTTCACCGGGACGAGGATACAGGCGAGGATGCAAATTGGCGTTTGCCAGATCGTGGTGGTCGCTATCTTCATAGCGCACATCTTGGTCAATCACCCGTCTTTCAGCGGAGGCAAACAGCATTACATCCGATTCGATGGTGCGCGCCGGGAAGATGACCAGGCCAGAGCCGATTCGGCAATTATGACCTACACAGCCCCCCAGCACAGGCCGGTTGGCAACGCTCAAATTGCCTTCACCATCCATGGCGCGCAGCGGGCGAGAAAGCAGGTTGAAATCGGTAAAGGTATTGCCCGCCCCGATAAATGTATTGCGCCCTACCACACACATTTGCAGGCAGGTATTCTGCGCCACCATACTATTATCCATGAAGGTGGTCATGAACAAAGCCGCCCGGAAAGGTAGGAAAGCTCCATCCCCAACCACGGATAGCATTAGTTGGCAATCCTGGGAGATATTGACGTTGTCCCCGATGATGCAATTTTCGATCACCACGCCAGCGTTGATGGTGACATTATTTCCAATCGTGGTAGGCCCATGAATGACCGCATGCGGGTCGATCACACAGCCTTTACCGATCTTCACCAATTCAGAGCATTCCAATACTTGTTTGCCTTCATACATGGCGCGTGCCAGGATACTCAATTTAAACAACGGTTGGCGCGCCAGACGATTTTCAAAGCGCGCCCCGCGCCCAAATAAGCCATAGACAACATCGGCGATGAAAATATGTACCCAAGAATCGATCGCCATCAGGCTGCGCTGCGGGACGTTGAAGATCAAATCGCCTTGCTCGTATGCCATATAGGTTGGCACATGGTAGTAACCAGCCTCAATCGTCTGCGAGTCGATTACCAGCGGCGCGGCAGTTTCGTGAGGCCCGTTGGGGTAATACCACAAATCCACCAGATAGTATTCTCCAGCCTTGGTATAGGAGCTAGACAGTGGTAAGGCATGCTCTCGGAAAGCCGCGTCTGCGGTGGTGAATGCCGCCTGCACAGCGCGTTTTTGCCGTCTGGCTTTTGCCAGGAAGGCGGCGATATAAAATTCATCAAAAAACAAATTGTCTCGATATACCAGGCAGGCTTCTCGGGTCTCGGGGATGTCTGCGTCTGGCGGTAGCTCCAATTCTCGTTCTACATACAGCGCCAGGACATCACGCTGCAGCAGCCAGAGGGGCTTATTCTGCACGCGCAAATCGCGCGCCCGTTCATTGAACGGGGCTATTGATCGAAGGTCCTGGAGAATAATTTTCAGCATGATGACATTTATTGGTTTTTAGCTGACGGCTACCTGTGGAATGGGCTCCATGGCCGGCTCTTCTACAGCTAAAAATTCATGCAGGGTATGCATAAAGCGTTGCGGCTCATCCAACATAATAAAATGTCCGGCGTGAGGGAACTTCTCGATGCGAGCAGCTGGTAAATTCTGTTGGATAGGCTGCCATTGGCGTGGGTGCACGACAATATCCTTGGCGCCATACATACCCATGACCGGTATCTGCACCTGGTGGAGTTGGGGGCGTAAATCAGTGCGGCGCAGACTGGCGATACTGAGCGAAAAAGATTCCAGGCTAACGCGTGAGATATCCCGATCCATCATATCCGACCAGCGCGGATCGCTAGAATAATAGCGTGCCAGCAGGCGGAATCCCAAGCGCAGCGCCCATAAATTATGGTAAGTCAGATAGGCAAATGGATGCCACCCGAACAACTTCAACAGAAAGGATAGTGAAGAACCATCGATCGGAGAGCCGATCACGACCACTTTGCGTACCCGCTCAGGATAACGTATGGCTACGCCCAGGCTGACTGTACCGCCCATACTATGCCCAACCAAAGGCGCCTGGGCGATGCCCAGCTCTTCCATGAATTGATCCACCAAGTTAATAAAATCTGGTACAGCATACGTGGCAAGCTTATTGCCTGATTCTCCAAATCCCCAAAAATCCAGGGCGTAGGTGCGGTAAAACTGGCCCAGGTAGGCCATCGTTTCTTGCCATAGGCCCCAGGAGCCAAGCCAGCCGTGCAGCAATATCACTGGACGGCCGCGCCCAAAAACTTCGTAATGGAGAATTCCCTGGTCTGTTGTGATGGAAGACACGGTACCGCACCCCCGTGCAGGGCTACCCTTAATCTTCTAGATCCATCTCTGCCAGAATGCTAAAGAGGAGTTCCAGCAGGACAGATTTTACATTTTCTTTTTCGGTAGCGACGCACTCGAGCAGCTTGACCTTCGGGTCTAATCGTAGAGCAATGCGGATATCCTCCAGGTCCCAGGCGTCATCTTTATCCTGTTTGTTGGCAGCCACCACATAAGGCGTGGGTGCGTAGGCACGGAAGGTTTCCAAAATACTGCGCGCTTCGCGGAATGTCTCAGGACGCGAGCTATCGACCATAACAATAAAACCCAACATACCTTCTGAGAGGATTTCCCACATGAAGTCAAAACGTTTCTGCCCTGGCGTACCAAACAGATAAAGTACGAGATCCTGGTCAACGGTAATACGCCCGAAATCCATCGCCACTGTTGTCGTATCTTTCACACGTTCTGCTTCCGCGCTAATTTTTCGTTCAGTGGAAACAACATCGATCTCGCTGACCGAACGGATGAACTCAGTTTTGCCAGCGTTGAAGGGGCCCGTAACCACCATTTTTACCGTTTGCATTCGTCAGTGTCCTTCCATTTGTTTACGGGCTAGAGTGAACGGATGCGGTCAATCAAACGGTTGATCAAAGATTTCTGTTCAACGCGATTGGTCTTGACCGGTAGAATTCGAGCTGGCACCTGGACGGCAGGTGAGGGTGACCAGGTTGGGCGAATGATCTCAACCAACCCCGCCTGGAGCAAGCCATATACTACCCGCCGGATCTCCAGGTCGTTTAGTTTATTCGCCCGCGCAATCTGCCGGATGGTGTTCTTGGGATTGATATATGAGACTACCTTCCACTCTTGAGCGCTTAAATTGACATTGCGAATATTGGTGCCGGGACGCTCGGCAAAACGCAGCGCCATATCCAGGCTGGGGATCTCGTCCTGGAGCTGTTCCAGCTCCTGCATGCGGCGGGAGCCTTCGATGATGATATTTTCGAGCGGCAGGCGGATGGTGATTTTATCTTCAGGGGGCAACAGGTTGTTCTCAAAGCGGAATAACCCTTCACCCCAAGCGAACAAATTATTGACCACATTCAGGAAGTAGCTTTGCAAGCTCCCCAGGATATCTTGCTGGGTGATGTAATTTGCATTGATCAGCAACAGGCCCAGCTCTTTATCGCTCATATTGCCGGCGCGCTGTTTGATCACCCGGTGCTGGGCGGCAGTGATTTTGTTTGCCTGGAATAATATAGCTGCCAGGCTGTTATCCTGCTGACCATCCTGGGCAAACGCCAGCTTACCTTCTCGGAAGCTAACCCATACTTTCGAAGAAGAGCCTTCAACGACCAGCGTTCCTGTCTTGCGGGCCAGATTAATTAAATTCAGGAGCTGTGTAATCGAGAAATCGCGTAGGTTGCCCTTTAGCGCCATCGTGGCCTCAACAGAAACTCTCCAAAAGATAACGAACTTGAAAAAGCTATGAGCATTATACTTGCTCGAGGAAGGCGAGTCAAACCTGGACAGCCCTCCCCACCTAACAAGTGTGTCAGAAATTGACCATAGCGCTGCGCCTGACGATAGTGTAGAGTGATTGCGAAGCGGATCATCGCTTGGCGGATCATCGTCCTCCATCGCCTGTCATCGCCTGTCATCGCCTTGACACCCCCCGTCTTTGGCTATATAATGCCCTTCGCTGTACGAAATAGTAGCATTCCTCGATAGCTCAATAGGCAGAGCGGGCGGCTGTTAACCGCTAGGTTCCAGGTTCGAGTCCTGGTCGAGGAGCCTGACCCAAGCTCGAACGCACCTTTATAGGTGCGTTTTTTGTTTCCTTTGTCGTGTTCCGCATCGCTCGCCGATCTGTATTGCAGTATTGTTAAGAAGGATTATCCCATAGCCATGCTATGATTGCCCCATCGCATTCCTACAAAGGTTAAAAGGCATGCCAATCACTGACTGGGATATTTTTCGAGCCGCCTGCCTGGCGTTGATTTCTGGAAACAACCCTTACAGCGTAGGTCAGGGAGAGATGCTGTTCTTCAATCCAGTGTGGACGCTCATCCCAATCCTCCCTATGGCAATCTTGCCCAAATATATCGGGCTGCTGGCAAATGCACTGGCAGCGATATTCACCCTGGTTTTCATTACACGCCGCCTGCAAATGACGATTTGGGAGTTTTTCTTCATCGCCATCAGTCCGATGAACCTCCAATCGATGATCTATGGCAACATCGAATGGCTTCCATTATTGGGTGTATTGTTTCCTGCGCCGCTGGCGATGGTATTCTACGCCACCAAGCCACAGGCAACCATTGGCTTGATTTTACTGACCCTTCTGCTCGAGTGGGAGAGGTTGCGTTGGAAGGGAGTATTGTTGGCTGTCCTTCCCACACTGATCCTGGCTTTGCTCAGCATAGCCATCTGGGGACTGCCGCCAGTCCCGGGAGTCAATAACCCCGGGCAGCACTAACTCTTCCCTTACTCGCTCTTGCTGGGTTTGCCGGCTTTCTATTTGGCATTGAAAAACCGCGACCAAAGAACATCACTCTTTGTTGGTCCTTTTGTATCGCCTTACGTGACTTTCCATGTCTACCTACCGGCGCTGTTTGCCTTACGCGGTAAATGGATGGCCCTGGGGACCCTGGCTGCTTACATTCCGGTGATCCTGGATATCGTGGCGTAATTCTTCTCATTCGGAATATATTTTACTTATGAATGACCCACAGATCATCAAAGAAAATACTTTATCAACCTTTTCCACACCGAAAATCACCTTGGGGTTACTAATTTTTTTACTGGTTGGATCGAGTTGCAGAGCAATCATCGATTCAACAGAGGATAAAACTTATCTGACGCCAGTTCCCAGAGCTACTCTTGATGCGTTCCAATATGATCAACCCATTGAGACTAAATTACAGGCAGTCATCGCGAGCCAACGTAGGATAGAAACCACACATATCAATTGGCTCGAGTCTCCACAAGTTATTTTGGTAAAAAGAATGTTTTACAAAGAAGTCATCGAGCGATTAGAAGAATCCGAAAACGAAACATTTCACGGCCCCATTTCTCCCGAGGTTAGTGTCTGGTTTGTGGTATTCAAAGGAAAAATGTCCATTACCGAACCATTAGGGAAAACCACTGAACCAGGCAATTTGTGCGCTTTTGCCATTATCAATCCAGAGAATGGCGAAGGATACAGGTACGGATCCAGGAATTGTTCAAAAATAAATATCGACCCATGATCTTTCCAGAGAATCCAAGGATCCAACATAACGGGGAGAATAATTAAACACAGTTTATGGTATATTAAACCTATTCACTCCGAATTGCTATATCAACAGGAGTTTCGTATGTACTCAGATCCTTCTAGCCGGCATTTCAAACGCCCGCTCTATACCTGGGAAATAGCCGAGGCGCGGCGCGTCTTTGGGGATGGGCTGGACTACAGCCAGGTATGGATCCACGAATGCAATCCCATGCCAGATCGCCTCGACCGGATCGGCAAATGGCTGCGCCGCCAGAAGCGCGATCCCAATGCCCATAACGCCATAACGCTGGGCAATCACTGCCACTTTCCGGTGCGCCTGCCCGAGCAATTAGTCACCATCGGCCATCCTGAGTATTACAAAGTCAGCTGGCTGATGCATGAACTGACCCACGCCTGGCAATACCAGCAGCTCGGTTGGAAGTACTTGTGGTTGGCGCTGCGCGCCCAGTCTTCGGCTGAAGGCTATAATTTTGGGGGCGAAGAAGGGCTGAAGACACGCGCCAAAACCGGCTGGAATTTCCGCAAATTCAACCTGGAGCAGCAAGGAGATATCACCAAAAGCTACTACGAGCAGCTTTGCAAAGGGGCTGATTTAAGCGCCTGGGAAGAATTTATCGGAGAACTACGCGGCGAGCGCAAGTTCGATAAAGGCTGATCTTCATTTTTTACCGCCATTCAGGTTTCGTCAACTGTATAGATTAAAGGAAGCTCATCCTATTAGATGAAATCACCCTTCTCTTGTGAAAAAACTTACCTTGGGGTATGCTTAACGCCTGTGGGAGTGGTTGGGTCCCGGTGGGCTCCCTGGTCTTCAAAACCAGTGGCGGGTCGCGTTGCGGGCCGCGGTGGGTTCGACTCCCATCCACTCCCGCCTGATGGGTGGTAAGTCAATTCAACCAGAGTCTATTATTGATATGCTGAACAAACCTGAGAATCCCCAATTAACTGCTGTAGAACCAGAAGTGCTGACCCAGATCGTGGGCCGCGTGCTGCGTATATCGGATATCACCCTGGGCGACGACCGGCGCGCTCATTATCTGGTGCGCTACCGTGGGCAGCTGTACGGCGAAGCAGAGCAGGCGTACGACCAGCTCGCTGCCAATCTGCGCCCTTACGATATCACCCCACTCTTCCGCCCAACCGCCGACGAAGCCCAGGAGCGCAAAAACCCCACCCTCGCACCATCTCGCTCCAACTTGCAAAACGATCCGCATACCATCCTGCTGTTGCGAGGGGTGATCCGCCCGCAACCTTCCAACGCCTGGATCAATCTGCTCTTATTCCTGCTCACCCTGGTGAGCATGATCTTCACCGGGGCGCTCTTCGCTTACGACGGCCCACCTCTCAACAGCCGTGAAGCGTTAATAAGCGGGGTACTGAGCAGCCTGGGGCCGGGTCTGGCTTTTGCCGCCAGCCTGCTGGCAATCTTATTGGCGCACGAATTCGGGCATTACCTGGCGGCGCGCTATCACAAGACCGCCGTCACCCTGCCCTATTTCCTGCCCTTCCCCTTTAGCGCTTTTGGCACAATGGGCGCATTCATCCGTCTAAAAGAGCCGCCGCGCAACAAGCGCATCTTGCTGGATATTGGCTTAGCGGGACCGCTGGCAGGGTTGGTGGTAGCCTTACCGGTGCTGCTGCTGGGGCTGGCACTCTCGCAGGTCTCGCCTATTGAGATGAATCCCGGTGAAGGTTTCACCCTGGAGGGCAATTCACTGATTTACCTGGCCTCCAAATACCTGGTCTTCGGGCAGCTTCTACCCGCACCCGCCTCGTACGATGGGCTGAATCCGGTGCTTTATTGGATACGCTATTTCTTCACCGGACAACCCTTGCCTCTGGGTGGGCTGGACGTGATGATCCATCCGGTAGCCTGGGCTGGCTGGGCTGGGCTGTTGGTGACCGCCTTGAACCTGATCCCCGCTGGACAATTAGACGGTGGGCATGTGCTCTACGTCTTGGCAGGCAGGCGCGCCAGGCTGCTGTGGCCTGTGGTCCTGGCAGCATTGATTGGGCTGGGCTTTGTATGGAACGGCTGGTGGCTGTGGGCTGGGATCATCTTCTTCATGGGACGGGTGTACGCCAAACCCCTGGACAGCATCACTACCCTGGATCCAGGCCGCCGGCTGGTGGCGCTGCTGGGGATTGTGGTCTTTATTCTGGTTTTTACCCCCGTACCCCTGATCGCCATCCTGGGTGGATAATCTTCTAAAAGAAACCTGAGGGCTGGATTGGCTGTGCGCCTTCCAGCCCGTTTTTATTTATGGCCGCGCCTCCACCAGCACCTGCACATAGTCGATAGGCGGGCCTAGGCTGTATACGCTTACTTCAAACGGCAGGCTGCCACCGAAGGGAATCTCCACCTGCGCTTCCCACTTGCGCAAGCCAACCACCTCACCCTGGTCGTCATAGGCCACCAGCGCCAGCCACACCAGGCGCGCCGCCGGGGTAGAGCCTTCGGCGATGGGCGTCCCGGTTATTGCCAGGGTCGGGCTGGGGGTAACGGTCGGAGTGGTTGGATCGGAGGTAGGCGTGGCGGTCGCTGCGGGCGGCTGCGGGAAACGCACCTGCCCGCGCGTCACAGCTTCCAGCCCACCGGGCAGGATTTCCACGCTTTCGATTTCCAATTCAGTCATGGCGTAGCGCCGGTCTCCTTCCGCCACAGGCAGCGCTGCCAGGAGCTCGAATGCCACGCGAGCATCCTGCGGGGCAGGAGGTGGAAAATACACTGCCAGCGGCAGCACTGCTCCGGGAGCCAGGATATTCAATGGGGCCACCGCAGGTAAACCTGAGGCTTCACCCTGCACAGGTTGCAAGCTGATCCAACCGCTCACATTTTCCAGGGTGCGCCCGCCCTCATTGCCCACCAACGCCAGGCACCACAAACCGCCATCGGTTTGCGGGTAACACACCGGCCCGGCTAATTCAACTGCTACCGGAGTAGGCGTGACCATCACCTGGGGAGATTCCCCAACAGTCTCACCACCAGCACCTTCCAGCGGAATGGGGATAATCACCTGCGTACCCACCACCAGCAAGTTGGGATTCACCTCCGGGTTGGCAGCCTGGATATCTTCCACCGTAACACCATAGCGCAAGGCAATCGCCAGCAGGGTATCTCCTTCAGCAATCGTGTGCAGGAAAGGTGTGGACGTGGGCGGAGGCGGCACGGTAGGTGGAGGCGGCGTGGGCGTATCCGTCCCGGCAGGTGTAGGTGGCGGCAGGGTGCGGCTGGGAGTAGCCGTATGATAGGGGGTGAGATCAAAGCCTGGGGTCACAGAGTTGGCTATGCCATCTCCAGCCTGGCAAGCAGCCAGAACACTCCCCGACACAAACAATAGCAACATCACGATATCCCGACGAAAGTGTAAGCCCATGCGCCGGATTATACCCTTACAATTAGTTCCACAGGATGCTGTCACGGCCGCCTGGCGCAGCACCTATGGCCCAAATCCGGCAGAGGCAGGTTTATGGCGGAAAACATTATGTTCGAAGAAGCAATGGAGGCGGTCCGGCAGGGACAGCGCAACCGGGCGCGCGATCTACTGACGCGCCTGTTGCGCGCCGACCAAAACAACCCTGAATACTGGTTGTGGATGAGCGCGGTAGTGGATTCCGCCAAGGAACGGACTTATTGCTTACAAATGGTGCAGAAACTGGATCCCGGCAACCCGGCAGCTTATCGTGGCCTGGTGCTTGCTGGAGTTGCTCAAGCCTCCGCCGAAATGCGCCCTACCCCGGTGGTGCGCCGCAAATGGAACGTACGCGTGGATGAGACGCCTAAAGAACGCGGCTTGAAAGGACTGCTCAGGAATCCACTCCTGCGCAGCCTGGCTTTCATCGGGCTGGCAGTCATCGTTGGCGGGCTGATCCTTGCAGGTATTTTCGCCACCACTGCCAATCGCCAGCAAAATGTATTCCTGATCCCCACCAGGACCCCCGGCCCTCCGCCTACTTTTACCACCACGCCCACACTGATTGGCTTAGTATCTACCGCTACCCCTGCCCCGGTTTTCGGGCAGCCCACTCCCCTGGCTGTACTCTTAAATGTAGCTTATACAGCCACACCGGTGTATGTCAATACGCCACACCCGGTGGTGGAAGCATACCGCATGGGGCAGCGTGCCCTGGGGCGCGGCGAGTTGGAAGCCGCCCTGAATTACTTTGTACAAGCCAGCGGGTTGGAACCCAGTGCGGCTGATATTCACTTCCAGGTGGGCGAGCTGCAGCGCCAGCTTGGCGAAATCAACCTGGCATTGGATGCGTACGACAAAGCCATTGCCGCCAACCCAGGTTTTGCTCCGGCTTATTTAGGCCGGGCGTTGACTACCCGGGCTCAGAATTCAGGCGCGGACATCTCCGCAGACCTGGATGCCGCCATCAAGCGCGACCCAGGCTATGGAGAAGCCTATCTGGCACGAGCAGCTTATCTCCTGGACCAGGATGAAACAGACCAGGCCTTAGAAGACCTGGAGATGGCTGACAAATTGCTACCCGATTCACCCTGGATCCCTTATTACCAGAGCCAGATTGCCTTCATGCAAGGCGAAATTGAAGACGCCTATCAACTAGCCCGCCAATCTAACCGGCGCGATCTTACCTTCCTGCCAGCCTATTTACTCTTAGGCCAATACGCTATGCAAGCCGAAAATTACCCGGTGGCGATCGAAGCACTCAGCCTTTATACGACTTATACCCCAAATGAAGCTCAGGGTTGGGCCATGCTGGGCATTGCCCAGGTGAAATCCGGTGCAGATCCCGAAGAAGCAGTAGAAGCCTTGGAAACTGCTTTGGAACTCAACCCTGAACTCCCCGAACCCTATTTCTATCGCGGCAGCCTGTACCTGGAGCTGGGAGAAGGCCAGAAAGCGGTGAATGATTTTGTTGTCGCTCGCCGCCTGGACCGCAAATCTTTCGAGCCTAGCCTGGGGCTGGCGCGATCTTTATTCGCCACCGGGCGAGTGCAGGATGCCTGGTCCCAGATGAACATCACGATCGAATTAGCCCAAACCGATGCACAACGGGCTGCTGGCTATTACTGGCGCGCCCAGGTGTTGGTGGCTGCCGGGGAAGGCCCTCTGGCAGGACGGGATTGGCGAGCATTATTGCAATTACCTAAAAAAGATGTACCTGATGAATGGCGCGAGGAAGCACGCCGCGCCACCAGTGGACCCAAGACGCCAACTCCCATTCCGACCCTGCCGTATGCAGATGAGTAGAACTTGTCTCAAACAAGGTTGGTAAGTGAATCAGGGCGAACAATCATTTTTTGGTCAGGAGCTCTTGGGCCCAAAACAAGGAGGCTAGTCTGGGGCTGGTTCCTGCCTAGAGCCAGGCTCACAGCATATCAATGGCACAGCACGATCCGCAGCGCTTGAAGCTGCGTCGCAGGAGCATTTTTTACCGCCTGCTGGTGAGTTCGGCGGGACTGAGTTTGCTGGCCGTTAGCTTCCACCAGGCGCCCAGTACCTTCCAGCCTGCTGTAGCGTTGCTGGTAGGGATTTTTGTATTCCTGCAAGTCAATTTCCCCCTGTTCATGATGGACAACGAAATCAGCCTGGCGCATATGCTTGTGCTGGGTGCAGGCATGCTGTATGGTGGGCCAACCGTTGGTATTGGGGCACTGGTGGGGAGCTTGGTCGGGCATGCCATCCGCCCGATCTGGCCGCGGCGCATGGCGCCTAACACCCCATCCATGGAGCGCGGGCTGCTCAATGCAACTTTCCGTGCCGGGATGCTTAATCTGGCTCTGGCTGCCGGTTGGGCGGGCTCGGGTTTTCGCTCACAGGTCCCCGAAACACACTTTTCTCTGGACTATGCCCAACCCTGGCTGCCCTTCCTGGTCTTTGGCCTAGTTTTTATCTTAGTGCATGCCTGCATCTGGCTGGTCGACACCTTGCTGCTCAAGCCCGATAGCGGAGCGTCCCTACGTAAAGACTGGCGTAACTTCTTGCTCCTGGAGTGTTCCGTACTGCCATTCACCTGGGTCGTGATTCTTACCTTTCCTGTCTTGCGCCTCGGTACCTTGATCACTGCCGGGTTGTTACCGCTGCTATTGGCGGTGCTGCTGTATGGCATGCTGGATGCTGGGAGTGCTTTGCAAAACCGCATCCGCGAGCTAACCACCCTCAACCAGGTCAGCGAAGTACTACGCTCCACGCTTGACCTGGATGGCTTGCTCAGTTCCACTTACGAGCAGGTACACCACCTGTTGGGAGTGGACAATTTTTATGTGGCCCTGTATGATGCGCATGACAGCCAGATCTGGTATCCACTGGCAGTCAAACGTGGTGAGCGCCAGAACTGGGCGCCGCGCCCGCTAACCGACCGGCTGACCGACCGGGTGATTTTCCACCTCAAACCCCTGATCTACCAGAAAGGATCGCTGGGTGAAACCGGGGTAATCGATCTGCCTCCCAGCCAGGACACGCCTACGGCCTGGATCGGTGTGCCTCTTCAGCGCTCAGACCGGGTGATCGGCTGCCTGTGTATCTTCTCTCTCGTTCCTGATGCCGAGTATTCCCCCGAAGTTTTGCGGCTGCTGGAAATTCTTTCTGGCCAAATTAGCGTTGCCCTTGATAATTCCCTGCTGTACGAACAAGCCCAACGCCGCCTGGCGCAATTGGAGAACCTGAACCGCATCAGCAACTTGATCAGCGCCAGCCTGGACCCTGAGGAAGTGCTTGCCCAGGTCTGCCAGTCCGTCAGCCTGGTGGGCGGAGGGGAGCGCAGCGCCATCTTTCTGGTGGACCCTGACAAGGGGCAGATCTGGATGGCGTATGCGCATGAGTTATCCGACGAATTTGTCCAGGCTAACCTGTCCTTCTCCATCGCCCAGGAAGGCCGCACCCACTGCCTTTCCACCGGACAGCCGGATATTTCTAGCGATGTGCGCTATACGGAGCTGGATGCAGGTTTTCGAGAGAGCCTGCTCAAAGAAAATATCCTGGCAATGGGGGACTTCCCCCTGACAACTCCTGAAGGACAGATTGGCTACCTCTCGGTCTATCATAACCAGGCGCACAAATTCCGCCCAGAGGAAGAAGAAATCCTGCAGACATTTGCCTCCGAGGCAGCCATTGCAGTCTCGAATGCGCGCCTGTATGCACGGACGGATATCGCCCTTTCACGCCGCGTGCGCCAGCTCTCCATCCTGGAGGCAGTGGGACGTGAACTGGCAGCCAACCTGCACTCTGAGCAGCTATTTGAAATTATCCTGAATTATGCGCTGGAATACACCAGCTCGCGCTGGGGCAGCCTGGGCCTGTATGACCCCCAAAACGAGCTGATCCATATCAAAGCTGCCAGTGGCTATCCACGCAGTTACACCACAATATCTGTCCAGGAAGGTATCAGCGGGCGGGCGGTTCTCAGTGATGAGATCCAGAATGTGGGGGACGTTCGTCTGGATGCACAATACCTGGATATTTCCGACGGGCAAGCACGCGCCCATCTGAGCATCCCCCTCACATTTGAAGGGCGCGTCCTGGGGGTATTGACCCTGGAAAAGCCTGAGCTGAATGCTTACAGCGAAAGTGATGAGTCTTTTATTGGGCAGCTGGCAGTCCAGGCTGCCATCGCGGTGGTCAATGCCGAGCTGTATGCAGAAATCCAACTGCGGTTGCGGGAGCAATCTACCCTCTATCTGGTGAGCAGCCGCCTGGTAGGCGATCGCGATCTGAGTAGCGTGCTGGGGACCATCCAGCGCGCCATCCAAGCTGCCCTGGAACCTGTAGCATGTGGGGCGTATCTGTGGGTGGAAAACGAGCAGCATTACCAGCTGCAGACCCTACCCAACACTGACTCAGGCTTGACGAACCTGCAAACCGGTAATCTGGCAGGCAGCACCAGACGCTCCATGCGCCTTCCCATGCTGATCCAGGCCGGTTCCCTGGGCAGTCTTTTCCCGCAACTATTGGAAAATGTGCCTATCCACCTGCAACAAGCGGATGAGCTACCGGAAGGTCTGCAAGGCCAGGACTATGCCGGACACCAGGCGCTGCTGCTGCCGCTGGTTATCCATGCTGAACGCCTAGGATTGTTTTTATTCTTCCTGAAGGAAGGCCGAAGCGTGCGCGAGGACGAGCTGCAACTGGTCAATGCCATCGCCACGCAAGGGGCGATCTCGGTGCAGAATGCGCTGCTCTTCAGCGATATTAGCGGGGTACGCGACCGGCTGGCGGCAGTGCTGAACTCTGTCCGCGAGGGGATTGTTATGGTGGAGATGGATGGGCGGGTCTCGCTGGTCAACGAATCCGTCCGCCGCATTACGGGTCTTCTGCCTGCCGAAATAGAAAACCGCCTGCTAACCAGTCTGAGCGCTGAAGCGCTGGCCTATCTGGGCTACACGCGCGCCGATGCCTATGCCCTGACCAATTCGATGAGCCAAGGACCAGGTTCAGGCGATCCCAAAGCTACCTATCGTGTGGGTAGCGCACAGGCCGAACGCTATCTGGAGCGGCTGGCTCTGCCGGTGTGGGGCGGTGGGCGACGCGCCGAAGGCTGGATGATCGTGCTGCGCGACGTGACCGAAGAACACCAGGTGGCGGAAACCCGCAAGCTGATTACAGAAACCCTGGTGCACGATCTGCGCTCACCGCTGAGCGCAGTGGTCAGCGCCATTGATGTGATGGAGGACAGCTTGAAGAACGAGGCGCGCGCCGAGATCTTACCCCAGGCTATCCAGGTGGCGCGGCGCGGTTCGGCGCGTGTGCTGGGAATGGTGGAGTCGCTGCTGGACATTGCCCGCTTGCAGTCCGGCGCTATTGAGCTGATCCGCATGGCAGTTGATCTTCAAGCTGTAGTCGATTCAATCCTGGTCGAATTCCTGCCTCAATCCCAGGACTACGGTGTGATCCTGCGCAACGAAATCCCCTCCGGATTGGTAGTGAATGCCGATCTGCATAAAATCACGCGTGTGCTCACGAATCTATTGGATAATGCCTTGAAATTCACCCCCCCGGGCGGTCAGATCGTCTTCTCGGCGGTAGGCAGTGGGGAGATGGTGGAAATCCGCGTCAGCGACACCGGACCCGGCATCCCTGCCGAGTTTCGAGAGAAAATCTTTGATCAATTTGCGCAGGTCCCAGGGCAGCGCGGGCGGCGGCGTGGCTCCGGGTTGGGGCTGACTTTCTGCCGGCTGGCCATCGAAGCCCACGGCGGACGGATCTGGGTGGAAAGCCCTCCCGGTGGTGGGAGTGTGTTTATCTTCACCTTACCCACCACAAGACTTACCAGCGTCTGAGTGATCTCAGGCGCTTTTGCGCAACGGATTCTGTAATCCATCACCTCCCTGGGAGCGGTTTAGATTAACCCTCGCCAGATTGCGATTGACGTCTCCCCTGGAATAATGTAGACTAATCGAATGGAAATTGACCTCGAACTGTACCGCCGGGAAGTGCTGGTTTCGCCCAGCCCGGTTGTACGTCTTTCGGTGATCGATATTTCCCCGGAACAACCTCAGCACACCCTGGTATTCTTGCATGGGTTTGGCGGTCATGCGCGCCAGTGGCGTTACCAGCTACAGGAATTCTCCCAATCCAACCGGGTCATCGCCATCGACCTGCGCGGGCATGGGCGCTCCGATCGCCCGCGCACCCGCTACGACATGCCGGAAATCCTGGCCGACCTGGATGCAGTGTGGGATCACCTTGGCTTGCAGAAACCGGTGACGCTGGTGGGGCATTCCTTTGGTGGGGCAGTGGCAGCGGAGTTTGCCCAGCGCAATCCACAGCGTGTTGAACGCTTGGTATTGATCGCCACGGGAGTGAAATTTCGCCTCAATGCTTTATATCGCTTCGGGTTAAGCCTGCCTGGTCCCCTGTTGAACCGTCTGGGAGGTGTGATCCGCCGTCAATTGGGCGCACCGCTGCCCGTTCTGCAAGCCTGGTACCAGCACAATATGGCGATCTGGGAGGGACGCGAGCTATTTCGCCAGTTATCCATGCCCGTGCTGGTCGTGCGCGGCCACCTGGACCCCGTGCTGGCGAAACCATTATTTGACGAAGTGGCGCGCCTGATTCCCAACGTCGATGAGGTGGACCTGGGTGCGGCTGGTCATATGGTGATGCTCGAGCGCAGGGCAGCCGTCAATCGCGCCATTGAGCGTTTTCTGAACAGCGCCCGAGAAAGCTGGCGTGGTTGGCAGACCGAAGGGGGTGGGCGCACCCAGCTAATCCAGGAGCGCCTCTGGCTCGCTCATTACGAAGAAGGCGTGCCTTATACGATCGCGATCCCCCGCATCCCCATTACCGGGCTGCTCGATTCCGCCCTGCGCCGCCACCCCCACCATGCCGCCCTGCTTTTCGAAGGCAGCCGGATCACCTACCGCCAGCTGGTTCAGGAAGTCAACCGCTTTGCCAATGCCCTGCTCGAGCTAGGCCTGGTCAAAGGCGACCGGGTGATGCTGATTCTGCCCAACCTGCCTCAGATGGTTGTGGCCTACTTTGGAACGCTAAAGGCCGGTGGCGTGGCGGTCTTCACCCTGCCCAGCAACACCACCGCCGAATGGGTGCGCCAGCTGGGCGATAGCCAGGCACGCTACGCCGTGATCTTGAAACAATTCAATGGGCTCTTTGAAGCCCTGAACGATGCGCAACCACCGGCACAAGGTTGGTCATTAGAATATATATTCACGACCGAGGTGGCTGATTACCTGCCAGAAACCAGGCGGGCCGCTTTACGCTTAGCCGGCAGTGCTCCCGCAGTAACAGCAGCAATACCGCCCCAAGGCATGGTGGTGCAAGAATTTAAATCCGTAGTGGAAGGACAGGAGGCTGCCGATCCGCAGGTGGAGCTGGCTCCCGACGATCTCGCTGCCATTATCTACACTGGCGGGACGACAGCCGAGCCCAAGGGGGTCATGCTCAGCCACAGCAACCTGGTCGCCAATGCTCTACAAGCCCGGCATTGGATTGCCCAGGCAGAAGAGGGACGCGAGCGATTTCTGTGCGTCTTACCATTTGCCCATAGCTATGGCCTGACCACAGCCTTGAACTTACCTGTCGCCCTGGCGGGGATGCTGATCCTCAAAGCGCGTTTCGAGATCGAAGACATTTTACGCACCATCCAGCGCTACCGCCCGACCATCTTCCCAGGTGTGCCGCAGATGTACCTGGAAATTAAAGATTATCCGGGCATCCGGCGCTATGGGATTGACTCAATCAATGCCTGCATCAGCGGCGCGGCTCCCCTTCCAGTAGAAGTCCAGGAAGCCTTTGAAAAACTGACGCGGGGGCGATTGGTGGAAGGGTACGGCTTGACCGAAGCCTCCCCGATCACGCATGGCAACCCGGTGAATGGGTTGCGCAAAGTTGGCTCGATTGGCATCCCACTGCCCTCCACCGAGGCGCGTGTGGTGGGTTTGAAACAAAGCACAGAGCCGGTGCCGATAGGCCAAATTGGCGAATTGGCTGTGCGCGGCCCCCAGGTAATGCTGGGCTACTGGCGCAATCCACAAGCAACCTACCAGGTGCTGGATGATTCGGGCTGGTTGCTGACCGGCGATATCGCTCAGATGGATCCGGATGGTTATTTCCGCATTGTTGCCCGCAAGGCTGATCTGTGGTATCCTAGCCGTCCGGACCAGCCCGCCTTCCCGCGCGATGTGGAAGAAGTGCTTTTTGAGATCCCCCAGGTAAAGGAAGCTGCGGTAGTACCTGTTGCCGGACAGCCGGTGGCATTCATTATCGCCCGCAATCCACTGACAGCTGAGTCGGTGACTGCATACTGCAAGCGACGCCTGCCGCCCGAGATGGTGCCGCGCCTGGTGATCTTTGTGGATGAATTCCCGCGCACGTTTATCGGTAAAGTACTGCGCCGCGAGCTGGCAAAGGTGCTCAAAACTGGCTCGGAAAAACCCACCAGTCTGGAATTGCCCGGTTCTGGGGTATGATTGAGATAAGGATTGGATGAAACTACCTTGTTAAATTACACCAGCCATGGGAATGGTGAGCCAGTCGTTCTGTTGCATGGCATGGCAGCCTCAAAACAGGACTGGAGCAGCTTGCTCCTGGATTTAGCCCAGGCGGGATTTCAGGGCTATGCCCCCGACCTGGTTGGGCATGGCGACAGCGTCAAACCGGATGAGCCTCCCCATTACACTGCCCGGGCAGTCTATAACACTTTTGAAAACTGGCTGGAAAGCCTGGCTTTGACAGGCCCCTTGCGGCTGGTCGGGCATTCCTTAGGTGGATTTCTGAGCCTGCTGTACGCCCACCGCCACCCCCAGAGCGTCGCCAGCCTGGTGCTCATCGACCCCTTCATCAGCCCGCGCCAGTTATCCCCTGCTTTCCAACTATTTGGGCGGCGCCCTGACCTGACCAGTAAAGCTTACCGCCATATCCCAGGCTGGCTGGTACACTTGGCGCTTGGTCTGGATCTGAGCGAAGCCAGCCATTTTTCTAATCAGGTGCGGCAGCAGATCGCGAAAGATTATCTGCGGGCTTCCCCCAATATTATGTACATGAGCAGCTCCGTCTGGGACCTAACGCCTATCCTGCCGGAGATTAATTCCCCCACCTTGATCATCTGGGGCGATCACGACCAGACCCTAAAACCAGCCTCCTTCCCGCGCCTGGCCTTGCAGCTGCCCCATGCTGAAGTATACCCGGTCGCCCACAGCGGGCACCAGCCCCACATCGGCAAGGCAGACCAGGTCAACCGCAAGGTAGTAGAATTTTTCCGCCGCCAGCCCGAGTACAGCCTGCAAAACCCTGGAATAATGGCATGGCAGTCACCTTGATCTTACGCAATCAGGAATACCAGGTGCGCCCAGGGATGACTCTGCGCGATGCTTTACGCAAGCTGGAGATCCTCTCCGAATCTGTCCTGGCAACCCGAGATGGGGAAATGATCGTTGATGAAGAAATCCTGCGTGACGGTGAAGTGATTAAACTGATAGCAGTCATTTCGGGCGGTTAAGAGCATGAGCACAGGAGGCGTATCTTGAAATGTCGCAAATGCGGCGCCACCGCGGTAGTGCATATGCGCCAACACCACCTGGCGCTGTGTAAAACCCACTTCCTGGACTGGATCGTCGAGCAAACCCAACGTTTTATCGAAAAATATCATATGTTTTCGCCCCAAGAGCGCCTGTTGGTGGCAGTCACCGGAGGTAAGGACTCTTTATCCCTGTGGGACATCCTGTGGCGGTTGGGCTATCAGGCAGATGGCCTGTATATCGGCCTGGGGATCGAAGGCGGCAGCGACTATTCCAATAATTCCCACCAGCTATGCGAAGCCTTTGCCAGAGAACGCGCTCTCAAACTACTGGTGGTGGATGTCAAGAACGAATACGGCGCCAGCATCCCCGAGATTGCCGCCATCACCCACCGCGGGCGCGAAAAACCTTGCTCGGTGTGCGGGATCAGCAAGCGCCATATCATGAACCGCGTGGCGTGCGATGGTGGCTATGATGTGCTGGTCACCGGGCACAACCTGGATGATGAAGCCGCGGTGCTGTTTGGCAATACCATGAACTGGATTCCGGGCTACCTGGTGCGCCAGTCACCGGTACTCGAAGCCGACCAGCACGGGTTTGTGCGCAAGGTTAAGCCGCTGTGTCGCATTTATGAGCGTGATATGGCAGCCTATGCGTTTTTGCGCGAGATTGAATATATCTATGAAGAATGCCCGCATGTCGCCGGCTCGACCACACTGTATTACAAAGATATTCTCAACCGCATGGAAATGGATCGTCCCGGAGCCAAGTTGAACTTTTACCTGACCTTCTTACAGGCCAAGGAAGGCGGTTTGTTTGCCCCACAGGCTGACCGCGGCCGCGACACCCTGAGCGCCTGCCCCACCTGTGGGCAGCCCACC